>Ga0307509_10001392_pt1 | contig 41004 bp, 39 predicted proteins | sample 10_EM_MG_FD_202245 | JGI IMG/M metagenome (GOLD analysis project Ga0307509, IMG submission 202245) | Populus trichocarpa ectomycorrhiza microbial communities from riparian zone in the Pacific Northwest, United States - 10_EM | ecosystem: Host-associated > Plants > Roots > Unclassified | place...
GGCGGGAAAGGCCGAATCCGGCGCATCCCTGGGATAGCGCGCGAACAGGCGTCCGTCCTCGTCATACAGCGCCGCGACGACGATGTGCGGCTCGGACTTCAATGCGGACAGCACTTCCTCCGCATCGTCACGATTGCGGAAAGCGAGCGCAGCGGTGCTGTTGGTGGCGATGACACGCGCCAATGTGCCTGTCTGCTCCAGGCTGCTGCGGCGGAACGCAACGTACTCGTAGATCGCGAACGCAGCACACGTCAGCAACAGAATGGCAGCGCTGGTGAGCAGCATCATCGCCGTCAGCTTGCGATGGATGGGAAGAGCCATGTACTTGAAAAGCGGCGGAAAAAAAACCGCCGTGACGCCTATTGGAGGAATTTTGCCAACGGTAGCACGAGTATTCGCAAAGCGTGAAAGCGGTAGGTGAAACACGCACACGCCGCGCCGCGATCCGAAATTGCGGGGGTCTGCGCAGGTTGCCCGTGCATCAACCGGCGAGATCGGTGAGCAACAGGATGTTGCTATGGAGGCTACAGGTGCGTATTCGGCGGTCCTGAAATACCTTGCGGATCCAGGCTGCGCTCTGGCACGAGCGCCACGAACGAGGCCTTAAGACGTCTTCGCCCGAGGCCGGGTCTTGCCGGCACGCCGCTCATTGAGCCGCTCGACCATTTCGCCAACCAAGTGGGTGACTTCGGACTGCTCACCCGAGCGCACGCCAGTGATCTGGTTGCTGCCCTGGGAGATGACATACCGATACCAGGTGCCCTCGCTCCCGGTCGGCGTGGTAGTGCGCGCCAGCGATTCGAGGCGGAACGGCGTTTCGTGATTTGCCTCGGTAGCGGGCACTGCAGCTCTTGACATGACCCCACCATACGCTGTGCGGCCCGCTTTTACACTCGAAAGCTCGCGATTGGGCGCAAATGAGCCTTGCCAAGGGCGCAAACGTGTATAGTGCCCGCCGGCTCGTGACCTTTCCCTTCTTGTTTTCCTTGCTGCCTGCGCCGTCCGGCGTCCTCCACCAAGGTCCGCAAATTCGAATCGTTCCCGATCCAGGAGATGGAAACACCTCGCGAGGTGTGTCCGTCGTTGTCTTTCGACCTGCAATCGGTTCCTCAACACGGTTGCCGCCGCGGGTCTTTTTAAAGGTTTTTTTTCAATGAGCAAGATTTACGTGGGCAACCTGCCCTTTACCGCTGATGAAGCTGCTGTGCGCGCGCTGTTCGAAGCGCATGGCGCCGTCGAATCGGTCAGCCTGATCAACGACCGCGACACCGGCCGCCCCCGCGGCTTCGGTTTCGTCGAAATGGCCCGCGCCGATGCCGCGCGCGCCATCCAGAACCTCAACGGCCAGGACATGGGCGGCCGTCCGCTCAAGGTCAACGAAGCGCAGGACAAGCCGAAGGGCGGCGGTCGTAGCGGCGGTGGCGGCGGTGGTGGTTACGGCGGTGGTGGCGGCGGCGGCGGCGGTGGCCGCTGGTAAGCGCACGTCGACCATTGCGCCAGTTCTGACGAACTGACGCCAAGTCGATAAAAATTTGGCCGGCTGCCGCGACGATGAGTCCGCTGCAGCCGGCCAAGTCATTTGTGGGGCCGGGATATCGCGGGCGCGCAGTCTCGTAGGTTGGGCTGCGTCGGCGAAGCCCAACGATCCTGGCGGCGAAGACAATGTTGGGCTTCGAAGACTCAGCCCAACCTACGGACTCAGCCCAAGCCACGGGCTAGAACGCCGGGTTGTTCTTCAGGAATTCCTCCTCTTCCTGCGTCGACATTCTGCCCAGCACCTTGTTGCGGTGTGGGAAGCGGCCGAACCGATCGACGATCTCCTTGTGCTGCTTCGCGTACTTCAACAGCTCGGCATTGCCTAGTGCCGTGAACAATTGCAGCGAGCGCGCTTGCATGGCGCGGTCCTCGCTGTGCTCGAACGGCATATAGATGAACTGGCGTTGCGGTTCGGTGAGTTGCTGATCGAACCCCGCGGCGACGGCTTTCTGCGCGACGCCCAGCGCGACCGCATCGGTCTGGAACGCGAGCGGCGAACGGCGAAACAGGTTGCGCGCAAACTGATCAAGCACGATGACGCCCGCCAGTGCGCCCGGCGCCGTCACCGTCACGGCGCGCGGCACGCTCTGCGTGAAACTCGCGTACAGGTCGCCGAAGCGCGCGCGGATTTTTTCGTCCAGCGCACGATCCTTGCGGAACCACGCGTCCGGTTGCAGCTGCACGAACCAGAAGCGCAGCACTTCGTCGATCCAGGGTTCGGATTTCGCCATCGTCGCCTCGAGTCATTGCGCCCGTTGTTGCGCCCGGTTATTGCACCGGGTAATGCACAGGCGCGCGAGCGCGGAACCTGCTTACCCGATGAACCGTTAAGCCGCCATACCGCGCCCCGCCCGGTCAATCCAACTCGCCCACTTGCGCCGCGGCAGTTTCCCACGGATGAGCACCACGTGAAGGTTTTCCATTGCGATCATTGCCGCGCGCTGGTGTTCTTCGAGAACACTCACTGCGTCAACTGCGGCCACGCCCTGGCGTTCCTGCCTGATCTCGGTGCAATGGGTTCGCTCGAGCACAGCACTACCGCGGCAAGCGATGCGGCCGGCCCAGCGACGCAGCGACAATGGATTTCGCCGATGCCGCAGGCGCGCGGACGCACCTACCGGCTGTGCGTCAACTACACGAACCATGATGTGTGCAACTGGACGGTTCCCGCCGGGGACAGCGAAGCGTTGTGCCTGTCGTGTCGCTTGACCACCGTGATTCCCGATCAAGACGAGCCTGCGCAACGCAGCGCTTGGTACAAGCTCGAAGCGGCGAAGCGGCGACTGGTGTACAGCCTGATGGCGCTGCAGCTGCCGCTGCGGACCAAGGCGGAAGATCCCGAACGCGGCCTCGCCTTCGAATTCAAGGTCAGCGCGGCCACGCCTGACGCGGAGCCGGTGCTGACGGGCCACGCCGACGGCGTCATCACCATCAACGCCGCTGAAGCGGACGATGCGGAGCGTGAGAAGCGCCGCAAGCAACTGCACGAACCGTATCGCACGCTGCTCGGCCATTTTCGCCACGAGATCGGGCACTACTACTGGGACCAGCTCATTGCGAAGAGCGACCGGCTGCAGGAATTTCGCGAACTGTTCGGCAACGAGAGCCGCGACTATGGCGAAGCGCTCAAGCAGCATTACGAGAACGGCGCGTCCGCCGACTGGCAGGAGCATTTCGTCAGCGCCTACGGCAGCTCGCATCCCTGGGAAGACTGGGCGGAAACTTGGGCGCACTACCTGCACATGACTGATGCGCTCGAAACCGCCGCGGCCTGCGGGCTGACGCTCAAGCCGTTGCGCAAGGACGAGCCGTCGCTGGCTACGCCGCCGAACGCCGCGGCGGCGGAGTTCGACAACCTGATCGCCGACTGGTTTGCGCTCACCTATGTGCTCAACAGCCTGAACCGCGGCCTCGGCCAGATCGATGCGTATCCTTTCGTGCTCGCCGCCCCGGCCATCGCGAAGCTGCGCTTCGTGCATGAAACGATTCGCGCAAAGCGCGCCGCATCGATTCGAATGGGTGCACTCGAACACGCTGGACCTGGACAGGCGCACCTGATGCGGTAATGTTCCGGCGCCCCGCCCGGTCTTGCTCGACGCCCGCAACTTCACTGGAGATTCCATGGACGCATTGATGCGCGCGCAGTCTGCGCTGGCTCGTGCCCTGAACATGCTGCAGCCCGCGCTGGCGCTGGCTACTCGTGTTTACGTGGCCCACGTCTTTCTGAAATCCGGCTGGCTCAAGCTCAGCGACTGGGAACAGACGCGAGCGCTGTTCGAGAGTGAATACCACGTGCCCGTGCTGCCGCCCGTACTCGCCGCCGTCGCTGGCACGTTCGGCGAGTTATTCTTTCCGGCATTGCTCGTGCTGGGATTCTTCGGACGCATCGGCGCCGTCGGCCTGTTCGCAGTGAATCTGCTCGCAGTGGTCTCGTATTCACACGTGCTGTATCAGGATGGTTTCGAGGCGGCGATCGGCCAGCATTACCTGTGGGGGTTCATGCTGCTGATGCTGTGCGTGTACGGACCAGGCACGTGGTCGGTGGACGGCGTGCTGGCGCGGAAGAGTGGCGTAACGGTTTGAAGTCGGCGATAGCGCGCACGTGTTGACGACGCGCCCCCTCCCTGCCCTCCCCCGCGGAGCGGGGGAGGGTGAGATCTTGGTCCGGATCACTCCCTCACTCCGCGGGGGAGGGTGAGATCTTGGTCCGGACCACTCCCCCACTCCGCGGGGGAGGGTGAGATCTTGGTCCAGTCCCCTCCCCCACTCCGCGGGGGAGAGTGAGATCTTGGTCCGGTCCCCTCCCCCGCTCCGCGGGGGAGGGTTAGGGAGGGGGCGGGCGTGACGCGACGCCGCTAACGCGCCGTCAGCTTCTCCGCTTGTTCGCCGAGGCCGCCACCCACGGCCAGCGCCAGATCCACCGTGTTCAGCAAGGCGTCGCGCTGTGCGGCCACCAGATCGATTTCCGCTTGGAACAAGCCGCGCCGCACGTCGAGCAATTCCAGGTAGGCGATGTCGCCTTGCGAATAGCGCAGGTTCGCCAGTTCCGTCGCGCGCTGCAGCGCCGCCACTTGCTGCGCGTTCGCGTCGCGCACTTCGGCAATCAACGTCTGGCCGCGCAATGCATCGAGCACATCGCGAAACGCAACTTGCACCGTGCGCGAGTACTCCGCCTTGCGCTGTTCGCGCACTGCATTCGCGCGCGCCACGTTGGCGCGCAAGCGGCCGCCTGCAAAGATCGGCTGCAGGATGCTTCCCGCCGCGGACCAGGCTTCCATCGGTTTGGTGAACAGGTCGTCGAGCTCCGGACTCAGCGAACCGAACGCACCGGTGAGACTGATGCTGGGGAACAGCTCCGCGCGCGCTACGCCGATATCGGCCGCCGCGGCGTTCAATGCCGCTGCGGCGGCGCCGATGTCCGGCCGGCGTTCCAGCACCGCCGAAGGCAGGGCCGCGGGCAGCACGACCTGCGCGGGCAGCTTCGTGCCGTTCACCGCGAGCGCGCGATCGACGAGATCCTGCGGCGAGCGGCCGAGCAGCACCGCCATCGCATTGGTTCGCTGCGACAGCTCCCGTTCGAGTTGGCGCACCGATTTGCGCGTCCCCGCGGCATCGGCCTCGGCGCGCTTGAACGTGAACTCGTCGCTTTCGCCGGCATCGAAACGCAGCTTCTCCAGGCGCAGCGATTCGTCGCGGGTCGCGAGCGTATCGCGTGCGCGCGCCAACTGCTCGGCAGCGGCGATCAGCCCGAAGTAGCCGCGGGCCACTTCGCCCGTCAGGCTCAGCTTGGTGGCCTCGCGGCCGAACTCGGAGTTCAACAGCGACGCGCGCGCCGAATCCGCGGCGCGCGCGTAGCGGCCCCACAGATCGAGTTCATAGCCGACCACGCCCTGCACCGTATAAGTGGTGTCGAGACGCTGCGTGCCGGGCGCAACCGCGGCGATGCTCTGCTTGGATCTGGTCACCTGCCCCTCGGCGTCGAGCGTCGGCAGGCGATCGGCGTTCGCGATACGCAATCCAGCGCGCGCCTGCGCAACGCGCGCAGCCGCGATGGTGACGTCGGTGTTGTGCGTGAGCGCCTCATCGACAAGTTGATCCAGCGCCGGGTCCGCGAAGATCTTCCACCACGGATCGGGCAGCGGCGTGCCTGCTTGCACCGCCGCGGGCAATGCGGCCGGCAGCGGCAATTCCGGTTTCTGTGGATCGACGCGCGACACGATGCAACCGCCGAGCGCGACGACGCATGTCACTGCGACGAGCGCTTGCGCGCCGCTGCGAAAATAAAGCTTCATCGAGCGAACCAGCACTGCGTCAGACATGGTTGATTTCCGAAACGCCACTGTCCGGCGCGGCTGCGGCTGCCGCGCGCCTGCCGTCGTGGCCTGCGATCCAGCGATAGAACAAGGGCACGAACAGCGTGGCGATGAACGTCGCGCCGAGCATGCCGCCGATGACCGTCGTACCGAGCGCATGCCGGCTCGCGGCACCCGCGCCGGTGCTGATCGCCAGTGGCAGCACGCCCAGGATCAACGTCAGGGACGTCATGATGATGGGACGGAAGCGCAGGCGTGCGCCTTCCAGCGCCGCTTCACGCACCGACATGCCTTCGGCCTGTTTGATGGTCGCGAACTCCACGATCAGGATGGCATTCTTCGCGGCCAGTCCAATCAGCGTGAGCATGCCGATCTGCAGATAGATGTTGTTCTCCAGGCCGCGCAGCCATACCGCCGCAAGCGCGCCGAAAGCCGCGAACGGTACGGCCAGGATCACGGCGAGAGGCAGCGTCCAGCGCTCGAACTGCGCCGCCAGGATGAGGAATACCATCAGCACGCCGAGCGCGAAGATGCCGCCCGTGGCGCCACCGCTGATTTTTTCCTGGTAGGATGCGCCGGTCCAAGCGAGCGTGTAGCCGTCCGGCAGGACTTCTGCCGCCACTTCTTCCACCGCGGCCAGCGCTTCGCCGGAGCTGTGTCCCGGTGCGGCATTGCCCATCACCTTCGCCGAGTTGAATACGTTGAAGCGCTCGACGATTTCCGGTCCGGTGACCTCGCGCACATTCACGATCGCGGTCAACGGCACAAGCTCGCCGGCGCGCGAGCGCACGAAGACGTCGCGAATGTCCTCGGGATGCGCGCGGAAGCGCGGCTCGGACTGCATCTGCACCTGGAACACGCGACCCGACTTGTTGAAGTCGTTCACGTACATCGCACCCAGCGTGCTCTGCAGCGTATCGAACACATCCGAGATGGGCACCCCGAGCATCAGCGCCTTCTCGCGATCCAGATCGATGCGGATCTGCGGCACGCTCGCGCTGAACGTCGTGTTCACGTCGGCCAGCTCCGGCCGCTTCGCCGCCGCGGCCGTGAACTTCTGCGCCATCGCTTCGAGCGCTCGCAGGTCGGCGCCGCCGCGCGACTGGATGTACGCCTCGAAGCCGCCGGTCTGGCTCAGCCCGTCGATGGGCGGCGGCTCGAAAGCGATGATCATCGCGTCGCGCACCTTGCTGCCCGCAGCGAACGCCGCGCCCACGACGGCGGCTGGCGAATTTTCCGCGCCCTTGCGCTCATCCCAGGGTTTGAGCGGCACCCACACCGCACCGGCGTTGGTGCGAAACGCGCTGGTCAGCGGGTCCATGCCCACCACGGCCAACCCCGTCTCCACGGCGGGATGTTTTATCATCGCGTCCGAAATCTGCCTCACCGCCTTGTCGGTGCGCTCGAGCGAGGCCGCGTCCTGCAGGATGGCGACCATGAATATGTAGCCCTGGTCCTCGACCGGCGCCAGCGAACTGGGCACCGCTTTGTACAAGCCCGCAGACACGACGAGCATCGCGAAAAAGATGCCCGCAGCGATCGCGCCCCGGCGCATGACGAAACCGACACCGTGCATGTAGCGCTCGGTCTCGCGTTCGAACCAGCCGTTGAAGGCGACCATGAACCGGTTGTGCACCTTCTGTTCGTGGCTCAGCAGCAGCGCGCACAGCGCCGGCGTCAACGTCAGCGCGACGAAGCCCGAAATCACCACCGAGATGGAAATGGTCACGGCGAATTGCCGATACATCTCGCCGACCAATCCACCCATGAACGCCACCGGCAGGAACACCGCGGTGAGCACCAGCACGATGGCGATCACCGGCCGGGTCACCTGCTCCATCGCCTTCGCCGTCGCGGCGGGCGCGGACAGATGCTCGGTGCGCATGATGCGCTCGACGTTTTCCAGCACGACGATGGCGTCGTCCACCACGATGCCGATGGCCAGCACCATGCCGAACAAGGTCAGCATGTTTATCGAGAAGCCGAGCATGAACATCGCGGCGAACGTGCCGATCAGCGACACCGGCACCGCCAGCATCGGGATCAACGTGGCGCGCCAGTTCTGCAGGAATACGAGCACGACCAGAAATACCAGCACCAGGGCCTCGCCCAGCGTCTTCACCACTTCGCGGATCGACAGCTCGACGAAGCGGTTGGTGTCGTAGGGAACGGAGAACGTCATGCCCTTGGGAAAGCTCACCGACAGCTCCTGCAGCCGTGTGCGGATCGCCTTGCCGACCTCAAGTGCGTTCGCGCCCGGCTGCAGCTGGATCGCGTTTAGCACCGTAGGGGCGCGACCGTGGGTGGACTTGAAGTCATAGTTCTGCGCGCCCAGCTCGACGCGCGCCACGTCGCGCAGCCGTACGATGGCGCCCTGTTCGGACATGCGCACCACGATCGCGCCGAATTCTTCGGGCGTGGACAGCCGGCCCTGCGCAGTCACCGCGTAGGTGAAATCCACGTTGTCGGGGATGGGTTCGACGCCGATGCGACCGCTGGCGAACTGCGAATTCTGCTCGCGCACCGCCGCCGCCACGTCGCGCGGCGTGAGACCGAGCTGCGCCAGCTTGTCCGGCTGCAGCCAGATGCGCATGGAATACTGCTGGCCCCAGAACTGCACATTACCGACGCCGGGCACGCGGCGCAGCTCGTCGACGACGTTGAGCAGCACGTAGTTGCCCATGGTGATCTCGTCCACGCTGCCGTCAGGCGAAATGAAGCTCACCATCTGCATGAGGCTCGCACTCGCCTTGACCACGGTGATCCCCTGCCGGCGTACTTCTTCCGGCAGCCGCGGCACAGCCGCCTGCACGCGGTTGTTCACGTTGATGGCGGCGAGATCGGGATCGGTGCCGACGGCGAACGTGACGTTGATCGCCAGCGTGCCGTTGCTGGAGTTGATCGAGTTCATGTAGAGCATGCCCTCGACGCCATTGATCTGTTCTTCCAGCGGCGCAGCCACCGTCTGCGCGATCGTTTCCGCCGTCGCGCCCGGATACACCGCGCTGACGCTCACCTGCGGCGGAATGATGTCGGGATAGGCGGAGATCGGCAGCGCGCGCATGCCGGCCAGGCCGGCGATCACGATGAACGCCGAGATGACGCAGGCGAATATCGGCCGCGTGATGAAGAAGCGCGACATCATGCGGGCTCGTCTCCTTGCTTCGGCTGCGCCGCCTTCGGCGCCTCGACCTGGCGCATGGCGGCGTCCACCGACACGGCACTCACTTGCACGCCGGGCCGAACCTTGAGCACGCCTTCGACGACGACGCGGTCGCCGTCGGCAAGGCCCTGCGTGATCACGATGTTGTTGCCCATGTTGCGGCCGACCTGCACAGGCCGCATTTCGATCTTCTCGCCGGCCGCGACGACCCAGACAAAATGCGCCTGTGCGTTCGTCAGCACGGCCTTGCGCGGAATGGTCACGACGTTCGCGAGCGTCGCACCTTCGATGCGTGCGCGAATGAACTGGCCGGGAATCAACTGGCCGGCCGGATTGCCCAGCACGGCGCGCACGCGTACCGTTCCGGAAGAACGATCCACGGCGTTGTCGACGAACGTGAGCCTGGCCGCATCCGGGTATTCGCTGCCTTCATCCAGCAGCAGCTTCACGACGGGCGACGTCTTCGCCCGCGTCGCCGGCGCAAGGCTGTTGCGGAGCATGGCCGCTTCCGCTTCGGGCACGGAGAACTCCACGTACAGCGGATCCATCTGCACGATGGTGGTCAGCAGGCTGCCATCCTGGTCGGTGGAGATCAGGCTGCCTTCCGAGACGACTTCACGGCTGGTCAAACCGGCAATCGGCGCGCGCACGTCGGTGTATTCGAGATCGAGCTGCGCGGTCTTGAGCGCGGCCTGCGCCGAACTGAGATTGGCCTGCGCCACTTCGAAACCGGACACGACCTCGTCGCGACGGCTCTGGCTGACGGCGTTCTGTTCGAACAGCGGCAGCACGCGATCCTTCTGGCGCCGCGCTTCGTCCAGGCGCGCCTTTGCCACGGCAACCTCGGCGCTGGCTGATGCGACGCGCGCGCGGATGGGCTCCTGGTCGATCAGGAACATGGGCTGTCCCGCCTTCACGCGGCTGCCTTCCTCGAAGCGGCGTTTCATCAGAATGCCGCCGACGCGCGCACGCACTTCGACTTCACGCGAGCCTATGGTGCGCGCGGTGTACGTCAGCTCCAGCGGCGCGGCGCCCTGCGCGACCGTCTGCACGGCCACTTCCGGCGGCGGCATCTGGACTTCGGGCTGCTTCTTACCGCATGCGGCAAGCACAAGCATGGTCAACGCGAATGCGCCGAAGCGCACCATGTTCTTCGTGGAGACATTCATCACTGGTTTGGTTTCCGGGCTCATTCCTGGACTGCTCATCGCTGGTACGCCTCATCCGCAATTTTCAAAAGTTCATTCACGATCTGGGTCCGCTGCGCCTCGGTGAACGAGGAAAGGCGCAGAGATTCGCGCATCTTCAAACCGTCGATAGCGAGCGTGACGATGGCGCCGCGCGCAAAGTTCGTGCTCGAAGCCAGGATTTCTTCGGTGTGCAGCGCGATGTGTTCGCGGATTACTTCGAGCAGGCCGAGATCGTTGGCCGCCGCCGCGAGCAGCGCCGCGCCCATGGCCTTCGAGCGCACATCGTTGCCGAGCATCCCGACGATGCACGCCTTGATGGCGCACGCCACGTCGCTGGCTTGCAGTCCGCCCTTCGCCATCTCGATGCACTGCTGCATGCTCTGCACATAGCGATGCGCCAGCGCGATGAGCAGCGATTCCTTGGACGGGAAGTGATAGAGCAGCCCGCCCTTGCTCACGCCGGCCGCCTGAGCGACGAGGTCGAGCGTCAGACGGGCCGGGCCAACGTCCGTGACCACGCGCTCCGCGGCTTCGAGAATGCGATCGCGCGCCGGGCTTGCGACCGCAGAGATGCTGACCATGGGATTCCTGTAAGGAGGGGCCGGCCCGGGAAGAGCTGTACCGGCTGGACGGTACACTAACCGTCCAGCCGGTACACCGCAACAGGGAATCCCCGGCTTTGCGCCGCGGTTCCGCCGCCTACAATGACCGCGGGTTAACAATAAGGATCCCGCATGACGGATTCGACCGGGCCGGCGGTGATATGGATGAACGTTCTGCCGGACGTCCTGATCGCGATGGCTTATCTCAGCCTTCCCGCCCTTCTTCTTTATGTGACGCGGCGGCGCCGCGACTTGCCGTTCAACAGCCTGCTCGTGAGCTGCAGCGTATTCGTCGTCGCCTGCGGGTTCGCGCACGCGCTCTCCGCATGGAATGTCACGCACGCCGAGTATTGGCTCGAAGGCCTGTTCAAGGTGATTGCGGCAGCGGCGGCGCTGCCGACCGCGGTACTCGCATGGCGTGCGTTGCCGGGCATCATGTCGCTGCCGAGCCAGAAGCAGCTGCGCGACGCGAACGAATCTCTGGGCCGCGCGAATCGCGAACTCGAAGCGTTCACCGCCTCGGTGTCGCACGACTTGCGCTCGCCACTGACGACGATTGCCGGACAGGCCGGACTGCTGGAATTGTCGTTGAGCGAACGCATCACCGAAGACCAGCGGCGGCGGTTGCATCGCATCGAGAACGGCGTCAGGCAGATGTCCGACCTCATCGACGCGCTGCTGGTGCTGTCGCGCATCTCCCGCCACACGCTGCACCGGGAAATCGTCGACGTCAGCGCAATGGCAGACCAGGTGATCGCCGACCTGCGCCAGAAGCAGCCCGAACGCAACGTGCGCGTGTCCATCCAGCCAGGCATGACGGTGCACGGCGACCGGCGCCTGATCGGCGACATGCTCGTGAACCTGCTCGCCAACGCCTGGAAGTTCACCTCGAAAACCGCCGACTCGCACATCGAGATGGGTCAGAAGCACGGCGGCTCGATGGCCACGCTGTATGTCCGCGACAACGGCGCGGGTTTCAACATGGCGTACGAACAGAAGCTGTTCAAACCCTTCCAGCGCCTGCACGGGGTGGAGGATTTCGAAGGGACCGGCGTCGGGCTCGCAACCGTCGCGCGCATCATCGAACGACACGGCGGACGCATCTGGGCGGAAGCCAAGCCCCAGGCCGGCGCCGTCTTTTACTTCACGCTGCCGACCATGCCCATTACCGAAGTGGTGATGCAGAGCCGAGCAGCGCTGGCCTGAAGCCACTCGCCCGTGCGCCAACCTGCGCCGTGGCTCTCGGCGCGGCGCCGCGTGGCTCCTCCGGCTGATGCCGGACCGTTGAGTTTTCCACAAACTCTTCCTCAATCCAGCCTCCTTCGTGCGCTGGCGTGATGGAAGATACCCATGCATAGAATTCTCAAGGGCCTCGGCCTGGGCCTTGCCGCATTCGCGACACTCGCGCTTGGCGCGACGGCTTATCTTTTCATCGCCTCGCAGCGCGTGATGGCGCGCACCTACGACGTGCCGGTCTCGTCGTTCGACGCGCCGAGCGACTCGGCTTCGGTGCGCAAGGGCAAACGCCTCGCGACCATCTACGGTTGCAACAATTGCCACGGGCCCACGATGCAGGGCACGGTGCTGTACGACGAGCCCGGCATCGCGCGCATCAGCGCGCCGAATCTCACCTCCGTTGTCAAGGAGTACACCGACGGTGAACTGGAACGCGTGATCCGCCACGGTGTGAAGCGCGACGGCAGGACGACCTGGATCATGCCGTCGCCCATGTTCAACTACCTGACCGACGACGACCTCGGCGCCATCATCGCGTACGTGCGCAGCGTGCCCGAAGCGCGCGGCGGCGTCGGCCGCGAGACGACGATCAAGACCTTGGGCCGCATCGGCATCGTCACCGGCCAGTTCCGCCCGCACGCGGCCGACATCGATCAGCAGGCCAGGCCAGTGGCACCCGACACGTCCGATCCGCTGTCGCACGGCCGCTACCTCGTCATGACGGCCTGCACGGAATGCCATGGCGTCAACCTGCGGGGCACGGACATCGTCAAGGCGCCCAGCCTGCTCGTCAGCGCCGCCTATTCTGATGAGGCTTTCGCGAAGTTGATGCACACTGGCGTCGGCCTCACCGATCGCGACCTGGGACTGATGAGAGAGGTCGGCCAGGTGCGCTTCTCGCAGTTCACGGACACAGAAGTGCAGGCCATCCGCACCTACCTGGCCGAGTTCGTGAGGCAGGGCGGCGAGCGCCTGCCCTGAAAGGTTTCCGCGTGGATGGACGCATGAACCGCTGACGTGGCGGTGTGGCCACCGGCATCGGCAGGCTTTTCACCGGTGTGGCTTAACGCCGTGCGCGCGCGCGGTTTAGACTCCGCGCCTGAGAATTTGGCGTCCGCGTCCCAGCCACCGAAGCGTCCCACACCATGTCATTCGACCAGAACGCCCTCGACAGCCTGCGCATCGAGCGCAACAGCGAACCGGTGCAGACCGGCTCGCGCGGCTATCTCAAGTGGATCATCGGCGCGGTGCTGCTGATAGCGGTCGCGGGCGGCGCCTATGGCCTGCTGCGCACGAAGGCGATCGAAGTCGAGACGGCCACCGCCGTCGCAAGCTCGGGCGGCGCCGGCAGCGCAGCGGCCGTGCTCAACGCATCGGGCTATGTCGTCGCGCGTCGCCAGGCGACGGTGTCGGCGAAAGTCACGGGCAAGGTCGCGGAAGTGCTGATCGAGGAAGGCATGTCTGTCAAGCAGGGCCAGCTGCTCGCGAAGCTCGACGACAGCTCGGCGCAGAAGATTCACGCGCTGTCGCAGCGCCAGCTCGAGTCGGCGCGCCAGAACCTGGAGGAGGTGCAAGTGCGCGTCACCGATGCCGCACGCACGCTGAAGCGCAACGAAAAACTGCGCGCCGAAAAACTCATCAGCGAAGCGCAGCTCGACAGCGCGCAAACCGAACTCGCCGCGTTGAACGCCCGGCTCGAATCGCTGCGCAGCGAGATCAAGGTCGCCGAAGGCACGGTCAACGTGCGCAGCCAGGATCTCGAAGACCTGCAGGTGCGCGCACCGTTCGACGGGGTTGTCGTATCGAAGGACGCGCAGCCCGGCGAAATGATCTCGCCGATGTCGGCGGGCGGCGGCTTCACGCGCACCGGCATCGCCACGCTGGTGGACATGGATTCGCGCGAGATCGAAGTCGACGTCAACGAGTCCTTCATCAACCGCGTCAAGGCGAACCAGAAGACCGAAGCCGTGCTCGACGCGTATCCGGACTGGACCATTCCCAGCCACGTCATCAACATCGTGCCCACGGCGGATCGCCAGAAGGCCACGGTGCGCGTGCGCATCGGCTTCGACGAACTCGACGCGCGCATCCTGCCGGACATGGGTGTGAAGGTGAGCTTCCTGGAAGACCGCAAAGATGCCGCCGCGGCCGCCGTCTCGCGTCCCGCGGTGCGCGTGCCCTCAGCAGCCGTGTTCAAGGAAGGCGACACCAGTTACGTGTGGCGCGTCCAGAACGAACAACTCGAACGCGTCGCGGTGCGTACGGGCGGAGAGCGCGATGGACAGATCGAAGTGGTTTCGGGCATCAACTCGGGCGACGCCGTTGTAACATCCCCGCTCGACGGGATGAAGGACGGCGACCGCGTCAAGATAAAAGGGGTATAGCTTGAGCGATGAAACACTGGTGCGATTACGCAGCGTTGCGAAGGACTACAAGCGCGGCTCGGAAACGGTGCACGTGCTGCATGCGCTTGACCTGGACATCCCCAAGGGCGATTTCCTGGCGCTGATGGGCCCGTCGGGCTCCGGCAAATCCACGCTGCTCAACCTGATCGGCGGTCTGGACCGCCCCACCGGCGGCACGATCGAGATCGCCGGCCAGCGCACCGACTCGATGAGCGAAGGCCAGCTCGGCCGCTGGCGCGCCAATCACGTCGGCTTCGTCTTCCAGATGTACAACCTGTTGCCCGTGCTCACCGCCGAGCGCAACGTCGAGCTGCCGCTGCTGCTCACCTCGCTGTCTGCGAGCGAACGCCGCAAACGCGCCGCCGCGGTGTTGAGCCTCGTCGGACTCGCGGAACGCGCGAAGCACAAGCCGCGCGAACTGTCGGGCGGCCAGGAACAGCGCGTCGGCATCGCGCGCGCCATCGTCTCCGATCCAGCGCTGCTGTTGTGCGACGAACCCACCGGCGACCTGGACCGCAAGGCCGGCGACGAAATCCTCGACCTGCTGCAAGCGCTGAATCAACAGCAGGGCAAGACCATCATCATGGTCACGCACGATCCGCACGCGGCCGCGCGCGCCAAGCACATCTTGCATCTGAACAAGGGACAGCTCGGACACGAAGCGGCCGCCTGAGTTTCAAGTCGATGAAATATCTTCCCCTGCTATGGGCCAATCTGGGACGCAAGCGGCTGCGCACGACGTTGACGCTGGCCTCCATCGTCATTGCCTTCCTTCTCTACGGCATGCTGCAGACGCTGACCTCCGCGCTGACATTCAGCACCAGCCTCGCGGGCGCGGACCGGCTCATCACCATGCACAAGGTGTCGCTGATCCAGCCCTTGCCGGAAAGCTACTGGAACCGCGTCCGCAGCGTCGCGGGCGTGCGCGAGGCGTCGCCGCAGGATTGGTTCGGCGGCATCTACCAGGACGATCGCAACCAGATCGCCGCGATGGCGGTCGACGCACCGTCGTTCCTGGCGATATACCCCGAGTACACGCTGCCGCCGCAGCAACGCGCGGACTGGCTTGCCGAGCGCACCGGCGCCATCGTCGGCAAGCTGCTGGCGGAACGCTTCAAGTGGAAAGTCGGCGACACCATTCCGCTGCGCTCCAATGTGTTTACGCAGCGCGACGGCACCACCGTGTGGCAGGTGAAGATTTCCGGCATCTACGCAGCGACCAACGGCGACAACTCCAGCCTGTACCTGCATCACGTCTATCTCGACGAGTCGCGCGCCGAAGCCAAGGGCACGATCGGCTATCTCGGCGTGCAGATCGAGGATCCGAACCGCGCGCCCGAAGTCTCGCGCGCCATCGATGCACTGTTCGTCAACTCCAGCGCCGAGACCAAGACCGCGACCGAGAAGGCCTTCATCCAGGGCTTCGCGAACCAGATGGGCAATATCGGGGCGATCGTGACGGCGGTCGCGACAGCGGTGTTCTTCACGATGCTGCTGGTGACCGCGAACACCATGGCGCAGTCGGTGCGTGAACGCACCAACGAACTCGCGGTGATGAAAACGCTCGGTTTCTCCAGCGTCAGCGTGACCGCGATGGTGATGGGCGAAGCGCTGCTGATCACGGTGCTGGGAGCAGCCATCGGACTCGGATTGAGCGCCTTGGCGGCGCAGGCGCTCGGCCAGGCCATTCAACAATTCTTTCCCTCGCTGGGCATGCCGCCCGACACCTTCGTCAAGGGGGCGCTGCTGGCCATCGGGCTCGGCGCGCTCTCCGGCGTGCTGCCCTGCGTGCAGGCGTGGCAACTGAAGATCGTCGATGCGCTGAGGACGAACTGATGTCCGGCAACGCATTCGCGCAGGTTGTAGCGGTGACCGCGCTCAACGTGCGCAACATGACCGAGCGCGCCACCTCATCCTTCGTAGCACTTGTAGGCATTGCCGGCGTGGTGACGGTGCTCATCGGCGTACTGTCGATCAGCGAAGGCTTCCGCGCTGTACTGGATCTCGCGGGCGCGGACGACGTGGCGATCGTGCTGCGCGCGGGTGCGACGGATGAAATGGGCAGCGGTCTTGCGCAGGACCAGACGCGCGTCATCGCGGACGCGCCGAACATCGTGCGCGACGCACAGGGTCCGATCGCATCGCCGGAGCTTTACGTGATCGTCGACACGCCGTTACGCAGCACGGGCACTGCCGCGAACGTGCCCATGCGCGGCGTCTCCATCCACGCCTCGAAGCTGCGGCAGCAATTCGCCATCACCCAGGGCAGGATGTTCACGCCCGGCACGTTCGAGGTCATCGTCGGCCAGGGCGCGCAGCAACAGTTTGCAGGCCTGGACGTGGGCAGGCGCCTGCGCTGGGGCACGACCGAATGGCTGGTCACCGGCGTGTTCAAGGATCGCGGCAGTGTCGCCGAATCGGAAATCTGGGCTGACGCCACCGTGCTGCAAGGCGCTTACAACCGCGGCAGCGGCTATCAATCCATGCGTGTGAAGCTCACGAGCGCCGGCGCGCTGCAAGCCTTCAAGGACACGCTCACCAAAGATCCGCGGCTGAACGTGCGCGTCTTCACCGAGAAGGCATACTACGAAGAACAGTCGCGCACGCTGACCGCGCTGGTGAGAACCGTCGGCGCCATCATCGCCGTGCTGATGGGCCTGGGTGCGATCTTCGCGGCGCTCAACACGATGTATTCGGCCGTCTCCGCGCGCACGCGCGAAATCGCGACTTTGCGAGCGCTCGGTTTCGGCTCCGGTCCCGTCGTCGTCTCGGTGCTGACCGAGGCGCTGCTCATCGGCCTGATCGGCGGCGTCATCGGCATGGCGATCGCGTATTTCTCGTTCAACGGCATGCGCGCCTCGACGATGAACTTCGCCACGTTCAGCCAGATCACGTTCGCGTTCACCGTCACGCCCGCATTGCTCCTGCAAGCGCTGCTTTATTCGCTGGGACTGGGATTGATCGGCGGGCTGCTGCCGAGCATCCGCGCGGCGCGCATGCCCATCACGACGGGACTGCGGGAACTGTAGAACCGCCGGCGGGCTTGGATATTCATGCCCGAACTGCCCGACATCACCGTTTACCTGGAAGCCTTGCAGGCACGGATCGTCGGCCAGCGCCTGAAGCGCGCACTGCTCAAGAATCCCTTCCTGCTACGCACGGCCGAGCCGCCGCTGCAGGCTTGCGAAGGCCGCGAGGTGGCCGAGCTGCGCAGGCTCGGCAAGCGCATTGCGATCGGATTCACCGGCGACTTATGGCTGGTGCTGCACCTGATGATCGCGGGCCGGCTGCATTGGTACTCGCAGGGCGCTCGCGGCAAGATTCGTGCGCCGCTGCTGCAGCTCGAGTTCTCCAACGGCACACTGACGCTGACCGAAGCCGGCACGAAGCGGCGCGCATCGTTGCACGTCGTCAGCGGTGCGGATCAGTTGCGCAACCACGACCGCGGCGGCCTGGAGCTGGCCACGGCCAGCGTCGCTGAATTCCGGCGCCGCATGAGTGCGGAGAACCACACGCTCAAGCGCGCGTTGACCGATCCGGCCATTCTCAGCGGCGTCGGCAATGCCTACTCGGATGAAATCCTGCATCGCGCGCAGCTCTCGCCGTTGACCCAGACCAAGCATCTGGACGACGCGGAATGGCAGCGGCTGTTCGACGCGACGCGCGGCTCGCTCGATGCCTGGACCGCGACATTGCGCGCTCAAGCAGCGGGCACGTTTCCGGAAAAGGTGACCGCGTTTCGCGAGGGCATGGCGGTACACGGCCGCTATGGTAAGTCCTGCCCGGTGTGCGGCACCGCCATTCAGCGCATCCGCTACGCGGAGAACGAAACCAACTACTGCCCGCGCTGCCAAACCGGCGGCAAGCTGCTCGCCGACCGTTCGCTGTCGCGGCTGCTCAAGGACGACTGGCCGAAGACCATCGACGCGCTGGAGAATCGGCGCAGGCCATGAGAACGTAAGGCAGCATGTTGCATCTCACGCACTACCCTGCCGCGACCGCCCCTCTTTGGGAGAAGCTCATGTCCGATTCTGCCAAGGCCGTTCGCCCGACTACGGTTTCGTGCCTGATGTACCGCGATCCAAACGCGGCCATGCAATGGTTGTGCGACACCTTCGGCTTCACGCAGCACGCGGCCTACGAAGATCCGCCGGGCCGCGTAGTGCATGCGGAGCTGACCTTCGGCAGCGGCATGGTGATGCTGGGCTCGGTACGCGCCGACTCTCCGTACGGAAAACTGGTCGCGCAGCCCGACCAGGTTGCGGGCCGCGAGACGCAGACCGTGTACGTCGTCGCCGCCGATCCCGATGATATTTATCGCCGCGCCAAAGCGGCCGGCGCGAAAATCCTGCTCGACATCAAGGACGAGGACTACGGCGGCCGCGGCTTCACCTGCAGCGATCCCGAAGGACACATCTGGACCGTCGGCAGCTACGATCCTTGGCAACCCAAGCCCGGCGCGCACTGAGTTTCCTTACGCTGGGCGGCCCGTAATGCCACGTTATGTCCCCGATTGGCGCACGGTGGTGCGCGCTTGCACATGCGAGGTGCATTCGGGGTGGCGACATTGCCGCAAACCCCTGTAAACAAGCCGTATTCGTCGTTGGCACAGCGTGTGCATTGAAGACAGCGAGCGTCGCGAGGCGTGTCATGAGTCTCTTCGGTTTCAACATGCTTACGACGATGGTCGACAATCCCCCTGAGCCATCTCGGATGCAGGCGTGCGCGGTGCCACAAATATCGCGCACGCTTTTTTTTGCCCGCGTTTTGCGCCGGACGTTTTTCTGACGCACGCCACCCGCACTGTCGCCGCCGTATTTGTCTATGTAACCGGCCGCGCCGGTTTTCTGTCGTCGATTATGTCGCCACTGCTGCTCGCCGCCCACGTAGCGTGAACTGCGCCGCACCCGGCGCTACAAAACACCGGCGGCAACGGCAACGCCTTGCCGGATTCGGCCGGCCATTCACCATAAACAACGCTATTTGCGCTGCCCGGCGTCATTGCAGCCGTTGGCATCGTCCTTGCTATATCTGTAGCAACTGAACAGGAAGATGCCATGTCCGCCGCCACATCGATGATCCAGCCCGCTCCCAGCTTCGCAACTCTGATGAATGCTCAGGGATGCAATGCGGACATGGTGCGGCTCAAGGACACTTACGGCTTGTCCGCGCTGAAGGTGGCTGCGCTGGACGAAGTGGCAGTGGCACGCACGGTTGCGATGCTCGACTTCCTCAGCAACAACTTGCCGGCGACGTCAAGGGCGGCGTGGCTCGATCGGATGCTGTGAGAGGAGTGGTGCCGTTGACGAGTAGTCGAACGAGCCGCGCCCCCTCCCTGCCCTCCCCCGCGGAGCGGGGGAGGGTGAGAGAGCACCCGTGAATTATTTCCTTATCGCCCCCTGTCCTCTCCCGTGCGACACGCGGGAACGTGAGAGTGCTAGAAGCGTATGCCGAGCGCCAAGCCGTAGGTGCGCGGGTCCAGTGCGAACACGTTCGTGAACAATCCCGATGATGCATCGGTGAGATACATGCCCGTCAGGTTGTCGTCATCCAGAATGTTGGTGACGTAGCCGCGCAAGTACCACGCATCGTTCGCGCCGCTCAACTCCACCTGCCCGTTGAACAATCCCCAGGACTCGATCTTGTCGATGGGCTGATTGAAGATACGGGCGTAGAACGAATCGCGCCAGTAGTAGTCCAGGCGCGGCGTCAGCTTCAAACCGTCGCCGATGCGTGCGGTGTACTGCGTGCCCACCTTGAACGAAAATTCCGGTGAACCGCCCAGGTGGTTGCCGCTGAGATCCTGGGCGATGCCATCGCGCACATTGAAACCGGCCGTCGCCAGCGAACCGCAGAAACCGAAAGGTCCGCCGAGAGCCGCCGGCAGCAACGCACCCACTGCTTGAGCCGTCGCAACCTGGTTGGTCGCGAGAATGCAGTTGTTGCCGTTGGACACGTCCTTCACGTTGGTCCAGGCCGGATCGCCGCCGCTCGGATCGCGCGGATTGATGCTCTGCGCATCCTTGATCTGCGTGTTGAGGTAGGCGAAGTTCGCGTCGACGATCCAGTCGTCCACCGGCGTGAACACGAACTCGGCTTCGACGCCGTAAATGTCCGCGTCGATGTTCTCGTTGACCGAGGTGCGCGCGACGATCTTCGACACCTGCAGCGAATCGTACTGGTAGTAGAAGGCGGTCAGGTTGGCCTGCACACGGCCGCCGGCGAACACGTTCTTCGAACCGACTTCCAGCGCGTTGACGAATTCGGGGTCGTACACCTTCGCGACGCCGGCGAATTCCGGCAGCGAGCGGTCCAGCGGCGGATTGAAGCCGCCGGCCTTGTAGCCGCGCGAGTAGAACGCGTAGAGCGTCGAATCGTCGAACCAGCCCGGCTTCCAGTCGAAGCCGAAGCGGCCGGTGAATTCCTTGAACGTCGTGTCCTCGACGCGGAATGCGTTCATGGGCGCGCCGACGCGCGTGCTCAGCAGCATCTGGCGGTCCTTGATGCCCTTCTGGTCGCGCGTCCAGCGCAGGCCCGCCGTCCATTTGAACGCATCCGACATGTCCCAGTACAACTCGCCGAACACCGCGGTCGACTTCAGCGACGCCGACGGCGTCTGGCTGATGAAGTAAGGCGGCACTGCGTTGGAATTCGCGGCGAATATCAATGCGGCGTAGTCCAGTTCGGTGGTCACGACGTAGTAATTCTCGTCGTCGTTGGCGTGCATGTAGAACGCGCCGACCTGGAAGTTGATCGGGCCTTCGAACTGCGAGGCCAGCCGCACTTCCTGCGACCACTGGTGCGCGCGCTGATCGGATTGGTCGTAGCCGGTGGGTCGCGCCGAACGCGTCCGGATCTGCCCGCCGAGCACGCCGAGCAGCGACGGGTCGATCTCGCTCAGGGGAATCGCACCGCCGAACAGCGCGAGGCCGGGGCCATTGTAGGGTGCGGTCGCCGCATTCCAGTTGTAATCCACCTGGCCGACGAAGCTGGTGTCCTGGTAACCGCTCACCGTGTTCAGCGTGTAACGGCCGAAATCGTGTGAGAACTCCAGCGTCGCGATGGTTTCATCGGCTTTGTAGGTGGGATCGATTTCAGCCGCCACCTTGCGCAGGTCCGGTGGATTGAGCGCGGTCTGGTTCATGTCGGTGCCGGGTTGGATCAGCGCCGGATAGCCCAGTGCCAGCGCCAGCTGTTCGGCGAGATTGCCGCCGAGCGTGCCGCGCTCGTTCACCGTTTCGAACGCGAGGCGATCGGGCAGGCACCCCAGCGCGCCGGTGGGATCGCGATGACACATCTGCTTCACGAAGCGCGCGCGCGTCGAGTCTTCGTCGTAATAGTTCACCGTCAGTGTCATGTCCGTATCGTCGCTGGGGGCGAAGCGGATCGCGGCGCGGCCAGCCCATTGATCGCGGCCGTCGACGTCGTTACCAGTGACCAGGTTCTGAGTGAAGCCATCCCGCTCGTAAGCGATGCCGGCGAAGCGCATCGACACCCTGTCGCCGAGGGGCAGGTTGACCGCACCCTTGCCCTTCAACTCGCCGTAGTTGCCGGCGGCGATTTCGAGATTGCCGCCGAGGTCGCCGAGCTGCGGCTTGCGCGCCAGCACGTTGACCGCGCCGCCGGTGGCGTTGCGGCCGTATAGGGTGCCTTGCGGGCCGCGCAGCACTTCGATGCGTTCGATGTCGAAGTATTCGGTCTCGAACAGGCGCGGGTTGCGCACCGGCATGGAGTTGAAATGCGTCTCCACGCCGGAGTCCGAGCTGGCGCCCACGGAAGACACGCCGATGCCGCGGATCTGGAAGTTGGAGCTGGTGAAGTTCGTCTTGCTGAACGCCACGTTCGGGACGTTGAGCTGCAGGTCCGTCGCCTGGTCGATCTGCTTGCGCTCGAGCTGGATGCCGTCGAACGCCGACACGGCGATCGGCACGTCGATCAGCGCCTCTTCCTTCTTCTGCGCGGTAACGATGACCCGATCGATGATCTGGTCGTCGGATCTGGGTGGCGTCTGGGCCGCGGCCTGGGCCGCGGCGAGGACGGCTGCAATGGCAAACGCGAGCGCGGCGGCGCGCGACTGGTGAATAACCCCCTTCATTACGTACTCCTTGTTCTAAATCCGGGTAAGTCGGCCGTCGCGAGTATCGCACCTTGGACAGCAAGTCCAAATACTCTACGGGCTGACTAAGCTCGGATATCGACCAGGAATGCACTCTTCGCCGGAACGTGCCTGGAGTTCGAAGTTCTTATGGACGCGGCAACGCCCGCGCGGTGCGCTCGCCTGCCGCCTTAGAACTCGGCGAACTTGGCCTCGAGGATTTCGCCTTCGGCGGCACAGCCGATCTCGCGCACGGTGTTCGGTGCCGGGAAGAACTGGTCGGTCAGGTTCTTGCCACCGGCGGCGCGCCAGCGAATCGTGGTCGCAATGGTCTTGAACGTGTGGGTGTTGGCCAGCCACAGTCGGTTGTTGTTTTCGTCGCAAGTGCCATCGAACTTCAACGTAACGAACGTCGCCGGTGTCGGCTCTTCAGCCGCCCGGGTATCCGCCGGTCCTGTCATCACAGCTGCCAGAACCAGGACGGCCGACGCGATCTGCACGGATCTGCCCACGGTCATCGTCCTCCCCCATTGATCCACCGAACTCGCGCCATCTTGCGTGCCTTCGACACCCACCGGCAAGCCGATGCGACGCGCGGTGTGGAATATAGTCTCTATTGTGTCCCATGGCACCGACGCCGGTCGCGCTATGGGGGCTGAAAAGCCAACCCACCGCACGCTTTGCGCGCTCTCGCCGACGCGCGCCGCAGCCCCGCCAGGCGCCGCTGTACGCAACGAAATTCGCGGCTAAGTCATTCCCCGTCCGGGTTTTTCCTAACTCGGTTAGCCACCGTGCGTAGTCCCCAGTTCTAGGGTTATGTCGTCAAGTTTTCCAAAGTTGCACCGTTATCGCTCTTTAAGAGAGATCGCCAAGGAGATGGCCCCGTCCAGCGAGGGTACCCCATTGTTGTCAGTGTTCCGGAAGGCCAAGAGCAGCGGCGCCCGCGCCGGCATCGCCTTGGGCGACGGTTCCTTTGCGCTGGCGGTGGTGCGCCGGGACGACGCCGGCAAGCCGCGCATCGAACACTGCGAAACCCATGTGGCGCCCGATGGCGCCGGACCGGCACTCAAGGTGTTGCTGGACAAGCTGCGCGCGACGCGCTCGGCCGCGTGCGCCGTGATCGACGGCGACGACTACCAGATCGTGCAGGTGGAAGCGCCCGAAGTGCTGCCCTCGGAAATGCGCGCCGCCATCCGCTGGCGACTGCGCGACGCCCTCAACTTCAGCGTCGATGAGGCGGCCGTGGACGTGTTCGAGATCCCCGATCCGGTGCGCCGCGCCCAGAACAAGATGCTGTTCGCCGTGGCCGCGCGCGACTCCGCGATCACGCGCATCGCCGCCACGCTCAAGCCGGTGGCCAAAGGCTTCAACGCTATCGACGTTCCCGAACTGTGCCTGCGCAATATCAGCTCGCTGCTGCCGCAGGACGCCAAGGGCGTGGCCCTGCTCGCGCTGCACGACACCTTCGCGCAGCTCGTCATCACCCGCCAGGGCGTGATGTACGTGACGCGCCGTATCGACACCGCGCGGCGCTACGAGCCGCATGCGCAGGATCGCAGCGGCCAGGACATCGACGCCGGCGCGCTGGCGTTGGAGCTGCAGCGCTCGCTCGACTACTACGAAAGCCACTACGACCAGTCGGCCATCGGCGATCTGGTCATCGCTCCCGCGAATCAGCGCGCCAGCCGTCTCGCCGATGGATTGAAGAACGAGACCAGCCTGCGCATCGCACAGCTCGACGTGCGCGAGCTGTGCAATGTCTATAAGAGCGGCGAGCTGGTCACCGACTGGCCCTGCCTGATGGCGCTCGGCGCGGCATTGCGCGTCGAATCGGTGGAAATCTAGCGATGCGCCAGCAGATCAATCTCTATCAACCCAAGCTCATCGGCGAGCGCAAGCGCTTTTCCGCCGGCTCGCTTGCCGCCGTGCTCGCGCTCGTCATCGCCGCGTTGGCGGCGTACTCGATGCAGACCCGCAAGGGCCTCACCGCGCTCGAAGATCAGGTCGCGACGCTGCAGACGCAGAAAACCGAGCTGGATTCGATGAGCGCGCAGTCCGCGCAGACAAGCTCCAGGCCCGAAGACCTGGAGTCGAAGGTGAAGGAGCTGGTCCGCGCCATTGCCGAACGCAAGCGTGCGCTGGAGATGCTGCAGTCCGGCGCCGCCGGCCAGACCAACGGCTTCGCGGCGCGGCTCGAAGCATTGGCGCGCCGCCATGTCGAAGGCCTGTGGATCGACTCGGTTATGCTCTCCGGCACGACTGGCGCGATGAACCTGAGTGGCGCGACACTGAATGCGGACATAGTGCCGACGTACTTGCACAGCTTGGCGCAGGATCCGGTGCTCAACGGAACGCGCTTCGATGATTTCGTGATCGAGCGGCCCGCCGCCGCCAAGCCTGTGGAAAGCGACGCGGACGCAGCTGAGGAGCCAGCAGCATCGCGTCAAGCGGCAACCAAGTACGTGCGCTTTCGCGCCGGTACTCGCGCGCTCGCTGCGATCGAGGAGCCCGCAACATGAAGTTGCCCGCGGCAATCGAAAAGACAGCAGCGACTTTCGATCGCATGTCATTGCGTGAACGCGGCCTCGTCGCGGGCGCGGCGCTGGCCGCGACCGTAATGACCTGGGTCGTCGCAGTACAGGATCCGGTGAATGCGCGGCGGCGCGAGCTGAACGACGAGATCAGCGGCCTGCAGGTGGCGCTGGAATCCGCCGCCGACGCCGCGCAGTCCGACCCCGCCAACCTGGCGCTGGCGAAGCAGCGCAAGCTAAAGACCGAACTTGACGCGATCAATGCCAAGCTCGAAGCCACTTCGGCGGGGCTGATTCCACCCGAACGCATGGTGCGGGTCATTCGCGACGTGCTCGCGCAGCAGCGCGGCATCGCCTTGGTGAGCTTGCACAACAAACCCGTCGCCAGCCTGGTGGAAGTCGTTCCCGTCGAGGGCGAAGTGACGCAGCCAGAATCGACCGGCCCGTACATGCATCCGGTGGAGCTTATCGTGGAAGGCCGCTACCTCGACGTGCTGGCCTACCTTCGGGCGCTCGAAGCGTCGCCCTGGCATTTCTATTGGAAAGTACTGGACCTGCACAGCACTCAGTACCCGATCAATCGCGTGCGCATCGAGTTGAGCACGCTCAGCATGGACAAAGAGTGGTTAGGCGTATGAACGACACGGCCAACATGTTGCGGGTGTTGAGCGCGCGCCGCACTTCGCTTTCGCTGACAGTGCTGCTGGCTCTGGGTGGCGCGGCGCACGCGGAAACTCTGCAGGATCCGACACGCCCGGCGACGGCGCGCGCGGCGGCGCAGGCCGAAGTCGACGCCCTGCGGCTTGAAGCCATCATGGATTCGGGCACGGGCCGCATCGCCATCGTCAACGGCAAGATCGTGCGCGCCGGCGGGCGCGTCGGCGGCGCATTGATCGAAACCATCGGCAGCGACTCCATCCGCTACACGCGCGACGGCCGCACGACGACAGCGCACCTCGCCAAATCGCAACAAATGCAGGTGCGCCGCACCGCCGCATCGTCAGGGGCTGAATGATGAAAACCGAAGCCGCGATAGTCGCGCTGCTGCTGAACGTTGCCGCGAACCTCGCGTTCGCGCAGCAGGCCGCTCCGCAGGTATCTGCCGAGCAACCCGCTGCGAAGGCGGCCGTGGAACCGCGCTTCGGCGTGCACGTCGAAAACGCACCGGCTCGCGCGTTCTTCGAAGGACTTGTGGACGGCACACCGTACAACATGCTGATCCATCCCGACGTGAGCGGACGCATCTCGCTATCGCTCAAGTCGGTCACGCTCGCCGAGGTGCTCGATGCGGTGCGTGACATCTATGGCTATGACTATCGCCGTGTCTCCACCGGCTACATGATTCTGCCAGCGACCATCCAGACGCGCGTATTCCACCTCAACTATCTCGACCTGCAGCGCCACGGCGTTTCGCGCACGCGCATCAGCTCGGGACAGATCACGCAGGGCGGCAGCAACTCCAGCGGCGGTTCCGGCGCCAGTGGCGGATCGACGTCGTCCGAGACTGCAGGCAGCGAACTCACCGGCACCGCCGTTCAAACCAACAACGACTCGGACTTCTGGAAGGCCATCGAGAACGACCTGCACATCATCGTCGGGGGCGCGGATACCGATCGCAACATCGTGATGAACCGCCAGTCCGGCGTGATCATCGTGCGCGCCATGCCGCCGCAACTGCGCGACGTCGCGGACTATTTGCGCAAGACGCAAACTTCGGTGACTCGCCAGGTAGTTCTCGAAGCCAAAGTGATCGAAGTCGAGTTGGACGACGCCTTCCAGGCCGGTATCAACTGGGCCGCCTTGATGAAGGCCGGCAACGACCGCTACTTCTTCGGCCAGCGCTCGCCGCAGGGCGGCTTCGAAGGCGATCAACTGCTGCCCAATGGCCAGACCGTCAACGTGACGCCGGGTACGGTGGTCAACGGCCTGGTCAGCGACACGCTTGGCGGAGCGTTCACGCTCGCCGCGAACCTGACCGACTTCAACGCGTACATCGATCTGCTGGCGCTGCAGGGTCGCACTCGCGTGCTCTCCAGTCCGCGCGTTTCGACGCTGCACAACCAGAAAGCCATCATCAAAGCGGGCACGGACGAATTCTTCGTTACCGGCGTGCACAGCGACACGACGACGGGCACGGCCACGACGACGACCGTCGAATACCAGCTCACGCCGTTCTTCTCCGGCGTTGCACTGGACGTCACGCCGCAGATCGGCGAGGACGGCAACGTGCTGATGCACATCCATCCCACCATCAGCGACGTCACCGACCAGCGCAAGACGCTGTCGCTGCGCGGGCTGACCGACGTGCTGCCGCTCGCGCTGAGCCAGATCCGCGAATCCGACAGCATGGTCCGTGCGCACAACGGTCAGGTGATCGTGATCGGCGGGTTGATGCGCGAGACGCGCCGCCGCCAGGATTACAAGGTGCCGGTGCTCGGCGACGTCCCCGGCCTCGGCCGGCTGTTCCGCAGCGAACGCGATCAGCGAACGACGACGGAACTGGTGATTCTGCTGCGCCCCATCGTCGTCACCGACGACTCGTGGGAGCCGCTGGTGAAGGAATCCAGCGATCGTGTCGATGAGATGACCGACAAGGGCAAGCTGGACTCGGCAGTGGGGTCGGGAAAAACACGATGAGCGACGTCGGTCGTAGAAAAAAGGTCCGCCTCGGCGAGCTGCTGCTTGAACACAAGCTCATCACGGATGAGCAGTTGCAGGCTGCCCTGGTGGAACAGAAACGCACCGGCCGCAAGCTCGGCCGCGTCATCACGGACCTGAACCTGGTCCGCGAGGAAAAGCTGCACGAGGTGCTGGCGCAGAGCCTGGATATTCCTTTCATCGACGTGCGCCAGTTGACGCTGGATCGTACTATGGTGCGCCTGTTGCCGGAAACACAGGCGCGCCGCTTCCGCGCGCTGGTGCTGCAATCCGACGCGCGCGGCCTGCTCATCGGCATGGCCGATCCCACCGACCTGGTGGCGTACGATGAATTGTCGAACCGCCTGAAGCAGCCGCTGCGCCTCGCGCTGGTGAAGGAAGCCGACCTGCTGAAGACGATGGACGTCGTCTATCGCCGGACCGATGAGATCGCATCCATCGCGCAAGAGGTGCGCGAGGAATTGCGCGAAGGCGACATCGACCTGGAGCAGTTGAGCGCCGACGAAGGCTCCCCCGACGCGCCAGTCCTCCGACTGATTCAGACCATGTTCCACGACGCCGTACAAGTGCGCGCGTCCGACTTGCACATCGAGCCGGGCGAGAACGTGCTGCGAGTGCGGCAACGTGTCGACGGCGTGCTCCAGGAGCAGAAGATCGACGGCCGCCGCGTCGCAAGTGCGTTGATCACGCGCCTGAAGCTGATGAGCGGCCTGGACATCGCCGAAAAGCGTTTGCCGCAGGACGGCCGTTTCTCGCTAAAGGTAAAAGACAAGTCCATCGATGTGCGTCTCTCCACGATGCCGACGCAGCACGGCGAGTCGGTGGTGCTGCGACTGCTCGATCAGTCGGCCAACCTGATGTCGCTCGACAAGCTGGGCATGTCGCCGGCCATGCTAGATCGCTTCCGTACTCTGATCGGCCGCGCCGCGGGCATGGTGCTGGTCACCGGGCCGACAGGTAGCGGCAAGACCACGACGCTGTATTCGGCGTTGAATCATCTCAACACGCCGGACACCAAGATCATCACCGTCGAAGATCCGGTGGAATACCGTCTCGACCGCGTCAACCAGGTGCAGGTGAATACCAAGATCGGCCTGGACTTTGCGCGAGTGCTGCGCACGGCGTTGCGACAGGATCCTGACATCATCCTGGTCGGCGAAATGCGCGACCGCGAAACCGTCGACATCGGCCTGCGCGCAGCCATCACCGGCCATTTGGTGTTCTCGACACTGCACACGATGAACGCGGTGTCCACGGTGCATCGACTGCTGGACATGGGCGCCGCGGGCTACATGATCGCCGCCGCCGTGCATGGCGTCGTCGCGCAGCGCCTGGTGCGCCGCGTCTGCGACAACTGCGCGCAGCCTTCCGAACCGGACCCGCAGCAGCGCGCTTGGCTTCATGCGTACCTCGATCCGGCACGCATCGCGCAGATGAAGTTTCAAACAGGCGTGGGCTGCACTTACTGCAACCTCACCGGCTACCGCGGCCGCGTCGCGATCTACGAAATGCTGGAGATGGACCGCGGCCTGTCTGACGCCATCCGCCGCGGCGACACCACCGAGTTCACCACCATCGCGCGCAAACAGGGCTTCGTGTCGCTGGTCGACGCGGCACTCGATCTGGTTACCACCGGCACCACCAGCGTTGCCGAAGCCATCGGCATCACCGCCGGCCTCGACGAAGAGGAACCCGAAGTCGTACAGGCGCCGGTCGTATCGCAATCGGAAACGGACTCGCTGCTGGATGAAATCCTGCGTGCCGAGAAGATCGTCTGAACGCGTCCACTTAGGAACACGCAGCGCATCCCATGCCCGTCTTCACCTACACCGGCCGCTCACGCCGCGGCGAACTCACCACCGGCCTGATGGAAGGCGAGTCGCGCGACACAGTCGCGGCACGCCTGTTCGGCAACGGCATAACGCCCATCGAAGTGAAGGAAGCCGCCAAAGCCGACGACGGCGACTTCTCCAAGACGTTGCGCAAGCTGGGTTTCGGCGCGCCGAAAATGTCTGACCTGGTGATGTTCTCGCGCCAGATGTACACCATCACCAAGTCCAGCATTCCGCTGTTGCGCGGCATCAAGGGCCTGGCCGCGTCGACGCACAATGTCGTGCTGCGCGAAGCGCTGGAAGACGTGCTCACCAATCTCGAAGGCGGCCGCGATCTCTCCGGCAGCCTCGCGCGGCATCCGAAGATCTTTCCGTCGCTGTACATCAGCATCATCCGCGTCGGCGAAGAGACTGGTACGCTGGATGCGTCGTTCAAGCGCTTGGGCGAGTACCTTGCGCAGGACCAGGACATGAAGGACCGCATCAAGGCTGCGACGCGCTATCCCATCATCGTCATGTGCGTCATCGCGGTGGCCATCGCCATCCTGACAACGTTCGTCATCCCGAAGTTCGCGCCGCTGTTCGCTGCGCTGGGTGACAACATTCCGTGGCCGACGCGCATGATTATGGGCTTATCGACATTCGCGCAGAATTACTGGCACCTGGTGATCGGTGTGCTGGTGCTCGTGTACTTCGCGGCGCGTCAATACGTCGCGACGCCCGAAGGACGCTTCCGCTGGGACAAATTCAAATTGCGCATTCCGGTAATCGGTGTGCTGGTGCATGAAGGGATCCTGGCGCGCATCACACGCTCGCTAGCCATCTCGTTGGGCGCCGGCATGCCAGTGATTCAGACGCTCAAGGTCATCGCACAATCCGCCGGCAATGAGTTCATGGCCGAACGTGTAGGGCGTATGCGCGAAGCGGTGGAACGTGGCGACCCGGTCAGTCGCGCAGCCGGCTCGGTGGCGATGTTTCCGCCGCTGGTGCTGCAGATGATGGGAGTCGGTGAAGAAACCGGCGATCTGCCCGCGCTGCTGGATGAAGTCGCTGATTTCTACCAGCGCGAAGTGGACTACAAGCTCAAGAATCTTAGCGCAGCAATCGAGCCCATCCTGGTCGTCGCAGTTGGCGGCATCGTTTGCGTTCTGGCACTGGGTGTCATGCTGCCGATGTGGGAAATGATCGCGAAGGTGGGCCACAGCAGCTAGGGACCACGCATTTCGCGCAGGTATTGTGCGTTTGCAAGCAGGGATTCGCGTTTTGTGAGCGGCGTCACCCTAATACATTGAGATATCGGGTGATCTGCCTCACGAATCCGGGCAGCGGCACTACAGCGGTGCATGCCGGCCGCCGATACACAGAGTCAATCGGGCGGAAAATCCCGTCCCTCGATCGTTACGCTATACGGAGTCAGATCATGGTCAAAGTTCAACAACGCGGCTTCACGCTCATCGAGTTGGTGGTCGTCATCGTCATCCTCGGCATCCTGGCGGCTTTCGCCGTACCACGCTTCATGGGCCTGGAAACCGAAGCGCGCATCGCTGCCGTCAAGAGCTTGGGTGGCACGCTGCGCAGCGCCGCCGCCATGGCGCATGGCGTGTGCATGTCGCAGAACTGCCCGAACGTCGCGACGAACATCACCGTGTCCGGCCAGGCCGTCACGTTCACCAATCAATATCCGAATGCGGCCACGATGCGGCTTCTGCTGGAACCCGGCAATGGCTTCACGGCTAACGCGGGTGGCAACCAGTTCACCAAGGACGGCGCGCGTATTCCTGCCAACTGCTGGGTGCGCTACAACGCAGCCGCCGCCGGCGTCGCGCCGACGATCACGTTCCCACCGAACCAGGTGTTGGGTGTAGCGACGGACGCAGCCATCGAAGCGACCTTGCGCGCCAATTGCTGATCGCACATGCCGCGGGAGCAACAGCGGCATGACTCGTAGCTGCGGAGGGTCGATGATCGGGGCGGCGGGCTTCACACTCGTCGAATTGGTCACGACCCTCATCATCATCGGCATCCTTAGCGCTCTGACGCTGCCGCGGATGTTCGACAACCAGGCGTTCGGCCAACGCGGCTACATCGACGAAATCGCGTTCGCACTGCGCTATGCACAGAAAATCGCCGTCGCCAGCGAATGTCCTGTCGAAGTCACGATCGGTGTCGCCACTTACTCGGCCCTCCAGCGTGCGCGCGATCCCGTAGCCAACACCTGCGACCCTGCAGGAGTATGGAACGTACCCGTACTGCGGGCCGACGGCAGTCCGCTGAACGGCACGGCTCCAAGCAACGTGCTATCGGCTCCCGCGACCGTCGTCACCTTCGATGCCACCGGTGCTCTCATCGGCGGCGCTCCTCCGCAATTGACGGTCGGTGCATTCACTTTGAACGTAACCGCTGCGACCGGCATGGTCACCGTACTGCCATGAGCACCGTGGCGCACGCCACCAGCGATGCGCACCGCATCGCGCTTCCAAATCAGTCGGGATTCACGCTGGTCGAACTTGTAGTTGCGCTGGTGATCATCGTGATGGCCGCGACCACTATCGTCGCGGTCATGTCGTCCGTCGACTCGAACAGCGCCGAATCGATGCAACGAGTGCAGGCCGGCAATATCGCGAACGCATATATGCGCGAAATCCTGTCACGCCCGTTCACCGATCCAGCCATGCCGGACTTCGAAGGCGCGCGCGCAGCGTTCGACGACGTCGACGACTACAACGCGCTCAATGAAATCGGCGCACACGACCGCTATGGCAATGCGATCACGGGGTTGGGCAACTATCAAGTGAGCGTGAACGTCGGGAACGTTGGCCTGGGCGGCGTCGGCGCGGCGCAGTCCCTGCTCGTTACCATCACGGTTACCAGCCCAAGCCAGTACGTCGCGGTCTTGACCGGCTTCAAGATGTTGCATCCATGATGCATCGCTGCGCGCATAAAGCGATTTCCGGGAGCCGTCCGCAGGTGCGAGGCTTCACGCTAGTCGAAGTCGTCGTCGCCATCGTGCTGACTGGGATCGTCGTGGGCTTTGCCGTGATGTTCATGACCGCACCGATGCACACATATTTCTCGCAAGCGCGGCGCGCCGAACTCACCGACTCAGCCGACGCCATTACCCGGCAAGTGAACGACGACTTGCGCCGCGCGCTGCCCAACAGCGTGCGGATCAGGAACGCGGGCACACGCGCGATCGTGGAAATGCTGCGCGTCGAGGAGATTGCCTTTTATCGTGGCACCGGGCAAGGAGCCAACGTAGATCAGGAACTCAACTTGTCTGCACCGGATCAGAAGTTTCACGCACTCGGCCAGTTCTTTCCGGGCAGCGCGCGCCCCGTGACTTACAACACGCTGCATATCTGCGTGGGCAATACCGGTGTACCCGGGACGGTCGTGACGAGCCGCGACGCCTATCAGATGCGCAACGTGATGACGGGAAACGCGAACATCACGCTGGCGAACAGCGGTATCGCCGGCGAAGACCTGGTCACGCTCGCCGTCCCGTTTCAATTCGCGGCACCGCCGCCGACCTCGACCGCAAACCGCATGTTCTTGGTCAGCGGACCGGTGAGCTACATCTGCAACTCGGCCGCCAATGTTCGCACGCTGCGCCGCTATGAAGGCTACCCCGTCACGGCCGCGATTCCCGCAAGTGAAGCCGCCGCGCAACTCAATGTCGGCGCCGCTGTAAATACTGTCGTCGCGAATGGCCTCACGTCCTGCCGCTTCAGTTGCCAGGTAACCGGCGCCGGGGTTTGCTCGGGCGACGTGGTATTCGAAATGACTGTGGCGCGCACTACGAATACCGTCACGGACAGCCTGCCCGTGCTGATACAGGCGCCAGTGGAGAACATGCCATGAAGGCCCGTCGCGCGCGGCCGACCACGCAGCACGGCATGGCACTGGTCGCAGCACTGTTCATGGTCATCGTGGTCGCCGCATTCGGCGCGTTCGCGTTACGTATCGGCTCGGCCCAACAGCAGACTGCCTCGCTCGAATTGCTCGAGTACCGTGCCTACGCCGCGGCGAACAGCGGCCTCGAAGTGGGCTCGCGGCGCGCGGCAGCGGGCAACTGCAATCCGCCCGCACCATTTGTCGTCGGCAGTTTCACCGTCACCGTCACCTGCACAGTCCGCTGGAATCAAACTTGGGACTACGTCGTCCTGGGACCGAATCGCCAAGTTTACGATCTGAGCGCGATAGCACGGGCCGGAGTCTATGGCACGCCGGACTTCGTCCAACGCACGCTAACTCGGCGGGTCAGCAACATCGCGACCGGCACCTGGTCCGCTCTCGACTCCACAGCGTAGGCCCCTGCGCCAGGGAGGAACTTCCGCCAGCGCAAATACGTTCGCCCGATATCCGCAGCGATTTCGCGAACGTGTAGCTGGAGAGCAGTGTAATGGCCTTTACCCTCAAACCCCTGCCGTACGCCAAAGACGCGCTCGGCCCCACCATGTCGGCACAGACGCTTGAGCATCATCACGACAAGCATCATGCCGCTTACGTGAAGAAGACGAATGAGCTGATCGCCGGCACGCCGCTTGAGAATGCCGACCTCGAGTCCGTCATCCGCACCACGGCGAGGCGCAAGGACGATGTGCAGCAGAAGATTTTCAACAACGCGGCGCAGGTCTGGAATCACGATTTTTTCTGGGAGTCGCTCGCGTCGAACGGCGGCGGTACACCGCCCGACCATGTGCGCACGCGCCTCGAAGCGAGTTTCGGTTCGGTGGACAATTTCCGCGACAAGTTCGTCGACGCCGCGGTGAATCAATTCGGCAGCGGCTGGGCCTGGCTCGTCGCAAAGGACGGCAAGCTTGAGATCACGACGACCCACGACGCGGACAACCCGCTGACCTCGGGTGCATATGCGCTGTGGGCATGCGATGTCTGGGAGCACGCTTACTATCTCGACTACCAGCAGGAACGCGCGCAGTTCGTCAAAGCGGTGATGGAGAATGTCGCGAACTGGCAGTTCGTGAGCAAGCGTCTGCTCGAAAGCGACAAGTAGCGCGACTCATCGCTACATGCGCCGCAGCGATGCTGCGTTGACGCCGAATTCGTACGCATATGAAGCTGTAACTACAACAGGCCGTAAGTATATGTGGCGGTATACTTTGACCGGCACGGCTCGCACCATTTCCAGCGGTTGTCTTTGGCACTCGTTGCCGGCAGCCAGGCCATGCAAAATCAAGAAACCCGCACAGATGTGGCTCTCTACTGGTCCGCGGTCAGCCTCATCGTCTGCGAGGGGCTCTCCATGGAAAAAGCCGCGCGGCGACTCGGTCTCGCGACCCGAGAACTCCGGGACATCCTGCAGCGGCGCGCCCAGCCGCTGAACGACGCGCAATTCGAAGAAGATCCCGGCGACGTATTGGTGCTGCCGCAGTCCACCTTCTACGATTACCCACCTACTCGTCCGATTTCAATGAGTTAGCTCCTACTCGGACCATTTCGGCAGGGCGCCGGACCCGATCTTAATTGCGAGTCATTCTCGATTGGGAATAGAATGCGGCCGTTCCAAAGTAGCCGCCGCAACGTTGCGGCGCCCACGCCCCGCCCTCACCAAACACGCCGCCCATGTCCCAGCAGTCACTTCGAGTCGCCGCAATCGCGGTCGCGGCGCTTCTATACGTGGGCGCCGGATGCACCCGCCGCGAGCCCGACGATCCGCGCCGACCTGTCGTCGCAACGTACGCGGATATCGTGCTTGCGACGTACGAAGACACCCTCTCCGCAGCGAAGTCGCTCGACGCCGCAGTCGATGCATTGCTTGCGCAGCCGAGCGAACGGACGCTGGTGGACGCGCGTGCGAAGTGGCAGGCGTCGAGAATTCCCTACAGCTACTCCGAAGCGTTTCGTTTCTACGCCGGCCCCATCGATGGCGAGGGCGGCCCCGAAGGCCAGATCAACGGCTGGCCGCTGGACGAGAACCACATCGACGCCGTGCGTGTCGATCGCTACAACGCCAGTCCCGGCCTCGACATCGTCGGCAATGCAAAGGAATTTCCGCAGATCACGCCGGAGCTGATCGCAGCCCAGAACGAAGCGGGCGGCGAGAAGAATATCGCCAGCGGCTATCACGCCATCGAGTTCCTTCTTTGGGGCCAGGATCTCAACGATCCGCCCGATGCCGCGGGCCAGCGGCCGTACACCGATTTCGTCAGCGACGGCAAGCCGGACAACGTCAACGCACGTCGGGGCCAATACCTGAAGGCCGCGACGCAGTTGCTCATCCAGGATCTCGAAGGCCTGGTGAACGCATGGCGCAAGCCGCCGCCGGGCAGCGACAACTATCGCAGCCTGCTGGTGAACGGCGACGTCTACACCGGCCTCAAGCGCATGTTCACCGGCATCGCGACACTCGCGGAAGTGGAGATGGCGAGCGAGCGCTTGAACGTGCCGCTGCTGTCGGGCGACCAGGAAGAAGAACAATCGTGTTTCAGCGATACGACCGCGGCGGATCTGCGCAACGACGGCCTCGGCATGGAGCACGTCTACTTCGCGCGCTACACGCGTGCCGACGGCAGCGTCGTCAGCGGCCCCAGCCTGGCGCAGCTCGTCAAGGAAAAAGATCCGCGCGTCGCGCAGGAAATGGAATTGCGCCTAACGCGCACGCGCGAGGCACTGACGGACATTCACGATCCCTTCGATCGCGAAATCCAGCCGGACAACCAGGCAGGCAACGCACGCATCCAGGCCGCGATCGATTCGCTGCGCGTGCAGACGCAGACGGTCACACGCACGGCGCGCGCGCTGGACATTTTCCTGTCGCCGATTGAAAGCGAAGGTGATTGAGTTGCGCATCACTAGACTGCTCGCTTCTACCCCCTCCCTCGCGAAGCGGGGGAGGGCCGGGGTGGGGGCGATTCTTTTCTGCATCCTCTGCGGCTGCAGCCAAGGCCCCGACACCGCGGAACTGCTCGACGTGAACTCCGGCGGCGCAACCACCGTCCACGAATCCAACCGCAACTCCTTTTCCCAGCCGGCCGCCAATCTCGACGTGCAGCGTCGCGCCGAGTTCTTCATCGGCAACGCCTTCTTCAACAGTGCCTGGATCGTCGCGCCCGCCTCCGCCGGCGCGCGCGACGGGCTCGGTCCGTTGTTCAACGCGCGTAGTTGCGATGCGTGCCACAACAACGACGGCCGCGGCCGTCCTCCCGAGCACCCCGGCGAGCGGCCGATCTCGCTGGTGATTCAGTTCGCAACGCCGACGCCGGGCGCCCACAACGAGCCGGGCGGCGATCCGCGCTACGGCGGCAACTTGAATCCGTTCGCCATCGGCGGCGTGCCCGCGGAAGGCACGGTGCGCATCACCAACAAGGAAATCAAAGGCCAGTTCGCGGACGGCGAGCCGTACACATTGCTCGCACCAACTTACGCGTTCGAGGAGCTCGCCTACGGCGACCTCGCGCACGACACGCAGTTCTCGCCGCGCGTCGCGCCGTCCGTATTCGGTTCGGGATTGCTGGAAGCGGTCACGGATGCGCAGATACTTGAATTGAACGATCCGCAGGATGCGAACGGCGACGGCATTTCCGGCCGGCCCAACCATGTCTGGAATCATCTGACCAGGCAAGTCGTGCTCGGGCGTTTTGGCTGGAAGCTCAACCAGCCCGACATCGCGCACCAGACGGCCGGCGCGTTCGTCAATGAAATCGGCATGTCGACCGCGCTGCGCCCTGGACAGAATTGCACCGAAGTGCAGATCGCATGCAAGGCCGCTCCCAACGGCGGCGAGCCTGAAATCAGCGACGCGATCTTCAAGCACATCGTCAGCTACGAGCAGACGCTCGGCGTGCCGGCGCGGCGCCATCTCGACTCACCCGAGGTCAAGCGAGGCGCGCGCCTGTTCGTGGATGCGGGCTGCGCGGCATGTCACCGGCCGACGTTCGTGACCGGCAAAGTGACTGGCGCGCCCTGGTTGAGCCAGCAGAAAATCCATCCGTTCACCGATTTGTTGCTGCACGACATGGGGCCCGCGCTTGCCGACGGCCGCGCCGATGTCGAGGCTGACGGCAACGAATGGCGCACGACGCCGCTGTGGGGCCTGGGCTTGCAGCAGAAGGTCAACGGCCACACGCGACTGCTGCACGACGGCCGTGCCCGCGACGTCAGCGAAGCCATCCTGTGGCATGGCGGCGAAGGCGAGCACGCCAAACAGGCGTTCGTGAAAATGTCCAAGAGCGAACGCGCAGCGCTGCTGGCGTTCATCGACTCGATGTAAGGCAGGATGCTGCTCTCGCGACGGACATTTCTGATGGGCTCGGTGGCGGTTACAGTCGCGGGCGCCGGCGCTTACTTCGGTTTGCGCCGCGAACGTCATCACGGCACGCTGCTCTCGGCATTCGAAGATGCGCGCGGTGATCAATACATCGGCGGCGTTGCGCTGGAAACAGGAAAAGTTGCCGGTGCGCGCGTGCCGCTGCGCGCGCATGGCTGTGCTGTCGATCCGACCGATCCGCAGCGCGTGCTGTTTTTCGCGCGCCGGCCTGGCACGATCGCCTTCGAGCTGCGGCGCGATTCGATGCAGGCGCGCACCGCATTCGCAACGCAGTCGGGCCGCCATCTCGCGGGACACGGATTGTTCTCGCATGACGGCACGCTGCTGTACACACCCGAACACGATTTCGAGCACGCGCGCGGCGTGGTCGTCGTGCGCGACGCGCGCACGTTCGCCGTCGTGAATGAAATCGACACGCGCGGCATCGATCCGCACGAAGTGGCGTGGCTGCCCGACGGCAAGTCCCTGCTCGTCGCGAACGGCGGCATCATGACGCACCCGCGCACGTTCCGGCGCAAGCTCAACATTCCGACGATGGATCCGTCGTTGTGCGTCATCGATGCCGCGAGCGGCGCATGTCGCGAGCAATGGCGCCTGCCCGATCACCTGTTGAGCATTCGTCATCTCTCGATCGCAGCCAACGGCACCGCCGCCGTCGGACTTCAGTACGAAGGCAAGGTCGAAGATGCCCCCGGCGTCGTCGCGGTGTACCGCCCGGGTGCAGGGCTGAAATTATTGACCGCGCCCGCGAGCGAGCGGCCGATGTTTCACGGTTACGTCGCGAGCGTGGCGTTGAGCGACAAGGCCGATGTGATCGCAGCGGCTTGTCCTTATGGCAAGGGCGTTGCCCGCTGGTCGCTGCATGACGGCGCTTACCGCGGCTTCGTCAAGGCCGGCGAAACCTACGGACTGTCGCGACTCGACGACGGCGCGATCGTGGCGTCGCAGCGCGACGGCAGCGGCTACACAGTGAGCGCCAATTCCGTCGATGAAAGCCGACTGCGTTCACACTTTCTCGACATCGCCAGCCCCATGCCCATCCGCTGGGACGATCACTGGGTCGCGGTGGCCTGACGCGCCGTGCATAATCGCAGCGGCTCAAAGTCAGGAGAGCTGCCGAAGTGAACCATCCGTCCCGTTCCGTGCTCGCGTCCCGCTGGCTCATGGCCTGGCTCATCGCATCGACCGGCGTGTTCGGCGCGACTCTCGCCCGCGCCGAATTGCCCGCCTGGGCGCCCGGTCCCAAGCCACGCGTGGTCGAAGACCGCCTGCGCGTCGAAGTGAACGTGCTCTTCTCCAGCGTCGACACGAAGCTGCGCGTCGACCCGTCGACGCTGCAGCAGGGCACGAAGCTCGACGCCGAAGATGACCTCGGGCTGGATGACAGCGAACTGATGCCGCAGGCCGAGCTGACGCTGCTGCCCGGCCAGCATCACCTGATCCGCCTGAGCGCGTTGAGCACGCGGCGCTCGGCGCAGACCGTCATCGACCGGACGATCCGCTTCGACGACCAGGTGTATCTGGTCGGTGAACGCGTCGACAGCGAAATCAACATCGGCCTGTTCGGGCTGACCTACGGCTACCGGTTCATCGCGAACAATCGCGCCGAACTGACCGCGACGTTCGGCATTCAGGTGGCCAGCGTCGACACCAACGCCCTGGTGCGCAGCCGCGTTGTCCGCGAAGCCGAGGATGGCGTGGCGCCGTTGCCGTTGATGGGCGTGGAAGGCCGCTTCGACTTCACCGACCGCTTGTCGGCGGAAGCGCGCCTGCAATACCTCACCGCGAACATCGACGACGTCGACGGCACCATCCTGGATGCGCGCCTGGCCGTCACCTGGCGCATGAATCCCTATCTGGTCTTCGGCCTGGGCTATCGCAACTTCTCGCTGGAAATCGACTCCCGGAATGCCGACACTCCCGGTGTGGTCGACATGAAAGTCGCAGGTCCGCTGCTGTTCGCCCGGGCCAGCATGTAGTTGAAGTTTCGTCAGCGGATAGCAATGCCAAACCGTAGATTCGCCCGTTCCCGCGCCGGAGCAGTGCTCACGTGCGCCGCCCTCGCCTCTCTCACCGCCGCCCTCGATGTCGCACAGGCCGAGCACGCTTACGTTTCGAACGAAGACGGCCACAGCATTTCGGTGTTCGACACTGCGCGCAGCGACAGCGTCGTGACGATTCCCGTCGGCAAGCGGCCCCGCGGGCTGAAGCTCAGTCCCGACGGCTCGCGACTGTACGTTGCGGTGAGCGGTCTGCCCAAATGCCCGCCGACGACGCCCGACGAGGAATGCGCGCGACTCGGCCGCGACTTCAAGGCCGACGGCATCGCCATCGTCGATACCGCGAGCCGCAAACTCGTCGAAGTGCTGCAGGCGGGTTCGGACCCGGAGCAGTTCGACATCAGCCCGGACGGCAAGCGGCTGTTCGTCGCCAACGAGGACATCGCGACGGTATCCGTCGTGGACGTCGCGGCTCGCAAAGTCATCGAGCGCATCCCGGTGGGGCGCGAACCCGAAGGCGTCGTGGCGTCGCCGGATGGCAAGTGGGTGCTGGTCACGAACGAATCCGACAATTCCGTATCCGTGATTGACACCGCAACGCTCAAGGTCGTGAAGTCGGTACGCGTCGGCCTGCGCCCACGCGACGTCGCCTTCACGGCGGACGGCCGCGCGGCCTACGTCACCGGTGAATTCGACGCCTCGGTGTATCGCATGACCGTTCCCGGCGGCGAGCCGGTGGAAAAACTGCTGCAGCTACGCAAGGAGGCGCGTCCGATGGCCGTCGTGCGCGATCAAGCACGCAACCGCTTGTACGTCAGCACCGGACGGGGCGGCACGGTCGCGGTGATCGGCGTGCCTGATTCCAACCTGATCGCCGAAGTCCAGGTGGGTACGCGCCCTTGGGGCATCGCGCTGTCGCGGGACGGCCGTTCGCTCTACACTGCCAACGGCCCCGCGAACACCGTGAGCGTCGTCGATACCGGCACGCTGAAAGTCGTGAAACAGATTCCGGTCGGGGCCTCACCGTGGGGTGTGGTGCTAGGCCCCTGAAGCCACGCCGATAGGGCGGCGGAAAACGCCAGAAGAGCCGGACGCGGGAAAAAGAGCAACCCCGTTAGTGCGTAGGTTGGGCTGAGTCCGCGAAGCCCAACATCTT
>Ga0307509_10001393_pt1 | contig 40996 bp, 43 predicted proteins | sample 10_EM_MG_FD_202245 | JGI IMG/M metagenome (GOLD analysis project Ga0307509, IMG submission 202245) | Populus trichocarpa ectomycorrhiza microbial communities from riparian zone in the Pacific Northwest, United States - 10_EM | ecosystem: Host-associated > Plants > Roots > Unclassified | place...
AAGCTGACGATAGCATTGAGGCAGTGTTATGACTCTTAGGTTTCATGTGGGATCACAGGACATGCAGGGCAAGGTGCACTGCCCGGTAATGATCGTGGTTGCAGGATATCTGATTACTATCACTCTGGGAGAACTCTTGTATTTAAACTCATCTGCTGGCTAGCAGGAGAACGGCAGACTTCAGCAGACTCATGTTTTATGAATATACTTGGTTGAACGGCGATCTCAGAGTTCCACTTGCCCTTTAACTATTATCCCTCATTACCTTCGAGTTCTCTGAGGCCTCCCTTAGACCTAGCGCTTGCCGGTCAACCGCTAGCCCTCTATTGTACCTTTTCGTTAGACAGGAGTAAACCTGTTACATTCAGGAACAGAATACATTGATAATGTCCAGACTTCAACACCCGGTTTTAGCCTGATCCTCTGCTTGCTCTTTCTCAGAGGCGGTAGTGCTTCCGGTATTGATTCCGGAAACATATCTCCATGTTGATCCATTATCTCCTCTCTAGATTCTACTGCCGCTCTGACATACTCGCTGGTGGGGGTACAGTTTACCCTTACTCTGTGTTTCGGAAATTCGAGGGTGAGCTTGTGGCAGTCTATTGACGCTTGGTGTTGCATGAGGAAGGGCATTCCAATAAGGGCATCGTATTTCGCTAGGTTTTCAATTATCATTTTGGTATTGGGAACCTTCATTTTCCCAACCGAAGTCTCTACTGAACATTCCTTCTGGCCTTTGGATCTCAACCCTTTCATAGCCATATGAATTTTCGTTGGTTTCGCCATCTCGGTACATGGTATTACATGTCTGGTGACAAAGTGAGCGCTGACAATATTGGCTCCAATTGTTCCAGTATCAAAGACAACCTTGGCTTCCTTTCCATTCAGGTGTATCGTTCCTTCTAGAGAACCATGAGGTTTGATGTTTGCTGGCCAGGTCGTTTGGGCTGTGGCATAGGATTCGATCTCGGTAGCATGGATGTAAACTTCATCTATTGAGTCCTGGTCATATTCGACATTATTCAATCTTGCTTCCTTCTTGATCGCCTTTCCGTTGCCTTTCTTGTCATACTTCTTAGAAGGACATTCTTTGGACATATGGCCCTTTCCGCCGCAGGAGTAACAGGTTTTCCAGCTTTCCTGTCGTCTCTATCCTGCTTATTGTATTCTTTAGCTGACTTGCCTTTTGATTTGTGGCGGTTCTTTGGTTTCGAGTTACTGGAAGAGTAATCCCACTTCTCGCTCTTATAGACTCCTGTGTTCCTAAGAACTGCATTTATTCGTTCAACATCCTTGATGAGCTGTTTGCAGGTATCGTCTTCATCGTAAATTAACTCAGCTTGTTGTCTCAACTTCGAATGCATGCTGTTGTACAGTCTTTGACCGAATATATCATCGGTTATCACCTCTTCTGATAGTTGGTTCTGGTACATCTTGAGATCGACGATGACTTCTGTGATTCTTCGTACTTTCCCTTCTTTGGTGACTTGTTGTACTGTGTTAAACTTCTCAAAGAGGTTATCCTTTTGGCGGGTGGAAACGAATAGATCCCTTAGGAGTCCGACTAGTTGGTCTCTAGTGATATCATCGCCAAACTCTCTAAATGCTTGGTCACTAGCTTTTAGTGCTCGCTTCGTGGTATAGAGTATCCAGTAGGTTCCAGATCCTGGAGCGTTTGGTGTCACTCCTGTTAGGTTCAGGTATAATTGATCCAAAGTATACCACGTCTCAAAGGCTTCTTCTTTGAGATCGTCTCCTTCACCACTGGAGGTTAGAGGCTGGTGTTGCTTTGCTGCAAACCTGGTTGTCCTCTGAAGTACAGGGTCTGGAGGAGGTGCAGGAGGATCTGCCGGTCCTGCTTCTGACATGTTGTTGTTACTGTCGCTATCGCTATCACTGCTGGAACTGTCAGGGTCTGGAGGTGGTGCTAGTTCCCCTTTATTTTTGGGTGTCAATGGGAACTCCCCAGGTGTGGTGGCTGTCTCCTTCTCAAGTTCCTTCGCGGACTCTGTTAGCACTACCTGTGCTTTGTCTCTGGATAGCTGTCGAGCAGCCTCGTCGATTTCGAACTGCTTGCTCACTTTCTTCTGCTCTCTTCGAGCCTTGTCTCTCAAGGACTTCTCGGTTGGCTTGGTGAGCTCCTCTCGAGAGATCTCCTGGCCTGTCCCTGTGTTCAGGTTCGAAATGATGTCTTCGTTGACTTGCTGAAGTTAAAAAAATGTAACCACTTCCCGTGGGCAAAGGTCTTGCAAAGGAATATCAGTATTGACTCTAACCAAAACAGTGGTATAAATGAGATCGAGTACCAGAGACGCCAACAAGTAATTGAATAGACTCTATTACATTTTATCGAAACTACTAAGAGAAGACCAAGTGCTTTAGGCCTGAACGAAGCTCAAAGATTCTCAAATCGAACGGAATAGAAGATAACTGTTCAACCAAGTATATTGAAAACTCTGTCTGTCGAAGTCTGATCTCTCTAAGTCATGAGAGATACAGGTCTTTAAATACACTTGCGATAATCCATCTCGCATCAATCATATCCAAATCCCAAGGCATCAAAAGATACCTAACCAATAAACAATGCAACAATAAACAAGGCTCACGAACTTCTGGAGTTCGTATCCTAAAACAATACAAGTATAAAATAACAAGGCTTACAAGTCTTCTGAGCTCGTATCCTAAAACAAAACATAAAACAAACTAACAAGGCATACAAGTCTCCTGAACTCGTATCCTGAAACAAATACATCAAACAAATCCATACCTAAACTAGTAACCTGTACTGGTTACAGAAATACTACCCTCCAGCCTCAACCATGGTGGCTACATACACAGGGTAATAATAAATTCTTTGTCATATTGTCTAGTGATAGAGTCAATGCTATTGAATAAACTTCGGTCAGTTTGGAGCTTGGAATATAGAGATTTCACACTTGAGCACTAAAGATACTGAATTTTGATTTCAATTTGTAGCATTTAGTAGTACATGTATGATATCTCTAAATTCCAATGCCCAAACTCACTGAAACTTATTCAATAGCTTTAACTATATGACTAGACAATATGACAAAGTATTTAGCCTTATCCTGTATATCTAGCCAACATGGTTAAGGCTGGAGCGTAGTATTTCACCCTAAATCACTATACAATAACCAGGTAATTAAATTTGTAAGACATAACCAACAGACTTGAAAATTTATATAGTATCTCGGGCCACCTGAATGAATAATATTAGAAAGTATTGGAATATTCTGTAAACCCCATAAGTAGATATTCTCTGATCCCATTTCTAAGATACATATTGAACTATACTCTTTTTTAAAGTCACAATACCTTCTAAAATGGCTACCAACAAATACCAAAGCAGTTCATAGTTCAAATACATGACTTAGGTGATCTTATTATTTACTTCTAATATTATTTTTGCTATTGGTTTCAATTTTCTTGACGACTATCATCAGGAATATGCCATTTCAACCAGTTTTTGCATAAAGTGAGTATACTAGAAGAATTATTTTTTATTATCAAATAAAAACTACAGATTCTGATTCGCCCTATTGAAAAGTACTTTCTAACAAATTTCTAATATTGTATCAATACTATTTGTGTAGATAATAAAAGATACATTTGATTTTCTTGTGGTTGCCATGGTGAGCCGCATCCCGGTGCCGAGCCGCTTATAGGTAAATGAGGTTAGCCCTGTCACCCACGAGGAGTTTACAAAGGTCGACAATATGCGCAACAAGAACTTCAAGGGACTCAGGTTCCCCTACCTGGCCGACGAAAGAACTTTTGTTGTCAAATTTGTAGTGGGCGTATCCCATGAGCTAGCCCACAGGAGATTCGCCAAAATCTTGATGCGCAAGGTTGTCATGATGAGTCACGGTATGGATCTTGCAGATATAGGGAGGATAAGATTTCCAGGCTTAGGAAGCCAAAAAGAAGCGGATACGGCATTTAAACCTACGTCTCGCCATCGGAACGGATTGGCCAACCGCGGTATTTCAATGTGGAGTTTTGGAGTCCCTTGAACACCTAAGGGTGAATGCGAGATGATGGTTGGAGAACTCAAAGGGCGAGGTGGGAACTGATTGTTCTTGTTACTGATTCAAGGTGGAGAGGGGCTTGCATGTGGAGCAATGGGAATTGGCGGACATGCCGAATCTTGATGTTATGCGAGCCAACCCTGATCCTTTTATCCTTGGGGTCACAAAGACTGGGGAAGGGGACATAGTCGGAAGCGTTGTGACTGAAGATATCATTCTAGAAAACCATGCTTCAGAACCCCAATGAAGCCCTCGGGGAAGATGATGTTGTTCTGGATGCCCAGGACTTCAAGGAGGTTGCGCAAATCGTCTGGGACCCCTCTACATAAGGCTCACTTCCAATGTGCATACTCTAGTTTACCTTCAGCATTTATTTTTTGGGATCGCATTGGATATTAATTTTGTGGGCGGTTAAACAAGTCTGTAGTGAGAATGAATTGGGGGGATATGGGCTCGGAACAGGGGACTTGGGTTAGAATGGCTTGAGGTTTTTAGATCCTGGTGGATGTTTGTTGCTTTGTTTTGCTATGCTCCCTCTTGTATTTTATGATGCTCTGCTCTCTCTTTTTTCTCTCCTTCATTCTCCACAATAAGTCCCTGTGCTATTTGTTTCTTTTCTGATCACCACTCACATATTAATAATAGGTGTTTGTGGCAGGGGCAGCTGGGGGGGGGGTATGGGATTGGGATTTGGGTTAGAACAGTACGAGGTTTCGGGATAGTAGTGCATTTCTCTTGCTTTGCTTTGCTGTATTCCTCCCACCTCTTGAATTTTATAATGTCCTACTCGCCCTTTTATTCCTCCCCAATTAGTAACAATAAACACACTATATTATGTCTTCTTCTCTTCAGATCACCACTGTCACAAATGGTAAGTAAGCAATGCAGATTTCACATGACAAATACTTATTATTCATAGGTATGTTTATGTTTTTATGCTATGGAGTGATTTAACTGATAGTTTTCACATGACTTGCACTTACTTGTGATTGTTATGTTATGATTGATTGATGTTTTGTTGAAACACAATGGTGAGTCATAATGATGTAATGACTTTTGCACATAACTCACATTATGAGTCGTGGGTTTTATGCATGTGATACAATTAGCGCACATGCCTTATGTTATGAGTTATGATTGGTTTATGGAATGTTGCACAGTGACTCATAGGGGTCAACTGATGGATCTCGGGTATGACTCATATACTAGTCATAGGACCAGGTGACTGATTGGGTATGAGTCACCAGAGTAAGAGTGCTGGGAAGAAATCTATTTAAGGGAGGTTTCGGACGAAGTAGGTAGAGTTCTTCACACAATCATCTCAGTTCTTTCCTACCTTATACTTTCAATATCAGATTACTTGACTATTATCCCTTGGTTGTACGCAAGCAAGATAGTTCTATAATAATTGAACCCCTCTACCTCTTCCTATTATAGGTGAATGAGATATGATACAAAAGACTATAAGATATTCTTTGTCTCTTAATTATATATCAGTGTCATACTTGAATGATCAGGTTATCAGATAACCTTATGGATGAGAAAAGGACATAGGGCTGTCCTATTGATCTCTCAGATATAATCTGCTAGTGCAGGTAAGGAAGTTGTTATCTATTGCCACCTAACTACCTAGTAGGATCGACACAACCACTTTCATATCAATATGTGTATTCCTTCAGTTTATGAGAGACTATCGACATCAACTTATTCATTTCATAGCTCCCTTTGCTGCTCCTGGGTAGAAATGAATAATTTGTCGAATCATTACACTCAGTTGACATGGCACTCACTGTAAGGTTTTATGCCTGAGGCAGATATTAATATCTTGATCTTAATTTTCATTCTTTATACTCATGGGGAAGTGTATTGGAAATAGGTTATTTGGCAGCTAACTATCATTCGAAAGAGATATTGGGTTACTTCCCAGCAAGAACAAAAATGCCATAATGCTGTGGCAGCAAACTACGGTTCTTGTACAGTGCTGAAGCAAGTATCAGCTGGACAAGCAGAGCTGCAGCAGCATGGTGATGTAAGCAAAAACGATCTCATCAAACTAAAGGAACCAAACTGGATTGTATTTTGTAGGATATACAAATATAGCAGAAAGAGGGAGTCGCTGGCTTCACATATGAGAATCCAGATTCAGACTTCTTCTAACAAATGTCTGACCTTGCGTGCCTACAGTTAAGGCTTCCGGGATTAAGCCACCGGAATCAACATTTGGCTACCAATTGCATATATGGTAGACCGAGTGGGGGTAGAAAGAGTGGATGAGACAGAAAGAGGGAAAATAGAAGTGGAGAGAAACAAGAGAGTTACCATTGTGGCCATGTGCTAAGGAATACTCATGGCCGCCCTTCTGCTAGATGTCACAGATGTTAGCAAGAGCGGAGAAGGTGCGAAGAATAACTGCTTCATACCTCTTCGGAATCATTGATCCCAAAGCTTCACAGAAAACTACCTATGAGAAGGAAGTCAAGTAAGGGTATATGCCAAAAAAGAAATCAGCACATACCCTTTCATCCCTACAATATGTTGCATCTGGACAGCTGAAATCTCTGGATCATGATCCCTCCTACACCCAAGGAACAGGAATCTCCCTCACACTGATCCCAATCGCACAATACCCCCCCTGCTACCTCTCAGGCTTATGGTAGTCCCTCTGGGAGGGAACTCCATTTTACCAAGACCTCTACCAAGCGACAGCACCATCCCCCCATTAATTGACAGACTGTCGCTGAGTTCACATCCCAGAATTAGTAAACCACCAACACGACCAACACCATCCCAACCCCTCTTCAAGCCTTCATGTACCGATCCTCTGCTCTCAAAGGACCTTTCACTACTCACACTCTACTCGCATACAATAAGCGATCGAGTTACAGAATTACGGAGTATGACCAGTAAATAAAAGCATAGGAATCACGATAATACCTAATATTCCTAACCGAGATCCGAACTGGAAAGGCAATAAAAGCTTCAAACGAGCAATTAAGAGTATAAGAAAGTACAGGTGTCCTCGTAGCCCACAATGTAACCCGAAGGCAACCCTACAACCTCTTATATCGCTATCGTAACAGAATGACAGGAATGAGAATCAATATACACAATTTTCTGAGTTCCCTAATTTTGAGATCCCAAACTCCATTCACACCAGTTCCCATTCCAGATGCACTTTCTCTCAATGTTTGCTCCACAATCCCAGCACATTGGCCATTCCAGTGATGGTACTCATACAAATATTAGCCACTTCCGTTGCGAACAGAGCGCACTCAGAATAACAGGTAACCGATCCAGACTCTATTTAATAAGCCAGATCTCCCAGGACTCTAGCCCCCTTGTGCATGCTATTTCCTAGGCAGTAAACTTACAGTATGAAATACTACAAGTACACCCCCGGGAGGGATTTAGTCAAATCCCTCCAACACCCACAATCGGATATCCCTGCCTGGCTGTCCCGCACTGAAATCCTTTCTCTTATGATTTTCTCAGCCCATAATCTAATGCCCTATAGCTTTGGGTGGATGTATCACCCCCCCTGCCCTGTCAACAACACCCAGAGTTATCTTCCTTGCCAGTGTTAGGGGAGTCATGGAAGTTGTCTGGCTAGCAGGGGGGTTAGATTTCATATTAGTGGCGGTTTGGTGAAAATATAGGATACCGAAGACTTCCAAAGGAGGATTCTGGTTGCCGAAGTGGTAACCTACTGTACTGCTATCTCTCAATAGGGATATCCTTGGATTATTTGTGGTACTTGGGACTAAGTTACCGGGATAGAGATTTAGATGAAGCTCATGTTAGAGTATTATTGCAAAAAAGCCCATATAAAATAGAATTTCTCTTTTCCACAGAAATGGAGTTCTCCTACACAAAAACCCCAATTATCCAATACCCCTCCGCTTAGGCCACCAAGATCCCCATTAAAGAGAAACTGCATTTTACGAAGGTTTCTTCTGAGTGACAATGATTAAAAGCACAATAGACAAGCCTGTGGAAGCACCTCACTCAAAGGTGGATAGTGGGGTAGATCAGTAGTAATTAGGGAGGTAAACCGATCTAACTATATACAAACAGTAACATTTATCATTCAGAGGAGAAAAGAAAAGAATACAAAGTCTAATACGTAAAACAAGTGAACACAAACGATTGCACCCGAAAAGGAGGATCTAGGATGGAAAACCGGAACTAGGGTCAATGAAACAGAATGAAATTTCTAAAAGGCGAAAATAAAACAGGAAAATAGGCTCCCGCCACTTTCTTCCAACCACCAGTAATAGATATTATACACTCGAAATTCTTCGTTTGGTCGTATGATAGTACGAAATACCCAGGAGGTTTCCGGTAACCACACATGTGCCCTATTTTCCGGAAATATAATATGAGAGAGTTCAACACCTAGAGAATTTGCGGGATTTCAGGAGAAGGGGGAGAAAGAGTATCATAGGTTGAGGAAATGAAGCCAAGACCACGGGGTCGGCTCTAGAGGCCTGGAGCTCGGCGACCGCAAAAAAGGCTTGGAATGGAGGCTGCCATGCTAGCAGGAGATTCACTACTGATTCATGACCCTTTCTAGACGCATGCCAGAGTGGTACATGACCATTTTTGTCTGGTCTGGCGGTGTTAACGTCTTCACGGTGCAAGAGCTGCTTCACCACTGACTCGTGACCCTCAATTGCAGCCCATGAAAGTGGTGTATTGCCATCATTGTCTGTCAGGGTTAACGTCTTCGCGGTCTAAAAGCTGGTTCACCACTGACTCGTGCCCATTACCCGCCGCCCGTGAAAGTGGTGTATATCCCCAGTTGTCAGCCCTGTCAGGGTTGACTTCTTCCTGGTCCAAAATGGTTCTGCACCACCGACCCGTACCGATCATTCTCTCAAAAATAGGCTATGATCGGTAGAGAGTGTATTGGGTCCTTAATGTTTCTATGCTGCCGGAGGTGTCCTATATATACACAAGCTCGACACTACAGAAAACTCTTTCACTACTCGTCTTTTCTCTTTCCGTGCTTCCCTTCCATCTTCGCACCTAACACTTCCTTTTCCCAACACCATCTTGTTGGAAGAACCAGGTTGGCTAGATAGGTCAAGTAGGTTTACGGTATATTGGAGAGCACAGTCATGGGAGACTGTCATATACGGGGGTGACATCATGTTTAGCAGGCGACTCTGATATCTGGTCTTAGTGTGTTTTGTGGTAAACCATAGGTGGCCACAACAGATGTGTATATAGTTTGCCCGTGTTGCCTCTCTCCAGAAGTGTGTGTATAAGAGAAAATTATCTGAGTTTGAGCAGAGTTTCTAAGTTCCGTGTGAATACTCTTTCTATCGTCTACTACTGTGCCATTCATAACTTTCCAGCGCTAATACATCTTGCTTGTTTCCATCTCTTACATAGTCTCCCTCAGCATCCTTGCTCCGTTGCAGTACTGACACTATTTCCCGTTTCCCAACCTCCATAGTGCGACACCAATCAGTTTCGTTTCCTAGTAAACCTTAATCCTAGCTAAGCCAAACATACTATCTCCATTCTCTAACATTTCCTTTCAATCGTGCAACTACAATCAAACGTAAACCTTCTCTTCTATCCATCATATCCGTTTCACCAATACCCGATGTTTGGAATCTTCGTGAATATTCAACACATTCACCGCCCATCAAAGTGGCGTCCTACCCTCATCGTCTGGTTTATCGGGGTTGACGTCTTCGCGGTCCAAAAGCTACTTCACCACTGACTCATCCCCTTGGGTCGTCTCCCACGAAAGTGGTATCCTACCCCAATCACCTGGTTTATCGGGGTTGACGTCTGTATTGTTATGAGGCGTGGAAACGAGAAGAACGCAGTGGACAGATGAAGAAGGACAAAGAAGCCAAAGAGAACGAATGTGAAGCGAAGGAGGAAACCTGTGTATATTGATCGGAGGTGCGCCTTGCTTATCTTTCTAACTATGGTAGACATGAGGGTTTAAATACAAAGAACCCACCATATATCTTCTTTCCCGGGAGTCCTTCCGCAGAAGATATCTCTTGCCAACTCGCACTTGGTTCCGACTCATTCCTCGCTTTCGTCTCCGTGCATATCCGGCCATGACTGCGAATCCTACTACTAGTATACAAACCAGGTATCCTCGCTCCTCCTCCGAGATTGATAATAACTGACAAAGGAACTAGTATCTAACGACTAAAAAATATAGGGAAGGTACGAACATGGAGAATGCTGGCAAGCGCAGTGATCACCGGTGATTTCCAACAGTCTGCCCGGTCCAAAGGTTGCTTCAACACTAACTCGTGCCCATTATTCGCCGCCCACAAAAGTGGTGTATTTCCCCCGTTGTCTGGCCTGTTAGGGTTGACGTCGTCCCGATTCAAAAGTTGCTTTATGACTAACTCGTGGTCATTAATCGCAGACCATGAAAGTGGCACCCTACCCGCATTGTCTGGTTTATCGGGGTTGATGCCTTCCCGGTCCAAAGGTCTCTGCGCCACTGACTCGTGACCCTGAATCGCAACCCATGAAAATGGTGTCCTACCCTCATTGTCTGCGTTATCCGGGGTGACGGCTTCCTGGTCCAAAATCTGCTTCAGAACTAACTCGTGACCCTGAACCGCAGCCCATGAAAGGGGTGTATGGCTATCGTCTTCTGCCTTGTCGGGGTTGACGTCTTTCCGGTTACCACTGCCGTGTGCCCATTATTCTGCGCCCACGAAAGTGGTGTATTGCCCCAATTGTTTGGCCTGTCAGAGTTGACGTCGTCCCGATCCAAAGGTTGCTTTACGACCAACTCATGCCCATTAATCGCAGCCCATGACAGTGGTGTATTGCCCCCATTGTCTGGGGGGTTGGGGTCGATAGCTTCCTGCCCCAGAAATAGCTCCACAGCCTCCCCCTGTCCCCCTCTCGCCGCCCATATGATTGGTGTTATGCTGGCAAAGTCTCCCCGGTTAGCGTCACAACATCCATTCCTAACAGGGTATTCATAACGTCAACAATCCCGAAGACAGATGCACAGTGGAGTCCAGTGAACTGAGGATGAGTATTGGCCTCGAGGGAGTCACCCGGATCCAATATTTGGTGAAAAGGTGAATGAGCGGCTACATCATTCTCATACTGCTCCAATAGTCCCATTTCAAGCGACTTCGCGGGATCTGAACGTTCCCTTTTTGCATGAGTGCCCCAGTACCTGGAACAATATTTGAGGAAGGGCATGCTTGCGCGATCCAGTGGGGGCTTGGCGGGAAGAGCATTGGCCTGTTCTGAATGGAGGCAAGTCAAGCAGGCCTCCACCATTATGATACCAAATGGGTTCGAGGGAAAAGTCTGTGATGAGTGAAGAGGTACTCGCGGAGTGTATGGTGGATCAACCGCGCGGTCGAGCCTTCCTTGTCTAGAGCAGCTAGCCCTTTGCGGCAGGCGTGTAATGTTTCCGTTGGGGGCACATTGTCATTATTGAAATGCGTGGTTCCAATTTCCTCAGCGAGTGTGTGGCACAGTTCATCTACCCGTAATGGCCTTTCCGAATAGCATATCGACATCAAGGTAGTCATGGCAAGTTTTGCTTTCTCCACCTCTTGAGCTTTTATCCGTTCCAGTGTTGCCCCATAGGCGTCTCCCATCCCCCATCGCATTGAGCCTGTTCTGCCGACGGTGGATTGTTGTTTCTGTTAGGATTGTGTCCACCTTGAGCGAAACCAGTAGGAATCTACATTTGCACCTAAGTACATGGCTTACAAAGGATTCCCAGACCCCCGCTGCTACCTACGATTCTGAGATCTCTTCGGCAACACTCTTCATAATATCAGCCTCCAATCCACTATCATTCACATCCGGGGTTGTGTCCTTCTTAAGTCTTGTGCGCAGATATGTGGCCACATTGGGATCTCTGGGCTTAATCAATAGAATTATTGCTCTCCCTCGCAATCTCCTCTCAACTACCCCCCGGATATATGGCCTTCCGGTAATGAAAATTCGCGTGTTTGGTGACATCAGGACGATCTGCCCCAACTCATCAAGAACCTCTACTCGATGCTTTGGAACAAATTCGTCGAGGGCATCAACACATATGAATGTGCGTGGTAAAGATGAGATATCCGCAAACATTTTACACTATCGGGAAGGTGGAATCTCCGCCCACCAATCACCTCCTTCTGGCTCCGAAATTTCTGCACGATTTCCACCGGAATTCCTTCTAACACACCTAGAAGCTGTTTGAGTCAAGAGCCGAGCATATTGGTTGGAGACTGGGCCCCTCGCGAAGCGAAATCATAGCAAAAACAAGTGACCGCTATTTCCTACTCTACAGCATTATTGCATAAATAGTCCACCACCACGGAACTACCATCGGGAGCTGTTACCAATAATCCTTGTTTATTCCGCACCGATGGTCCCTCATGCCAGATGTACCTCTTACCGACCCCCGGGTCTCCATTGCAGAACAAGGCCGCATGATCGTTTTCGCTATTCTCAACAACATTATACCAGCTTCTAGACTCTTTCGTTCCCAGTAGCCAGCTCCCTATGCCATCCACCCCCCGATCATAAATATCCTGACGTTGCACCTGGGGCTCTAAGGGTGATAGCCAGGCAAGGATTTTAGGCTCATCATCGGTCGCAGTAACGATCGACACATTGAAAGAATTAATGTTAATTGCAATTGTCTGAGACATTCTTCGATCTTGAAATATTGTAGAGAACAGGCGGCTATAGCGCTAGGTTGATTGACAAAGTTACGGTAGGTTTTAGAAAATAGGGTCACCCGGACCTCGGACAAGATAAAGTTTTGCAACTGCAAAGCGAGCATCCCAGCATCTATTGAAGTGAGAGGCGTTCAAGTAGCTTGTGACATCGTCGACCACCTCTAGCCACAACCTAATGGCAAACCCGACCGGTGGACAAAGGAATTTGGGAAACCAAGGGCCATGTACTCCCGTCCCAACTAGCGGGGGGGGAAGAGCCGCTCCCCACCTCGAGCCAGATACTCGAGTACTGTACTGTACTTGTAGTCTACAGTATGGTATTATACCATGCCTAACTTATGAACCGACCAATGGTAGTACCCTAAACCCGATGCTGCACGCCCACATAGGTGTCAACGTTATGGCCGAACCCAGTATAATGCAAGCGGCGGAATAGATATAACGCCTTTAATAAAAAGAACCATGTAGCTCAGAGTTAGAGATTGCTATCAGCTATCTCTCAGATAGCTGTGTTTACAATAGAAAGGAGCAAGCATGAAACTTCGTCGTTTTGTAGATTCTGAGAAACATTACAGTGATCTTCGTCTATTGCAATATCGCATAAGGTCAAGTAGCACCGCTTACCTTGCCAATCATATCTGTGATCTCCTAGCTTCATATATTACGAGTACCGGTAGCCAACTATTCGCATCCTTTCCCCCTGCCATTCATTTCTCTTTTGGTTGTCACAACTCGCTAGTAAATCATCAAATATCACTCGCATTTGGCTTCCAGCATCTTATCGGATATCTCTTTGGTGTGCTGACTCCGGTTGCTACAGTCCGCATCATTGGCGCTGTTGCATGGGAAACTAAGGCCCCCTCCTTTGGAAACCCTCTGAACGAGCGCCCGATTTATGAGGTCCTAGCGATCTCATTATTCATGAAACACATTTGGGCTGAGAGTCTGGTAAGTGTCGTCCCAGACTGCAGTGGGTAGTTGATACCTATAATATAGTTTATTTTCTGGGGCTAAGAGATGGTCTTGCGCAAGTAGAGGAACATAAGGTGGGGGTAAGTGATATCAGATTTTAATCACGGAGTAGGATGGGCTTGTACAATATCTGTATGCAAGCGGCAATGATTGGATACCAAAAGAACGAAACTGGATCTGGAAGCGGAACGCGGATTCTAGGCACAACTCAAGTGGTCCATAGGGGGGCGTATCTCCTGAGTCAGGCTCGCATGTCCACAATTACACTTCGATCAAAAATTAATGATTAGACTTTGGCTGATAAACTAGCAAACACCGGGGAATTAGAACGGAATAGACGGGAAGAGCTAATGAAGGAGGAAGAAGAAAAAATCAAAGAAATCATCGCGGGGGTGCCCTTGGCAAGACTTGTGATGGTCCTTCTCGTAGGTGCTTTTGAGAGCATGGCAGGTGCAAAAATGGCGTTTTGTATGGTTCCTTTTAGGCGTCACCAGTGTTCCCCACAGGCCAGGTAGCTGGCAGGCCGGCCTATGGCCATATGCGAGGCCAAGGCACGCCAGTCCGGAAAATGGCCTAGGCTGATATAGGCCGAATTCGATCGGCCTACGGGAGCCTATCAGGCCTGATGGGCGCCTCTAGTCCCGGTAATTTCTCTGAAATATCGTGTCAATTGACCTTCCCCGCTGCCCTCCGCACACGGGCACGAATAGCCATGATTTCAGATAGAGCACGGCCTCAGTTGGAGCACATGCTCGCCACTTTCTGGCTGCTTCTTCTGTACACTTATTCCCTATGGGGTACTGCTGTCTTCGGTGAATTCTCGGTGGAGGAAAAGAGTTTGGTTTGCAGTTCGGTGAAGGAGTGCCAGCTTGAATGTTCGTTGCAGCGGTACGCTCCTCAGGTTCTGGGAATAGGGGAAGGCGGCGCCTGAGGTGATGGCTGATGTGCTGGTACGCAAGTGTTTTTGTTAGCATCGGGGTTTCACATACTGGGAGGTCGGCTTGGATTGGGTTGATTTTTTGCTCGATGGTGGGCCAGTCGTCGGTTGGATCTCTAGCATTAACGTGGGTCGCAGCAAGGGATGTGGGGTTTCCTGGATGGACATTGATCAGGAGCCTTCTTTGTTGGCCCGCGACGTGGCGGGCGTATTGTGTTTCACGGATCACTTCCAGGATTCGAGAATCTCCTACATGGCATAGATGGACGGCGGCATTCTCGGCTTCACCAAGATACCCCCCAGGCCTAGTGTTGATATAATATCTTCCACCGCGATAGGTATTTGCTCGCTGCGACTGTCTTTGCCGGAAGTGCTCGACCAAACGGACCATACCGAAAACCCCATGTCGCTCCGCGGCCGGAGCACAGGTCCGACGCCAAGGATGTAAGTCTGTCTCTATCCCATTCTCACCCCCGGGAGTGGATTTATAGCCCCACCATCTACTTGAGAAGTCAAAGAGAATAGATGAATAATTTTCTCTCCCAGTGGATACCGGGGGTCGTATGTGAGGCATTGCGTTCAATTTTCTAATGGCGGCCATTAACGCTTCCTTGACATTGCAAGACGACGACGGGATACTCGTCTACAGGAGAGAGTGACATAATATCTTCTAGGAGCTATTGTCCTGCTGCGCTTCCAGAGGCATTGAGAGTGTGCACGACAATTAGCATAGCGCATGGAAAGGTCATTAGAGTGACTGAATCCCTCGCGCTTTGATTGACTCTACGATTAGTTTTGCCCCGGACTTCATGGACGAAAAGGGTGTATTGTGCGGAGGTATAAGGACTATCTTTGTCAAACATTGTGACAAAGCAGACAGAAATTGCGGTCACAATCGATCCATCAAGACACCAACGTCCCCCCCCCAACATCATATACCTGCCTTGTATATCCAGCCCTACTGCTAACTTTGCCCTCAATCTCAACCAACATCCAAAACACATTCTGTTCCGCTCATTAACCGCTATGTATAGGAAGGGTATCCTGTTGGGGAGTAATCGCCAATTGAAGGGTCATCAGTGGCTTCGATTTGTGAAATTTTGAGGCTTAGTTCTGTTCATCCAACTGGTATTCTTATCAATCATGGACAGAATATTATCTCTGTAAACACAGAAGAGGGGTGGGAAGCTCCTTCCGTGGTGGGAAAAGCGTCTTAATCCATCCTAGCCATCGAGTCGCTACATATCGCCAGCTGGGAAATTCTCCGGGAGTCTGGGTGACTCCCGCCGACTTGCTTTCCCGCGTCACCTGTCGCTTCTGGTTCGGTGAGAGGAATCTCCAGTGGCGTAGCGTATGTGAGAACAGGTTTCATGGAAGATATGCTATCCCTCCTATCCCTCCTTCTGGAGTTGGCCCGCTTGACCACTGCAAAAAATGGGATGTTCCCGTAGCTCACTTAGTATATGGTCAAAGATGATTTGAAGGAAAATCAGATTATTCTCTTTCCTCTAAAAAAATGAATTAAGCCTGCTCTAGTTACAGGCCCAACCTAACCGCCCCCAAGAACAAACCCTCCGGGAACTGCATAGCTTGCCTCACTATCCGCCTCTCATCCCGAATTAGCACCCTTTCCCTCGCGAATGCCTATTCAACTGATAATCAGTAATTGTAAGAAATTATAGTTGATCATCAGAAAATAGATCTTAGTATAGAAAATAGATCTCAGTATAATGGCAGTACTTCTTACCATGGACACAACCCGGGCCCCCTCCACTCCTGACACAGGCCGCGAATGCTTTCAATCTCAATTGCATTGGGCCGATCTTGCGCGGATCATCATGAAGAACAAGTGGGGCTCCAACAGTGAACTGCTGTATGTGCTGGATTTCTTTGGCCAACTCGTTCTTTGTGTCATTGATTTTTTTTTTGATCTTTTGCCCCGCTTGGTCCACTTTGGTTTCGATTTGTCCCCTATACAATCATTTAGTTTGCCCCCAAATTACATCCCGGGATAGGGCTTGTCTGACCTGGTCCAAATTTGGGACACGACTAACATTGCTCCACAAAAAACTGTGGCTGTGGGTGCAGCAAACTCGCGGGCCAGTTCTTGAATGAAATTCATTTTGTTAGCTGGTAATCAATTAAGAATTAAATATAAGGAATCCTCACTAGAAGCAGACATATTGACGGATTTAGGAGGAACAATTGAATCTGAAGAAATGGACGAAGTGAAAACCGATGACCTGGAAGGTAGAGGTGTTGGAAGAAATTCCTCCGAAGCGAGGCACTTACGATTATATATGGGCGAACACGTGTCACATGATCTCAGTACCCCTAGACCTTGGGGCAGCGCCTACGCCTATACAAGGTTTTTTTCCTCACAGCACTGTGTAGATTATGTCACTAGTTTCGCTCACCATGATTTGACTTTTTCTCCGCTAAATGAACCTGGCTCTTTGGCACCTTACTCAATTCACACCCTGAAGACTTGCCATTTTGCTGGTATTGCCTCCCTGAATGTTTTCTTTTTTTCCTATGAGTTCCCCGTATCGAGGAAATCATTATTAGCACCCCTATCTCTATCATCAACTTCACTCTAACAGAAGGCTACAAACGAGCAGTAAGAATTGTGACGAGTTGGATCGAAAAGACTTATTTGGAAGCTTGCCTCCCCCTCTGGCCATTCACACACGATCACTCGCCCCTCTATCGGGTTCGAACGGTAAGGTACGGTAAGTTACCATTCGATACCGTAACGTACGGTAACGTACCGTAAACCTACCAGACGCCGTTTGCCGACTGTCATAAAGCTTCAGGTTGAGACCTTGGATCTCATGCCATAGCCAAGAATGCCTAGCCTAGCTGATAGTCTTAATTTTCGCAGGATTGGCTAATAATTGATGAGACAGGAACCATCAACTTCAGGCGCCGTGGGAAGACAATGTCCAGCCTTGAAGATGGAGACGGTGTCTTGCAGTCCTTTCTAGACCCTATGCCTCTTTCCCTAGGCGGAGAGAGTAATAAAAAAATTCAGGGACTTTTTTTCAATCAATCACACGAGGTTAAGATTAAGGATTCCGAGTCTGATGGCGACACAGAGTTCTTCGTTCCCCGTGAAGACAACTCTGTTACTATGTTAGCCGAGGACAACCTTCAAATGACCCGGGCGAATATGCGCTTTGAAGCTTTGGAAGCGGGAATGGAAATAGGGCCCGAGGATTTGGCTGCTCGCGCATTACCCTCAGCATGTGTCTTTGTGGCAAAGTAAGTGGTAAGTTACTTTAACTGGATTTATTATTCTTCCTTTTCTAACTATATAATAGTCTCGCTGCTGGTCAGACAGATGAGGAACTGATGAAAAGTCTCCAAGCCCATTTTTCGAAGTACGGTAGACTTCATGTTAAAATCCGCCAGGACAGTAGGGGAAACCCTTCTAGTTTCTGCCAATTTGAGGTATTATATATAACACCCCTCGGTAAATAGCTGGCTCAAAATGACCCGAACTTAGACCGATGAAGGCGCTAGAAGAGCCATTAGGGAAGGGAGGGCTAGAACTATTGACTTATCTGGTAGACCAATACGCTGCGAACCCGCAAAGGTCCACAGAACCCTCGTACTGAGCAAAAGCGAGAACAGTCTCTTCCACCGCCAGCAGGTGGTCGACATGCTGCATGGATTTGGCCCGTTAGAGTCTATCGAATTTTCTGACAGCTCAACCACACCGTTATTTGGTCCGACATCCGGCAATAAGTGTTATATTAGATTACAGTTCCGACAGGATGCAGTTGATAGTTTTCAGGTATGAGCGACTTGTGCTTTTCCATGTTCATTATTGGGGCCTGACACTCGTTTTCAACGTTTTCAATTCTAGCCTTTGCGTCTCAATAGCCATTGGATCTCGGATTGGACAAGTAATTTTTCTACTCAGGAAATAAGCATGGCACTATGTTGTGACCAGCTCATTGAGGTTGACCCGGTCTCAATCTTTGTCAGAAAGCTTAACCACCTGATAACGGAGAGCGAGCTTAGGGCAGGTTTTTCGGCACATGGGAGGATCATCGATTGTAATACGGTCAAAAGGAACAGTAAGCAGGGTAGGGTATGAAAAGCCTTGAAGGTTCGTAACTAACTTTAACGGGCTTAGGTCTTGGTGTCAATGCGTTCGCATTCATACGATATGAGAGAAGAAATGGCAAATCTCGCCCTAGTGGGTGAGGTAAGTTCCCTTATACTGGCCCTGGGGATCAGTCTTCCCTCTGGCTAACGGAGATCGGAATGGATCAGAATTCATGGGTTAAAAACTCCATGTCCAGGAGAGAGAGATATACAAGAGACCACAAGCTATCGGGATGCCTGCTAGGCATCGAGGTTAACGGGAAACCAGTCTTACCGCTCAGAATGTTACGGAGCGAGGGGTTCCCAACACAACTCCCCAATATCTACCGGTCCAACAATATCAACTTCAGTCACTTCCTGTCGCGCCGGTTCAACAAATTTTTAACAACATTCGTATAGATAAGATAGATTCAGAACGTCGCTTTTCAACTCCCAATCATATGATCCCTATTGCGCCGCAGTTTCGTGTCATGAATTACCACAATCACGTAAGCTCACCCCGTCACGGTAGGCCCGCAGAACTGACCAGAAGCAATAGTACGGTTCAAATGTGATGGCTTCTTGCTATCCTGGAAATTTCCCAATGGCTCCGCACTCCTATATGCTCAACCCCCCTTCTGGGTATACATTCGCCCCATACACACCCTTTGTCCCACAATATCATATCCCAGGTCAAGAGTACAATTTTTCAAATCAGGGATTATCTGGTCCCAATGAGGAGCATGGGAGTTCGGGAACTTTTAGACAACATTTGATGTCTACTGGACACCCTTCAATCATCTCAGAGCCTGTTTCTCCCGATACTAAAGTCGTCTCCTTAAAGATAGAGAACCTTACCAACCCTGGTTTCAATGAGGCTGCCAACGCACAACCATTCTTGTCTAACGGGTATCCTCCTTAGTAGGTAGAGTCTGGGCAGAGCCACTACGACTGTTACTCTGGGTCCCTTCCCCCGCCTGACTTCTCTAGTGTGTATCCTCTTGTCCCTCCGGCTCCTACCTTTTTGGACGTGAGTAGGGATAGTGATATGCCCATTGGATACGATCCTGCTATCGTTCAGTGGGTTGGCCCTGGGTATGCGCCTTATGCGAGCACCCTTTCCCCAACAACAATATTTCGCTGCTAGGAAGAATGAAAGCTAGATTTGTTAGATCGAGTGAGTGGGTTTCTCTCCTTGTGAAGTGAGCTCTATAGCTAACCCAAATATTGGAGGATTAATGGGCAGTTAAGTCATTTGAGCTAATGTGAAAACGAAGGATCGGTGATACATTTCAATTTCGGTAGGTTGTTGACTCGCTATTTTTTGTGAAGGTTTTGGTTCCTATCTGTCTTTTTTCTTGTCGCAATTTTCAGTGAGTCTGTAACCTACTCCTAAGTACCTCGAGAATCCCAAGTGGAACTCTGGAGATACTGATAGGATAGGAGGGAAAGTCTCGGTGGAATATCTTCAAGAGATATAAGATAGATGAGGGACAAATAGAGTGACCGTTCAACTTGTAGTATATTAAAGAAGAGCGTTCCTGTGAGGCTTGGGAGACTCAATCCTTTTGGGATAGCAGGCTCTTTAAATACAAATAAAACATAACCAAATATCCTGTGCCTAACACAAACACTTACTATGCTGAGATAGTATCGAAGCAAACAAGTAAGTCCTAGAACATATGTATAAAGGTGACAGGATGTAACTAACAAAACAAGCAATGGAATCAAACAATAAGGGGTTGCTACTAATATACTAATCTAGTAGTACTAGTAGTAAAGCATAAGGTTGCCCAAAGGGTACAAGGGTAGCAAAGGATGCTATAAGCGAACTTAGGAGTAAAGAACCTAATAGGAAACTATAACAAATAAGGAAGGTACAAGGTAAAAAGAGCAGCACTACTATTGTAGAACCTAAATAGGAAACATCCAACATCAGGTAGGTACAGTAGCGAGAACAATAGGCAGATTCCGTTACATTCCCCCTAATAGAAATAAGTATTCCTGCTAGGTTTCCATCTCGGATTTGTCAAGAGGTGGTAGGGTACTGGCTTCACTCTCAGAGTAGTCTGAGTCTTGTATAGGCTTCCATAATCCGTCAGGATCGGGTTCAGGGGAAAGGGGAATAAATTTGGGGTCTTGGAGGGTCCAGGCAGACCATACATCGTTATGGGTCCATGGGACTTCGAAGGGGATGCCCTCGTTGTAGGTATTAAACCAATAGGTTCTAATGTCATCTCTGATGGCTTCGAGATGTTCAAGTGGTTCCCAAGTGGTTTCAATTTCGTCATATCCTTTCCAGTGGATTAGGAATTGGCGCTTCCTGTCGGAGATTCTGTCATTGAGGATTTTTTCAACTGCCCATAGCTCATTGCCTGAGGGATGGATGATGACTGGCTGTTGAGAGTGTGGTGTAGGGAGGCCTGGGAACACATGGAGGTTTGGTCTGAGGTATATCCTGAGGCGGCTTCGATGGATCCATGGGTGAATACCTTTCATGATATCCGGGAGGACGAGCTTCTAGTTGTTATGCTTGTCTAGTCCTTCGCTAACATTGAAGGGTCCTAGACATGGTCCAACAAGTTTAGGGTTTCATCCTATTTTGTGTACATATGGGGAACATTTTTGGGTGATATCTGTAGTGCCTAGGACAATAGAGAGTCCATACTTTCTTCTGATTTCGCTCGTGGTAGTCTGGCGGGCTCTGGCTTTCTTGAGTGCTGTCCAGGCGAGTTGCTGGTTCTTAGTGATTTGTGTAGCGATTTCGTCAGCAGCAGGGACTGCTGTGGTCGAGACTTTGACACTTGGAAGAAGGTTGATGATTCGTCCAAAGGTAATCTCGAAGGGGGATAGTTCTGTACTGTCACTGGGGGTGGCATTGATTGCAGTCTGGGCATGTGGTAGGTGGTGAACCGACTTTGATCCTTTTGGCCCTATGTACTTCCCCAGGCATTGGCGGACTGTCCTTATCCTGCATTCAGTCTGGCAATTGGTCTCGTGGTGGTATGCTGTAGCCATGTTAAGATCAATCTTGATATTGGACATGAGTTGTATCCAGAAGCGTGAGATGAATTTGGGTCTCTGTCAGAGACAACAGAGGTAGAGAAACCGTAGATTGAAAAGACTCTTTCGATGAGGAGAGTCGCTGTCTCGACAGCTGTGATGTTCTTGGAAACTGGGATAAGGTAGGTGAATCAAGAGAAGCGGTCAAGGACAATGAGGATCAGGTCCTTGTTGATGTCATGAGGGAAGGGACCTGCAAAGTCGATAGCTAAGGAGGAGAAGGCTCTGTTGGGACAGGGAGAGGGGTGACAGATCCCTCAGGGACAGTACTAGGTTGTTTGTTCATCTAGCAAAGGTGGCATCTGCGGACATAATCTCTAAAATCGTTTCTCATAGAGAACCAGTAGAAGTGTCTGGAGGCGTACTTGTAACACTTCTGGGCTCCCATGTGTGCCATCAGTTCATGGGTAAGGAGAATAATTTCGCTTCTTATGTTGTGTCCCTAGTGGGCGGCTTCATAAGAGACATATGGACAATCTCTGTTGTCATCCTCCCCTCTTTTGATCAGAATTCTGTCACAGAGTAAGCAATCAGGGTGCTTATCATTTTTGCTAACGATATCGAAGAGGTGGTCAGACTGGGTGGCCTTTGTGATACTGTTGTACAACTTTCCTTTGAGGGATGTGGTGAGCTGGAAGGCGCGGACATTGAGGTCCTTGGAGGGCTCATCAGGGACTGGATCACTGTAGTCCATTGGGGCATCAGGGGTAGGTAGGTCCTCTGCGCTAGAGGTAGAATAAGTGACAGGTAGGTTTCCAGAATCATTTAGAGTGTGGAAGACTGGATATCCATCGTCATAATTGAGAGGGGGTGGCACTAGCCATAGATGTTCAAATCTTCGCTTTGGATAGTGAGGGGAGACATAGCCGGAGGTTGAATAGAGGGGTCGCCTAGATGGAATATCTCTGGAGCCTGAAGGGTTGTAGTGTCGGTCTTTTCATTCCATATGTGCATCGCATTCATCCCATACACATGATGTCCAGTGTTAACCTCTGTGGCTAGTTGATTGAAGAAACGCGTCAAGTTTGTTTCTGGAAGGAATAAGGGTGATTGGAAGTGCTGGGGCATTGTATCCAGCCTTGGCGATAGTGATAGCCTCGAGTTTGGTGAGGGATCCATGAACTCTGCTGAAGCAATTGGTGATAGATTCCATGCGAAGTTCTCGTTCCATGCGGTGATCAGGGCTGTGAATTCTCGACGCAAGTCCTGATACCTGGCTTGGAGCTTGTTGAAGGAGTAGCATGATTTTGGCAGTTTCTCGGGTCTCATCAAAGATGTTTGATACTTCAGAGGTGATTTCACAACTTGGAATGGCATTGGTAGCTTGTTGGATTGTGGTGTCAGCCCGGACCAGTCCTTGTTGAAAAGAACTTGGACGGTTTTCGTCCTCCTCTTCCCTGAACTGAGGGGTTGTGCCATCTTCACTATTTCACATCGATAGGTATGCTGGAGTCGCTGGATTGTCCTGGAAGGGGATGAGAAGCGTAGAGTGTAAGGCAGGGTCAAGAGTATCTGTGAGTTCAAGGTAGTGCTTTGTTGTATCTGTCATAGCAGATGAGGGGGATGTAATAGATTCTTTCTCTGTAGGATCAACTAGAACTTGGTCTGAATCAGCTGGGCGTTCCTCATACATCAGCAAAAAAACTAGCTTGCGTCCTGTGCGTCCTGACAGCGTCTGGGGCCCTGCCGCTGCGTTGTGACAGCGTCTGGTGCACTGCCGCCGCGTCCTGAGGGCCTCTGGTGCTCAGGGTTGTCGTCCTGGTGACCCATGATCACCACTATATAATTCCCACGTCGTCTGATACTGTCCTCTTGGGTCCTGACGCCGGATCTCTCTCCCCCGTCGTCAGGGCTTCCTTCATCTGGCCACGTCCCGTCCAGATATCTCTGCTCTGTGGTCCTGGGTCAGGATCTCACGATCCTGATCCATCATCTGCTGATGCATGATGACTTCTTCCAGATTTTACTCCCAATACGGTGCCTCCCCTGATTCTTACACATGACATGTTCAGACTCTCTGCGCTGTGATATCCTGACTCTGGTATGGTGTTCTGGCGCCCGATAAACTACTTCTGACGATATCGTAACATCTCGCGAAATGCATTTTCTTTCACACCTCACCCTCTGGCCATGAGCTCTACTATTTCCACTTTTGGTTCTGTCTTCTTAAGAATACGAAATAATTATTACTATATCTTACTCTACAAACCCACCATTTCCTATGTACCCTCTCATATGCTTGCCCCATTGCCCTCCTCCTCCATTCCCGGGTCACTAGGAACTGTTTCACGAGTTCTCCTTCCAAGATCTCTAGACTCAGAGATAGCTGACAGGACAGAGTTGGGGTCACTGCGGCGTCCAACGTTAGCCCCACGGTCTCTTCTGGTGAAGAGTCCGGATTGAGAGGATCCGAATCTAGATATCTGTGAAGACCCGCTGCTGATGCAGTGCCGAAATCGAAAGACTCTTCTGCTGTCTGGGAACTCTTTTGGCTCTCTGGCAGAGTCCCAAGATGCAGGTTATTCGGAGTTTGACTCCGTGGTGCTCTCCATCGCTGAAGGTTGGTCGAACTTTGACCCTCTAGTTCTCCTGCCACAGCAGCCCAATCGTCCGTGAAGCCTTCCCGGGGATCTTGTCGGACTCCATTCTCTCGCTCCAGCTTTCCACGGCTGGTCCAACAAATTTGGTCCAGAATCAGAGTACGAACCGACTCTGGGCATGATTCCCACGTTTGCCTTTGGGGCGCAAAAGAATCTTTAACTGTTGCCGTTAGGTTAGTCTTCTCGTGAAAGAGAAAGGTCGGGGTTCTGGCTCACCTCCGGTGACTTCATGCTTGAAGTGGCCCTGATACTTATATACTCCTGTCTGTCATGCTCACAGTGCATGGCAGATTATGGCACACATTAAGCAAATCATGTTACCGTTGATGCGCCCAGGAAATGCCGGATCAATAATCCCACACATTCTCCTACCATCGAAGTACTTTCCCCATATGGCCTCGGGAATCTGGGGTGCCAGGACTCTATTTGGTATTTTCTGCGTCAAGTTCTCTCTGATTAGTTGCAAGAGGATAGGTCACATCGTTAATAAGAGCAAAAACGCACCTCATATCCTCTCGGGGAGCACATAAATCTAGCCTTTTCTAGCAGGTAGTCCACCCGGCGCGCAATTGCCGTTGGGTCTTCCGGGAGATTGTACAATTTTACGATCTGATGCCCTACATTGTAGACAAACTGTGCTCTTACCAGCCAAGTGTTTTTGGCGTATCTGGAAAGGTTAGTACTAGTCCCGACGTCAAAAAGATTTTTCTAAAATTGGTTGATGTCTACATACCAATTTTACGCTTTCCTCAGATGCTTCTAAATTCCCTGCATCGGATATGTGATTGACCGCCTGAAGCCAAACACGGGGCACGTGAGTCGTCAATGCAACTGGTCCTGGGAGTGGTTCATCAAAAAGGCTATATAGGAGAATAAGTCCCTGGGCCTGCGCTATGACGGCTCCTTCTGCTCCAATAGTTGTATTGCACCGTGAGTTAGTCTCAGGCCATATGTGCTAAGGGCCAGGCAGGCCCTGTTCGCCCAGAGGACTTGAGTGTCGGACGGCTGACGTTGTGGCTCCGTGTGTAGCCATTGAGGAATAACGCGATACACGGGATGTCGAGATCGTCGGTGGTGTGTACACACACCTTTGTATTATACGTGCTCCCGCAGCAGGGGTAGATCTGACGATTGCGGCTTCCTGTGATCCGGAGGTGGTCGAAGTTCGGACAGTGGATACCCTGTTGTTGGTTCGTTTCTCCCCGGCTCGTGATTGATGAGATGTTGTTGATCTAGCGCCATCCGCATTATCATTCTCATCTGTGTCTGGCTCGGTGTCCAATTCGCTTTGATCAGATATGTGGGAGTTTTGGTACTCATCGCTGCTATCATCGCTGAGATGAAAGATTTCTCTTATTTGTTGTCCATCCTCATCCTGATCGGCCTTGTGATCATTATACGCCACTGTGTGTAAAGTGTCCCTTCAGGGGCGGTTGGCTAGTCGTGGCAGAAGACATCTTACGATACGTAGTGGGGAAGATTTCCGAGCCCCCGAATATGCACTGAGAGTCCTGCCTGATGCGGTCGGCTGCATTCCTGATCTGGCTGCCTTATCGACTGGTACAACGTCCCGCCTATGTCGGTTCTGATTGGCTACCAGTGTGGTGGGTTGGCTGCGTGAATTGGCTTGTACTTGTTTATACATGTTTGAATGCCAGACGTTTGATATAGGTATAGGATAGGAATTAGGACGTATGAAAAAGCCATATATTGTGTGGTAAAGATGAAGAGTGTGTTGTTTTGTTGAGTAGGACACGTCTGGTCTTATACGCTAGGACATAGGGGGTGGGTGGGGGGGGTTGAGCATCACATATGATCACTCGTTAATGTAAAAGACTATTTGCCTGCGAAAAGGGGTTTTTCTGCTTGTTCATCATTACGTTAATACTCTGGACGAGCTCATGTATGATGTTCGTCTAGACTCTGGTATCAACCAGTTCGACAGAATGCGGGCATCGCTAATGTACGAGGTGTTATCGATGTCTGAGCCTAAGCGAAAACTAGCCACAACGAGTATTGCTTAGCTACACCAATTCTAGCAAGACACACGCCATGCTACAAGCAGTTTAGATTTGTCGATCTTAAGCTCCTGACGTTGATTCAACACAATTGCACTTCGAGATATCAGTTTTCATGTCATGCATCGTCGCTAATTGTCTAGTTTTATTGGCCATCGCCTGCCGTGTTATGGACAGACTAGGCGAGGCACCCAATCGGGAAAGACATATTAGACTTTGGCTGAAGGGCAAGTAAGGTCAAGAAGCTGATGCAAGGGCGTGCACAGGTATCATTAATTGTGTTCTATCTGATACTAGCTACGAACAAGAAGGAGAAAAGAAATTCAATGACACCAAAGGGAAAACAATATCTAGTAAACAGTAAGGCTGTTTGGGTAATATTGAAAAAAAAATTACGGAAAAAGGAGTGAATCTCGTTTTATTTGCAGCCCGTGCTGTGTCTGGCTTAAGAGGGCACCTGAGAAGTAGAGAGGGTGTTGTTTGGGGCTAGCGGAGAACTACGGTTTTGAGATCCACTTCCCGGGTGTGTCACTGGAGCTGGTGGCTGGGTCGGGGACTCATTGATTGTGGCTGGCGGGTGTTCAGGTGGGGGAGAGGGATGTTCTATTGGTCTCTCCGGAGTCGTGAGATTGTTAGGCAGGAGCCTATCTCAAAGTCTTGCGAGATAACTCAGGCCGATAATCTTAATCGTAGACGGAGATTGTCTAGGAAGGCTCAATGATTCAAAAATAGAGGTAGTTAAAGCGATAAAGGTTTTTCTAGCGTAAAAAACTTATATTGATAAGATCTCTTCTCCGTTGCTTGATAATATTCAAATAGCTCGGGAGGCACCGCGATATTTATATGCCGCGTCTGGGTGGTCGCTGGCTACATCTAGTTCTCATACTAACTAAGTACCTGCTAACAAACTCCAGCTTTGTTCTAAAAGTGCGAACACCATTTGACCCTGACAATTCTGTTATCTCACTTCGACTGCCGAATCGCAACACCATGCAATTACCTGACGGTGCTCCCACACATCAGTCCATTGGTTACGATCCATCTTCGTCGGCATGGAGTCTTGCTTACCATTTGCATACACAGAATGGTCTCCATGATCGAACCAACAAAGGGGCCAGCTTTGTTATCGAACCTCTCAGCACTGCAGACATATTCTGCAACCGACATCTGCGAGGCATAAGATACACTTGTCACGACAATCGCTCCAATAGCCATTATCCCTCCATAGTCTTATCGTTATCGTTTGGTCCCGTCAGTACCCGTAAGATACTATTGACATGTGTGAGTGTGGGTATGCCTGATTTCTCAGACTACCTCATCCGACAACACCATTCACTCCTGCGACTTTCATCGTGAGAGCGTGGAGTATAGAATGTGTTGCCTAACCATTGTCCATAAAACCCTCCCGTTAGTTAGTGACCACTTTCGCGACTCTCATCTTTAGTGTTCAGTAACTTTATGCGACGTCGACCGACTTGGCTCGAACCACTTGCATAAGCTCGCCAAAGGTCTTCCCCCATATATCCTGCGAACAGGATCCGGTCGGACGGACGGCCGCGACGTATACGGGGTCACGAAGAGGGCTCCAATGACCATGTCTTTGGTGAGGGGACGCAACTACGGCGGTGTCTGCCGATGTAGCGCCGTCCCAACGCTGATGTGGGAGGGGGGTGTTGGCGTGTCCTTTTGAACTCAGAATCCTAAGGTAGGGTAACTATAGGTCTTTATTCACTAAAAAAAGGCTAAGCCTTCCGGTATGCCTAACAGAGATCGAGCCCAGCATGTGGAGCTGCGGGAGGCGAGAGTGGAAGTGCGTTGCAAATTACAGATAGACTGGCAGATCGTGTGTCCTTGGCGCCATTGTGTCCTTGATGCCTCACTGATACAGCTCCTGGGTTTGCCAGCCAATCAAGCATCAACGGGTGCTCCTTCGCCATTTCGCGAAGCCCTCAAAGTTTCTCCAACCCCGAAGGCCCAGAAGGGCCTGAAGAGTGCAACCCCGACGCCGTCATAATTGAATTAGTGCTTGCCGGTACTGCGACTTTGCGATGGAATATTCCGCCGGCATGTAGAGAGGCCCAGATCTCCAAGTGCCTGGAGATCCATCTGTCATTAGCTATTCCATTTTAATATGAAGGATAAAGATAGATGAATGATGCTGCCGATTAGATACTGACATCGCAGTTGTCCACATAAATCACCCCAGCGCCATGAGGCGCCTGAGTTTCCCCCTCTGGTTCGGCCTCTAGCCATTCCTCGTCGTCAACTAACTCTTTATCCCGCATTTCCCTCACAGAGTCTTCTTCTCCAGCCGACTCATCCCAGACGTGGCGGTCAAAAAATCCATACCTCCCATTGGGAGGCTCGGGGGTTTCGTCCAGGTCCTCACCATCTTCGCGACGTGACTTGAGAACCATTAGGTCTAGGGGATCATTGCCTTTGTTAGCGAGAAGCCAGGCACGAATGTCGTCATTTCTATTGCGAAATATGAACGGGGGTAGGGGGAGTGGATCATCCGGCATCTGACGTAGCATGGCGGCACCTTCTCCTGTCGCACCAATTAGATAGCGGGGGCATCGAATTTCTTCTTCCACATCTTGCCCTCTTACTACCAGGAGCAAATCCATGATGCTAGGTGTAGTCAGAACCCACCAGGCGATTCCGCTGTTGGTGTCTTTTACAAACCATGGGTGGTCGAGGAACAGATGCACGGTAGGCAGGGCACCAGTCCTTAGAATAATATGCATTCTCAAAGCACGCGGGGAAAATGGGGAGAGCCAATCCGACTAAGGCACTGGTATCTACTGTCAGTCAAGGGCTAAGGGAATAAATATTGGTAATAGTTACATGCAGGTTCGGCAACGTCGCCACGAAGATCCCGCCACCCTTTTTGGCACTCATTCGACGTTTGCAGTTTCTGGGCTGAATCTTTGACAGAATTTTCAGATGACGGATAAACTCTGCAACATTACCTGGGTAGTACTGGCTTTTGATGAGCTCAAAACGCTCCTTGAGTGCCGAAAGGCTGCGAGCAAAAGAAACAATGGAGTCAACTTGCGATTCAGTTAGGCGACCGGGGTTAAGAAGGCGAGCTATAATATAGGCCTTGATTTGCTCGTGACATGTAGTAGAGACAGAAGATGCGCCACACAGATGCTTGAATCCACACCACGATTTCGGATATGCAATATCACCTTATACAGTCCTGATTTGAGTTAGACAGTCAGTATAACCAATTCAGACTACTCGATACTTTGGATCTAAATACCCTGAATCCCTGACGGCCGGCTGGAAGTGTGCGGGCGCTCAACAGGCTCCGGTTCTCTGTTCATTTGAAAAAATGAAACATTTGTCAGTTCGCTATTCTATTCATGCACAGCAGGGGGGATAATGATTACTCACAATGCGTCTTCAGCGGGGCGATGGCCTGCTGAACGTGTGAGAGTTCTTCTTCGTATTCCGCTCTGAACTTCTGGCCTGCGAGGCTGATCTGCGGGATGTCTGAGAAGAAGAGAGTTAACGTTGATCTCTAAAGTTAGGTGTGGATGTTTGCTTACTTTCCAGTGTGGAATTGACGTCTCGCTCTGCCTGGGGGCGCTATTTGTGCGTTGATGAATGAATTGGATCAAGCCGCCAGGGCAAACAAAATGGTTGACCGACTAAGGCTATTGATACGACGTCAAGTAAGGCTTAGAGGGTATGGATTGTAGTTGACGTAAATATCTCACCCGACGAAGGCTGTCGGGGGGCGTTCAAAAAGCGCAATGCTAAGTGTGGTGTGTCAGGAGGTAACAGGAAGATGTGGATGGGGCGATGAGAGGACCTCTTATAGGCGTCAAGAGCAAGAGCGTTGGATCTGCTCTTGCTCTTCCTTGTTTGTCGCCCTTAGGGTCCGGGGTGTACTGTAGGTGCCTGGTGTAGGGTTGGGTGTAGAAGACACTTTGATGGTAAAGTATCACGGGCGTGACTAACAATGATCGTCGATAGAAGAAGGAATTGCAAAGGGAGCATATACCAAACATAGAGAATAGATCGATGGCTTAGTCTCCCATCGCGTGTCGTCAAACACCTTTTTAAACCTTATGTGAGTTTGACGCCACGAGACGTCGCGTACTTCAATGCATCTTGGCGTCCCTTGGCGTCCACAAAGGGCTAAGGCTGGGAATAAGATGTTAACCCAACACTACTGCTCATCACATACCAAACACAACCCCGGGGCATTATGACTTTCGGCTGACGAAGATGAACACCTCCGACTTGATTGACATGCTATCAGAAATTGAATCTATTCTAAGTCTAATTATGATACTCTATTAGAACTATCAATATCAAATGCTAATAGACTCGGCGTCTCTGTAGACACAGGCTCCATCTACGCGCCATAATATGAATTACACTGTCGGGGGTAAACATAGTCTCTTAACCTCAAGCTCGTCCTTACTATCATCTTCGAAAACCATTCGGCGCTTCTGAACCTGGTCCGCTTTCAAAAATTCTTTAGCAGAAGCAACAAGACACTGTATTTTGGACCTGCCCTCATCCCAATTATCGACATCAAACTGTACCTTACGCTTCCGTGCCTTATCGTCATACGTGGGACTCCATATCTGTTTAATGATGTCATCCATGTTCCGCATTCCCTGCAGTTCAATTGAGAGAGGTATCCGAGGTCCTGTGGAATCGCCGCCCTGGTCAACAGGAGATGCCATACTGACAACCCTACTACGGTGCGAATCACAGTCGTCTGAAACATCTAGTGATAAGCTGGACCATCCTGGAAGAAAAAGGGGAGAATCTTGTGGGTTTTGTGATCCACTGGCCTTAGTACAGTTCATGGGAATAGCTTTTCCCCCCGCTTGAGCTGCCGGGTTGACATTACATCCGGCTAAGGCGTTTGCCCAATTAGAGACAGCATTTAGTGTGAGGTATCTGTGTCTTGGCTCCGGTGGTGTAGCTGGTCTAGCTTGCTTTGATGGGCGATGACAATCAACGAGCATGTCAAGCGGGTCCTCATTAGGTTAATTTGACAAGAGCCAGGTACCTACGTCCTCATCAATCTGGATGAAAATATAATTTGAATAATGTAATGCGTGTGTAGGGTCTTCAGGAGGCTCGCGCCGGCCTTTGCCTGTGGCGCGGAATATGTAGTGAATGCTGTCCGAGGGTACACATCTTAAAATTGCTGATGACAAGCCCCCAATGTTATATGAATTTAACTCTGCAAAATGCACACCATTCATATGAGGATAGCGCCAATACAGTATGCGATAATTGGGTCACGGTGCGTCGCTATCAACCGGATATCGTTGCCAAACAATGTGCAGGGCCCGTGGGCGACCAAGTAGAGCCCTCCAGTCTGTATCTTATTTGTTACTAAGTCACCACACAAATCATGGGGATAATTTCGAAAAACACAAAGTTATTTGCCTTACATCACATAGATCTGGTACGGGTTGCCTTACATTAGGCTCATCTAGCGCATGGCGACTTATCTGGGCCTCATAAGTGGCCGGCGCAGGCGTACCAAGGAGAGTCAAGGGGGCAGCTGGTTGGATTTGCGGAGGGTTATTCACGAGGGGAGCACCCATTTTCTGCATTCTAACTCCCGACGAGCGCAATCTTAATATTGCAAGGGCAATCTCCAGGCGAGGATTATTCTGCGTTGCGCTTCCTGACGGACAAGGACCGGCAGAGACCATAGAGGAAGGTTGGTGTACCCTAGGGGATTTGCCGGGAGAGGCTGGATTTGGTTTGCTGACGGACCAGCATTTGCAGACGCTGTTGCGGGAGGTTGGTTTGGCCCTTGGGGATTGAGCGGGGGAGTCTGGATTTGGTTTCCTGACAGACCAGCATTTGCAGACGCTGTCGAGGGAGGTTGGTTTGGCCCTTGGGGATTGAGCGGGGGAGCCTGGATTTGGTTTCCTGACAGACCAGCATTTGCAGACGCTGTCGAGGGAGGTTGGTTTGGCACTTGGGGATTTGGCGGGAGAGGCTGGATTTGGTTTCCTGAGGGACCAGCATTTGCAGATGCTGTTGAGGGAGGTTGGCTTGGCCCTTGGGGATTTGGCGGGGGAGCCTGGATTTGGTTTGCACCACCGGCTGTCCGAGGAGGATTGTTGAGTGGCTGGTTATTCACCATGACCTGAGGAAACATTTGATGTGGGTTATTGGCCGATGCAGGACCTGATATTTTGAGTGTGCTAGGAGATGAGCGCAACCGCAATTTGAGAGGGCGCATTGCCGGGGGAGGCATATTCTGTCCAGCGCTTCCTAACGGACCAGGATTTACAGACGCTGGCAAAGGAAGTTGTATCGACCCTTGGGGATTCGGCGGGGGAGGAGGGATTTTGTATGGCCCAGCAGCCTGGGCAGGTTAGAATTGAGCTTGCCCGGGTGCATTGGTTGTGGGAGCATTTGGGGCGCCAGCGCCGGCATTTTGTACAGCTGTTGCAAGACCGCACTGGCTCCCAGGGGGGGCATTCGCAGGGAGTAATATGTTCGGGACGATTACCTGGGCCGGAAGGACTCCCGGCACCTGTGGAAACGGCTTATTTTTCAAGTTAATTGTATTAGTCAACTTCTTCCCATAGTCCTTAACCAGTTGGACCACTGTCTCATCCACCTCCTGCATACCAGGTATGTCGTTCGCAGCAGATGCAGTAGCGAGTTCATCGCAGGCGGGTCTCAATTGCCGGAAGCCAGTGACAATTTGAAGGAATTCTGCGTCATGGTAGTGGTGAAGCTCCATCTGATAACCCCTGGCTAACATTTGATCCTTAACAGCCTCCTGCCATGCACCGTATATGGCGTCACCTTGGAGACCAACTGAGATGCCCATTGACCTCTTATGCTCAGTGATTTTTCTTTGGTCCGCGCGTCGATATGAGATTTCGCCAATGAGAGAATTAGCAGGACGCTGATATGTCTGACCTGCTTGTGCCAGCTGCGGCCCGCTGGGTGGCATCAGTGCGTATTGAATGATGTTGATATTCTGCGCCATATCAAATATGTTTTCGAGTATATTGATTTGATAAATATCACAGGCTAGAGATCTGCATCTTGTGGATCTTGTGGAAGTTCTGAATGGCAGATGATTCTTGGTATGAGGTCCTCCTGTGTTGATCTGTTCCCATTATGTATAAAACACTATCATCTTTTAGGCCTGTTGAAAGATTCAAGTATTTTTAACAATTTATTAGGGAACCGGAATATGATGCTTTACCACAGGGCACCCCCATAATCTGATTCAACTTGAACAAAGGAAACGGAATAAAGACTCGTGCTTTTGAACAGGAAATATTCTCGGTCTACTATCAAGATCCTGAAACAAACAATCCAAGGCTGCGCCACATGACCTTTACGCTAAGCAATTGAAAATACTTGATCCAGTTTAGATGATTTGGGCCGCTTGACCCTCCGTGCGATCCAGACATATTGTTGACATGACCCCGATAGCCATAGACTCAAAACTACACAAGGCCGAGATAATGTGAGAAATCTCGCCCCATGCCTAACAAATGTCCATTCTGCCGACAGAAATACACCCGCTCTGGTGCAGATAAGAACCACATGCGAAATGCGCACGGAAATCTGAATATCTTAACATCTAAAATAAAATATGCATCCTCAGCGACTACTAACGATACCAAACGAAGCAACATATTGCCCTACGAGGTGCATCCCCGCCTGGATTCCGACTATGAATCGGATCCAGATCCCACCAGATATGCGTACGGCGCATTCGAAGACATTAGTCACGAGTTTGATACAGAGATACTCAACGAAACTGCGAGTCCAATACCCAGTAAACCGATGCTTTATGAAGGGGCCGGCGAATCTATAGGTGATGTCAAGGGTTTTGAGCAAGAAGAAGGCAATCTGTGTCAGCACCCATGGTCCCCAGTTAGTAGCACGCACGGTTTCAAGCTAGCATCTTGGTTCATTGAGGGTAAAGTACCTAAGTCACAAATCAATGAATACTTCACCCGTGGTCTGGGTAATGCCACATCGGCCAGGTATAGCTCCATCCATACGCTTGAGAACCTCCTCCAGGCATTGGATCCTCACAGTGCATATCTTCAATGGAACGAAGGACAGGTTGATGATGGCAAGCGAACATTGCCATTCTTCTATCGCAACGTTCTATATTGCGTCAGATATCTCCTGCGCCAGATCGCCAACAGAGATGACTTCATCTACGCGCTACGCAGGCAATATGACACCAAGGACAACGGATATACGCAGAAATGCACACGGCGTACTGGTGGTGGGATCTTCCAGTACAGCCTCATAACTCTTTTTTAAGTAAACAATCGCTTACTGAAACCTGGAGACACTTCCGCCAGGTGCGACGCTTGTTCCGATCATCGGGATGTCTGATCAGACGCATCTCACAAACCTCTCCTGCGACAAGAAAGCATGGCCAGTCTGTATCACGCATGGAACTCGTCTGTCCGGCCGGCGCAACAGCCCCACATCCATCGCAGTTCTGCTTCTTGCATTATTGCCCATTCCCCCAAAACTATCAAAGTTCTCCAAAGCAGATCAACACCAGAGAGAAATGAACGCTAACACCCTACGGGGCGTATTAGAACTCATCTTTGCGCCTCTACAAGAGCCGGCAAATGACGGCGTACCAATTGACGGTGCCGATGGGAAGGTTCGGAGCTGCTTCCCAATCTTGGCTGCGTGGATTGCGGACCACATGGAAAATCTTGCGCGGCATGGAATATAATCCAACGTCTATCCTATATGCATGGTGCCTTCGGTCGAATTAGGCACTAACATGAAAGTCTATCCGGTTACAGATTACACAATATATCACCATTACGACTATGAAAATTGGATCAAGGAAACCGACCACGCCGACATCAGGCCTGAGAGTCTTGGTATTAGATGAGGTCAAAATGTTTTTTACAGTGTAACCGCTTCCCATGGGTAGCGGTCTTGCAATGGGATATCGGTATTGACTCTAACCAAACCGGTGGTATAAACGAGATCAAGTACCGGAGATGCCAACAAGTAATTGAATAGACTCTATTACTTTTATCAAAACTACTAAGAGAAGGCCAAGTGCTTTAGGCCTGTGCGAAGCTCAAAGATTCTTGAATCAAACGGAATAGAGGATAACTGTTCAACCAAGTATATTGAAAACTCTGTCTGTCGAAGTCTGATCTCTCTAAGGGCGGAGAGATACAAGTCTTTTAAATACACCGGCGATAATCCATCTCGCATCAATCATATCCAAATCCTAAGGCATCAAACGATACCTAACCCATAAATAATTCAACATAAAACAAAACTTATGAACTTCCGGCGTTCGTATCCTGAAACAATACAAGTATCAAATCACAAGGCTTACGAGTCTCCTGAGCTCGTATTCTAAAACCAAACATAAAACAAGCTAACAAGGCATACAAGTCTCCTGAACTTGCCCCCCTGAAACAAATACATAAAACAAATCCATACCTAAACTAGTAACCTGTACCGGTTACATACGGGCTCAACTGGGTTTTGCTGTCAGATTTACACAAACCAGACATGCTCCATACAGTTTATCTTGGGTTATTCAAGCACATGATGCACTGGATCCAGGGCTTTCTGAAAAAGCACGGACGACTTGGGCATTTGATGAAGTTTGGAAGGCATTACCGCCTTACCCAGGATTCCTTGTACCCAAAAAAGCTTACCGTGAGGTTACGCAGTGGCAAGGGAAAGAGATGCCGAACCTTGGGCAGTGTGTTCTAGGCATTCTGGCTGTGGCACTGCGTCAGCCTCGGAGTGCCCAACTCATACCATTCAATCGGGCCCTCGGATGGGTCAGGGCGCTGGTCGATTTCAATATGTTGGTACAATACCGAAGCCACATAGCGGAAACAATCACCTTTATGGAAGACGATCTGGATATGTTTCACAAGATAAAGGTTATCTTCTTAGAGTTTCCAGTAACTCAACGCATACGCGCGAAGATCGATGAGCAACGAAGGGAGCAGCAACATGATTGGCCTAAGACAAGGGAGCGCATGGCACCCTCGAAACGGCGCCGGATGCACGACGCAGAAAGGGAAGATGAAACTGAGCGATGTATGGACTTGATCTTTTGTGAATCGCATTTCAACTTCATCAAGATGTATTTGCTTAGTCACTTTTGTGATCATATACGCCAGTTTGGCAATAATCCGATGTATTCAACCGAGTTCGGCGAGCTAGCGCATAAGACCCAAATCAAGGCTGGATGGTGGCAATCGAAGAAAAATGATGCCTCACGGCAAATTGTGCAGAGCTATTGTCGACAGCATGCCATCCGAATGAGACTATGTAATCTGAAATCTCTGCGACGTTGCGGTGCAGATCTCTCTCCGGACGTGGTGGAACAGTTGGACACAACTAGCAGCACAACAGGGCGTGACATTCGTAGGAGGATGCTGAAGAGACACCGGGACGATATTTCCAACATGGCCGACTTTGGTCGGGCTTTGGGGGTTTCCAGTCAAATTATATGTCGTGGATTGATCCGATACAGCCGGCATAATCTGCCGCCAGAGCGCCCTCTTCCGGAGGACCCTGAGATACTCGAATCACTTCCAGTGGAGCTACTGACCCAACCTGATTTTCCAGTTCTTGCATTCCAAGAATCAGAAATATACGACATCCACCATGCGCGATGCACTGGGGCTCTCAACTTTAGGAACCACGGCAGTCGCAATGATTGCGTTTGGGTGCGTTCCGGAACAGAAGACGTGTATAGTGCGCTCCCGGGCCGTCTTCCAGCCAAGCTCGTTGCACTCTTCAAAATCAGAGACTACAGATGTGAGGATCGAGAGGGCCGCCTCGCTGGCGTTTAGTTTGGGAGCCCAGTGAACTCAGGGCGGATATCAGACGTACATAGCCTTGGTACCGTCCAAATCAAGGAGGATGCTCGGGAGTTTACTGTAGTTGACATAGCGACAATTCTTGGCCTGGCGCACCTTATCCCAGAGGGCCATCGGCGCTGGATTGTCAATAGCCGTATCGATTTGAGAACATTTTACCAGGTATATTAACGGATCCTGAATTCAGAAGGCATCTGCAATGCTATTTTGCGTCCGGGATTGATTGAGGGAGGAACCTAGTGCTCGTATAGTAGTATAAAATCTACCGATGAATAAACAAGCTACAGAGTAGAATCACCTGATCCATAAACCACAAGGGCGGATGATCAGTAGTATATGACCCGCGCACTGAAGACATGATTTAAACAAAAAGTGCTACTACTCCCGATACCAGCCGACGCAATGAAGACGCCATAATAGGCGGCATTCATTTGCAGATCGAAGTAACTTCAACGGCCGGGCGCCTGGAGATAATCAGGATGCTGCTATGAGGCACCCTCCCATCCTGACACAAAGAAGCTCGCAGCACGACCTGGGTGGCATGGGATGTGAGCCGGCGTTGCGGGGAAACTCAGGACGCATGGAATTTGAGCGGGCGTTTCCGGGCAACTCAGGACACAGAGGACGAAGGGGACGCAGAGGACGCAGGGGACGCAGAGAACGCAGGGGACGCAGAGGACGCAGGGGACGCAGAGGACGCAGGGGACGCAGAGGACGCAGGGGACGCAGAGGATGCAGGGAACGAAGAGGACGCAGGGGACACAGAGGACGCAGGGAACGAAGGGGACGCAGGGGACGCAGAGGACGCAGAGGACGCAGGGGACGCAGGGGACGCAGGGGACGCAGGGGACGCAACTCAGGACGCACAGGACGCAGGGGACACAACTCAGGACGCACAGGACACAGGGGACGCAGATTCAACGTCCCGTGAGTCAGGACGCAACGGCGCTGTATCTGACACAGGGTAATTATTTGCTGATGGAGTAAACCATCAGTTACATCTTACCGGGGGAGCTTGCCTGTCTGAATATTGTATTAATCAGCCAAGTAGATTAAATAACAGACTGCATACCTTGTATAGACACAACTACCACTGTGCCAATGAGTCCACAAGAAAGGTATTGACACCAGTTGTCATCCTGACAGTTAGACACTAGCATGACTTCAATAGAAAGAGGTTTTCCACCTGCAGTTGTATTGGTATTATATTACAGAAACTCATATCCTATTGACAGAGTTAAGAGTGCCCAAGCTGGTCTGATGCTCCTGGCTGGATAATTCCTGCTGGAGGGTAGACCTCGGACAGCCCTGAGCAGGACAGGGTACTGTCAAATGGTCGGCGTAGTGGTAATTGTTCAAGATGTAAATCTGATACCTACTTAAGTTTAAGTGTTCAGCATTCTACTTCGATAAACCAATTCTCCCGAGAACTTATTGAATGAAGATTTTAGCCTCACAATATTAAGTTTTACTGTTTTAATTCTTCTTGAATTAGTTACATTATCTTCATCTTCTTCTTTGAGTTTTCGTGAGGTCGCAACCTCACAGTTCACCTCTCTATAGGGTGTCTGTTTTACAATATTCTAAATATAATAAATATTACCATAAACCTCTATAGTCAAAGAAATACTTAAATTGCCTGGTCAATTTGGGTAATGTATTTATAAAGCTTACTACAATGCAATTCTAATGTACTACTTATTCTATACAAAAAAGATAGCCTTACTCTTAATATATCAATAACTATATATTTACCAGTAGATATTATTCTCTCTATATGGCATATATTGAAAAAATACTCTCTTTCTGATCTTTAACTATTTACCAAGTGCCACTCTATAACTGTCCTCTTGTTAGAATTTTTCTTTGATGTAATTACCTCTTACAACTACTTGATATATTTGTTTATACTAAACTTGTTTAATTCATAGAAGTTAGTTGCTATATCCTGATAGCTGACTTTTGGTTTGGTGAGCAGTATTGTTTAACCAAAAAGAGATTTCTTCTTCTTGATTGGATTTCTTTTCTAATTTGCCTTCCACTCATCTTTCTAGAAATATCCTATTGTTGGTAAATAGTAGAGGGTTAGCAGTAATTGCAAAAAACAAAATATTGGGTAGAGCTGTTGCTATGGAGACCATAGGTTATCAGATGATCAGATTGTTGGTTTCAAAAGATCATTGTTCAGTATATATGAGTGCATTTATACGAAAAAGACAACAATTGCCGACAACCACAAAACTGGCTGAATGGCCCTGAGTCTTTAGTATATGGTAGAGTATCCTCCTAGCTTCTTGAAATATATTTAATTTTAAAATTGGAGCAATTGGGGGTCATTAATGATTGTTTTTGCAGATGGGATAAAATTCTTTTTTTACATAGAAGGATAGCCTGCATCAAGATGTCCTTATAAACAGGTTTTCAAATATTTTCAAGTGTAGAATCTTTAGTTATTATAAAATATATGTAAATATCTCTGCATTTTAGATACCTTAAGACACCATAAACCTGGATGAAAATATCTGATAAAAGCAAACTTGAGATGAGACTACTAGTAAAAATACAAAACCATTTACATAGAATGATGCTGACAATAACCGTCATTATTTATCTTATATTTCTATACTATTTACTCTATTAGTTGTTGAGTTATTTCACTTTCTCTATTAAAAACTCTTTTTCATCTTTTCTGAAAAATGCCATAGTTGCTATGCAAATTAAAACCACGTATAACTCAAAGCAGGTAAAAAACAATTATACTCCTTTTCCCATAACTGCACCCATATATAGATACTATGCCCGACTTTAAACTGACCAACGCTAGTACTCTAAGGGCCTGTTTGGCAAGAACCGAAGAAGTGGCAACTCTTCTGTTGTGAAATGGTTTGATGTGTAGAAATGGTTGTCATGCATCGTTCACCATTTGCTGCCCTATCAAAGATTTTTGCTCTAATCCCTCAAAGAAATTTACTAGTACTTGCATCCTAGATTTTCCCAAATTCATATATCTTGTATTAAAATCATTATTACAGGCAATTGGATTAATTAAAAAATAGTTTCAACAGTGAGCAGAGGTAGATAAAGTCTTATAATATTATAACAATAATATTATTATAAGGTAAATTATTCAACAGGAGAAAGGGTTTCAATCAAATAATAAAGATTTTGATGATATATGTTTACATAGCAACCATGTGGTTGCCACTCCTTTGAAATGGAATGGTTGCTGTCTTTTGTGCCAAACGGTCATTTTGTTTGCACCATTTCGGAACGGCAGGAAACGGTCATCTGTATGGGCCAACCGAACAGCACTGTCGCAATCAAACAGGCTCTAAACACCCTGCTACACTCCCACTGTGTCAGGGTTATGACCCAACCCTGTATAGTCCAAGCAGCGGAATAGACATAATGCCTTTAGTCAAAAGAATCGTGTAACTCGGAGTTCGAGATTGCTATCAGGTATCTTTCACATAGCTGTGTTTGCTATAGAAATAAGCAAGCTTGAAACTTCGGTGTTTTGTATATTCAGAGAAAGTTTCCTGTAATCTTTGTTGCGATGTCGGATAAGGTATGTTGGAAACCATGCTGCTCGCCATACTCTCAGGATACTTCCTTTGTCTTTAGATAGCTTCCGGGAACACGCTTTGCCTTCGGGCATGAGGAGGCTTCGGACTCGAGCATGAGGAGGCTTCGGGTTC
>Ga0307509_10001394_pt1 | contig 40983 bp, 35 predicted proteins | sample 10_EM_MG_FD_202245 | JGI IMG/M metagenome (GOLD analysis project Ga0307509, IMG submission 202245) | Populus trichocarpa ectomycorrhiza microbial communities from riparian zone in the Pacific Northwest, United States - 10_EM | ecosystem: Host-associated > Plants > Roots > Unclassified | place...
GCCGGAAATGGACCATGCCGATCCGGGATTGGAAAGCTGCGCTGACTCGCTTTACTATCCAGTTTGAAGAACGGGTGACCAACCTCTAACAACAAACCCGTTTACACAAAATTCCGGACACCCTCGACAGAAGCCTTGTGCCCACCCAAGGTGATGGGCAAAGAAAAGAGGCTGCATTCGTATAGCCTCCTAGAACTCGCCGCGGGCCGCAAATACTTCATTATTTCCCCGCACGCTACTGTTGTTTGAGGTCGAGCTGGGCCAGGTCGATTCGTTTCCGGGCCCCGCGAAATCGCAGCCATGTTTTGTGCGCCAGATGTCGGGACAGCAGGTTCGTTGGCATCCGTAACCAGTGCGCGCGCACATACAGGAGCCAGCGGCTGAATGTTGCCAAGCTGGAGGGGTGATCCGGGTGTCCGGGTAATAGTGCAAGATGAATCAGATGATTCATGAGGTGCCGAACCGGCCAGGCTGGCGCAGCATCCTCAAGCTCCTGCAGGACAACTGACGGAATCTGCGTGCCGAGGAGTCGCTGTGCATGATGCAGCCCATAGAACAGCGGACGCCCGAACCCCAGCTCGCGCGCCCGTGGCGTCAGGCCCGCCCAGAAGCCCGGCTCTTGTCCAAAGTGGCAGAGCAGATCATGGACGTCGACCAGGTCTCGCAGGCGCAGGCCCTCGTCGGGATCGCCTTCGAGAAATAAGTGCACCAGTGAGTGGAGCACCATGTCGGCCGGCGCGAGAACGCGCAGGCGCGGATGCGTGAGCGGACGAGCAGCCATGAACAGCGACGCGGGGTCGGATTTGAGGCGGCTGGTTCGCGGCAGAAGTCGATGGTGTATATCGATTTCGGTGCCTCGCTCCCGGTGCCGGAGCGGAGGGATTTCGTGCATCCAGACCCGGTAGTAACGGTCGTCGTAGGGGTCGATCTGGGTTTTGAACCAGCCACACTCGAGCAACCTTTCCTCGACCTCCCCGATCCGTTCCTCCGGTATCAGCAGATCGAGATCTGCGAAGATCCGGCCTCGCGCCGGAGGAAGCTCCGCCAAGAGATAAGCGGCGCCTTTCAGCAGGATCAGCGGTGTTTTGATACTCTTGAGCGCCCAGAGAATGCGGTTCACTTCCCAACGCACCAGTGTGTTCCGATGCTCGATAACGTTGCGGGCAGCCTTCAGGTGGGCGGCCGCGCGGGGCGGAATGCTCGCGAGCAGACCCGATCGGGACAAGTCCGACTCCAGCCGTCCGAGCAACCTGACACGCCGGGCTACGCGCAAGAGGAGTTCCCAATCAGCGGGCGGCAGAGTGGGTAGCTTTTCGGGCGTTTTCAGGGCGTCGAGCAGAAGCCTTTGCGCCCGTTGGGTTTCGCTGGTCATCTTATTCATCGATGGCGCGAGATAATTCGTCGAGTGCGGCGATCGCCTCATCAAGGTTCGAGTAGCTCAGGGAGTAACAATCGCTGCTACGAACCATGTCGGCGACGAGTTGAAAAGCGGTTTCGTCCAGAACCTCGTAATTGAAGGCGTTGGTTGCGACCATCAGGAACGCCTGGCTCTTCGACATCGGCTCCAGCGCGAGTGGTGCGTTGGCGATCCAGCGGGGAAAAACGAACCAACGCGGCCGTGCAGGCTCCTGCGCCCGTTCGATACTGTCTGCCGGCGGCCGTACGTGCGCCACTGTGCCCTTGCGCGTCCCGTAGAAGGCAGGGCCAATAATTGCCTCGGGCCTGAACCGTCTGATCACCTCGATTGACTCGTTCTTCAGCGGGATCAGCCGGGGCACGGGGAGCAGCATGCCATCCGTCGGCCGCACCAGGCCGAATTCATCGGACATGAGGCGCCATCCGGAGTGGATAAGCGCGGTACATAGGGTCGATTTGCCATCGCCGGGGGCGGCAGGAAACAGCATTGCCTGGCCATTGCGCTCGATCACGGCGGAGTGAAGCAGCAGCAGGTGATGCGCCCGCGTCGCCACACACCAGTTGATTCCCCATTCCAGGGCGGGAAAGGCATGTTCAACGGCATAGGGCGCGAAGGGGGCTTGTCCATCGATGGCGAAACAGGCTTGAGGGCGCATCCATTGGCGCAGGCCGCGCGGACTGGCGATCTGAACGTGAAAGTCGATGATCGACTCCGTTCCCGGCAGGGGGTACGGCTCGTAAAGCTGATAGGCGAGGGATGCAAAAGACTTGAGGTTGGAGCGAATCCTCAGATTGAAGGGGCCGAACTGGAGGGCGAGGCCCGGTCCTGCGATCCGTTCTCCCAATTCCCGACGGCTCAGATCTCCGACGATCATTGAACCACGCTGGCTTCGTCTAGGCACTCAATGAGGCCCAGTTCCTCCAGCCTCTGCGTGGCGAATGCGAAATCGTCGGCGGCCAGTTTGCCCAGACCGACACCAAGGGTTTCTTCGACCCTCTCCTTCACCATTTTCCTGGATAGCGGACCTTGCTCCAGACATCTCAGGATCAATGCAGTGGTCTCGTTGAAAACATGAGTTTCGGCGGAGGATGGTTGATAAACGATGTAGACGTCGTCCCACGCTTGCCATTCGAGCGTACGTACCGCAATCGTACAGACGAGTCGTGGAGCTCCTGCCAGGGGGCTGGCTAACGGCACTAATGAGATTCAGATGAGGGCTGCACGATTTTGCCACATAGGCCGAGGACTAAGCGGCAAAAGACGTTGCGGCGCTTGAACTTAGAATGGCGACTTGTGTACCTCCTGAGAAGGTACCGCACTTCCCATTGGAACCGATCGTCGCGCTGGTGGCGGGAGCTCCCGGAACGTTTTCCAGTTTTGTTGTAGGCGACGATGAACACACTTGTACGTCAGTTGCCCGATAGCACACGTCACCCGTCTGCGCGCCAACGATAGCGGGGGGTTTGCCATTGCTGTCAAGCGTGACGCTTACGGTTCTTGCACCCGTACACGAGGCCGCCGCCAGCGCTCCGCTGCGCAAGGTCAACACCAGTGGGGCGAAGGCTGCAACTCCGCGAACCAACCGCCGACGGTGCTGGTCCAGGGTTACGGTCTCTCCGTCGGAAAGCGGTGACTCAGTCGATTCGGCCGTTTCGTCAATTGATTGAGTAGGTTCCATTTGTGCTGCTCCCAAAAAATGCCGACTTCGGTTTCCCGTTTCTCGCCTTCTTCGAACGGCTATATTCTAGCTGTCGCGGCGCGTTGCGCTTGCGGATTTTGTCACGCTCTTGTCACAAGCAGGAGCATGTGGCATTACGCCTCCTCGCCGAATCACGTTTCACAAACTTATAAGCAAGTTTTATGCTATTTTGTTTATCGGGGGAAATGGCGTGTTAAATCATTGGCCTGTCGATGTTGGCCGGATGCTGGGGGGGCGCGACGAGTGCTCTGATGTAAGAAACCCCGACATCTGCCGCCGCTCCCGTGCTCTCGCACAGACTGCAACACTGTCACAGTTCTGGGCAATTGAATTGACGGTGGATTTAACAAGACAACAAAACGGTGCCTGATGGCTATAGCTGCCGTTTTTACGATGCCATAGCAACCCAGCCTTCGCTTCAATGAATCTGTGCTAGGAGAGAGGTTCATCATCGCCTTTGCTTTTGGCATGGGCGTAGTATTATAAAAATAACAATTCGGTCGGAGGAGGGGGCGAAATGCTAAGAAGATTCCGTTCGCTGGCACGAAAGTTTGCGCATCAGTCGGCAAGAAAGCTGATCTCTTGGCTGCCTCGCAAGCAACGTTTCGAAGTTTTTCGTTCGTTCGCGGACTGCAATCCGGCACCGAGTCAGCGGCTTGTGCTGAAAATTGCCGAAACGAAAGAGGAGCTCGAAGCCTGCTTCGCGGTTCTCCACGATGCCTACGTTGATAGCGGCTTCATGACGCCCGATCCGTCGGGTATGCGGGTGACAATCTATCATGCACTGCCGACCACGACGACGCTTTGCGCCAAGTACGACGGCGAGGTCGTCGGAACCATCTCGCTGATCCGCGAAAGCGCGCTGGGCTTCCCGCTTCAGCGGATCTTTGACCTCACCGCCGTGCGCGAGAAAGAAGGCTTCATCGCGGAAGTTTCCGCGCTTGCCGTTCATCGGAAGTTCCGGAAAACGGGCGGCAGCATCCTGTTTCCGTTGATGAAGTTCATGTACGAGTACTGCACGACTTTTTTCGACACCCGTCATCTGGTGATTGCCGTGAATCCCAGCCATATCGAGATGTACGAGTCACTCCTGTTCTTCAGGCGGCTGACGGCCAACATGGTCGAGAGCTACGATTTCGTGAATGGCGCACCGGCGATCGGCGCCACGCTGGACCTCAAGGAAGCGCCGGAAATTTTCCGCAAGCACTATTCGTCAAAGCCGGCTCATCGCAACCTGCACGCGTATTTCACGCAAGTCAAACTGCCCAACATCCAGTTTCCGAATCGCCGCTTTTATACGACCAACGATCCGGTGTTGACGCCGGAATTGCTCGATTACTTTTTCAATGTGCGAACCAAAACATTCGAGAATCTGAGCGAGCGCAAGAAAGCCCTGCTTCATACCATCTATGATCTTCCCAAGTACCGGGCGGTGTTGCCTGCATTGTCAGAGAATTCGGGGGATGTCCCGGTCCGGCGTCACCAGCGGTTTTCGGTAAAGTGCCCGGCGCGAATCACCTACGTCACGCCGGATGGGCAGGAGGAGAAAATTGCGATCGAGGTTATCGAAGTCTCCCGCTACGGCTTCCAGGTGCGCGCGCACAACCCATTGCCGCTCAACACGTGGTGCGATACCACCATCCAGCTCGGTCACGCGGACGTTTCGCATTTTCGCGCCCTCGCCCTGCGCGAAAACAGCAATGGCTTCAACGGCTTTTACGGTTTTCGTTTGGGCGAGCCCGATGTCAATTGGCGAAAATTCGTTTCTGCGCTGTATCACGGGACAACCTACGGCGATCTGGATATCGCTACGCGCTTCCTGGAGTGATCGCCTTTTATGGTTTTGCGCTAACCTGCTTTGTTATCTAATACGGGTAGCACGTGACTCTGCCAGAGCGAGTCGGCATAGCGGCGGCGGAAGAAACCGAAGTGGCCGAGGCGTTTAACGCCGATTTGCTGCGGGGCGATGCGTGTCATGGTCCGTTCGGCGCCGGTGTAGAAGCCATGAAGTGATTCCGTATTGCGCGCCGACATGTATTCGTTGTCGGTGAAAGAAAGCGAGGTGATCGGCGTTTTGACCGCGGCGTACTGCCGACGGATCGGTTCGCCGCCGACGCTTGCCGCGTAATCACGGTGCAGGCACCAGCTCCGCCATTGCGCCATGACGCCGCGCGGCAGGTCTCCCACCTTGCGCAGCCGGCGACCGGGGAAATAGCCAAAGATCGGCAAGGCGATCGGCACGACGAAGTACCACAGCCACCAGACGTAACTCCTCAGCGTCCACGTGTTTTCAAGCCAGTAGCCGCTGCCCGTGGCGACCGTGATCGCCTTGCTCGGCCGTTCGTGCTGCGGGAAAAACGCAAGGATCTGTCCGCCCAGGCTTGTGCCCAATCCAGTAAATCGGCGTGTCGGGAAAGCGTTCTTCAAGGGCTTCCATTGCGATGCTGCAATCGAGTTTCGCCCAGTCGAAAATATCGGCCTTGAACCCGCGCAGGCTACCGTGCCGCGAATGGCCCATGCCCCGGTAATCGAATGTGACGACGGTGTAGCCTCGCTCAGCCAGCCAGTGTGCGAATTCGGCGTAGTAATCCTGGCTGACGCCCATGGCCGGCGCGATCAGTACGGCGCCGCACGGCGTTTCGGCAAGGTTGTAGAAGCGGGCTGCGAGGATGGTGCCGTCTGCCGCGTGATGCTTTCAAGCGGCTCCTTGTGCTTTTGCATCATCCTTTTTCTCCGCTGTTGTTCGGCCGTCCGAGCAGCAGTGTGATGCTGGCCTGGGCCAGCTCGTCGAGCGTCAAAGGGCCGTCCGCGCGGTACCACTGCGTCGTCCAGTTGAGCATGCCGAAGAGCAGCAGGCGTACCGGCGGCGCGGCGCTGCTCAGTTTGCCGGATGCCGCCAGTGCGTCGAGCGTATCCTGCCAGGCGTGCTGATAGCGGTCGAACGCGGCAGCAATCTCGGCGCGATCGGTAGCCTCCAGTGCGCGTGATTCGCCAAGCAGCATCGGCGCCGGGCACTGCCCTTCCAGCAGATTGCCGAGGTGGGTGCGCACCATGGCGTACAGGCGCCGCTCCGGGTCGCCGATTCCGGCGGTGGCTGCCTGCAGGCGCTCCTGGCCGGCTTCCAGCCCGCCGATGATCACCGCCTTGAGCAAGTCCTGTTTGCTGCGGAAGTGATAAAACGGGCTGCCCGAGCGCATGCCGACGGCTTCGGCGATGTCACGCGTGGTCGTCGCATCGAAGCCCTTCTCGACGAACAAACGCGCTGCCGCGCGCAGCAGATCGTTGCGCCGGCTGATGTCGGGCGGTTGGGGTTTGCGGCCTCTTGCCATGGCACTCAGAGCGCGGCGGCCAGACGCGTGCCCTGGTCGATGGCGCGCTTGGCATCGAGTTCCATCGCGACGTCGGCGCCGCCGATCAGCGTCAGCGGCACATTGGCGGCGCGCAGCCCGGCTTCGAGCTCGCGGCGCGGCTCCTGTCCGGCGCAGATGACGACGGTGTCGACCGGCAGGCACTGGCTCTGTCCATCGATTTTGATGTGCAGGCCATCGTTGTCGATACGCTCATAACTGACGCCCGAGAGCATCGCGACGCCGCGCTTCTTGAGCAGGGTGCGGCGAATCCAGCCGGTTGTCTTGGCCAGCCCGTCGCCAACCTTGGCCGCTTTGCGCTGCAGCAGCCACACCTGACGCGGTGAAGCGTCGTCGTGCGGTGCCTTGAGGCCGCCGCGCGTGCGGAATTCGGTGTCGATGCCCCATTCGGACTGGAAACGGATGAGTTCGTCCTTGCCGTCGTGGGCGTGCGTGAGAAATTCGCCGACGTCAAAGCCAATCCCGCCGGCGCCGATTACGGCAACGCGGGCACCGGCTTCCTTGCGGCCTTCGATCAGGTCGATGTAGGAAACGACCTTGCTGTGCTCGATCCCGGGAATTGCCAGCTGGCGCGGAACAATGCCGGTGGCGAGCACCACATGGTCGAAGCCGGCCTGCGCCAGTTCATCGGCCTCGACGCGCTGACCGAGTTTGCGCGTCACACCGATTTTTTCCAGGCGGCGGGCGAAGTAGCGCAGCGTCTCGTTGAACTCTTCCTTGCCCGGAATGCGCCGTGCGAGGTTGAACTGGCCGCCGATGACCGGTGCCGCATCGAACAGTGTGACCTGATGGCCGCGTTCGGCCGCCGTTGCAGCGCAGGCCATGCCGGCCGGACCGGCGCCGACGACGGCGATTTTCTTCGGGGCAGCGGTTTTCTCGATCAACAACTCGGTTTCGTGACAGGCGCGCGGATTGACCAGGCAGGAAGTCAGCTTGCCGTTGAAGATGTGATCGAGGCAGGCCTGATTGCAGGCGATGCAGGTGTTGATCTCGTCGCCGCGGCCTTCGGCCGCCTTTTTGACGAATTCGGCGTCAGCAAGGAAAGGGCGCGCCATCGAAACCATGTCGGCGCAGCCCGAGGCGATCACCTCTTCCGCCACTTCCGGTGTGTTGATGCGATTAGTGGTGATCAGCGGAATCTTCACATGGCCCATCAGGCGCTTGGTGACCCAGGCGAAGGCCGCGCGCGGCACCATCGTGGCGATCGTCGGGATGCGCGCTTCGTGCCAGCCGATACCGGTGTTGATGATGGTGGCGCCGGCCGCTTCGATGGCTTTCGCCAGCGCGACGATCTCGTCCCAGCTGCTGCCGCCTTCAACAAGGTCGAGCATCGACAGGCGGAAGATAATGATGAAGTTCGAGCCACAAATTTTGCGCACGGCGCGCACCGTGTCGACGGCGAAGCGGATGCGGTTCTCGAAGGGACCGCCCCAGTCGTCGCTGCGGAAATTGGTCTGCTGTGCGATGAACTGGTTGATCAGGTAGCCTTCCGAGCCCATCACCTCGACGCCGTCGTAGCCGGCGAACTGCGCGAGTTTGGCGCACCGTGCATAGTCGGCGATGGTGCGCAGAATGTCTTCCTCGCTCATCTCACGCGGGCGGGCCGGCGAGATCGGGGCCTGCACGGCGGAGGGCGCCACGGCGCCACGGTGGTAGGCGTAGCGGCCGGTGTGCAGGATCTGCATGGCGATCTTGCCGCCCTCCTGGTGCACGGCGTCGGTGATCTTGCGATGCTTCTCGGCGTGCGCCTCGTCCTCCAGTGCTGCCGCGCCGGGCATCACCACGCCATCTTGATTGGGGCCGATGCCGCCGGTCACGATCAGCCCAACGCCGCCGCGTGCGCGTTCGGCGTAGAAGGCGGCGAGGCGGCTGAAACCCTTCGGTGCCTCCTCGAGGCCGGTATGCATCGAGCCCATCAGAACGCGGTTCTTCAGCATCGTGAAGCCCAGATCGAGCGGGGCGAGCAAGTGCGGGTAAGCGTTGCTGGGCATTCTGGTGGTCTCCTGAGTGGTGTTCTTGCCGAGAAAGTGTCGATCAATAATTAAGCAAGCAATCGCTTGTTTAATTATTGATCGACACCCGGACAATTGCAAGCGGATCAGGCGGTCTTGCGTTTTTAGGCGAAAAAAAACCGACCATGGTCGGCTTTTTTTCGCTTTGCGTAGTGCGACTACTGTTCAGGCGGCGTTCAGCGAATCGAGCACGCCGCTCAGCGCACGTTCGAAGAGCGGCGTGTCATTGACGATGTCGGCATTGCCGTTGCGCAACTGGCGGGCCAAAGCTTCGGGCGAGATCGAAATGGCCTTGGCCGAGCGGTGGTTGCTGAAAACAAGAATCCCTCGCTGCGGACTGATCCAGTTCAGGCGTTCGCGGCTGTTGGTACCATCTTCCTGGCGAAACTCAATCCAGTCGCCGCGCTTCAATTCGCTGACACGGGCAAAGGCTTCGCGGTCACTGGCGCGCCAGATCGGACTGGCGCCGACCAGAATGATTTCTTCGACCTCCACGCCGTTGTCTATGCTACGCGTGGTGAGTAGGTCGCCGTCTTGCTCGGTGCTTGGCGGCGGTGATTGCTCGGAAACGGCGGACGACGGGGGGGGGGCTGAGGTCGGGTTTGACTCAGCTGCGCCCAACGCTTCTCCTTTTAGGGCGGCCGAATGGTACTCGACCAGCGTATCGAAGAAGCTCCGGCGTTCAGCTGGGTCTGCACCAATGCTGTCCAGCCCCTTGTTGAGCTGCGTCAGCAGGCGCGGCAGCATGCTCACCAGTTTGAGGCGATCATCCGGTGTTTTCTTTGCCTGAACGCTCCAGTCAAGGTCTTTCACCACGTTTGTCGCCGATTGCCAAGCCGGGCTATCGGCATTGTTTTCCAGTGCAACTTTCTGCAGCGCGTAGATCCAGTGGTTGTTTACAAAGGATTCAATCAGCGGCGTTGGCTGCTCGCCAGAAAACGATTTCACGGCCTGTTGTGTTCGCTCCCACGTCTCTGCTTCCTGCTCGCGCTGTACCACCAGGTCGGCTGCAGCCAAAACGGTGTTCTGCTCTTCGTTCTCGCGTTCGTCGACGAAGGCTTCCAGCTCGCTCAGTGCGGTGCCGAAGATCTCCACATCGCATTCGAATTCGTTCTGGATGCGTTCGACGAGTTCTGCCAATTTCCGATAGAAGGGGTCGGTCTCGTCCACCGAGTTCCCCCAGCGCACGGCAATCCCGGAAATGCTGCCAAGGAATCGCCGCGCCGGGTGCAGGCGGTCGGCAAAGAATTCGTGATCCAGAATGGCCAGCTTGAGCACTGGGATCTGCAGCCGGCTAACCAGTGCTTTGATCGCCGGCGGAATATCGCCGTCGTCGAATATGAAATCGAAGAGCATGGCGACGATATCAATCGTCACCGATTCGAGATGGCCTATTTGCCGGGCGCTTTCGGAATCGCGAACGATGCGCACGCGGTTGATGATCGGGCTTTCCCCTTCACCCACAGGGGCGTGCTGCATGGTGTCGAGCGAGGTGAGAAAAAGATGGCTCAGCGTCGCCGCATCGGGCAGCATCTCCGAGGCGACGCTTCCTCCTTTGCCGGGAATTCCGGTGGCGCCCGCTTCGGTCGCCCCTGCGAGTCCGTAGCTGGCGCTGCGCGCTTGTACTAGGCGCTGCAGGGCGTCAAGCATGCCTTCGCCGGTCGTGGTCGTCGCGTTTTGCGTTGTGGAAAAAGGAGTACTCGGGGATATGGGTGCTAGGGTCGGCTCTCCTGCTGGCGTTGACGAATCGGTTCCGGCAACTGAATTTCCGCGACGGTAAGTGCGCTTCAAGTCGGGCAGAATGCTACGTTCGATCAGGCGGGTGTTGATGCTCTGGTAAATAGGCGGGAGCGCGAGATGCAGGTGGCGTTCCAGTCGGCGCAGCAGAAGGAGACGATCCTCTGCGTCGCAGCCGAGGGCGGCGCAGGAGTCGACGAGCGCCTGACAGATGACCGGCGGTGCCAGAGGGTTGGTGTTGTCGACCGGTTTTTCCTGGCCGAGCAGGGCAGCGACGCGTCGGTCGAGTGCGTATAGTTCGGCGTCGCAGGTTTCCGAGAGCTGGGCAGCGAACTCGCGAATCACGATATGTTCGGAGAGGTCTTCGTCGGCAATCAGTTTCAATCCTTCGAAGTCGGGAACTTCGAGTGCGTCAGCCTGATTGCTAGCGTATTGCCGGCTTTGGTTTTGGCAGCGTTCGGCTTGGGTCGCCAGATCGCGCCGAAAGGTTTCGATCAGTTGTCCCCAGTCCTTTTCAATATCCGCTCGCAGATCAAGATAGCGCGTTTGTTTCTCGCGCTCGCGTGTCGAGCCGGCAAGGACAAAAAATTCCTCAGAAATCGGCGTCGCAACGTCGCGTAGCCAGTCCACAAGGCCGTCTTCCAACTGGTTGCGGCATTCGCCGAGAATGCGTTGCCCCGGGCTGCGTTCACGACTGATGCTGTTCAGCGCGACGACTTTTTTTGAACCGGATGCGCTCATGACGGTACCCTCATTGCCGGGCTGCTTATTTGAGTGGCGCGGCGAAATCGAACAGGGCTGACGCGGGGAGTATTTTTGGTACGAACGAAAACGTTAGCGAGCGAAAGGCTCGCCGACACGCTGTTCTGAAAGTGCCGTGAGGAATAGCTCACGATCAACCTCGCTCTCTGGTGGTCCCGCTGCCATGGCCAATCAGTCTGATGGCGGTAGGCCGGTAACTTTGCGTCCCCGTTTTTCAGCGGGTTTGCCCTGTTTCAGAGGCCAGTGCCTTGGAGCGATCTGGCCACGGTTAATGCGATATTGTATTGGTGTGATGCATCACTTTGCCAACTTTGGAGTACGCACCACGTTCCCATTGTTAGCAGAATCCGGAAATAAATCAAGGGCTGTGCTTAAGGTTTTCGCCTTGGTTCAGCGCCCAATTGACGTGTTCGCGGACCAACTCCGATGGGTGTTCGCGTTGCGAGGCCAGTGCCGATATGACTTCCGGCGAGTCGGGGGTGCGGCGCAGCGCGTTGCCGAGGGCAACGGCAATATTGCGCAACCAGCGTTCGTGACCGATGCGGCGAATCGGACTGCCCGCCAGTCGTGTATCGAATTCCGCGGCGCTCCACGCGAAAAGTTCGGTCAGAGTGGCGGAGTCCAGGCCGTTACGCACCGCAAAATCCGGGTCGCCAATTCGCGCGAAACGGTTCCACGGACAGCAAAGTTGGCAGTCATCGCAGCCATAGATGCGGTTGCCGATCAACGGCCGAAATTCGACCGGGATGGCGCCGTGCAATTCGATGGTCAGGTAGGAAATGCACCGACGGGCGTCAACCTCGTAAGGGGCGACGATTGCCGCCGTCGGGCAGGCGTCGAGGCAGCGCCGACAGTCGCCGCAATGTTCGTCGGCCGGCGTATCGGCCGGCAGCGGCAAGGTGGTGTAGATGTCACCGAGAAAGTGCCACGATCCTTCTCGCGTCAGCGAGAGCGTATGCTTGCCGCGCCATGCGGTACCGGATTGGCGGGCGAATTCGACTTCCATGACAGGGGCCGAATCGGAAAATACCCGGTAGGCAAACTGTTTGGCCTGACCCGATGAGTTGATCTCGTTGCAGATTTTGTCCGCTAGTTTTTGCAGCCGGTTGCGGATTGTCTTGTGATAGTCCCGGCCGAGCGCGTAACGCGAGACGTAACCGAGTTCCGCGTTGGCGAGTACTTGCTCACCATCGGCGGCACTAGGCCAATAGGGCAGACGGGCCGAGATGACGGATAGCGTGCCGGGTACCAATGTCTGCGGGGCGGCACGCAAGGCCGCGTGTTTGGCCATATAATCCATTTCGCCGTGCCGGCCGAGTTCCAGCCAGCGCATCAGCTCGGGTGTCGCAGCGGAAACGTCGGTGCCGGCAATGCCGATTTGGGCAAAACCCAATTCCTGCCCCCAGCGCTTGATTTTTTTCACCAGCGCGGCAAAGTCAATCGTGTCCGCGCTTTCGGCGCCCGATTTGACATCAGCTTCGGAGTTCTTTTCTTGCATAGCCCGGATCATAACCAGTTAACGACTGCCAAGCACACACTGACACTGCGCTTGCCGGATGAGGCTGCGACCGCCGCGCTGGGGTGCGAACTGGCGCCGTTGCTGCTTCCCGGCATGGTCGTCTGGCTTGATGGCGATCTTGGCGCGGGCAAAACAACGCTGACCCGGGCGCTTTTGCGCGCACTGGGCCACAGCGGGCCGGTGAAGAGCCCGACCTATACGCTGGTTGAAGTTTACGTGGTTTCGAGCATATACTGGTATCACTTTGATTTTTATCGATTCAATCATCCTGAAGAGTTTGAAGATGCGGGGCTGGGTGAGTATTTTCGTGACGATGCCGTGTGCTTGGTCGAGTGGCCTGAAAAGGCTGCCGGCTATGTGCCACCGGCCGATCTCGCTCTCGTTTTTCGTTTCGCGGAAAATGGATCAAATCCTGGGCGAGAGCTGGGGCTCGTTGCCAACAGCGAAGCGGGGCGGCAATGTCTGAACAAGCTCAAAAACCGCTGGTCGGGCGCCGTGATCTGATCAAGTTAGCGGGGGCGTCGCTGCTTCTGCTGGTTACGCCGATCGCGCGTGCCGCCGCGAGTCGTAACCCAAGCATTCTCGCCGTTCGCGTCTGGCCGGCACCCGATTACACGCGGGTGGCGATCGAATATGACGCACCTCTCAAATACACGCACTTCACCGTTAAGAATCCGGAACGGTTGGTCGTCGATCTCGAAGGCATCGAGTTCAACAGCGTACTCGAAGGGCTGGCCAACAAGATCGCATCGGATGATCCCAATATCAAGCTGTTGCGCGCCGGGCGTTACAAGCCGGGCGTCGTGCGTTTGGTGATGGAGCTGAAGAATGAGGTCAGGCCACAGGTTTTTGTGCTGCCTCCGGTCGGCGAGTACGGTCATCGCCTGGTCCTTGACGTGTATCCTCTCGATCCGCCTGATCCCTTGCTTTCGTTGCTCGACAAGAAAGAATCGGAGCCGGTGGTTGTCGAGAGTCGACCGGAAGTCGGTGTCGAATCGAAGTCGGAGTCCAGGCCTGAAGCAAAGCGCCAAGGCAAGCCAATAGTTGATCGTCTGGTGACAATCACCCTCGATCCCGGTCATGGTGGTGAAGACCCTGGTGCTGTCGGGCGCGGTGGGAGCTACGAGAAACACGTCACGCTGGCCGTGGCTAAACGATTGAAGGCCAAGATAGACGCGGAGCCGAACATGCGCGCCGTGCTCACCCGCGATTCCGATTTCTTCGTGCCGCTGCACGTTCGCGTGCAGAAAGCGCGGCGTATCCAGTCCGATCTCTTCGTTTCGATTCATGCCGATGCCTTCGTCAATCCCGAGGCCCGCGGCTCTTCTGTGTTTGTGCTCTCCGAGCGCGGTGCTTCCAGTTCTGCAGCACGTTATCTGGCGCAGAAGGAGAATGCGGCCGACCTGATCGGCGGCGTCAATATCGACGTCAAGGATCCGATGCTCGCGCGTACGCTGCTCGATCTGTCGCAAACGGCGACGATCAATGACAGTCTGAAACTCGGGAAATCGGTGCTTGGCGAACTCGGCGGCATCAACCGTCTGCACAACGGCAGTGTTGAACTGGCGGGTTTCGCCGTGCTGAAGGCGCCAGACATTCCCTCAATCCTTGTCGAGACGGCCTTCATTTCGAATCCGGAAGAGGAAAAACGTCTGAACGACGACGCGTATCAGGACAAGATGGCCGAGGCGATTCTCTCTGGCATGAAGAAATACTTTGCCAAGAATCCGCCGCTCGCCAAGTCCAGGTTGGCGAGACTCGATTAGACTGGGCTCCCCGCGTCTGCACCGAGCCCAGAAAAGCAAAAAGCCCAACCTGTGGGCTGGGCTTTTTGCTTGAATTTGTTGGCGGAGTGGACGGGACTCGAACCCGCGACCCCCGGCGTGACAGGCCGGTATTCTAACCAACTGAACTACCACTCCACGACTAAGCATTCGCATCTTGGCGGCAGGCCAGAACTTGAGCCCGCGACCTTCAGCTATGAGCCCGACGCGCTTGCGGTTACAGCAACAACAAGAAACTGGAGCGGGAGAAGAGTCTCGAACTCTCGACCTATACCTTGGCAAGGTATCGCTCTACCAACTGAGCTACTCCCGCTTAAATGCCTGGCTCCTCGACCTGGGCTCGAACCAGGGACCTACGGATTAACAGTCCGGCGCTCTACCAACTGAGCTATCGAGGAACAAAAAACCTGGTGCCCATGGGCAGGATTGAACTGCCGGCCTCTCCCTTACCAAGGGAGTGCTCTGCCACTGAGCTACATGGGCAAGAACCTGTATCGTGCCCACACGAAAAATCCTTCAACAAAAAGCCCGACCTTATGAGTCGGGCCAAATGCTTATTTTTTGGTGCCGCTGACCGGAATCGAACTGGTGACCTTCGCATTACGAATGCGCTGCTCTACCAACTGAGCTACAGCGGCTTCCAAGGGGCCGAATTATACGTCGCTCCGCCCACCCTGACAATATGTCAAACTGCATGCTCTTTTGCCCGGTCGGACGTCGAGTTGAGGGGCAGGCTGTTAGTCATCTGAAAACACCATTATTTCGGTCGTTTGCAACATTAAAAAGGCTCTGTCACCGAATCGTGTTGGCCATAACGGCTAATCCGACGGAATCAAAGAGCAGCGCGGTTTTTGGTGGGGCGGCGGGGTTCTGTTCGAGGAAACGGAACCAGGCGAGGTAGCGGTCGAGATAACGGCTCGCGACGCCGCGAAAAGGGGCCAGCCAGGCACGGAGGCGACTGTGCAAGGCATTGATATTCTGAATATGGAATGGCCCTTGAGCGTGCTGCTGTCGGGTAATCCGGTGGAGTTCGATCGGGAGGTTCCGAGCCAAGGTGCGATACCAGGCGGCCGCGTCAGCGCACAGAATGGCCTCATGCCCATTGAGTCGCGGGCCGAGGACGGCGGTGACTTCTTGAGCGTTGGGCATGCCCGGCAAGATGGACAACACGCAGGCATGGGAATCTCGCGCCAGCGAGGACAGGACGGCCAGATGCCCGGCGGCCGAGGTGCCGCGGGTCGCGGCTGCTTCGCCGCGATGGTGAGCCGGACGCGGCAAAGCGGTTCGCTGCCCTTGTAGGAACGCCGAATGAAGATCTCGTCAGATTCCACGACCCCCGTCAGTTGAGCCGGCTGATGGGCGGCCAGGAGCGGCATCATCCGATGCCGCCAGCGGAAAGCGGTATTCCGGTGGATGCCCAAGGTTTGGGCCACCTGCCGCAGACTCAGGCTGACAGTCATGCACTCGGCATGACGGGGCAATAACGCCTTGCCATGCAGCCGAGCCAACGGCGTCCCTGACAGCGCGGTCATACTGTGCCCACACCGCGAGCAGCGGTAACGCTGCTGCCCGCTACCTGTCCGTCCCCAGTGCTGCAGGTGCTCGGCACCACAGCGCGAACAGCCTCGCTGCTCGGCCATTCGGGCTTCTCCCAGCGTTGCCAAGGCGTAACGGCCTTGTATCTGGATGACCTTCTCTTGGACGGTCTGTCCCTGCTGCGGCGTTAGCTGCTCCAGTTGCGCCATCAGTCGAAAAAATACTTGGGTCCGCACGGCGGCTCTCCTTCTCCTTTGCCTACCTCGGTAGACAACACGAAGCCAACACGATTCGGTGACAGAGCCATTAAAAACCCAGCGGACTCTCAAAATGGACTTGGAGCGTGAGCACGCTGCGCACTTTCTGGCCTGATTTCATGCCGGGGGTAAAAGCGGTGTTGAGAAAGGTCTTCCGCGCGGCTTCTTCGAAGTAACCGGGGGGCTGGCTTTCCAAGACGGTTGCTTCTTTTACAAGGCCATCCGCATCCAGCTTGATTTCCAACTTGACGATGCCGCGTCGAATCGAATCAGGGACGGATTCCGGAAAGTTCGGCATGATGGACGAAGTAGGGCGGGGAACAACATCAAGCTCCTTGAGCTTGAAGTAGCGTTCTTCCTGTACTGGTATCAGACCAACTGGCAATTGTTCTTTAGCCTCGCTCGCCGATCGAAGAACTGGTTCCTCGCGGGGGGCTTTTTCTTCCTGCGATTGTGCGCCAGTTTTTTCAGCTGGAGCCGGCTCTTTGATGGTTGCGTGGAGTTCTTTGCGCAATGGCGTCCCGTGGGGGGAGGCGCCTGAACCTAGTGTGCCGAAAAAGACAACTGCGGCGTGCAACGCGGACGACAAGGCAAGCGCTGCAAGCAAACGGGAGTGCGGTTGCTGCCAAGCCATGCGTAGATGCGTGAACATAAATAACTGGAGACTCGATGGCCGGAGCCAAAGTATCCTTGGCGGCCTCTTTGCAGTCAATGTCGGTCCGTGTTCGTCGGCGAGTTGGGGGGGGGCGCAGAAGCCTGATCCGCTGAGCTGCCTGAATCGACCGTTAATCAGTTGGCGATGGTAACGCCGGATCGTTTCGTCTTAAATTAGGCTCGTCTAAAAAGCTTTTTGTTAACGCGGTCTCAGCCATCGCCTTTGTGTGGATTGAGTTACGTGAGAGTCATCGGGAGCAAGTATGTATCGGATAAATCGTGTTTTTGCGGAACAAGGCCGGAGGCAGCAAGGATTTACCTTGATTGAGCTGATGGTCGTCGTTGCGATTATCGGCATACTTGCCGCGGTTGCTGTTCCTTCTTATTCACAATATGTCATAAAGTCGAACCGCGCCGCCGCGGAAGCCTACATTACCAGCGTCACCAGTCGGCAGGTGCAATACGCACTTGATGCACGGCAGTATTTTTGCACCACTGCCACCGCCGCCTGCACACAAACGCAAGTCGTGACGCCCCCCTCTGAAGTTGCCAAGAACTACACCGTCTCTGTTGGTGCCGACAACACGCTCACGCCGCCTACGTACTCGGTGAGCGCCACACCAATCGGCGCGCAGCTTACAGGAGATACAAAATGTGGCACGGTTAGCCTGGATCAAACAGGAGTAAAAGGCATCAGCGGCACAGGTAGCGTGGCCGATTGTTGGTGAGCGATGAAAATGAAGAAGCAAGCAGCATTGTTCGCCTTCCCGATGCTTGATCGGAGCCGCGCTGGCGGCTTCTCGCTCATCGAGTTGATTGTCACCTTGGTCATCGCAGGCATTCTGGCGACCATGACGGCGCCGTTATTTAGCTCATTCATCGCTTCGCAACGTGTCAAGACAGCATCGTTCGACATGGTGGCGGCCTTGACCCAGGTGCGCAGCGAAGCCATCAAGCGCAATGCCGACGTTTCAATGACCGCGGCGGGCGGGGATTGGAAAAATGGCTGGGCAATTACGACTGTCATTGCTGCCGTCACAAAAACTCTGGGTTCCCAATCGGCCTATGCCAACCTGACCATCGCCGAAGCGAGCAGTACGCTCGCCGTAACCTTCAATGGCGACGGGCGTTCAGCCGCCTTGCGTTTCACCGTGAGCGATAGCCAAGCCGGCTCAAACGTCACGCCGCGCTGCGTTAGCGTCTCGCTCAACGGCCAGGCGAGCAGCAAGGTCGGGAGCTGTTCATGAACTACACGACGCCGCATCAAAACGCCGGTTTCGGCATGATCGAAGTGCTGGTTACGCTGATTATTTTACTGGCCGGATTGCTTGGCCTTGCCGGTTTGCTGACCCTCGGCCAGCAGGCCGAAATGGAATCGTATCAGCGTGCACAGGCACTGGTCCTGCTTGAGGACATGGCGGACAGGATCAATGCCAACCGCAAGGTGGCACTCTGCTATGGCAACACCACGCCAGATCCTGCTACCGGCACGTCATATCTCGGATCGGCGGCGACTTCTGTGCCGGCATGCGCTCTTGGAACCACCCAGCAGAATGCGACGGCCGTTGCTGACCTGGCCGCATGGGATAGCGCACTCAAAGGCTCCGCTGAAAAACAGGGCGGCTCAAACGTGGGCGTCATGATCGGTGCCCGTGGCTGTATCAGCCGGACGGCGACCGATACCTATCTCGTTAGCGTTGCCTGGCAGGGGCTCAATCCCACCTTTGCGCCGGTCGCCGGCCTTGGGTGTGCCAAGGATCAATATGGACTCGAAACCCAGCGCCGCGTGGTGAGTACCACCCTGCGCATCGCCAACCTGACTGCGCCGTGAGTAAAAGCATGCGAATAAAATATTTCCGGGTTCATGCAGCGAGTGGTGCGTGCGTAGCAGGATTCTCGCTGATCGAATTGATGATTGCGATGGCAATCGGGCTGTTCCTGATGCTCGGCCTGACCACCTTGCTGGTCAATACCAGCGCTTCGCATACCGAGATGCAAAAATCCAGTGCCCAGATCGAAAACGGCCGTTATGCCACACAGATCTTAAGTGAGGATTTGCGGCTTGCCGGCTACTTCGGCGACTACGCGCCCATGGGCTACGACCTGCCCGAGAAACCCTGTGCCGTGGCGGTAGAGCCCGTGTCGCCGAATATGCCGAGCCCGGTCGGTTACGACCTTACCGCGGTGGCGTCAGACTTTTCTTGCATGAGCAACCTGCTGGCCGGAACCGGCGTTCTGGTGGTACGTCGGGCGCAAACGGTGAGCGCAGCGGCCGCCGCCGCAGTGGCCGGAACCACCTATGTGCAGGTTTCGCAGTGCAATTCGGATTCGACCGCCACGCCGTTCAAGTTCGGAACGATTGCCAGTACCGGCGGCTTTAACCTGAGGACCTTGGCCTGCGATTCGACTACGCCTGCAGTCGTACGGAAATTCGTCATCCATGTCTACTACATCAGCACTTGCAACGCGTGCACGCCCTCCTCGGACGGCATCCCCACGCTCAAAATGGTGGAATACGTGGACGGCGCCTTCCAGGCGCCGGTTGCGCTGGTCGAAGGCATCGAAGACATGCAGTTTGACTACGGGATCGATACCACCGGCGATGGCTCGCCGGACGCCTACTTCGCCGCGCCAGCAGCGGCGGTAGACTGGGCCGATGTGATGGCGGTTCGCGTCAATGTATTGGCGCGCAATATCGATTCCACGGCCGGCTACGACGACAGCAAGACCTATGCCGTCGGTCTGGCCAAGCCAACGTATACCGTGCCCACCGGCGTCGCCCGAACCTACAAACGACATGCCTACAGTACGCTCGTGCGGCTCGAAAACCCCAGCGGGCGAAGGGAAGTGCCATGACTTGCAAGGAAAACATGCTTGCCGCAGTAGATCAACGCGGAGCGACCCTGCTGATCTCGCTGATCATGCTGGTCGTTCTCACCTTGTTCGCGCTGTCGGCGATCAGGATGAGCAACACCAATCTCGGCATCGTCGGCAATATGCAGGCCCGCATGGAAGCGCAGGCGGCAGGCCAGCAGGCGATCGAGCAGGTGATGAGCAGCGCGGCCAACTTCCTGAACCCGGCTCAGCTAAGCATCGCGATCGACATCAATAATGACGGAACGGCAGACTACACGGCCAGTGTAGCCAAGCCCACGTGCTTCAGCACCAAGTCGCTGACCAATGCCGACCTGATTCCGGCGTCCGGAACGATCAGTGCCAACGACAAGACCTGCGTCAGCAGCGTTCAGGATGGAGCGACCGGCGTCTATATCGCAAATGCGCCCAGCGCCCAGTCGTGGTGCTACGACCAGAAATGGGAAATTGCGGCAACGGTGACGGACAACCGTACCGGAGCGAAAGTCACGCAGCACCAAGGGGCGGCCATGCGCGTTCCGGCCGGAACGACGTGTGCGCCTTGAGACAGCCTGTACCATTTGATTACAGCAGCGATTGCAATTGCCCTCGGGCAAAGCGGAGGTCCATCATGCGCATAACAAAATTCTTCTTGGCCGGCTTTCTCATGGTGTTGCTGGGATATCCCGCGCTCAGCCAAGCCGAGGACATCGATCTCTACAGCGGCCTGAGCGGCGCGGCAGGTGTCCCCAATCTGATGTTCGTCCTTGATAGCTCGGCCAATAACGACGGAAATTTCGCTGCCTGCACCTACTACGACGGTACCTCTCCCAGCCTGGGCGATAAAACACTCGGCAATGAACAGTGCGCTTTAGTCAATATTATGCATTCCTTGCCCACCAATGCGGACGGCAGCGCGCTGCTCAACCTTGGCATCACCGATAGCAAGTACGGTGTTTATTTCAAGCTCACCCCGATCGATGACCATGCATACACCGGCAGCTATAGCGTGCCGACGGGAACTACCAACAGGCAAGCGTTTATCCTTGCCGTGAAGGCCTTGACCAAGAATACCGGCAACGTGAATCAGGGCAAGGAAATGCAGGAAACGTGGGCTTATTACACCGGTGGCAATGGCGGGGCAACCGGGACGGGCCTTATTTCAGGTGTCTCATACCCCGGCACGAATGCGACCACGGGCTGCCAGAAAAATTACGCGGCGTTTCTTGGCGGCGTGGATAGTAACGCCCATGCCGACAATGGCAGTACGACTGACGAAACGAACTTGCTCAACGCGGCGATAGACAACGTTGTTGCCACAGCGCTTGCAAATGAATCGATGACAGCCGCTCAGGGAGCAGCTTACAAAACGGCGTACAAAACGATCATCACGACTGGCGCGCAGCCCGACAAGTATGCAGGCAATGGCGTGGCCCGCGAATGGTCGCGGTTTATGTATAACTATGACGCCAATGCCACCTCAAGTGGGACGCAGAGCATCGTGACCTACAGTATCTCGATCCAAGGCGGCGCGAATGCCGACATGACCAATTTCATCAAGGACATCGCCTCTTTCGGCGGTGGCAAGTCATTTGCCGCCACGAGCTATAGTGAGATTTACAACGACATTCTCAAGATTTTGAACGAAGTACAGGCGGTTAACAGCGTTTTCGCTTCGTCGAGCCTACCGGTCAGCGTCAATACGCAGGGCACCTTCCTTAACCAGGTTTTCATCGGGATGTTCCGCCCCGATGCGTCGGCCGCTCCGCGCTGGCTCGGCAATCTCAAGCAGTACCAGTTCCTGTTCGACACCAGCACGCAGACCGTCAGCCTGGGCGACAGCCTGGGCCAGTCCGCGGTGAGTGCGGCCGGCACCGGCTTCATTTCGACGAACGCGGCCAGCTACTGGACATGCGGCGGAGCGAGCACCGATCCGGACAAGCGCGCCTGCAGCCCGGTGGCGGATCCGGCGAACGGCTACTGGGTCCATCAGCCGCAGAGCGCCGGCGGCGCTTTCGATCTGCCGGATGGCGAACTGGTCGAAAAAGGCGGCTCCGCACAGATGTTGCGGATGGACAACCTAACCAACGATTACACCACTGGTTCGGCAAGCAATCTGCGCAAGCTTTACACCTATTGTCCGAGCGGAGCAAGCTGCGCGGCCGCGCTGACCGCCAGTTCGAACGCTTTTTCCACCGCCAACATAGGCATCGCCGCAGCGGCATTCGGCTCGTCGGTGACGGTCGGCATCACTTCCATCGTCCGCACCGGGACGACAGCGCTGGTGACGACGGCCGGCAACCACGGTTTTACCAACGGCGATACGATCACGATCAGCGGCGCGACGCAGAACGAATACAACGTGACGCAGGCGATCACCGTCAATAGCACCACCACCTTTACCATCACCGGCCTGCCGGATTATCCAAGCAGCCCGAATACGGGTGCTTACATCGCCGCTGTGCACAACGCGACCACTAAATCGATCGCCTCGATCTCCGTCGCCAGCAGCACGACGGCTAATGCCAACGGGTGCGCATCGGGGACCGTCCCCAACATCAATTGCAACACGGTTACGGTGAACTTGCCGGGACATGGCTACGTCAACAATGACAGCGTGACCATCGGCGGAGTGGCTCCCGCTGAATACAGCGGTACAGTTACCGTTAAGAACAGTTCGGCTAACTCATTTGATTATTATGTGCCCGTGACGCCGACTTCCCCTTCGCTAAATGCCTATACGGCGACACTGCCTCAGATTGCGATCACCGCTATTTCAGCCGGCAATGGGACCAACAAGACCGTGATAACTGCCGCAAACAATTTTACGGCGGGGCAATCAATCACGATTTCAGGGAGCGCTAACGCAGCGAATAACGGCACTTTCACTGTTGGCTCGGCGACCTCCGGCGCTTTCAAGATTACCAATAACAGCAGCGTGAATTGCTCTTCCGCTTGCGGAAACGTGGCACCACCGGCGATTCCTATTGCCGCCGGCAATATTTCCCGATCCAGCGTGACGGCTACCACGGCGACCGCCACCGGCATCACCGCCAGCGCGTTTTCCAACGGTCAGACGGTCTATCTGGCCAAGGCTTCTGGTTCAAGCACGAACGAAACTGCTTATGCGCCGGCCACAGGAAGTCGAGCGGTCGTCATTACTTGCTCAGGCACCTGCACCTCGTTTACTTTCCCGATTAGCACAACGCCTGCAACGACGACCTTGACGACCACTAGCCCGAACGCCGCCCTGGTGGGGGCGTCGGTGACCATTGCGGCTGGCCAGATCACCCGGGCGGGAAGCACTGCCACTGTTACTGGTGTTGTGGCCAATACCTTTAGCTCGGGGCAGTCCATCGACATTGGTGTGTCGGGATCCGCTGTGGGCTCGGAAAGCGCCTACCTCAGTCCGGCCGCCGGCTGGACCATCACTTGCCCTCTTGCCGCATGCACTTCATTCACCTTCGGCCCGGTGGCGCTGACACCGGCTTCCCCGGCAACCGGTTCATCGATCACCGCCTTCAAATCGGGCGGAACGCCGACCGACCCAACAAGCCTCATCAACTGGGTGCGCGGTCAAGACAATTATGGCGACGAGGTAGCCAGCCCGGGCTCGCCGATCACCGTTCGTCCGTCGATCCATGGCGATGTGCTGCATTCGCGGCCGGTGGTCATCAATTACGGTGGAACGACGGGAGTTGTGGCTTTTTACGGATCGAACGACGGGGTGTTTCATGCGGTGAATGCCAATCAGACGAACCCCTTGGGTAGCACGCTCCCCAACCCGGGCAGCGAACTCTGGGGCTTTGTTCCAACCGAATTCTTCAACAGGCTTGGCCGGCAACGCACCAACGTGCCGCAGCTCAATCTCCCGACCACCCCGCCAGGCATCTTGCCGGCGCCGCAGACCAAGGATTATTTTGCCGACGGCTCGACCGGTGTCTATCAGGAAATTACCGCTCCCGTAACGACCACGGTCAACGGCGTAACGACTGTTGTCGAGGGCACAACGACCACGGCGCGGATCTACATCACCATGCGCCGCGGCGGAAGCATCATCTACGCCTTGAACGTGCTCAATCCAGCCAGCCCGCAATTCCTGTGGAAGATAAGTAATGCGACAACAGGTTTCACCGAGCTCGGACAAACCTGGTCGCGTCCCAAGACCGCCAAGCTGGCGGGCTATGTCGATGGCAATGGAAACTCCAAGGCGGTGCTGATTTTCGGCGCGGGTTACGACCCGACGGAGGACAGCGAACCGCCGATCGCAGACACGCAGGGCCGCGGCATCTTTATCGTCGATGCGGAGACCGGTGCGCTGGTGTGGAGTGCAACGCCTCAGACTGCCGGCGCAACATCCTGCACCGGGAGCTCGACGCAGGCCACTTGCCTGGTGTCCGGGATGGACTACAGCATTCCCTCTGACGTCACGCTGGTTGACCACGACAGCAACGGGAAGATCGATCGGTTGTACGTGGGCGATACCGGGGGCAACATTTGGCGCGTCGATTTTGAGCCGGCGTCCGGCAATACGCCAGATCACTGGCAGATCAACAAGCTGGCGGCGCTCGGTTGTGACACCGGAGTGTGCACCACGCCAGCCACCAGCAGCACGACGCCGCGCAAATTCTTCTATCCGCCCGACGTGGTGCCGGCTGGTGGCTACGATATCGTCCTGGCCGGTTCTGGCGACCGCGAGCATCCCTTGCGGAGCAATCAGGCATCGACGTCGGTGACCAACCGGCTATATGGGCTGAGCGACTTGAGAACGGGCAATGATTTCAGCAGCCCCTCTACACCGACTCCGATTACCCAGGCGACTCTGTTCAATGCCACCAGCAGTAGTTACGCTGGCGTCCTCAGCGATGGAACAACACCCGCCAACGGCTTCTACATCACGCTGGCGACCGGCGAAAAAGTGGTCAACGCACCCGCGACGGTCGCCGGTCTGACGTTTTTCGGCACCAATCAGCCGGCAACGCCGAGTGCAAATTCCTGCAGCACGAATCTGGGTATCGCGCGCGGCTACCAGATCTCGCCCTTTACCGGCAATGGTCAGTTTTCCGAGTTCCAGGGCGGCGGGCTGCCACCGACGCCGGTTTATGGTCTGGTCGAAATTGTCGTTCCCGGCCTGGTGGATAACAACGGTGATCCGGTCAAGAAACAGGTGCCCTTCTGTATCGGTTGCGGTGGCAGTGGATCGACCAGCGGCAGCGCCAATGGCGGCTTGACGGGCGGGTGCGCCGCCAATTCGACCGCCGAAGGCTGCAGCGGCGGTGGCGGTGGCGGCAGCGTCTGCGGGGCAAAGACTCCGATCGAAGCGTGCAAGGCGATCATCAAGGCTTCGACCGACCGCCACCGGACTTACTGGTACCTCGACAAGGATCAGTAAGAGACCGTACTTGCGTCCAACCGGCTGCGGTGCAGCGGCCGCCGAACTTGCTGTAGTGGTGTGTGCGGCGAAGAAAGGGGGCGGCGCCTGCAACGGCGCCGCCCCCTCGTCTTTATCTGCCTTGCGCCGCAGAGCGGCGGAAGGCAGCCGCCCTACGTTGTGCTGCGCGTGCCGACGCTTGGGCTAGCATTCGCTAATTCTTTCGGCAAGGCGAAGGTGACGTGTTCGGGAGTGCTGTCGAGTGCTTCGAGCGAGTCGGCGCCGAGTTCGCGCAAGCGGGCGATGACCTGTTCGACCAGCACTTCGGGCGCCGATGCGCCGGCGGTGACGCCGACGCGGGTGGCCGCCGACAGCCAGTCGGGATTGATGAACTCCGGGCCATCCACCAGGTAGGATCGGGTTCCCATGCGTTCGGCGACTTCGCGCAGGCGGCTTGAGTTCGAGCTGTTGGCGCTGCCGACGACGATCACGACGTCGGAGCGCTCGGCCAGCGCTTTGACCGCATCCTGCCTGTTTTGTGTGGCGTAGCAGATGTCGTCTTTCTTGGGGCCTTGAATGTCCGGGAAGCGCGTTTGCAGGGCCGTTACGACTTCCGCCGCATCATCGACCGAGAGAGTGGTCTGCGTGACGTAAGCGACCTGTTGCGGGTTAGCGACGCGCAGTGCGTCGATGTCGCGGATGGTTTCGATCAGGTGCATGCCTTCGGCGGCTTGCCCCATCGTCCCCTCGACCTCGGGATGCCCCTTGTGGCCGATCATCACGATCTCGCGGCCGTCCTTGCGCATCCTGGCGACTTCGACATGAACCTTGGTCACCAGCGGACAGGTTGCGTCGAAGACCTTGAGGCCGCGCGTTTGGGCTTCTTCACGTACGGATTGCGAGACGCCGTGCGCGCTGAAAATGACGGTGTTGCCAGCCGGCACGTCGGCGAGTTCGTCGATGAAAACAGCCCCCTTGGCGCGTAAATCGTCACACACGAATTTGTTATGCACGACCTCGTGCCGCACATAAATTGGCGCACCGAATTTTTCAAGCGCGCGTTCGACGATGGCAATGGCGCGTTCGACGCCGGCACAGAAACCGCGGGGGTTGGCGAGGATGATTTGCATGGCGGTGCTCTACATGATTCCGATGATTTCAACTTCGAAGCGGATCGGTTTGCCGGCCAGCGGGTGGTTGAAGTCGAAGAGGGCGGTGGTGTCGGTCAGCTCGCGCAGGTAGCCGGCAATGCCGCCCCCGGTACCGGGGATGGCGGAAGCGTCACCCTCCGGGGCGGCAAACTCGATCAGCGAATTTTCCTTGAGTTCGAGCTCCGGCGGCAGGGCGCTGCGCGCGATGCGTTCGACGAGGCGCGGGTTGTGCTCGCCAAAGGCGTCTTCCGCGTCGATCTGGAAAACGTGGCGCTCGCCGGCGCTGAGCCCGAGCAGGCAGTGTTCGAGCGTGACGACGAGTTGTCCGCCGCCCATCTGGAGCGTGGCCGGCGACATGTCGAAGGTGCTGACGTATTCGTTGCCGTCGAGGTCGGCCAGGCTGTAGTGCAGCGTCAGGTAGCTGTCGGGCTGGACGGTGGATGTTGTTGTGCTGCTAGTCATGACGATAAATCTCCTTGGCCCGATTTGACCGCGGTATCGGCGGGGGGTTTCGTGGCGAATTGATCCCAGGCGAGGAGGATGGCGCCGAGCGTGATTGCCGAGTCGGCGACGTTGAAGGCCGGCCAGTAGTAGCCGGCGGCATGCCACTGAACGAAGTCGACGACGGCGCCGAAGCGGATGCGATCGATCACGTTGCCGAGTGCGCCGCCAAGGATCATGGTGAGAGCGAGCGACATCCTGAATTCGCCGCTGTGCGTGCGCAGCATGCTGACGATCCAGGCCGAGACGCCGAGCGCCAGTGCGGTGAAGAACCAGCGCTGCCAGCCGCCGGCGTCGGACAGGAAACTGAATGCCGCGCCGGTGTTGAAGGTCAGTACCCAGTTGAAAAACGGAGCGACGTAGCGCGATTCGCCCGGGCGCAGCGAGGCGAGCACGATCCACTTGCTGAGCTGGTCGAGAACGATGATGATGCCCGCCAGCCACAGCCAGCGATCGATCTTACGCGAAGGCACGGGTTTCGCCCTCGCCATGCAGGTTGGCTACGCAGCGGCCGCAGAGTTCCGGATGTCCGGCATCGGCGCCGACGTCGTCGCGCACGTGCCAGCAGCGCTCGCACTTGGCGTGATCGAGAGCCGAAGTGACGAGTTTTTCTTCGCTCGAACGGATCAGCGATGCCTTCGAACAGATCAGGACGAAGCGCAGATCGTCGCCGAGCGAAGCGAGGATGTCGTATTTCTCGCCGTCGGTGTGGATCTGTACTTCCGCCTGCAGCGACGAGCCGATCTTGCCTTCGACACGCAATTCTTCCAACGCCCTGGTGACTTCGGCGCGGTAGCCGCGAATCCTGCTCCATTTCTCGAGCAATTCGCCTTCGCCCGCCGGTGCCGGAAGCGGCTGCCAGGTCTGCAGCATCACCGATTGCTCGGCATCGCCGGTCTGGATCTGCCAGATCTCTTCGGCGGTGAAGGTCAGGATCGGCGCCATCAGCTTGGTGAAGGATTGCAGGATGTGCCACAGCGCGCTCTGCGCCGAACGGCGCGCTGCCGAGTTGCTTGCCGTGGTGTACAGGCGATCCTTGAGGATATCGAGGTAGAAGCCGCCGAGATCTTCGGAGCAGAAATTCTGCAGCGACTGCACGACGCGGTGGAACTCGTACTTGCCGTAATCGGCTTCGCACTGCGCCTGCATCTGGCGCGTCATGGCCAGCGCGTAGCGGTCGATCTCCAGCCACTGCTCGGGCGGCAGCAGGTCTTTGGTTGAATCGAAATCCGAGGTATTAGCAAGCAGGAAGCGCAGCGTGTTGCGGATGCGGCGATAGGATTCGACGACGCGCTTGAGAATCTCGTCCGAGATCGACAGCTCGCCCGAGTAATCGGTCGCCGCCGTCCATAGGCGCAGGATGTCGGCGCCGAGCGTGTCGGAGACCTTCTGCGGGGCGACGACGTTGCCCTTCGACTTCGACATCTTCAGGCCCTTGCCGTCGACGACGAAGCCGTGCGTGAGCAGCGCCTTGTACGGCGCGCGGCCGTCGATCGCGCAGCCGGTCAGCAGCGAACTCTGGAACCAGCCACGGTGCTGGTCGGAGCCTTCGAGGTAGAGGTCGGCCGGGTAACCCAGCTGTTCGCGATGCGAGCCGCGCAGGACGCTCGAATGCGTCGCGCCGGAATCGAACCAGACGTCGAGCGTGTCGCTCATCTTGCGGTATTGATCCACTTCGTCGCCGAGCAGCTCCTTGGCGTCGAGCGAGAACCACGCTTCGATGCCGGACTGTTCGACGCGCAGCGCGACGGCTTCGATCAACTCGGCGGTGCGCGGATGCAGGGCGCCGGTTTCCTTGTGCAGGAAGAAGGGGATCGGCACGCCCCAGTTGCGCTGGCGCGAAACGCACCAGTCGGGGCGGGTCTTCATCATCGCTTCGAGGCGCGCGCGGCCCCAGGCCGGGAAGAACTGCGTTTCGTCGACGGCGCGCTCGGCAGTCCAGCGCAGCGTGGCTTCGTCTTCCTTGGCCTTGTGATCCATGCCGATGAACCACTGCGTCGTGGCGCGGAAGATGATCGGCGTCTTGTGGCGCCAGCAGTGCGGGTAGCTGTGCTGCAGCCGTTCGGACTTGAGCAGGCGGCCCTGCGCTTCGAGTTCCTGCAGAACGAGCGGATTGGCCTCCCAGACGGTCTTGCCGGCCAGTTCGCCGACCGAGAGGGGGGGCGTGTTGCCGAGGAACTTGCCGTCGTCGCCGACCGGGTTATTCACCGGCAGGCCATAGATCTTGCCGACCAGATAATCGTCGGTGCCGTGCGCCGGTGCGGTGTGCACCAGGCCGGTGCCGGCCTCGACGGTGACGTGCGTGCCGCAGATGATGGCCACGTCGCGCGGCTGGAAGGGATGCTTGAGCAGCACGTGTTCGAGCGCGGCGCCTTTGGCCGAGCCGAGCACCGTGCCTTCCAGCCCATAACGCTTGAGGCAGGCGTCAGCCAGTTCGCGCACGAGGATCAGCGCGCCTTTCGGCGTATCGATCAGGTCGTAGTCGAATTCCGGGTGGGCGCTCACCGCCTCGTTGGCCGGCAGCGTCCACGGCGTCGTCGTCCAGATCACGGCGAAGGCCGGGGCGCGCAGGTGGGTCAGGCCAAAGGCTTTGGCGACCTTCTCGGCGTGGTTCGGATGCACTTCGAAAGCGACGTCGATCGCCGGCGAGTTCTTGTCTTCGTGCTCGACTTCGGCCTCGGCCAGCGCCGAACCGCAGTCGAGGCACCAGTTGACCGGCTTCAGGCCCTGATAGAGATAGCCTTTTTCGAGAATCTTGCCGAGCGCGCGGATCTCGTCGGCCTCGGTCCTGAAATTCATCGTCAGGTAAGGGGTGTCCCATTCGCCGAGTACGCCGAGGCGGATGAAATCCTTCTTCTGCCGTTCGACCTGCTCGGCGGCGTAGGCGCGCGACAGCGCGCGCACCTTGTCGCCGGCGATGTGCTTGCCGTGCAGTTTCTCGATCTGGTGCTCGATCGGCAGACCGTGGCAATCCCAACCCGGTACGTAGGGCGCATCGAAGCCGGCCAGCGTTTTCGAGCGGATGATGATGTCCTTGAGGATCTTGTTCACCGCGTGGCCGATGTGAATATCGCCGTTGGCATAGGGCGGGCCGTCGTGAAGCACGAAGCGCGGGCGGCCGGCGCAGGCCTCGCGGATCTTCTGGTACAGTTTTTTCTCCTGCCAGGCGGCAACCCATTGCGGCTCACGCTTGGCGAGGTCGCCGCGCATCGGGAAGGGAGTGTCGGTAAGGTTCAGGGTGCTCTTGTAGTCAGCCATGGCGGTTGTTCAGACTTTGAAGTAATTTTTTGCGGCTTCGACGTCGCTGGCGATCTGCGCCTTCAGCGCGTCGAAGTTGGGGAATTTCATTTCGTCACGCAGCTTGTGCAGGAAGCGGACGTTGAGATGGGCGCCGTAGATGTCGGCAGAAAAATCGAACAGATGCACTTCGAGCAGCGGGCGCAGCACCTGATTGGCGCTCGGGCGGAAGCCGAGGTTGGCGACGCCCTGGCGCGGGCCGCCCGGCAGGCCATTGACCTCGACCGCAAACACGCCGAGCAGCGGCGGCCGTTCGTGCTTCATGCGGATATTGGCGGTGGCGAAGCCGAGCTGGCGGCCGATCTGGTCGCCGCGCACGACGCGGCCGTCGATCGAATAGGGGCGGCCGAGCAAGTGGGCGGCGTGTTCCAGCCGGCCGCTGCGCAAGGCTTCGCGCACGGCGGAACTCGAAGCGCGCTCTCCTTCGAGCGTCACGCTGTCCATTGCTTCGACCCGAAAGCCGAGGCTGGCGCCGGCTTCGCGCAGCAGGGCGAAGTCGCCGATTCGCTTGGCGCCGAAACGAAAGTCGTCGCCGATGATCAAATGACGTACGCGCAGCGCGTCGACCAGCACGCGTTCGATGAATTCCTGGGCGGAGAGCGCGGCGAATTGCGCGTTGAAACGGCAGACGTAGGCGAGTGCGACGCCATCGTCGGCGAGTAGTTCGAGTTTTTCGCGCAGGGTCGACAGGCGTGCCGGCGCGGATTCCGGTGCGAAGAATTCGCGCGGGTGCGGTTCGAAAGTCAGTACGGTCGGCGGCAGCCCCTCGGCTGCCGCAGCCGCGGTCAGACGGGCGAGCAGGGCGCGGTGTCCGAGGTGGACGCCATCGAAATTGCCGATGGTGAGCACGGTGGCGCTGGGGGCGCGCTGCGCGTAGCCGCGATAAACGAGCATTCAGTTGGCCGCAGTCAGGAAAAAGGCTGAATTATAATGGTTTTGTCACCCCATGGCGCTTGCAAGGACTGTGCGGCAGCGCCGTCAAACAACAAGGAGAACTCTCATGAACCTGCAGCCGTTCCTGCTTTTTCTGCATCTCGCCAGCGTCGTTCTGTGGGTTGGCGGCATGTTTTTCGCCTACGTCTGTTTGCGGCCGACGGCAGTGCAGTTGTTCGAGCCACCGCAGCGTCTGCGACTGTGGCGCGGCGTATTCCAGCGCTTCTTCGTCTGGGTGTGGGGGGCGGTGGTGCTGATTCCGGCCAGCGGCCTGATCATGCTCGGCAAGACCGGTTTTGCCGGCGCGCCGCTCAGCTGGCATTTGATGCTGATGATCGGGCTGGTGATGATCGGGATCTTCATCTACGTGGCGACCGGACCCTATGCCGTACTCGAGCGGGCGGTCGATGCCGAGGACTGGAAAGCGGGCGGCGCGGCGTTGAACCGCATTCGCCAATTCGTCGGCACCAATCTGCTGCTCGGATTCCTGACCATCGCCATCGCGACGCTGGGGCGATTGTTTGCATGAGTCGAACCTCATGCGCCGGTGTTTTTCCATACGCTACCGTCTGGAGATGATAAGATTCCTCTGCTAATACAAAGAGGAGCGTACGAATGCAGATCGAGAATTCCGTTTTTGTCGTGACCGGTGGTAGCTCCGGACTGGGTGCCGGTACGGCGCGCATGATCGTTGTGGCCGGCGGCAAGGTGGTACTGGCCGACGTCAACAAGGCGGCCGGCGAGGCATTGGCTGCCGAGCTGGGCGCCAATGCGCGCTTTGTGGAAACCGATGTGGCCAACGAGGACAGCGCGCGCAACGCGATCGAGACCGCGCGCAGCGCTTTTGGCGGCCTGCATGGGCTGGTCAATTGCGCTGGCATTGCGCCGGCCGAGAAAGTCGTCGGTCGCGACGGCGTGCACAAACTGGCGACTTTTGCCCGCGTGATCAACGTCAATCTGGTTGGCTCGTTCAACATGATCCGCCTGGCGGCCGAGGTGATGAGTCAGTCCGAGCCGAACGAGGCCGGCGAGCGTGGGGTGATCGTCAGCACCGCGTCGGTCGCCGCCTACGACGGCCAGATCGGGCAGGTGGCCTACGCCGCCTCGAAGGGCGGCGTGGTGGCGATGACGCTGCCGATCGCGCGCGAACTGGCGCGCTCGGGCATCCGCGTGATGACCATCGCGCCGGGAATCTTCGAAACGCCGATGCTGCTCGGCATGCCGGTCGAGGTGCAGGACGCGCTGGGCAAGATGGTGCCGTTCCCGTCGCGCCTCGGCAAACCCGCCGAGTACGCCGCGCTGGTGCGCCACATTTGCGAAAATGTGATGCTCAATGGCGAGGTGATTCGTCTCGATGGTGCGATACGGATGGCGCCAAAGTAATTTATACTCGCTGACCTCGAAAGGCGCGGGCTGTTGCCTGCGCCTTTTTTCTTTCCGGCGGCACAAATAGAGTGGCAGAGTTGCGATGAAAGTGGAGAAGCGCGAGGGCGATTGTTATCACTGCGGCCAGCCGGTTCCCGCCGACCTCGATCTGTCGGTCGCGGTCGATGGCCAGCCGCGCGCCATGTGCTGCATCGGCTGTCAGGCGGTGGCGCAGGCCATCGTGGACAACGGGCTGGCCGACTATTACCGCAATCGCGACGCATTGCCCGATTCGCCGCGCGAAGCGATGCCGGCGATCCTCGACGGACTCAAGCTCTACGACCACGCCGATTTCCAGAAAGGCTTCGTTCGCACGCTGGGCGATGGCGAGCGCGAAGCCTCGCTGATCATCGAAGGCATCACCTGCTCGGCGTGTATCTGGCTCAACGAGCAGCATCTGTTCAAGCTGCCCGGTGTGATCGGCGTCGATCTCAACTACGCGACGCGGCGCGCCCGCGTGCGCTGGGACGAAAGCCGCGTCAAACTCTCCGAGATCCTCGGCGCGATTGCCGCCATCGGCTATCGTGCGTATCCCTACGATGCCGCGAAAAGCGAGGAACTGGCCGGCAAGGAGCGCCGCAGCGCCTTGTGGCGGGTGTTCGTCGCGGGTTTCGGCATGATGCAGGTGATGATGTACGCAATCCCGGTCTATCTGGCCGGCGAGGGCGACATGACGCCCGACGTCGAACAGCTGATGCGCTGGGCGAGCCTGGCACTGACGCTGCCAGTGGTTTTCTACTCGGCGGCGCCTTTCTTCCGCAGCGCCTGGCGCGACCTGAAACTGCGGCGGGTCGGCATGGACGTGCCGGTTGCGCTCGGCGTCGGTGCAGCATTTTCGGCCAGCGTGTGGGCGACCCTGAATGCTTCGGGCGAGGTCTATTTCGACTCGGTCACGATGTTCGTCTTCTTCCTGCTCGGCGGACGTTTCCTCGAGATGACGGCGCGTCAGCACGCGGTGAGCGTCACCGAGGCGCTGGCCCGGCTGATGCCGGCTTTCGCGTCGCGCGTCGCGGCCTATCCGCACGACCGCGGCTTCGAGCGCGTGATGGCGGCCGATCTGCTGCCCGGTGACATCGTGCTGGTCAAACCGGGGGAGGCGATTCCCGCCGACGGCCATGTCGTCGAAGGCGTCAGCTGCGCCGACGAAGCGCTGCTGACCGGCGAGAGCGCGCCGGTCGCCAAGCAGCCGGGAGTTGCGGTGACGGGTGGCGCGATCAATATTGAAAGTCCGTTGTTCATCCGGGTCGAGCAGATCGGCGAGGCCACCCGGCTGTCGGCGATTGTGCGCCTGATGGAGCGCGCGGCGATGGAGAAACCGCGCATCGTCGAGTTTGCCGACCGTATCGCCAGCCGCTTCATCCTGGCACTGCTGCTCATCGCGGCGGCGGTCGCGCTCGCCTGGTGCCTGATCGATCCGGAAAAAGCCTTGTGGATCACCGTTTCTGTACTCGTCGTCACCTGTCCCTGCGCCTTGTCGCTGGCGACGCCGGTCGCATTGACCGTGGCTAGCGGGGCGATGGCACGCGCCGGCCTGTTGGTGACGCGCAGTCATGCCATCGAGACGCTGGCGCGGGCGACCCACTTCGTGTTCGATAAAACCGGCACGCTGACCACCGGCCAGATGCGGCTGCTCGACGTGCTGCCGCTTGGCGCGCTCGATCGCGAGCGCTGCGTGGCCTTTGCCGCGGCGCTCGAACAGGCTTCCGAGCACCCGATCGGCGCCGCCTTGCGCGCGGCGGCCGGCAAGGATTTGCCGCCGCTCGAGCGGCTGCTCAGTGAAGCGGGGAGTGGTGTCAGCGCCACGCTGGCCGGCACGGCGCTGCGCCTTGGCCGCCCGGAGTATGTTGGCGCCTTGCACGGCCAGGTACTCCCCGAGGCGGCTCGGCATTTCGTCGCGAGTGGCGATACGGTCATTGCATTGGGCGATGCGTCGGGCTGGCTGGCGCTGTTTCGCATCGGCGACGAAATCCGTCCCGAGGCGGCGTCGATGATCGCCGATCTGCGGGCGGCGGGGCGGCGAGTTGCCTTATTGACCGGCGATGCCGCGCCGGTTGCCGGCCGTGTTGCGCAGGCGCTGGGTATCGACGAGGTGCACGCGGGGATGTCGCCGCAGGGCAAGCACGATTATGTGACCGGTCTGCAGGCGCTCGGCGCCGTGGTGGCGATGGTCGGCGATGGCGTCAATGACGCGCCGGTGCTGGCGCAGGCGCAGGTGTCGGTGGCCATGGGCGGTGGTTCCCAACTGGCGCGTACGCAGGCCGACCTGGTGCTGCTTTCGGAGAATCTCGATCATCTGCGGCATGGCATTGCCGTGGCGCGGCGTTCGCTGCGCGTGATCCGGCAGAATCTGCTGTGGTCCTTTATCTACAATTTCGTGGCACTGCCTTTGGCCATGCTCGGCTTCGTGGCGCCGTGGATGGCCGGTATCGGAATGTCCGGCAGTTCCTTGCTGGTGGTGCTCAATTCGCTGCGTTTGCAGAAAGTTTCGGAGTCCTGATTCGCGATGGAAACCCTCTATCTTCTGATACCGGTCTCGGTGGTACTGGTTTTCCTGATCGGCATTGCCTTCTGGTGGTCGCTGCGTAGCGGGCAGTTCGACGACATGGAAGGGCCTGCCTACCGAATCCTGATGGACGACGACCATCCCATGCTTGAGCGGCTGGCTGAAACTTCGCCGGAAGTGGAGCAGAGCGAGAAACAAGGCGAGAAGCAGGGCGATCGCGCACCGCCAAAAGCAGGGTGAGCGCGATTTGTCGCCCTCTTGTTCGGATTTTGACGTGAATCAAAAAATTATTTTTTGTGGACGAGGATAATCGACCTCAGTTGGACGTGCCCGTTACGGCACGTCAGCCTGCAAGCGCAGGCGTTCAGGTTTTTCTCTGTTGGGGTTGGGGTGCGTTTCGACGCACCCTTTTTTTCGCCTGTCTGCCGGTTTTTGATATTGTTGCAGTGCAGTTTGATGTATATCAAATTGTCTTGTGATTAGTTAAAATATCATTCGTTCATTCCAATGCTACCTGTAGGGGTATTAAATAAGGTGGCGGAAACCGGTTTTTTCATAAAAATGAGGTGGGTCCATGTCGGAAACTCAGTCAACATACAACTATAAGGTGGTACGGCAATTCGCCGTAATGACCGTTATATGGGGCATCGTCGGGATGCTGGTCGGTGTCATCATCGCCGCGCAGCTGGTCTGGCCGGAGCTCAATTTCGGGCCCTGGTTTCACTTTGGCCGTTTGCGTCCGTTGCATACCAACGCGGTGATTTTCGCGTTTGGCGGTTGCGCACTGTTCGCCACGTCTTACTACGTCGTGCAGCGCACCTGTCACACGCGCATCTTCTCCGACGGTCTTGCGGCTTTCACCTTCTGGGGCTGGCAACTGGTCATCGTGCTCGCCGCCGTCACTCTGCCGCTCGGCTATACGTCGGGTAAAGAGTACGCCGAGCTGGAATGGCCGATCGATATCCTGATCACCTTGGTCTGGGTTTCCTACGCGATCGTGTTCTTCGGCACCATTGCCAAGCGCAAGGTCAGCCATATCTACGTGGCCAACTGGTTCTACGGTGGTTTCATTCTCGCCGTGGCGCTGCTGCACCTCGTCAATAGTGCGGCGATTCCCTTCTCCTGGATGAAGTCCTACTCGGCCTACGCCGGCGTGCAGGACGCAATGATCCAGTGGTGGTACGGCCACAACGCGGTGGGCTTCTTCCTCACCGCCGGCTTCCTCGGCATGATGTACTACTTCGTGCCGAAGCAGGCCGGCCGCCCGGTGTATTCCTACCGTCTGTCGGTGGTGCACTTCTGGGCGCTGATTTTCACCTACATGTGGGCCGGCCCGCACCACCTGCACTACACGGCACTGCCGGACTGGACGCAATCGGTCGGCATGATCTTCTCGCTGATCCTGCTCGCGCCGTCGTGGGGTGGCATGATCAACGGCATCATGACCCTGTCGGGTGCCTGGCACAAACTGCGTGACGATCCGATCCTGAAGTTCCTGATCACCTCGCTCTCGTTCTACGGCATGTCGACCTTCGAAGGTCCGATGATGGCGATCAAGACGGTCAATGCGCTGTCGCACTACACCGACTGGACGGTCGGCCACGTGCACTCCGGCGCACTGGGCTGGGTGGCCATGGTTTCGATCGGCGCCATCTACTATCTGCTGCCGCGTCTGTTTGGCAAGCCCGAGATGCACAGTGTCAAGCTGATCACGGTGCACTTCTGGGTGGCGACCATCGGTGTGGTGTTGTACATCGCCTCGATGTGGATTGCCGGCGTGATGCAGGGCCTGATGTGGCGCGCGGTCAACGCCGACGGCACGCTGACCTACAGCTTCGTTGAAGCGGTGAAGGGTTCGTATCCGTTCTGGGCGATCCGCTTCCTCGGTGGTCTGCTCTTCCTGTCCGGCATGCTGATCATGGCTTACAACATGTTCAAGACGATCGCCGGTGGCAAGTCCGTTGATGCGCCGGTGCTGCTTGCCGCCGGTCAGCACGCTTAACAGGGGGAATAAAAATGAAGCTTCTTACGCATGACCAGATCGAACGCAATCTGGGCCTGATGATCGTTCTGACCTTGCTGGTGGTCAGTGTCGGCGGCCTGCTCGAGATTGTTCCGCTGTTCTTCCAGAAGTCGACGACGACGCCGGTCGAAGGGCTCAAGCCTTACGATCCGGTGCGCCTGACCGGTCGCGACATCTATATCCGCGAAGGCTGCTACAACTGCCACTCGCAGATGATTCGTCCGTTCCGCGCCGAAACCGAGCGCTACGGCCACTACTCGGTAGCGGGTGAGTTCGTTTATGACCACCCTTTCCAGTGGGGCTCGAAGCGTACCGGTCCGGATCTGCATCGGGTCGGTGGCCGCTACTCCGACGAGTGGCAGCGCGCTCACCTGATCAATCCGCGTGACGTTGTTCCCGAGTCCAACATGCCTGCTTTCGCTTTCCTCGAGAAGGCGCCGGCTGACGTCGATCTTATCGAAGCCAAGATGCGTGCCCTGCGTAAAGTGGGCGTGCCTTACAGCGACGAAGAAATCGCCGGTGCCAAGAAGCAACTCGAAGGCAAGACTGAACTTGACGTCCTGATCGCCTACCTGCAAGGGATGGGGATCGAAATGAAGGGCGTGAAGTAAAGCCATGGATATCAACGATCTGCGCTCCATCATGACGGTGGTCTCCCTTCTGACCTTTCTTGGCATCGTCTGGTGGGCTTTCGGCATGAAAGGCAATAAGAAGCGCTTCGATGAAGCGGCCAATCTGCCGTTCGCAGATGATGAAGCGGAGCGGGCCGAGCTCGGCCTGTCTCGCAACGAACAAAGGAAAGCATCATGAGCGATTTTGTGAGTGAGTTCTGGAACTGGTACGTCATCCTGATCGTGCTGGTAAGTGTGATTGCCTGCGGCGTGTTTTTGTGGTCGCAAAGCCTCCACAAGCCGGCTACCGGTCAGGTCGCAACGACCGGGCACGTGTGGGATGAAACGCTGGAGGAATACAGCAATCCGCTACCCAAGTGGTGGAGTTGGCTGTTCTATCTGACCGTGGTTTTTTCGCTGGTTTACCTCGCGCTGTATCCTGGCCTGGGTAACTTCAAGGGCATGCTTAACTGGTCGTCGGCCGGTCAGCATAAGGCCGAGGTCGAAAAGATCGATGCCCAAGTCAAGCCGCTGTTCGACAAGTTCCTGAAGATGGATCTGGCGGCCGTTGCTGCCGACAAGGAAGCCAATGAAATCGGCAAGCGCCTGTTCCTGACATACTGCATGCAGTGTCACGGTGCCGATGCCCGCGGTTCCAAGGGCTTCCCGAATCTGGCCGACAACGACTGGCTGTATGGCGGGGAACCGGCGCAGGTCGAGGAAACCATCCTCAACGGACGGAATGGGATGATGCCGGCGTATGGTGGTAATCCGGAAGCGGTTGGTGGTGAAGCCGGCGCGAAGGAGATTGCCAATTACGTGCGCTCGCTGTCCGGTCTGAGCAGCAATGTGGAACTCGCCGCCAAGGGCAAGGCCCGGTTCGACCAGGTTTGCGTCGCCTGTCACGGTCCGGAAGGCAAGGGTATGGCCGCCATGGGTGCGCCGAACCTGACCGACAAGGTCTGGCTCTACGGCAGTTCCGAAGCAACCATTGTCGAAACGATTACCAAGGGTCGCAAGAACCAGATGCCGGCCTGGAAGGATTTCCTCGGCGAAGCCAAGGTGCACCTGCTCGCGGGTTACGTGCTCAGTTTGAGCAAGCAGCAGTAATCGCAGTAATTGACGGAGCGGCGCGAGCCGCTCCGTTTTCCCCTTTGTGGGATCTGAAGTTGCTGAATATCGATCAACGCTGATCTATGTCAAAAACGCATGTGCTCCAATATGGAATATTAGAGTTTCGTGTGATTCTGAAATAGATTCGGACTTAAGACCATGGGCCAGCCAGCCGAGAACACCGGCAAACCAATCCCGATCAACACTGACGGGCTATACGAGAAGCACAAGACAATTTACGCACGCAGTGCCTCCGGCTTGTTCAACAACTGGCGCTGGGGCATGGTTTTCTTCACGCAGGCATTGTTCTACGGCCTCTGCTGGATCGACTGGAACGACCGTCAGGCGGTCCTTTTTCATCTCGTCGAACGCAAGTTCTACATCTTCGGCATGGTGTTCTGGCCGCAGGATGTCATCTATCTTGCCGTCCTGCTGGTCATTTCGGCGTATGGACTGTTTCTCGCGACGGCGGTCGGTGGGCGCCTGTTCTGCGGTTACGCCTGCCCGCAAACGGTCTATACCGAGATCCTGATGTGGATCGAGCGCAAGGTGGAAGGCGAGCGTCCCGCGCGCATGAAACTGGACGCGCAGCCGATGAACGCACGCAAATTCCGCCTGAAGCTGGCCAAGCATTCGCTCTGGCTGCTCGTCGCGCTGTGGACCGGCGTCACCTTCGTCGGCTACTTCACGCCGATCAAGGAGCTCCTCGGCTCCGTCGTTTCCATCACGCTTGGTCCCTGGGAAGTCTTCTGGATCCTGTTCTACGCTGCGTTTCTCTACATGATGGCCGGCTTCATGCGCGAGCAGGTCTGCAAGTATATGTGCCCCTATGCCCGTTTCCAGGGCGTCATGTTCGATCCCGACACTTTGATCATCACCTATGACGCCGAACGCGGCGAGCCGCGCGGTCTGCGTAAAAAGGGCGGCGATCCAAAAACGCAAAACCCCGGCGACTGTGTCGATTGCGGAATCTGTGTGCAGGTTTGCCCGACCGGCATCGACATCCGCAATGGCATGCAATACGAATGCATTGCCTGCGCCGCCTGTATCGATGCCTGCGACACCGTGATGGACAAAGTGGGTAGCCCGCGTGGCCTGGTGCGCTACTCGACCGAAAATGCGATGGCCAAGCACTATGCGCCGCGCGATATCCTCGCTCATTTGCTGCGCCCGCGCACCGTCCTTTACACCTCGATCCTGCTCGCCATCGTGCTGGCCGCGGCTTGGAGCCTGGCCGTCCGCATCCCGCTCAAGGTCGACATCATTCGCGACCGCTCGACGCTGGCGCGCGAGGCTGACGACGGGCGCATCGAAAACGTCTACAACCTGCACATCTCGAACACCGACGAGTCAGCCCACCGTTATGCGATCACGGTCAGCGGTATCGATGGCATCGATATCGTCGGCGAGCGCGTCATCGAAGTACCCGCAGCATCTGCCAAGACCATCCTGCTTTCTGCCCGTGTTGAAGCGGATACCGGCAAGAAGGGGTCGAACCAGATATTTTTTGAAGTCAAAGCGCAAAACCACGAGAGCATCGTGGTTCGCGAGAAAGCCTCGTTCTTCCTGCCATGATCCAGAAAATCAACACCACTCAACGCTGGTACCGCGAGCCCTGGCCGTGGATATTGATGGCCGGTCCGGCAGTCGTGGTCGTCGCCGGCGTGTTCACTGCCTACCTGGCGATCGTCAGCAACGACGGGCTGGTGGAAGACGACTATTACAAGCAGGGTCTGGCCGTGAATCAGAGCATGGCGCGTGACCAGCATGCCGGCAATATGGGGATGCAGGCCGAAGTGGTGCGCGGCGATGACGGCCTGCTGATCCGGGTTTTTCTGCGCGCACGGGAAGGTGCCGCGTTGCCCGATGCGCTTAATTTGAAAATTACCCACCCGACGCGCAGCGGTGTCGATCAAAAACTTGCCTTGCGCGCAGACGGCGCAGGCTTTTATGCGGGGCGGCTCGAGGCGCCGCTGAGCGGCCGTTGGCACGTTGCTCTCGAAGACGATAGGCGCGAATGGCGATTGACCGCTGACTGGAACGTGGAAAGCCAGTCAACACTGCGGCTGGGGGGCGTCGCGCCGGCTGAAGTTGTTTCTCATGTTGATTCTGATAAGAGAGGGAGGTAAGTCATGGCTTGGAATTTGTTGCTCACCAGCGATATCGGCTTGATGAGTCTGTTTGTCATTGTTTTTGTTTTGGGGATGGCGGTTTTCTTTTCGCGCTACTTTGCGAAAAAGATGCACGAAGATGAGATTGCCCAGCGACGGTAACGCCTGATCGACAAAAAAAGCCCCCGCCGTTGATCGCCGGGGGCTTTTTTTCGTCAAGTGACCCGTCCTGAATGAAGTTGACACCTTTTCTATCAAGAAAGGGGAATTCAGATGGACACAGGGGTTAAGAGGACGCAGCGAGACTACACGCTGGCTTTTAAACGGGCGGTTGTCGAGCAGGTAG
>Ga0307509_10001395_pt1 | contig 40977 bp, 33 predicted proteins | sample 10_EM_MG_FD_202245 | JGI IMG/M metagenome (GOLD analysis project Ga0307509, IMG submission 202245) | Populus trichocarpa ectomycorrhiza microbial communities from riparian zone in the Pacific Northwest, United States - 10_EM | ecosystem: Host-associated > Plants > Roots > Unclassified | place...
CCTCTCATTTTCTAGTTGCATATGCGTTAGCTGCATAATGCTTTGATAGCTGGATATCGGAACTGATCACTCCATATTCCATATTACTATTGGTATGTAGGCATTGGGGCCGCATATTCATTTATAGTCTATCATGACGAATACATTGAAGACTGTCTACTGGTGGAGTGGGGACACCCTCAGATGAAATAGCAGTTTGGGAGATTCTCTGAGTTGAGCTGGGCAAGTTTTCAGGGTCAAACGGTGTTCGCACTATGTTCTGGCGAACTGAATTGTTAAGAAGATACTTCTTAAATAGAGAAGTCGAAGTAGCATGAACATTAGTATAAATAGAGGACTCTCTCCTGGTGGTTGAAGAATCATCAAGCAACGGAGAAGAGACCTTAACAATATAACAAGTTATCGAGTTATATTCTAACTCTTTGATATTTGACTACACTTAATTACTTTACCATTACCAAATTATTACCTACGAGCCTTCCTGACTATTATCCGTTGTCTCAAATATCCTTGGCCTCGTTAGCTCGGAATCCTACCGTGTTAGCTATCCCGTAACAGCGGGCTTTTATCAACGATCTTTCTACAAGTTCTAAAGCTATTGAGTGCTTTCTGAAGGGTTGACTTGGAATCATCAGAGCTTGTAACTAAATAGTAGATGGAAATATCAAAATTTTAATTATTGATAGTAATTGCTGCCTGAAGGTGATCCTCCACGTCAGGCTTCCAGTTTGGTATGTGTTTGGTAGTGCCTTTTGTGAAATTTGGTATGGCAAGAGTGTGGGTTATATGTTAAAATTAGGGCAGTCTGAAGGTTAAAAGACCACTAATCTTTGAGACTCTTGGTCCGCCTCAGATTTTGCCTTACTCTTTTATTATTTACAGGTCTTATACTATATTACCTATACAATAATCTTGAGAAATCTTTCATTTTTTCCATGAGTAGTACCTTTGCTTTACAATACTTTTATACATAATCATCATATCTCACTTGTATCATACTATTTACAGATGGGGCAATCAAATAGCGGTTTCAAAAATTGGCAGGATTATAGACAAGTTTCAAGACAATTTTGAAATTTACTTTAAATAAGATCGGACAATTTTTACCCCCTAGAATTACTCGTATATCAAATCAGATTATGGAGAACAAGTGACCCATTACTGGGGGGTGACCCATTACTGGGTGAAATACGTTAGGGTATGTTTCGCTATATATTCGTTTCCTATTTTGGTGAAACCAGCTCCACCGAACCACCTTCCCTTCTGCTCTTCAATACTGGAACTGATCATACAAGATTTGTTTCATTTCTCCCTACTTCCTTTTTCTTCCCCCTCCCTCGAGCCCATGTGCTATTGCTGATGGTTCTCGGTATCATAATTTCCTGATTTCTCCTCCTTTCGCCACTTTCCCAGAGTTACTGCTGGAATCCTGAAGTGTTTGGCTGCCTCTGCCAATGTTGCCTCTCGTAACTTTGTTGGGCCACAGGGTATGAATGGCCACACAAGCCAAGATAATACACACAACTTATAGTTGATTGTATATGACCTTCTTGCTTGTTTTACTGCTGGTGGGCTTACTCCAAGTTGTTTTACTAACAAACTTGGCTTAGGACCAGGCTTCTTTCGCTTCCCGGCATAAAACTTCTTAGCTGTAAGCTCTGGGAGCTTCACAACTTGAACCACTCTTGGTTGTACTGTGCCTTGCTGTACTTGCCGACAGGGTGCCATTATGGGTTAATACTTGCTGTAGAGCACTACTGATTGGGTATTCTGAGGACTTGTGTACTATTTTTCTCTATTGTTTATCTGAAATTTTGTATTCTATCACTACTCTTTAAATTATTTTATTTTTAAACTAATTTTGGAATTGATTATATATTTACTCATTCTATAGACTCATCATCTCTCTTTTTTCTCTCTTTTAAATTGTGTTTTTCTGACTCTTTATTTCTTTAATTACATATTCTCTTTTTTCCCTACTAGTATCATGATCGTGATGAGTCAACGTTAGCTTTGATGGTCAATGCACAATTTCTAGTTGACTTACACTGTCTCTACTAATGCCAGTGCTCCACTTTTTTTGTTGAGAACTCTAAATCAACTGCCAGTGCCGAACACATTTTTCTTCTATTTGAGTCCTTACGGTACATCTTCTGGCTGTGTCCTGTGTGGCCATGTTTTTGAACTTATATAATCAAAAAACCCGTTTCCTTTTAAGATTAATCTAATAATCACGTACAAATATGAATTTACAGACCTAACAGACAACATTTACATATCCATTTTGTCTCCTAAAGTTCAAAACATGATTTATAGGATGCACCAGATGCTCACAGGATGCAAACTCGACTACAGGGTGCGTCCAGATGCGTGTGGACACAAAATCTGGTTTTTTTGCGGATAAAGCTGTTAGCGAAATACGAGGGTTTTTTTTTAAATAAAGAAGTCCCACAACCATTCCTCACACCTCACAACCGAATAGTACGGGCCCGGATGTGCTGGGATGACAGATATCCAGGCAGTCTTAGCACGGATTGGCCCACTCAGCTATTTGATAATCTAGCTTGTCAATGTGGTCGAATGCTTCAATAGTCAGTAACACTCTCAACTGGGTTGCACGTGAAGTTGGGTCAATCTAGGGTAAGTTAACCCATTGAAGTGGTTGAATAGAGGAAATCAAAAGTTTGGCTTACACACTTCAAGTTCCTTTGCGCCGTCTCAGGCATTTCAAAATGTGGGATGACACAGTACTGTTCCCATAGCACGGCTAGGCATGTTATCGGCAATGGTTTTGGAACCTAGTAAAACAGCTACCAGTAGTGCAGAATTTGGTAGTTGCTTCAAAGGTGAAAATTGGCGGATAGGTATGACCTCTGGGTACAAATATGTGGTATCATGGTAGACGAATAATTTCCAGCATGGTACAGTCAATTGTTTATAATCACTTCAACATAGCGGGATAGCTAGATCGTAGTCGTTGTCCTAATCATGATTTCAAATCATACTAAACTACTTTGGAAATTACCTAATAGCTTCCAACTTACCCTCATTCCCTTACTTGTATCATACTTTCTGCACATCTGCTAACAACCAAGGCACCTATTTAACCCCGTGGATTACTTATATATTGATACTTTTGGATGAATGTCTTTTCAAAACAGCTTGTCTTGGATTTCTATTGTTCAATATGAATGTGGATAATCATAGCATTCTACGCAACTCAAATTCCTGGCGCATTGGCAGCGGTGGGATTGGGGCACTATCGTATGATTACAGTTCATAGGGGTGCTGCCTTCGGACTAATTTACTAGCTCTGCTTGGGTACTATATAGGTAGGGATAACTCATCAGGTGGGTGATGTGGGGCCAATCTAACTCCTTTGTCCCGGTAGGGATTGAAAAAGGGTTCGAGGAAGCGGATGTGCCCCCGGATGTGAATGAGCAATTCATTGCTAATTGATCTCGGGAATAATATTTCATCTCAAAATCACAACCTATAGGATGGATTGCCTTATTCAGAGTGGCTCTAGGAACGCCATCGCTAGGTTTTCAGGTACCAGGGAGAGAGGTCTATGCGCAGTTTATCTATCTATCCGTCTATGAATCTATCTTATTCAAGCAAGGGAAAACGAGGACGCAATGAATAAACGACGAAATGGAGAGAGAGAGAGAGAGAGAGAGAGAGGTTTTGTAACAAATGGTCCATTGGACCGGGAATTTTAATCAAGATAAATGATGGAAGTTCGCCAATGATATAGTCCCCCGGTTACTATACGCTAAACACAAGGAAGAAGTCGTGAGACTTCATCTGTAAGCGTTAAAACATTAACGAGACCTTTTAGAGGGGGATGTCTGCATACATACGGGACCCCGCTAATGACAGCGGGGGGATTCAGGCGTTATGTTATAGGACTAACGTAAAGGACATACAGGCGGGGGTGTAGTGATCCCCGCAGCAGCGCATGCTAGACTCGTGGAGACTGCCCAAGGCTGGCGTTGGGGAGAGGAATCCCACGTGATATGGGCGTAACAAATTGAGCACTCAAATGTTTTTACTTAATCTTAGTTCTTCCGCTGAGTAACTGGACTTTCGACAGATTTCCTGGCTTGCAGGGGCTTCAATATTCTCCTATATCCCCCGCGACAGCATGAGAGTCTGTGTACCGTCGTGTTTTATCTGGCCTAGGGTTCGACACCTTCGTGTTCTAGCAACAGCTTGACTACCCCTTCATGTCCCTCAACAGCAGCGCATCTAAGTGGTGTCTGATCATTCACATCTGAGCGATTGGGATCGACATCCCCCCGTGCTAGCAATAACTTGACCACCCCTTCATGTCCTTTGATGGCAGCATTCCCGAGTGGTGTTCGACTATACAGACCTGGGAAATTAGGGTCAATATCCCTACGTTCCAGTAGTATTTTGACCACCCTTTCATATCCATGAATAGCAGCCCATCCGAGTGGTGTCTCATCATACTTATCAGGGCGGTTGGGATCGACATCCTCCCGTGCTAGCAGTAACTTTGCCACCCCTTCATGTCCCTCGACAGCAGCACATCCGAGCGGTGTTCGATTATTTATATCTGGGCGATTGGGGTCGACACCTTCGGATCCTAGCAGTAGCTTGAGCACCCTTTCATATCCGTGGATAGTAGCCCACCCGAGTGGTGTTTCATACCCGTCAAGGCAATTGGGGTCGACATCTTCCCGTCCAAGTAGTGTGTTGACCACCCCTTCATGCCCGCGGATAGCAGCCCACCCGAGCGGTGTCCGATCACCCGCATCTGGGCGGTTGGGGTCAACATCTTCCCGCTTTAGTAGCAACTTGATCACCCCTTCATGTCCCTCAATAGCAGCGCATCCGAGCGGTGTTCTATCATTCATATCTGGGCAATTTGGGTCGACATCTTCCCGTTCCAGCAGTATCTTGGCCACCCCTTCATGCCCCTCCACAGCCGCACATGCGAGTGGTGTTCGATCCTGGACACCAGGGAGATTGGGGTTGACATCTTGCCGTTCTAATAGTAGCTTGACTACCCCTTCATGTCCCTTGAGAGCGGCACATCCGAGCGGCGTTCGATCCTTCACACCGGCGCGATTGGGGTCGACATCTTCCCGTTCTAGTAGTAACTTGACTACCCCTTCATGTCCCTCAACTGCAGCACATGCGAGTGGTGTTCGATCATTCACATCTGGTCGATCGGGGTCGATACCATCCCGCTGTAGTAATAACTTGACCACCCCTTCATGCCCCTCGACAGCAGCACATCCGAGTGGTGTTCGATCCTGGACACCAGGGCGATTTGGGTGGACATCTTGCCGTTCGAGCAGTAACTTGACCACCCCTTCATGTCCCTCGACAGCAGCACATGCGAGCGGCGTTCGATCCTCCACACCGGGGCGGTTGGGGTCGACGTCTTTCCGTTCTAGTAGTAACCTGACCACCCCCTCATGTCCCTCGAGAGCAGCACATGCGAGTGGTGTTCTATCCTGAGCACCGGGGCGATTGGGGTCGACATCTTCTCGTTCTAGTAGTAACTTGACTACCCCTTCGTGGCCCTCAACAGCAGCACATCCGAGTGGGGTTCGGTCATTCACATCCGGGTGATTGGGGTTGACATCTTGCCGTTCTAGTAGTAGCTTGACCACCCCTTCACGCCCCTCAACAGCAGCACATCCGAGCGGTGTTCTATCATTCTCGTCTCGGGGATTAGGGTCGATATCATCCCGTCCTAGCAGTAGCTTGATCACCCCTTCGTGTCCTTTAACAGCAGCGCTTCCGAGTGGTGTTCGGTTATGCACATCTGGGTGATTAGGGTCCACATCTTCCCGTTCCACCAATAACTTAACTACCCCTTCATGGCCCTCAACAGCAGCACATCCGAGCGGTGTTCGATAATTCTCGTCTGAGTGATTGGGGTCGACATCTTCCCGCTCCAGCAGCAACTTGACCACCCCCTGATGTCCCTCAACAGCAGCACATCCGAGTGGCGTTCGATCATTCACATCCGGGAGACTAGGGTTGACACCTGCTTGTCCTAGAAGTAGTTTCACCGCTTCTATATGCCCATTCCTCGCTGCCCACGCTAGTAGTGTACTACCTGTGCAATCTTGTTAGTCGATTCTGTAACTTTTAAGATTTATAATTGCAGTAACAAGTTCAACGATCCCGAAGAACGATGCGCAGTGTAGCCCAGAGAATAGCGGAGCAGTGCTGATGTCTCCGGGGTACCAGCGACGCGTTACCTGCTTTAAAAGTGACACAGCGGACACATGGTCTTCGTACTGGATCAAGAGCTCCAGCGCAAGGGTCTTCGCATGATCTGAGAGCTCCCTCCCTGCATGTGTTCCCCAGTATGTCGAAGAATATTTGAGGAACGGCACACCTTGGCCACTGGGGAGAGTGTGAGATGTGAGGTTTTTGATCTGTTGTGAGTTCAGGTAGGTCAAGCAGGTTTCTGCAAGAATCGAGTGAGGCTTGCTGAAAAGACCCGGATGAGCACAAAGATACTCCTGGAGGGAATGGTGAATTAACCGCACAACTGAAGCTCCCTTATCGACCGTGATTAAGCCTTGACAGCAGTGTAACAATGTAACTATCGAAGGAATGTTTTCGGGATCGAAATCTGTTGTTCCTATCTCCACTGCCAGCGCATGGCACAACTCATCCACCTGTAACGGCCGTTCCGAATGGCATATCCATGCGAGAGTGGCCATCGCAAGTTTCGTATTCTCCTCGTCCTGCGCTTTGATCCGCTCCAGTGTTACGCCGTATGCATCCCCTAATCCTGCCCCACCTTTTATTGCCTTGAGTGCTTTTCTCCGCCCAGCGATAGTGGTCCCTCGCAGGATTGCCTTAATGTGGAGAGAAGCAAGTAGGAACCTAGATCCGAATATGTCAGCCCTTTGCTTGGGTAGCTTTTCCCTTGAACTCGCTTTCACATACGTTTCCGAGTTTATTTGGGGAATGCTCTTCATAATGTCAGCCTCCAATGTGCTGCTCATTATCTCGGGCGCAGCGTCCTTCCTGAGTTTCTCGAGCAGGAACCTAACAACACCATCTTTCGTAGTTCGTATCGATATAAAAGTTACCACTCCATCCAATTTCCTCTCCACCTCAGTTCGGACTTGTGACCTCCCGGTCATAAATATGCGAGTACATCGCGACCCTTGCAGAATCTGCCCCAATGACTCAAGAACCACCATTCGATGCTCTGGCACACACTCGTCAAGTGCGTCAACACATATGAACGTGCGCTTTGCGGCTGTGATCGTTTGGAACATCTTCAAAATCCCCGAGACCTGGAGTCCTCTACCCCCAATTACCATTTTTTCTTCCTGAAAGCCCCGGGCTACCGCTTCTGGAATTTCCCCCAGTCCGTTGACAATTTGTCTCAGCAGGGAGCCGAGCATACTCACCGGCGACTGCTCATTCCGAGCAGCAAAGTCGAAGTAAAAACACGCAATCGCAGCGTCCTCCCGAATGGCCTCATTGCACAGCTTGTCTATAACCAGTGAACTATCATCGCAACCTATCAGCTCCAGCATTCTTTTCTTTCCTATAATGATTCACACTCTCTTACATGATGTAGCTCTTTCCCACTCCTGGATCGCCATGACAGAATAGGGTCGGATGGTAACATTCATCCTCCCCACTGCCCTTGTACCAGCGTCTGAACTCCGCGGTCTCCAGCAACCAGGCTCCTATATTGTCGACCCGCTGGGCCCCGATGTCCTGATGCCGTGCCCGCGGTTCTAATGGCGATAGCCACATCAGTATTTCAGACCTATCATAGTGTGCGGTGCTGTTGAAGCTATTTGTGATAATGGTACAGTTTTCGTTATTGCTGAGAGTTTGTGACATTTTTCAATTTCCACCGCTTTGAATTTTGAGAGGAATGTGTTGATTGCCGTAGCTTGGGGTGCGTTAACGCAAGAGCTTGAAATTGAGGAAAGCGGGGTTGATCGCAAAGGCTGACCGACAACCCCCCAATCACGGGATCTGAAATTCGTTACACAAACTTCAATCTAAAATACGGTACTCGAGTACTCGGGTGTCAGGGTTAGTCCGCGAACACCAGGATTTATTCTGAGCATGAGCTAAAGTGGCAAATATCCAATAGAAACCTTGAATAGATAGTTCAACCAATAGTAAAGCAGAAAGCGTTCGAGGAATTCTTCTGGTTTTCAACACACACCCCTTAGTGCGTGCGCTATTCCTAATATCGTCGTTAGCTTTGTCAGCCCTGTGTTCGCGGACTAGCCCTGGTATCCGAGTACTTGTACTCGAGTACCAAGATATTGTGCAAGCAACAGAGTGTGTAATTATCTTCCAAAAGTGTCAAGTTACAGCTTGGCTAGACGCCGTACTACCTGAAGAAAATCAGGGAAAAATAAAGAGGCGTTGTTGATAGGTTGTGCATTTCCGTGTGGCGCTTTAGCCGCCAAGGGATTCGACAGAGCCGGAACTATTGGGACAACCATCCAAGTATTACTAATTGCGAGAGGTCTGTAAACCGATTATTGCATCCCACCGATAACGCAAAACTCTGCTCAAGGAAGCGAGGTTTGGACTTAGTTCATACTAGCAGTCAACTCTACAAACTCTAGGAAATGACGAGTACTGGCTGTGGATAAGACAGTGGCATTTCTAGGCTACCATAGATTAAATTACAATCAATATGAGCACTCATATGGGTCCATACTGCATCCTTTTGTAGGCCCCCAGGCGGGGAGGATAAAAATGGTGGGGGCAATATTTAAAAAAAGTATCTTTGAATAAAGCTGCTATCACAATAACCTGGCAGATTCCGCTTACAACAACAGAAGAACTTTCTCCACGGGTTTCGGGATTCTCCGGATAGCCAAGAATCCATCCTTTTGCATTGCATCTGCCAAGAACCTCTTGAACATCTCGACATCCGAGCAGGTACCCGAGCACTCAAATGGAGGACTACCGTAGCACAAAGACATGCAATATCGAGCAGCTGCAAGATTCATAACAGGTCACTCCAGGGATATCCGAAGAACGCTGGGTGCTTCAAGGAGCAGACTATGTGACTGAGTATATAACAAAGGGTAAGTGGGCGAGGTGCCACAAAAAGTCTTGGTTTATTGTCCACCGCAGGTGTTACCAGACTTTTTTCCCACATGAGTTTGAACGCTAATGGTGCCAAAGGTTGTGGCTCACCGCCACAACCCCCGAGCGCTCGCAACCGGGGGCGCTCCAAAGGAGTGCCCCCCATCTCCACGATAATTTCATGTTCAACGATAACCTTTTTCTTAAGGACAATTTGATGCTCAACAATGAACTTGTATGATTAGAATTTAATACTTAATTATAGATTTGTACAATAACAACTCCGTTCTTAAGAATGAATCAGTAAAAATAATAATCTAATAATATATAATAATAAGCTTGTGAGAGCAATAATTCCACGCCTGCCAGTGAGAATTAACCCGCAGTAATCTACTTTACAGAGCAGCACTTGTGTCCCTTCCCTTCTAACTTCCACACATGAAGCCTCCACCACCTTCTGGTGATTTCTTCTCAAATAATGGTTTATTCTTAAGAATGGAATTATTATTGTATGATATCATACAAATTATTATTAAGTATGAAATTCTAGTTATACAAGCTCATTGTTGAGCATCAAATTATATTATCGTGAGCATGAAATTATCGTTGAGATGGCGAGCACTGCAAAGGAGTGCCCCCGGTTACGAGTTTATCATACAAGCGACCTGGGTGGTGGACGCCACCACCTTTACACGATTAGCCTCGCAGAGGGAGCTCCCTCGCTAAGGGCTCCGCCGGTCTAATCCACGCGAACCTACTACTCGAGTACTCGGATACCAGGGCTAGTCCGCGAACACAGGGCTGACAAAGCTAACGACGATATTAGGAATAGCGCACGCACTAAGGGGTGTGTGTTGAAAACCAGAAGAATTCCTCGAACGCTTTCTGCTTTACTATTGGTTGAACTATCTATTCAAGGTTTCTATTGGATATTTGCCACTTTAGCTCATGCTCAGAATAAATCCTGGTGTTCGCGGACTAACCCTGACACCCGAGTACCCGCCTAACGTGTAAAAAAGCAAACATTTTCTTTATTCTACCGGGCAATGATGGCAAGCGGGTTGTTGCCTCTGGGCCCCGGACACCAACGGCCAGTGAGAGCGGGTCCACCACACGTTTGTGACATGATGTCCGTAAAGCAGCCTCAGAATTTTGGTGATATGCAATGCTGGTCCGCTGCACAACTGTCAGGCCATTAAGAGTGGCCCTTTCTTCCGCCGAGAACCTTGATAACCCCTCCGATTGATAGTCAAATATGATGACTGGCCGCAAATAACAACTGCATTCCAGTTGACATCTTTAGTGAGGGAAGCCATTCTGTGATATCCGACGTTGGAAGCGCTTCTCAATTCATAATACCCCACAGCCCCAACCTGTTCCAAGAAAAATTCCCCTGTTTATCTCCGGCCATGTCCCTCCTTCTCACTTAAGCCCACCTTCTCTTATTGTTTAACCCTCTTCTTCTACAGCCGTTTTTGTGACAGCTGGGGAAATATGCCATTCTTTACATTCGGGCTTCGGTATCTTGGGGCGTTCCTGTCCTTGACACCGGTAGTGCTGGGCAGGGATGTTGATCCAACAGAAGATTTTTGTTCCTTAAGTGCGCATATGAGTAGGGCTCCCTCCAGCCTGCCAAACCCTTTTATTTCGCTTTTCACTCACCAGAGATCGAATATGCAGTGGCCCAGAAAGATGGTATCCTTTACATTACGGGAGGATGGATGTTGTATTCTGCGGGGTACGGGGGTTACGATGGTCCTAGTTCGTTCCTCCTTCGGATGCAGGACCTTCTCTCCCTGTCCAAACTAACGATCCACAACGTGCTTAGATACGGTTCTTCGGTCATTGAATGTGTCTAAGAGTTTCCAAACTTCTCAAGATAGTTCCAATTTACATCCGAATGGAACAAGTCCCCACCACAGTACCTGGTGTTTCGAACGGTGCATTTTTCCCTACGGAATCCGGTTTTGATCTCACTTTTGGAAATTGGCAGCCATACAACAGTACCGTTTATGAAACAAAGGACGCTCCTACCGAGGACAGGAAATGGAAATATGAGATCGCAACTCAACGGTGGACGGATGCGGGAATAACACGGAGGAATTGGTTCCAGACGGATACTTCAAGGAGGATATCTAGTTCAATGATAACTTGGATTCCGTCCTTGAAGAAGGGTTTTCTTTTCGGTGGCACTTTTGTCTCGGTAAACGGGACATCGCTCAAAGCCACAGACTTAGAGGAGCATAACGGCCTAATCACTTACGACCAGGCTGCTAATACGTGGACAAACGAAACCACACCACTGGGAGGAATATCTGAGGGAGCCTTGGTGCACATTACCACAGCTACAGATGAGGTCTTGATTCAGTTTGGTGGAAGGTCTGAGTGGGCCGCCCGCCTGGCATGCCACTCTATCCATTTAATTTCCCTAGGCGAAATGCTGATTGTATCCATTAGAGAAAATTTTCCGAGATCAACATCTATAGCACAAACCGATCAAAGTGGTATACCCAATATCTACCCCACGAAGCTGCGGTACCAACTCCTCGATTCGCATTCTGCACTGCTCTCAAATCGGCTTCGGACGGCTCCAGCCATCAAATCTACATTATCGGGGGGCTTGAGGCGCGCACTTCAGTAGATGTTACGGGAGGTCCAACCACTCCATCCATCTGGGTTCTCTCAATTCCGAGTTTTGAGTGGGCCCAGTTGCCGGTTGCATCAAAGAATACCGCCACTGACCCGCGAGGGAGGATCTCACCAAAATGTCAAACTATTGGAGAACACTACATCTTCTACTATGGCGGGAGGAACGCCCTGACTTACTCCGGCTCCCTTACCTGCGATAAGAAGGCAAACGCTGCATTCCTGTTCGATGTCAACACATCAACATGGACCGACGAATTTACGCCGAACGAGGGAACATACGAAGTTCCCCCCAAAATTACTGCTCCTATAGGCGGCGAGTAAGTTATCTGAATCCCCAAAGCACGGTGAACAGTTTTCTAAGGACGAGCACTAATTGCCCAGTAGCAAAACCGGGGGCTCGACCAAAAAGGCCCCAACAAAAGGCTGGACCGACCCAGATCTTGAAACTATAATGAGACTAAAAACCGCCCCCCCAGCCGGAAACCCGGGGGGCGGTACAAACACCAACAACAACAGCGGCACAAGACCATCTAACATATCAGGCTCTGGCTCAGGCTCATCTAAATCGAACGTTGGAGCGATAGCCGGGGGTACAGTGGCAGGTGTAGTAGCTGTGGCGCTTGGCATCTTGGGCGCAATAATGCTCTGTAAGCGCCGTCGAAGGAGGAAAGTGAAGCCTCCTCTAGTCAATGGGAGCAAAGCGCACGCTGTAGAATTGCCCGCGGGGGAGGTATCCATTACACCCAGGGATGGAGACAAGACAATTCTGCCAGTAGGGAGGTAGAGAAGGAAAGAGGGAAGTGAAGAGAGGCACGCATCCGCCCTCATTCATCCACGCCTTCCCCTCAGCAATCCGCCGAACTTCTCTTTTGGAGAAGATATACCTTTCTGGCCATCATCTGTTCGCTCACTCGCCCAGCTTATCCCTCACTTTCTACCTATGAGACATATGTTGTCTCCTCCTTCAACCCCCCCCCCCCCCCCTAGGCGGGTGGGGAGTGGAACCATATCCCTATCACAAATTACGTTCCTCTACCGGTGGTATAAATTTAGTTACAATTACTAGTACCTCTTCCGACTACCCAAATGACCTTTTCTTTCGAGCGATGAACACAAATACCACTTCCCCGGAGTGAAATGATATTAAATTCTTATTTCAAGCGGCAAACATAAAGATCTCAGCCGCCATCCCCCTGAGCCCTAAGACCTTTTCCCTTCGAGCACCCCCCAACAAATAACCCTTCCGGTGTAGGTGCCCGCCCCACCAGTAGATATTCTATGCCAGAGTGAAATCGAAAGCCCCCCCTTACGCCTCTTCCGCCATGGTATACAGTAACTATGAGAAAGGGATAATATGTATTTTTCTTTTGCTCATCTTCTGGCTGGGTTTTACTTTGCCGGATCATTCTTTATCACTCGGTCCGATACCTCTAAATGTGTTGATAAATGGTCCTCCGAGGGAGGCATGATACAAGAGAATTGCTTGAGACTTCCTACTCACTATTGCGTATGAGAGAGCGTACGCGGAAGTGTGTATTTCGCACCATGGGCTGCGTCATTAGGATAGGGTATACTTATATCGTTTATGTTCCGCGTAGCCCAGAGAACTTAATCAAAAATCTTCTGCTGCACAACAAAAAACCTTCACTTCTTGACAAAATGCAAGTTGCAGTTTTTTCTAACACTTCTAGTGTTTTGTTGCAAGTGAAATACTTTAAAGTTGCCCTTTTTTGGTTATACCTCACCTTGCGGGCCTCCTACTAGATTTTAGTGCTTTCGTCATAACTATTAGCAAGACAGCTGATACGTGAGTATCGCTTTTACTTTTTGGGTATACTTTGGCTAGTGGGATTTGAGCTTTAGCGAAAATTGAATCTGGGGAAAAAAGATTGATGTTTTTTACATCTTCAGGCCGGCCAATTAAGGTTTTCGATACTATAAAAAATCAGCGCAAGCTCCCGACCCCAACCGTCATTCAGAGGAGCAATAAGCAATAACAATTTCCAGTCACCTCATAACATAGCAAATCTGATCATGGGGCGAACGGGTTATAAGCCTTTAGTAGAAGCCTTTTATAATAACCCGATATTTGGTTTTTCCTTTGAGTTGCCCCGTACAACACACACGGCGTTTGGGGAAAGATGTAAGTAAGGTGTTCTGAAGGCAGGAGGCGGGAAGGGATATTATGATACCTGATGTGAATCCGGATCTGCCTAGGTGGCCTCCGCGATTGGTGAGTGCGCTAGTACGGTACAAGTGCAAGGGGATATATCACCAATGGAGAAAACCCTAACCCTGCAACACTCCGGAAAGAAGAGACAATATATTCCGGTAGGCCGACCAGAACCTAAAAATGAGGTAATAAGAGTCTGGCTGAATGACAAACTTTTTCCGGAAGTAGCCGGGCGCGGTACGGTAAAGTAGATTCCTCATTGAATTGGGCATGTGGCCAAGCTGAAGCCGCCAGATAACTTAGTGTGTCCATTGGCAGTTTTCAATTTCAAGATTGATTAACTATGGTGCACCAATGGAAAACACCTTGTAACATACTGACCTCATGTGGCCAAAGCCAGGCTTTCCGTCAGGTTAGATAAGTCAATTTTCCCTTAGTTTCTATTCTCGGCAAGCCGGCTGGGGGCCAACCCCGCCAGGCGGGGTCGGGCAGGCCGGAAGCGAGCTCCCTCCCCACACCATATCACTATCAGGCACCCCAGAGGTACATCCGATTGTGAAAAGGAGCCAAAAAAACACGTCAAAAGCCTCTAGCACTTGCTCCAGCCACCTAAATTCAAACCCTCCCTTTCACAATCTATCACTCGATGACCAACCATGAATGTTGTTCGTATATGATTTCTTGGTCCTCTCAAATATGGTTTCTTTCTCCTCTCAAATTCTTCTTCTAAGTCTTTATATTTGTTCTCAAGCCAGGTACAAGTCCGAACTTTATACTTTCATTATTATTTCTTTTGTTCCTATATGTGTTTTCTTTCAATACCTTTGTTCTTTGTTACGGAAGCTTGGTGGAAGTGGGACCAAGTCATTTCGCTATATAGCTTGTCTATATCATTCCTGTCATTCAATTAGTAGTTCGCGGTAATCTATTATCTTGACTCTTTTGCTATCATTACTTCTTCGTTCGAGTTCCAATCGCATATTACAACAAATGTTTTCAAAAAAATTGAGGTAATATTATAGGAGTGGAGATTTGATTGAACCACTTCTCTGAGAGAATATGCACCCTACTTCAGTGATCTTGTCGAGTATCACTCTGAACTTCGTTTTCTCGCTCAATGTCCCCCGTAGACCTGTAGTAGAGACAAGGGTTATGCGAAGCATAAGGAAATCTTTCTGATCCTTCCACAGATCACCACATATATCCGTTTCTCTCCGCGCGCGGCCCATTCCCCCTACATACATACTCCCGGGGTGGCAAGGAAAGGAATGTCTGTAGAAACCTGTCCGTAAATCATTGTAACTACAGGATCAAAAAAACCGCCCACAACGTTCCCTAAACCGCCACGATAAACCACAGCTCTACCTTCCTCAACCAGATCTAATAGGAGACCACACTAAACACCGGTTTTCCAACACCCCCATCCTCCCCACCACTGGGAATACCCCCCCCCCCCAAACAAAACAGGAATATGAACAACATAGAATTCGGCCAGCCGCGTAGGCAAGCATTATGGATTCTTGTTCGCAACGTCTTATCATATGGCAGCACAACTCCGACTAGTCGTCGGGTGAATTATTGTTCCATCCGAGGTATCGCGGTGGTAATGGACGGAGTCAAAAAAACCGGAAGAGAGATGGCGACTGCTGGGGGCGTTCAAGTTCCCTATTAAACAAATGAAAGCATCGCCTGAGGGCACACGACTAAATATAGTTAATGTAGAAGAGCATAATTTGCTAGGGGATATGGAGGTACCCTCTCGTTCGTGCCCGAAAAAGGAAAAAAATCACGGGAGATCGGGAAAGTACTGTGAAGCGCATGCCGAACTGGTAGAAAGTAAAGGATAGGTTAAGTGGGTGGGCAAGTAGATGGTGGCTGGGAGGGCGTATCCTTTGATAAAGAGGAGCCTGTTCGCTTAGATTGGTGAAAGAACGTATGAGTGAATAAATAACAAGAGAATATGTTTCTTCTTCCCCCTGCCCCTATCTCCGAATTATCCCATGCCGGGCTGAAAGCCCGGGACCACCCCCCTCTGCGCCTCCCCTGAATGCAACTCCGAAGGCCACACTCCGCCCCAATGGGCTCCATTATTTTCCATAAGTTCAGCCCGGCCACTTCCCTCTTCCGGGGTCTTCGGTCCGGTTTGTGGGAGTTCGACAGGGTTTGGGGGAAGCTGTGATCTCCTTTGACGGCGCCGACGGAGCACCATCACGCCTAGGAGGGCAAGTACCACAGCCGCTACACCTCCTACCGTACCCCCGGCTATTGCACGAACGTTGATTCCTGGTCCAGGGGTGGTAACATTTAGCTCCATTATGGTTTCAAGGGCTGGGTCGCTCCAGCCGTTGGCTGGGGCCTTCTTAGTTGAGCCCCCGTGTTTACTACTAGGCGATTGGCTTTCACTCTTGGTGCACTATGGCCGTGTTTTAGGGGGTCGGGGAACTTACTTGCCGCCAATTTGCTTAATAACCTCCGGAGGAATTTCGTACGTTCCATTGTTTGGTGTAAACTCGTCTGTCCATGTTGATGTGCTGAGATCGAATAGGAATGCAGCCTTTGCTTTCTTGTCACAGGTAGCGTAGCCGGGGTAACTCGCGGAGTTCATCCCGCCATAGTAGAAAATGTAGTGTTCTCCAATTGCTCGACATCTTGGCGCAATCCTCCCGTTCGGGTTCGCGGCTGTAGTCTTTGACAAAACTGGCAGTTGGGCCCACTCAAAACTTGGAATCGAAAGAACCCAGATGGAATCAACTGTTGGGCCTCCCCTAGCATCTTCCGGAGTACGAGCTTCGATGCCTCCCATAATGTAGATTTGATGGCTAGAACCATCCGGGGCTGATTTGAGAGCAGTGCAGAATGCGAATCGAGGAGTTGGCACCACAGCTTCGGATGGTAGAGATTGGGTATACCACTTTGATCGGCTTGTGCTATAGATGTTGATCTCGGAAAATTTTCTCTAATGGAATCAATCAGCATTTCGTGTGGGGAAATTAAATCGGTAGAGATACATACTACGTAGGTAGACGACCCAGACCTTCCACCAAGCTGAATCAATACCTCATCCTTAGCTGTCGTGATATGCACCAAGCCTCCATCAGATATTCCTCCAAGTGGTGTGGTTTCGTTCGTCCACGTGTTAGTAGCCTGGTCATAGGTAATTAGGCCACCATGCTCCTCTAAATTTGTTACATTGAGTGATGCTTCGTTTACTGAGGAGAAAGCACCACCGAAAAGAAACCCCTGCCTCAATGATGGAATCCATGCTGTCATTGAACTAGATATCCTCCTTGAAGACTCCGCCTGGAACCAATTCCTTCGTGTTATTTCCGCATCCGTCCACCGTTGAGCTGCAACATCATATTGCCATTTCTTGTCCTCGGTGGGAGGGTCCCTCTGTCCATAAATGGTACCGTTGTATGGCCACCACAGCCCAAAAGTAAGGTCAAACCCGGAATCCGTAGGGAAGAGCGCGGCATCTGAAACAGCAGGTATTTGGCCTGGAACCACTTCCGTTTTGATGTAATAGGCACTGTCTAGAGAGGTTTTGAAACCCTCCGATGTATTCAGTGATCTAAGTAATGTATCTAAACGTGTAGTCGAATCGTTAGTTTGGGGACTGGGGAGAAGATTGTGCATTCAAAAGGGGCACTAACTAGGGCCGGTGTAAGCATCTTGCTCAAGAGGGTATCCCATGCGCCCTCCCACAATATAAAGCATATCATTTTTCTGGACCACTATATACTTCGATCTTTGGTTAGTAAATCGTGGGGGGAAATTATTTGCCAAGTTGGAGAAGCTCTACTCATGTGTAAACCCAAGGAACAAAAATCTTCCGTTGGATCAACATCGCTGCGTGCTACCGACGAAAAGAGCAGCAATCCCCCAAGAAGCCAAACGCCAGATGTAAAGGGTCGCATATCTCCTCAGCTGCGACAAGAGGGCTTTAGAAAAGGATTGGGGAATGGGAGAACCTAGGTTTAAGAAAGAAGGCCAGAAATAAGCGAAAAAGGTTGGGGCCGTGACATGTTCTAATTTGAGAACCGCTTTCAGTGGTCGCAGTATAACTTTCCTCGCTTGGTGTAGTAACAAGCGTGCAATCGCGATTTGCGGCCAGTCGGCACATCCGGCTACGGTCTCACTGTGAGGTGTAATGCAGATTTATTTGCAGAGGAAGTAGCTAGGGGCGGAGGATTGCTGTCTGAAACCTTAGAAGGCGGGGCTCAATCGGGCTCGCTGCGGTGTGCTGTACAAGTATTCTACTTAGGTAGCCTAGAGAAATTCTCCTTTTTTCGTAGTTGCTAAGGAGGTAGAGGGCATAAGTCCTGTAGGTTACACCAGGGGTGAGGGCAGCAAACCCCCCTTGTGGAACCTATCATACAAAACTTACAAGTTATGACCTGTACCCCCGGACTACTTGACGGAAGAAGCCGTAATACAAATCACATTCCAATCGCGGCTGAGCAATAGGAGGTGGGGTAGTGAGGCGCTTTTCCTCTCTGGTCAACAAGCAATACCGTATAATCCGGCAAAAGTCGGATTCGCGCTAGTGACGATTTTCTTAAATTTGCCCAATCACTATGGCCTATATGTTTAAACTGTGGCAAACTGTGGCAAGTTGGAGTTCTTTGGTCCTCCCGTTGGCTCGGTTGCCTGAGTTTAACTTTAATTCGCTTTAGTTCCAATCCGACTTTTGCCGGATTATACGGTACTCCAGTATCAGTGTCAATTCCCGGCATGAGCATCTGACAAGAGCGTGCGCCATTGGGATAGAAGTAAATTCACACCAAACGCCACGAGAATCAGAAAATAAAAACGACCACTAAGTAGCGCTGTTGGTACCTGAAGTGCCTTGTGCCATGCCAATGTGCCCACCACGGCACAACGAAATGCGCCCACCACGGCACTACGAAGTGCCAGAGTGTGGTGGGGTTAGCTGATGGCACTACCTGACACAATTTAATTGTTGTGGGCTGGTTTCTGTTATTGAAGAAGCAAATATTCATGTTCTTCAGCACAGTGAGAACTCAGGGGGATGGGAAATGGGGGATATTAAATATGAATTAGGCTTGTAGATAGTTTCTTTGTTTTTTCTTCTTACAAAGTCATTTTGTTTATTTTATTTTTTGTTAAATCCGCGGTTTATTCGTAGCTAACTAGAGCTTGGCCGTTTTGCTTGTACGAGCACATGTACTTGTATTTCCTGAGCACTACATACTGGAGTCGTGCCGTGCCGGGCACATCGATCTGAAGGGTTGTGCCATGGCACAAACTCTAGCGACTTACTGTACTGTAGTGCCAACAACACTACCGCTATTCCACGATATTATCTCCCCCTGCCCTGGAAATAGTACCGCAAGGACTCGAGTACTCGAGTACCTGTATCCTATGGATTGGTGAGACCTGCGGATTGGGGATCTTCCGAATCCGGGTGTGGTCCAGTGACTTTGCCTAACTAAAATCATGAAATACCAAGTCTACTCAGCAAAATGGTTACTTAGCCACAGCATAGAGCTACTCTGTCCCGAAGGTCTCCAATCTGCATGTCTCACCAGTCTGCAAGTAGGGGACAAGACAGGGGTGGTTTGCCACCAAAATGAACCCTGTCTTGAAAACATCCCCCATGGCACTTGTAGTAGGAGGGGCCGCTACAAGGTCTCAGCATATTTTTCTTCTATTCGAGTTTTTACGGTAGCAACTCTACCGAGAATCGATTTTAGCAGTAGACAGCGACCATGGCATACCTGCAGGAGAAGCAGCATTAATAATAATTACTTCACAGGTGTCATGGTAAGAGAGGCCGATGGTTATTCCTTTCTTTGGATTTGTCTCTCTGATCGAGTCCTCTCTTCATCTTCCCTTACCCTGCCTATATTTAGCGCCCTGGGATATATTAACCACGATGATCAAAAAGCACGGAAACCAATATACTGTATTTGCCCTTGTTATGCGGTTTTTGCAGAGCAGATTGCATGCTGAAGGCGGATAGCTTAAGCTTCATGTGCAGTACATTGAACTAAGAAGTGGCTGAGGCGATTGGGTCAAATAGGAGCCTTGGAAGGATTAGTCCTAGCTACAAAGAGTTATCCTATGTTGTCTTCTTGCGATTTCCTAACGGGCTGGGGTGGGAGCCTTATTTGAACGTACTAGCGCCTGGCCGGTTCTGACCAGTTTATGCGGCATGTAATCTTTCCTACCGTACGCACATTACCGGTATCACTGAAAAATACTGAGGCCCTTAGTCATCTCTCTCTTGGACATGACATGGGGGTCTGCATAGCATTATCCACTGTTACATCAGTCCAGCAGATAGGAAAAGTGTAGTCATAAGCTTCATCCTCTGGCGTGGCATCCCCCATAGACTAATGATAAGGACAAGGGTATATATTATTATGAAAGGGAATAATCCTAATCCTTCCACGAATCACATAAATCCGTTTCCCCCATACATGTCCCCACTCCCTTGCCCCCCGTCTGCGCAAGAGAATGACATATCCATAGAAACCTCTCAGTAAATCACTGTAACTACCGAATCAAAGAAACCGCCCACAGATTCCTAGAACTTCCACGATAAACCATAGTTGACTACTTCTCCCCATCAACTCTAGTCAGAAACCACACTGAACACCGGTATTCCAACACCCCCATCCTCCCCACCACTGGGCAATCCCCCCCCCCAAACTAAACGACATGAACGACACAGAATTCGGCCAGCCGCGCAGGCAAGTATTATGGATTCTTGTTCGTAATGTCACAGTATATCGCAACACAACACCGACCGGTCGTGAGCCGAATTATTGTTCCATTCGAGGTATCGCGGTGGTAATGGACAAAGTCAAAAAACCAGAAGAGAGATGGCGACTGCCCAAGGCGTCCAATTCCATCATTAAATAGATGGAAGCCCGAGGGGATACGACTAAATAAAATTAATGTGGAAGAACATAATTTGCTAGGGTATATGGAGGTACTCTCTCGCTCGTGCCTGAAAAAGGAGGAAAAACACCGGAGGTCGAGAAATTACCGTGTAGAGCGTGCCGAACTGGTAGAAAGTAAAAGATAAGTTAAGTGGGTGGGTAAGTATATGATTGCTGGGAGGGCGTATCTTTTGCTAAAGAGGAGCCTGTTGGCTTAGATTGGTGAAAGAACGTATGAGTGAATAAATAATAAGAGAATGTGTGTTTCTTCTTCCTTTCCACCCCCTATCTCCGAATTATTTCATGCCGGGTTGAAAGTCCGGGCCCACTCCCCTCTCCACCTCCCCTGACTGCAGGTCCGAAGCCCGCACTCCGCACCAATGGGCTTCACTATCTTCCATAAGTTCAGCCGGGCTACCTCCTTCTCCTAGCGTCTTAGGTCCAGTGGATGGGAGTTCGACAGGCTTTGGGGGGAGCTGTAATTTCTTCTGCCGGTGCCGACGGAACGCCATCGCTCCTAAGAGGCCAAGTACCACAGCTACTACACCTCCTACCGTGCCCCCGGCTATTGCCCCAACGTTGGTTCTTTTTCCGGTGGTAGTGCCTTTTAGCTCCATTATGGTTTCGAGAGCTGGGTGGCTCCAGCCCCCGGGTGGTGCCCTCTTAAGTGAGCCACCGTGTTTACTACTAGCAGATTGGTTTTCACTCTTGGCGCACTAATACCATGTTGCAGAGGGTCGGATAACTTACTTGCCACCAATAAGATCAATAACCTGCCGTGGAATTTCATACGTTCCATCATTCGGTGTAAACTCGTCTGTCCATCTCAACGTATTGACATCTAACAGGAATGCAGCATTTGCCCTCGTGTCGCAGGTAACAGTGCCGGAGTAAAGCAGGGCGTTCTCTCCCCCATAACAGAAGATGTAGTGTTCTCCAATGGCTTGACATTTTGGTGAAACCCTTGGTCCCGGGTCCGCCGCGGTGGTCTTTGGTTCAACCGGCAACAGCGCCCACTCAAAGCTTGGAATCGAGAGAACCCAGATGGTTCCAACTGTCCGCAATTCCTTAGTATTTACCGAAGTTACCGGAGTTTCATCTTCAACGCCTCCTATAATGTAGATTTGATAGCTAGAGTTGTCCGAAGCTGATTTGACAGCAGTGGAGAATCTGAATCGAGGAGCCGGCATTGGAGCTGCAGGTGGTAGATGTTGGGTATACCACTGTGATCGGTTTGTACTGTAGATGTTGATCTCGGAAAATTTTCTCTATCGAACACTATCAGTATTTTACCTGGAGAAATTTTGTGGGCTGAGAGACATACTACGCCGGCGCCCGTTCCACCAAGCTGAATCAACACCTCATCTGTAGCTGTTGTGATATGCACTAAGCCTCCAGAAATTATTCCTCCAAGCCCTGTAGTTTCGTTTGTCCAGGTATTAGTAGCCTGGTCATAGGTAATTAAGCCATCGTGCTCCTCCAAGAATGTTACATTGAGCGATGTTCCGTTTGTTGAGACAAAAGAGCCACCGAAGAGAAAACCCTTCCTTAATGATGGAATCCATGCTGTCATTGAACTAGATACCCTCCTTGAAGTGTTTGTTTGGACCCAATTCCTTAGTGTTACCATAGCATTCGTCCATTGTTGTGTTGCTCTATTATATTGCCATTTCCTGTCCTCGATGGGAGGATCGCTCTTTCCATAGATTTTACTATTGTATGGCCGCCACACCCCGAAAGTAAGGTCAAATCCGGATTCCGTAGGGAAGAACGCCGCGTCCGAAAGACCGGGTATTGTGACTGGAATTTTTTCAGTTTGTACGTAATAGACACTATGCAGAGATGTATTGAAACTATTTGCTAAATTCAATGATCGAAGCACCGTATCTAGCCATATTTTCCAATCGTTAGTTATGAGAAAGGGGGGGAGGTTGTGCATTCGAAGTGGGTACAGACTAGGGCCAGAGTAATTTGAGTAGGGATCAGGATACAACGCTACTCCACCCGCAATATAAAGCATACCGTCTTTCTCGACCACTATATACCTCAACCATTTGTAAGTAGACAGTGAGAGAAATAAAGCACTCTAACAAGCTGGAGGAAGCCCTACTCATATGCCTACTTACGGAGCAGAAATCTTCAGTCGGATCAACATCCCTACTATGGGCAACTAACGAAAAGGACGACAATGCCCCAAGAAGCCGAATGCCAGATGTAAAGAGTCGCATATCTCCTCAACCGTGATAGGGGGGTATTAAGAAAGGATTGAGCAATGAGAGATTTTGGGTTTAAGGGAGAAGGAAGGATATGGCAGGATATAAGCAGGAACTATTGGGGCTATGACATTCTAATTTGGGGAATGCCTTCATTGTGTGACAGTATAACTTCCCTCATCTGGTGTGGTCTTGAGAGTGCAATCATTTGCGACCAATGGTCACATTCGACTATCACTGTCGGGTGTAATCCGAATTTTCTATGGAGGAAGTGGCTAGGCGTGAGCAATTGTTGCCCCAACCCTTTAAAGGCAAGACGCAATCTGATTCGCTATAGTGCGCTGTATTCTATCTAAGTATCCTAGAGGAATTCTTCTCTTTTTGGTAGTTTCTACCACTTGGCGGAAGCAGTCGTGATCTAGACCACGTTCAAATAACGACCGCGCAATAGGAGGTGGGGTAGTGGGGTAGCTTTACTCTCTTAGCAACAAGCAATACTCCACTACAGGTGCCAATTCCAGTGATGGACATCCCACAAGAGCGTGCGCGATTGGGATAGAAGTAAATGTACGAGTACTGTACACCAAACGCCACTGGAATAAGGAAATAAAAACAACCTGTTATCCATAGGAGTATCCCTTCCATCCCCGGAAATAGTATCGTAAGGACTTGAATACCGGTATAAGAAAATGTGCTACGGCGTTGGAACTTCCCTCTCCAACTCCGCGGGGGGGGGGACGCCGAAAACTCAGCCCTCAGTTGAGACAAAAGAAAGGAACACAAACGGCGCCTTACTATAGTACCTAGGAGAGGAGGCTACAACACCCTAGCATATTTTTCCTCTATTCGAGTTGATACGGTAGCAACTCTACCGGAAGTTGATATTAACAGTAGAGGGTGACCAAGGCATGCTCAGGAGAAGCAACATTAACAATTATTACTTCACAGGCGATAAGAAAGGCCGATGGTTATTCCTTTCTCAGGATTTGTCTCTCTTATTGAGTGGTCTCTTCATCCCAGGACCCCCGGATATATTAACAACAATCATCAAAAAAAACTCGGAAAACCAATACGGTATATTAGTAATTCCTCAAAAAAATAAAAACAGACAGCGGGGCAGAATGCCTGTCAGCTGAAAAGTCAAAATTCTTTGAGTGATGTTGAGTAACCCCGGCTCACAAGTGAACATTTACAGACCAAAATAAGGATCGGCTATTTTACCACTCCTTTGCCGAGTATACCATACTTTTGCTTGCGCGTCGCGGGCTCTTAACTTTAGCTACCTCAAGATATACCTTACCCTATTGCAGGGGTGTTTATAATATACCTCCTAGCTGAGAGTGAGTTTCATGAATTTGACTAGCCCAGCAGATAAGTTAGGACTACGTGGGATTTTGAATCCATGATAACTTGAATTAAAAGTAGTACCGCCCTAGAGATCCTTGCTAGTTTTGAATGGTCCTGCCATAAACTTGCAAAATGAAGCTCCCGACTCATGAGCCGGAGTTCAATGATACCTCCAGCCAGGTTAAGACGTTAAAACTTCCATTGCTGGGATTTGATCGCCACGCCCTTGCCGTGACGACCATCGTATTGGTTTTCCGAAGAAGAAAAGCAAATGAGACATATCACATGAGGAGTTCTGTCGAGTGGTGGTGCCTGCAGGGTAATAATATCCCGAAGTGCAACAGGATAATATTATGCAAGCAGCAGAGCGGATTATTTTCAACCAAAAGTGCCACATTTTGGCCAGACACCCCAAGGCCCAAAGGAAGTCAGGAATAAGAAAGAAAAAAGTGTTTATTATTCCCTACCGTACCCGAATAGACTCCTGAGGCACTGCAAATTTTGTGCAACGGGTAAGTGTCTGACACACCGGCTAATAAGCAACCCTTTGCCAGTTACTAGAAATTCTTGGATGTGCTCTAGCACAAACCTCAGACCATTGCTAATATTAGGTATGCGATCATATCTATGCACATTATTATCGAGGAAAACTAGGGCAGCACTTTGGCCATGTCTACCTTAGCACAAGAAAGGCGCAGCAGAGAGTGTGATCTCCCAGCGGTCCGAGTGATATATTATCACCTTCTATGGGGCGCTTCAGCCCCACACAGCACTTGTGGTAGCTAGGTGATTCGATGGAGCGGGGACCATTTGCGATAATCATAGTCGATAACTGAGTTTCTAGGCCAAATTAAAGCACCCGTGCTGAGTCTCAATATGGTACCATATTATCTCAAGCTATCCCATAGCCCGTTGGCCGCTGAGCACAAGAGATCTGGTTAAGAAATGACGGGATCTGGGAGGTCTTTTTTCTTTAATCGGGAATAGATTGATGGTATTCGGAGAGTATTCTTCCTTAACTAGAAACAAATTACTTGGCATTTCAAACTGAGACATATTCCACCGATCTCTTATGTGCGGCGACGGACTAAGGGATACGGGTTTTCGCTAAGAGGAGGCGTTGCTTTAGGTTCTATGGCCACAGGCATTAGAAACCGACCCGGCACAGAATTTACCGAGTTGTAAGCCTGCCTAGTAGTGCTTTCTCCTACAGGATTATAGTGTACAGTGCAGTTAGAAAAGTTCGGGGACAAATCCCAAAACACACCAAAAGTCCCACTTTTCAGCACACCACAACAGCCCCATCTCACTTAATTAGAGCCTTCAATTTTACTAATGCCACCTCTTGTATCTGGAGTACCTTGTAAAAAAATTTCATATTTTTTCTGAGCCTTTGCAGGAAGGTATGATGTAGTGTATTCTAGCTTGTGGTGAGAAATAAATGCCAAGACACCTACTTTATACTTTACAATTCAACAAGTGTTGAGACTGTTTTGCTACTAAATAGTGCAAGAGTGTCCAATTACATATTGGATCACTAAGTACATGGAACCAAGATGTCTGGCTACCACCACTTTAAGAAAGGTCTGCAAGGCTTAGAACTATCTAGAGGCTCTACCAGCTCAGTATATTGAATTTGAGATAGTACCTGATTTTTTAAATTTCAGAGAATTGCAGTGTTATTAGGCATTATTATGTTGGGGCACCTCAAAATGTGGCATATTTGGTGTGTTTTGCCGTTTGTCCCTGAACTTTTCTAACGGCACTGTATTACCAGTAGAGTGGCGGCGCCCCGCTCAGAAATGAAAGTTGGAAGTTGGAAGTTGGAAAATTTAGCAAATATTTGAGAGAAGAAAAATCCTTCATAGCAAGGGGTTTGTGTCATTGGATATTCCTTGCTTTTCTCAAGCGTTGCCTTGGGCATGGCTGCCAAGGCTTAGGGCTTCTGACTTCTAACTTTGATTTAACCACGGAGGGGCCGTCGCTCTATTAAGCCTCAATAGTCAAGGTTAACAGTAAATTCACCTTAGGGAAGATGTTATAATTAAGGGAAACTCTTCATAGGGCTGCCTAAGAATCGTTCTTCAACTCTATCAACTCTGTTTTTTCAATTGAGCACTAAACAAGAGATATCGATTTTTCTATAAAGATGCACGGTACTATGCCCCCAACAAGCGAGGCTAATTTTAGGTGTTTAGTACAGTACCATATTGCTGAGTGGATGGTAGGCACTCAATTACGGGTCTCCCGGCTGACCAGACAATTGGCATGCACTAAAGGGCGTTGTGCTAGAAACCTAAAGCCAATCTTTGCTTGCTTGGGTGCATCTTTATGTGGGATCTGGATTTCTTGCCTAATACCCATTCTGTGGGGAGGGGATAGAGTTGATATTGTTGGACAAGAGCGACTTTATCTGGCTGTATCAGTTTTTTTTCATTCGCTTGGTTCTGATGGTAGATTTTAGTCGACTGCAAGGTCGATTTCAGATACCTGATGTCAGAGACCTTAATCAACTCGATTCCTTAGCAAAAAATAACACAACTCGAGATAATATGGTAGCCTTTGGTTGGGCCCCAAAAGGCCGAGTGCGGGCAATAGTTAGAAGTAGACTATCTTGGGATAAGGCTGCTATCTTAATAATGATATGCCTGGCTAGCAGAACCGTCGGGTTTAGCGGATTCTACCAGCGGCCGCAATGATTGAAGAGCATTTGTTACTGGGAGAACCATGCCCCAGGGGTCTTTGTTCAGTTCTCGGTAATGTTTTGCTGTATTGCCGAGCAACTATGCCAAGTCCAACGACACCATCAACGTGTCTCAAGACTATTCAAGACATGAATTACTACCACGACACAGCCCGTATCGGGTGGAGCATATATTAGATCGGTAAGAAGCTTCACAGTTGCACCGAATCCTGGCGAATTCCGACCAGTAAGTGTAAGGTAATTTGTGCTGATGCTTAAAGGTGGTCAAAGGTGGGGTAAGTACGAATCCTGGGAAGTGCAACGGAGTGCATGGGGCTGTGAAGATGATAATTTGGGACATGCCAGGACATGATGGTGTTATTGATGGAAGTCTCTGGGGAGAGAGAGTCTTTATAACACGCCTCTTTTTGTTATAAGGAATTACCGAAAATTTTATCAATATTAACTTCCTTTGTATTGTGTTAGAATTTTATAGGAAGGTAGAGACCCCTCTCGCGGGCGGGGATAGTCCCGGGGTTTATTATGTGCTTCTGTCCTCCCCGTATATATTTTTAGTGAGAGGACAAATGGCGTTACAAGGAGGTGCATTTATTTATCATCGCCTCCTAAGTTAGACGATTATTTCGCTTGGTCCGAGTTTGTTTGTTGCCTGTTGCCTAGGACACTAGTATTCGGCAGAGAATGTGCCACAGAGCTTGCCTGGGCCCCGCAAGCATAATAGAGGGAAAACAATAGTGGAAATGACTAATAAAAAGGTTTTACCTCCACTAAAAGGATTCAGTAGGGTAACCCGGAGTTAGATTCACACTGGTATTATCGCTCTCGGCGCGATGTTCAAAATGAAAATTCAACAAAAGAACGGTAGGATGTTAATTGACCTTTGCTGCCCAGTACTTCAGTTCTCTGCTGGCTTCGGTACAAGTACTGAAACGATGATTTCCGGTCGGAGGAGCGATAATTCCCAGACCGAGTTCCCTTTCCCTCAAAGAAGAAACAAACAGGAAGAAATGATTGAATTCGAGGAAAAGAAATAAGGAAACCGAATCGGGCTATCACCGCTCACACAATCGGAACCTTTGACCTTTTGTCGATGACTATCAAGAGAAACTTCAATGAACGGAAACCATAGCTCGCAGGACTAAAGAACCGTGGTGTAGATACAAAGGTTAAGCTCTTGTTTGTGTTTTCCTAGCCAAGCCCACCACTCCAATCGCACCATCCATGCAAGTGCTTACAAATCATTCTCTGCCCGGGAGTTCCACCTTCCCCCCTTCCCTGTTAACTAAATAAAACACTCTCCCGCCTGTGAATAGAGAAACGAACTATCTAGCTAAACCCCGCGTAGAACAATTTGTAACTCCACAGTACGAGCTGAGCCTCTAAGGTGAAATGCCGGTATACTAGTAGCTGTGAGAACCGCCTGAAAGTACTTTGTAATCTATTATTTCGTTAGCGCGCTGTGCTGTTAAGCGATAACCCATGCCAAGGCTCCCGCAAGTTCGAAAGAAGCCTACTGTCCTTCGAAGCGGGGGAAATCTTGGCACAGTTACCGTACCATAAGAACTAAACATCTCGCTAGGACTTCGCCCCCCCCCCCCGGCACGGTAAGGACGTTTTGACGAACGGGGGTTTTTTCCTTGCAAACGAAAAAGTGAATTTGTCAAGCGAGGTAAAAAATCCTCGTTACTGATCCCTTCTCTAGTCGGATGTCGCTATTCGTCACCCCCGGGATGGAGACTCCATTTGTCTCAACCGAGAGCTAAAAGAGAATCTTTTCGTTATGTCTTCTCCACTTAACCTAAAAGGGGAATTCTGGACGTCATAGCATCATTCTATTTGTTCCAGTTCTTCCGATACTTGCTAGATAGTCCGAAGCGAACAGTGGAAGAACTGTAAGAATATTGGACTTAAGTTGGTGAAGCTGCAGTAATCAGAGCAGGGTCTAAATTTCCCTTACATAACACCCCGCTATGGCACATAGACACTACCAGAAAACTCTAGCTCCTTTTTTCTTATCTTTCGCTGCCATTAATTTTACTTGTATTCATATCTTACCACATGGCATGAGACCCTCGTAGCCTCAGCCAGAAAAACAAGGTCGGACAAGCCCCGAGAGAGCTTACTTTCTAACTCTAGCGCCCATCAAGAGACACATTTGACATATCAGCTAGCTCCCGGGGCATGTCCAGTTGTGCAAACTGACCAAAAAACACTTGAAAAAGAATCTAAGCACCTCCGCCAGCCCCTTAAGTTCACACCCTCCATTCCACAGTATATCGCTCGACTACCACCCCGAATGCCCCCCTGCGAAAAAAAGCTGGAGCGATAATTGCATGGGAGTGGAAATTAGGTTGAATTACTTCTCCGATGGACAGAAAAAACACAATATGTAGCCTACTTTAGGTGATCTCACCGAATATCACTCAGGGTATCTATCTCCGTGCCCATGTCCATATCTCCCAATAGTGAGTAGGAAGCATTGAAGGACTAGCACGGCAGCGGTAGACTGGGAGGAATAGAATAGGGCTTGACGCATGTGGAGCCAACCATAGGAAGCGTGCAGTCATAAGCTTCGCCCTCCGGCTTAGCGTCCCCCATAGACTAATTGTAAGGACAAAGGTATAATATTATATATCATACTATTAAACACAAGGAAAAAATCCTAATCCTTCTACAGATCATAAAATAAATCCGTTTCCCCCATACATATCCCTACTTCTTTACTCATCCCTATGTGAGAAAGAGAAAGACATAGTTATAGAAACCTCTCAGTCGATTATTGTAACTACTGAATTAAACTAACCCCCTACCGGTTCCTAGAACCTCTACGATATATTATAGTTGACTACTTTCCTCTACGAATACTGATAGGGAGCCACACTAAACGCCGGTTTTCTAATACCCCATCTTCACCACCGCTAGCAATCTCCTCCCAAACAAAACAAGAATATGAACAAGATAGAATTCCGCCAGCCGCGCAGTCAGGCATTATGTACTCTTGTTCGCAATGTCTTAATATATCGCAGCACAACTCTACCGGTCGTCGGCCGAGTTATCGTTCCATTCGAGATATCCAGATGGTAATGGCCAAAGCGAAAAAAAGAAAACCGAAAGAGAGTACGATCACCGAAGGGGTCTAAATTCCCTCACTAAACTAATGAAAGCATGGCCTGAGGGATAACTAGAATTAATGTAGAAGAGCATAGTTCGTCAGGGAATATGGCGGTACCCTCCTGCTTATTTGACTTGGGTGGCGAAACGATACACGGCGAAACCAAACGAAAAACGCCAAGGAAGTTGAAAGAACTCACGCCTAAATGATCGCACTCTAGAGCGGGGGAAAAACTCTTCACTTAACAACCTCAGTCTCTCGCTCAACGACACCTCGATGCTCAATGGTCGCTCTAACTAACTGAGAGCGATCACAGGAATATATATCAATCGCGGAGACATCATATCCATCATGAGGCACACTACTCCATGTGAGTCTCTCCCTCCCCTGTGAGCACTCCCGGCTAACTAAAAGAAAGACGAACACTTTCTCACCTCCGGGCTTCCAGCTCTTTCACGCTGGCCTTAAAGTACTTCCGCTTTCCTCCCGGCTTTCCCGAAAGCTGCACGATCCCAAGGCTATCGCGCATTCCTGCATTCGCAATACTTTCCCGAACGTACAAACCAAAGGTCCGAAGCCGAAGCCACATGCCCGAATCCTTAGCGCATATCCTCAGCCACTCCCGGAAGCTATCTGAACAAAGGAAGTATCGTGAGTGTGGCGAGCAGCACCATTTTCAACACTGCTCGTGCCTGAGAAAGGAAAAAAACCACTGGAGACCGAGAAAGTACAATGCAGCGCACGCCTGGTTGGTAGAAAGTGAAGTATAAGTTAAGTGGTTAAGTGTGTGGGCAAGTAGATGATGTCTGGGAGGGCGTATCCTTTGCTGAATAGAGGGTGGTTCGCTTAGATTGTTGAAAGAGAGTATGAAATATGAATGAATGAATAATAGCGGGTGGGTGTTCTTCCTTCATTTCTTTCTTCCCCCCTATCTCGGAATTATCTCATGCCGGTTTCAAAGCCCGGGCCCACCCCCCTCTGCCCCTCCCCTGCCTGCAGCTCCGAAGCCCACACCCCGCCCCGGTTTGATTCATTATGCGCCATAAGTTCAACCGGGATACCGCCCTCTCCTAGGGCCTTGGGTCCGGTTTGTGGGAGTTCGACAGGTATTGGGGGAAGCGGTGGTCCCCTTTGGCGGCGCCGACGGAGCGCCATCGCGCCTAAGAGGCCAAGTACCACAGCAGCCACACCTCCCACCGTACCCCCGGCTATCGCCCCAACGTTTGGCCTAGATTTGCGAGGGACATTTAGGGACATTATGGTTTCAAGGGCTGGGTCGCTCCAACCATTGGCTGGGGCCTTCTTAGTTGAACCTCCGTCTTTACTACTAAGCGATTGGTTTTTACTATTGTCGTGTTTTAGGAATCAGATTACTCACTTTCCGCCAATAAGCTTAATAACCTCCGGAGGAATTTCGTACGTTCCCTTGTTGGGTGTAAACTCGTCTGTCCATGCTGATGTGTTGACATCGAACAGGAATGCAGCATTTGCCCTCTCGTCGCAGGTAATCCTGTCAAAGTAATCCTCAGCCCTGGTCCCGCCATAGTAGAAGATGTAGTGTTCTCCAATTGCTTGACATTTTGGTGAAATCCTCCCTTTCGGGTCCGCTGCAGTGGTCTTTGTACTAGACGGTAGCTGGGCCCACTCAAGGCTTGGAATCGAGAGAACCCAGATGGCTCCAGTGCTTCGTACTTTCGCTATATCTGCTGAGGCACTATCCTCAAGACCCCCCATAACGTATATTTGATAACTTGAACCATCGGAAGCTGCTTTGAGAGCTGTGCAGAATGCGAAACGACCAACAGGCGCCTCAGCTTCAGGTGGTAGATGTTGGGTGTACCATTTTGATTGCTTTATGCTGTAGATGTTGATCTCAGAAAACTTTCTCTGTTGGATACCATCAGCATTTACGTAGAGAAATTCAATAAGTGGAGAGACATGCTACTTGGGTATACAACCCAGAGTATCCACCAAACTGAATCAAGACCTCATCTATAGTTGTCGTAATATGGACTAAGCCTCCATCAGATATTCCTCCAAGTGATGTTGTTTTGTTTGTCCATGTATTGGTAGCCTGGTCATAGGTTATCAGGCCGTTATGCTCCTGTGACCATGTTACATTGAACGATGTTCCGTCTGCCGAGAAAAAAGCGCCACCGAAGAGAAAGCCCTTCTTCATGGATGGAATCCATGCTGTCATTGAGCTAGATAACCTCCTTAAAGTGTTCGTCTCGAAATTCCTTAGTGTTATTCCAGCATCCGTCCATCGTTGAGTTGCAATCTCATATTGCCATTTCTTGTCCTCAATGGGAGGATCCTTATTTCCATAAATGGTATTGTTGTAGGGTTCCCACCTTCCAAAAGTAAGGTCAAAACCGGATTCCGTAGGGAAGAGGGCCGCATCTGCAACACCAGGTATTGTGCGTGGAAATCCTTCCGTTTGAACGTAATAGACGCTGTCTAGAGAAGTTTTGAAACTCTTCGATATATTCAATGACCGAAGCAGCGTATCTAATCACGTCATCGAATCGTTAGTTTGAAGAAAGGGGAGGAGGTTGTACATTCGAAGTGGGTACAAACTAGGGCCATTGTAATAAATGTACTTGTTGATATAATTCACTTGCCCTCCTGCGATATAAAGAATGTCATCTTTCTGGGTAACTATATATTTGGATCTGCAGTAAATAAACAGGGATACAAAGTGTTTTAACAAGCTGGGGAGAATCCTACTCATATGCGATCTTAAGGAACAAAAGTCTTCTGTCGGGTCAACATCTCTGCTGTGCGCTACTAATGAGAAGGGGATCAATCCCCCAAGAACCCAAATGCCGGATGCAAAGAGTCGCATATCTCCTCAGCTGTGACAAGAGGGCTTTAGAGAGAGGTGGGGTGATGAGAGGTTCTGGGTTTAGGAGAGAAGGAGGGATATGGTGGGATGTAAGCAAGAAGGATTGAGGCTGTAGCATATTACGGTTTGAGAAACGCTCTCAATGTGTCACAGATAATAACCCTTCTCGCCTGGTGTAGTAACGAGAGTGCATTCATCATTTTGCCACTAGTCATATTCGACCACCACTGTCGGGTATAATACGAGTTTCTCCGCGGAGGGAGTGGATGGGCGAGAGCAATTGCTGCTCGAATCCTTTGAAAGCAAGCCCCAACCAGAGTCGTTACCATGTGCTGTACAGTACTCTACTTGAATAGCCTAGAGAAAACTCTGCCTTTTTTCGCAGCTGCAACCACTCGACGGAAGCGTCTGCGATCCAAATCGCCTTTTAATTGTGGCCGCGCAATCGAAGGTGGGGTAGTGGGGTTGATATCGCTATCTTCTACAAGCAATACTCTACTATCAATTCTCGTGATGAGCGTTTGACAAGGGGATAGAAGAGAGTTTTCACCAAACACCACGAGAATAAGACAATAAAAAACGATCGATAATCCATCGCACAACCCCCTCGAGCCCCGAAATAGTACCGGGAGGACACGAACACTGATATAAGAAAAAATGTGGGAGGACCTTGGAATTTTCCTTCTCAGCTCCGCGAGTGGAAAGCACAGCCAACTCAGCCCTCAGCTGAGACAAAACAAAAGGAACACACAGAGCGCCTTGCGAGGGGGGCAACTACAACATCCTAGCACATTTTTCTCCCATTCGAGCTTTTAAGTTAGCAACTCTACCAGGCTTTTTATTTCAACAGTAGACAGTGACCACTGTATACTAGTGGGGGGAGCGGCGCTGGCAATAATTACTTGTGGGGTGATAAGGGAGGCTGATGGTTGTTCCTTCCTCAGGATTTGCTTTTCCTTATCTAGTAATATTTTCGCCTTGACCCGGTACGTGCCCCGGGAGTGTTAACCATGACGATCGGAAAATTCGGAAAACGAGTATGTTAGCAATACCCAGAAAAATGCAGACGGCGGGGTAGAATACCCCTTGGCTAATATGAATAAGTCAAAAAAGTTTGAGTCGTGTCGAGTAACCCCCTGCCCACAAGTAAACAGAGCAGATTATTTCCCACCGAGAGTGCAATATCCCGGCCAGACGCCCCGAGACCCAAAGGAAGTCAGGAATAAGAAAAAGAAAGTGTCTATTATTTCTTACTCTATGGAAGTACAGTACAGGGCATAAGTTTTGTAGGTTCCACGGGGTGTGTGTAGCAAACCCCGCTTGTGGAACCTATAAAACCTGAGCCCCGTATCCCCATAATAGACTCCTAGGCACTGCAAAATTTTGTACAACCCTAGTCAATGCCTGAGACAGTTGTTAATAAGCAACCTTTTGTTAACCACTACAAATTCACGGATGTAGAATAAGTTGCTCTAGCCCTAGAGTACGTACAAACTTCAGACCATTGCTGATAATAGCTATATAATCGTATCTATGCGCATCATTGGTAAAGAAACTTAGGCGACACTTTTAGCCATCCCAGTCTTATGCACTGACAGGCGCAGCACAAAATTTGACGATGTCTGAGCAGTCCGAGAGATGCTTGTGCTCCTAGATTATCCCCTTCGATCGGGCGTTTCAGCCCCACTCACCAGACCTGAGCTTGGCGATTCGGTCGGGCAGGAACCGTTCGCGATGACCCTATCGCAAAACTCCGAATAGTTGAGCAGTGTGCTAGAAACCTAAATTTTCATTCTAACTATCCAGCTAGCTAATCGTGTGCTATGAAGTCCAAAATTCCCTTTTCTGAAGGGGCGCAAAGTACACAGCAAAAACACAGCCCCTTTCCCACATTCGAGACAGAAGAAAAACATTAATTCCTTGACCCTACTATGAGAGGAAAACTCGACGACACAGTACGCGAGAGTATCCCATGCCGCACTGCGATACCTAGCTAGCTAGCTAGAGGGCTTGAAGGAATGAAAGTTTAGGCCTCTACACTGCTCGGTTGCTCGGGTTTCTGCGGTAGGCGATAATTGAGTTTCTAGGCCAGATTAAAGTACATGTACCAAGTCTAGTACTATACAGTACCATATTATTTCAAGTTATATGGGTTTTTACTAAGAATAGACGTTGCCTTAAACCCTGTGGTGTCGGACATTTAAAACTGGCCTCGTAAAGAATTTGTTAACCCACCGTGGGTCGGTCAGGCAGTTCCCCCTGCCATGGGAGTAGGGTTTATCAAACCTCGCCTGTCAAAGTTAACAATAAATTCACCTTAAGGAAAATGTAACAATTGAGGGAAACTCTTCATCGGACTGCCCAAGAACCGTGTTTCTTCAATTCTAACAACTCTGCTTCTCAATGAAGTGAGAATTAGGTAAGAGATACCTATTCTCTATGAGTACACACCTTCAGCAAATAAGGTTGGTTTTAGGTATCCGGTGCAATGCCGCTAGGCGAGAAGCAGGCGCTCGGTTACAGGGCCTCCCATGATAAAGCAATCGCCATGCATTAAACGGCATTGTGCTATTATAGAAACCTAAGGCCAACGGTTGCCTGCTTAGATGTATCCTCGAAAATCTGGATTTCTAGCCTAATACCCACAGTGGAAAAGACAGAGTTGATGTCACTGGAGGAGAGCGATTTTTGTGTAGTTGTGGTCAGGTGGTAAAGGACTCAGGTCATTGGATATTTTACACTAAAAACAGCTATTTTCAGAAACTGATAGCTCAACACTACCTAGGCAAGATATTGTGAGGAGTTGCAAGAAGTATGAGAACAACTACATACTTTTTCTATTATGGAGATATCAACCCTATAAATTGATAACTCATGATTTTTATGAAATAGTTTTTATATGTGGATCGACTGATATGACTGACAACGAAACGGCCATAACGAAACGAAATGCCCAAGAAAGCGATCGCATACTCAGGTGCGAGGAGGTTTTCTTCTTCCCTAACAACATCACCGCTAGATCAATATGATTTTTTCCTATTGCCGAGCAATTATGCCAAGTCCAACGACATGATCAGCCCGGCGCAAGACTATTCAAGGCATAAATTACTATTACGACACAGATCGTATCGGGCACACCATACTTGAGTATACAGGTAAGAAACTTGACCTATGCACCGAATCTAGAGCAAATCCCGACCAGTAAGTGTAAGGTTTGGGTTGATGCTCAGGGGTGGTCGAAGGTGGGGCAGGCATGAATCCTGGGGAGTGCAGGGGGCAGTGCAGATGATAATTTAGGACATGCCAGGACATGATGGTGTTATTGATGGAAGTCTCTGGAGGGTGAGAGTCTTTATCCCTTGGGTTGTTTGAAATACTAGAATTCGTTACTAGGACGCTGTAGTTAGCTACGAAATATAAGGTATTTTCACGCTAATCCTATTTTGGAGCGATTAGAGCGGAGGGAATATTTAAGCTGACCACCATCGCTGAGTCATTTGAGCTCAAAAATGGCTGAAAGCATCCATCTCCTTACCAAGTAGAGCCGCTGGCTGCCTGACCTGGCCGGTAGCGAATACTAGTGTTTCAGACTGTCCAAGGGATAACACGCCTCTTTTGTTATAAGGAACTGCCGAGAATTTCATCAATATTAACTTCCTTTGTATTGTGTTGGGATTTTATAGGAAGGTAGGGACACCTCTCGTGAAAGGGGATTGTCCCGGGGTTTATTATGTACTTCTGTCCTCCCCGTATATTTTTTTAGTGAGAGGACGAATGGCGTTACAAGAAAGTGCATTTATTATCATTGCCTCCTAGGTTAAACCTTTGGTCCGAGTTTGTTCGTTGCCTCTGCCCTAAGACACGAATATTCGGCAGAGAATGTGCCACAGCGCTAGCCTGGGCCCCGCAAGCATAATAGAGGGAAAACGATAATGGAAATGGCTAATAAAAAGGCTTTACCTCCACTAAAAGGATTCAGTAGGGTACCCCGGAGTTAGATTCACTGGTATTATAGCTCTCGGCGCGCTGTTCATTATGAAAACTCAACAAAAGAACTGTAGGATGTTAATTGACCTTTGCTGCCCAGTACTTCAGTTCTCTGCTGGCTTCGGTACAAGTACGAGCTGAGCCTCTAAGGTGAAATGCCGGTATACTAGTAGCTGTGAGAGCCGCCTGAAAGTACTTTGTAATCTATTATTTCGTTAGCGCGCTGTGCTGTTAAGCGATAACCATGCCAAGGCTCCCGCAAGTTCGAGAGACGCCTACTGTCCTTCGGAGCGGGGGGAATCTTGGCACAGTTGCCGTACCATAAGAACTAAGCATCTCGCTAGGACTTTGCGCCCCCCCCCGGCACGGTAAGGACGTTTTGACTAACGGGGGTTTTTTGCTTGCAAACGAAAAAGTGAATCAGTCAAGCAAGGTATGATATCATAACAAAAGATCTCCGTTACCGATCCCTTCTCGAGTCATATCGCTATTCGCCACGCCCAGGATAGAGACTTCATTTGTCTCAACCGAGGGCTAGAAGAGAATCTTTTCGCTGTCTTCTCCACTTAACCTAAAGGGGAAATTCTGGACGTCATAGCATCATTCTGTTTGTTTCAGTTCTTCCGATACTTGCTAGGTAGTCCTAAGTGAACAATGAAAGAACTGTAAGAATATAGGACTGAAGCTATAGTAATTAGTGCAGGGTCTATATTTCCCTTACATAACACCCTGCTATGGCAGATAGACGGTACCGGAAAACTCTAGCTCCTTTTTTCTTTTCTTTGGATGCCATTGATTTTACTTGTATCATACGATCTTGGCGACAAAATTCGTGCACCCCCGGTTTTTCACCAAAAATGGCAGACTTCGGGGACTCATAACCCATCCCAAGACTGTGTAGATTTAATAAAACCAAGATATAGTGTAGGTAATTGTTCAAACTTTCTAGGTAAAAATTATGAGAATTTTCCCATTGTCTTGTGAGAGCTGGGAGCTGAGGATTGTCATTGGATGGGGTTGCAATGTACGTTTTCTATGGGACTCTGATACAAAATTAGGGGTACCTTTTGCCTACTGTCATTATTTCTAGTATTGCGCCATGGGCATTAACTAACAGAGCTTGTTACATATAAATGATAACATCTGGGTGAGTCTAAAGACCCTGAGGAATTTTAACATTTTTTCTCAGGGCAACTGGCTGTGATTTTATGAGGTGAAAATGACCATTTTTGGTGTAAAATGGAGGGGGGCCACAAATTTTGTCACCAATCTGGTACTCATACCTTACTACATGGCATGACACCCTCGTAGTCTAGCCCAGAAAAGTAAGGTAGGACAAGCCCAGAGAGAGCTTACTTCCTAACTCTAGCGCCCATCAGGAGCCACCTTTGACATATCAGCCACGTCCAGTTGTGCAAACGAACCCAAAAACACTTGAAAAACAATCTAAGCACTTCCGCCAACCTCTTAAATTCACACCCTCCACTCCACAATCTATCACTCGACCACAACCCTGAATGCCCCTCTGCAAAAAAGGGAAGAAAAAAAAAGAGATCGAGCGATAATAGCATAGGAGTGGGAATTAGGTTGAATTACTTCTCTGATGGACAGAAACAACACGATATATAGTCTACTTGAGATGACCTCACCTAATACTATTAAACACAAGGAAGTAATCCTAATCCCTCTACGGGTCACGACATAAATCCGCTTTCCCTATACATATCCCTACTTCCTTACTGATTCCTATGTTCCTGGGACGACGATGGCCCAACAACCTGCCCCAGGTGCACTGAGGCCCTAGAGACCTTCGAGCACGCCATCCTCCACTCGCCAGCGAAAGGGCCTGCCAGGACCCGCCACCTTCAAGGGGTCACTGGGCTAGGCCCCGACGCTCCCGTCTGGTCCTCGGCAGCCCTCTTGGGCGCTCTCACTCGCTATATTAGGTCTACAGCCACTGCTTTCCCACCGGGCATGTTTTCTCGCCCGTCTTCGTCCACTGGTTCAGTTTCTTCCCGCTCATCTAATGTGGTTTCCTTTGGGTACTTTATGTCGTCTCAGGAAGGCTAGGTTTACCTTACTTTGTTTTTCATGCTATCCGTTGGTTTAGGAAGGGTTTTCCTTGATTTACTTGTTTTAATTTCGCGCCCGTATGTGGGCCTGGGACCGGTACGGACTCCAGGTGAAGAGAATTGTTCCGGATATTTCTTTTGTTTGTTTGTTTTGGATTTTGGGTTTTGTTTTCGTCATAGCTAGCGCTCCATGCGATTTCTTGTACCTTAACAATGAATATATGAAAAATAAAAAAAGAAAAAAGAAAAAAAAAATTACTCATTCCCATGGACCAGATGAGATCAGGGAAAAGCTACATCTGCGCCGATCCGTCCTGGGATAACGGCAACCCTACGACATGCCCCAGGTGCAATGAGTCCCCCGAGACTTTTGAGTACGCCGTACTGTCATCCCCCGCGAGGGAGCCCGCCAGGAACTGCCTCCTTCAGGCTGTCTCTGATCAGGGCCCTGACGCCCCTATCTGGTCCTCGGCTGCCCTCCTCGGCGCCCTCTCCCGATTCATGAGGTCAACCAGGACTGCCTTCCTCCCGGCCCTGTTTTCCCGCCCCACCTCCGCTGCCAGCTCCGCTTCTTCCCGCTCGTCCAATGTAGTTTCCTTTGGTTACTTTATGTCTTCTCATGAAAGCTAGGTTTACGTTTTGTTGTCTTTTCAAGTTGCTGGTTGTATCCGCTGGTTATGGGAGGGTTTCCTTGATTTACTTTTTTGATTTTCGTGCCCGCATGTGGGCCAGGGACCGGTACGGACCCTTATGCAGTTGATTGACGATGGAATTTTCCTTTGTTTGTTTGTTTTAGATTTTGGGTTTTGTTTTCGCTATAGCTAGCACTCCATGCGATTTCTTGTACCTTAACAATGAATATATGAGATAAAAAAAAAAGAATTACTCATTCCCATGTCATCTTTCTCGTCCGCTCCACATCCAGCGATTGAAATCCCAACACCATAATATATCATCATGAGAGTGTCTCCTGCCTCTGGTCTCCCGTAATGGCTTCCGCCTAGGAGTACTACGCACCCGCCTGCCCCTTTCCACTCTCTGGGGTCTCTGGCCTCAGGCTCACCTCCCACGGGGTTCTTGATTCTGTCTTCGTTTAAGCACACTTGCGTCGATGTTGCTCCCCCTTACCCTGCACTTCGCGACGCATCTCGCTTAGCGATTTGCACGGTTGGCAACCCTCCCTCCATCGTCAACACACGGTGGCTAGTTTCGGGCTATCGGTGAAGTAGTTGCCCTGGTGGCCCTGCTCTCTGGTATTGAACTCCCTCCTGAGTTGCACGGTCGGTACGGTCGGCGTTCGAAAACGGTGACCTTGTCTCCGTTCTCCGTGTTCCTACGTCCTGGTGTCTAGCGAGCCTTCCCTCTCCCGCTTTCCACGGTTAGATTCGCTTGCATCGTACTGCTACGTCCGAGCTGGCACCTTACGGCGTACTCCTCCTTCCCTCTCCTCGAGTCTCCCTCTTGTCCGGGATCCTCTCCGGTAGTGATACACTCTCTCCTGTAACAAGGGACCACATGAGAGAAGTGGTAATATCGTCCGGTCGGCCCTTGGTCTATCCGTTGTGGCTGGCATCCCCTCTGCTGAGTGGCTCTCCTCGCCGGGTAGCTCCCCTCGCCTCTCCATCCGCTCCCACGATTTACTCTACGGTCGCATCCTCGCGTCGGGGGTCCCTGGTATTGCACTGCCTCCTTGGATCGTTCACTCCTTTGCCTCATCAGCAAAAAGGTGGCCTGCGTCAGATACTCTAGTGTTGCATCCTGACTCTCCTAGCCTGGACTCTGCGTCCTGTGCGTCCTGTGCGTCCTGTACCCATGTGCCATATCTGGTTGCGTCAGGTGCATCCGGAGACCCTTGCCTACACTGGGTTCCGTCCAGACACATG
>Ga0307509_10001396_pt1 | contig 40975 bp, 38 predicted proteins | sample 10_EM_MG_FD_202245 | JGI IMG/M metagenome (GOLD analysis project Ga0307509, IMG submission 202245) | Populus trichocarpa ectomycorrhiza microbial communities from riparian zone in the Pacific Northwest, United States - 10_EM | ecosystem: Host-associated > Plants > Roots > Unclassified | place...
CCGATGCGACGTCTTACGCGGGCGGCGATTATGACTTCATCGCCTTCTTCGATTGTCTGCACGACATGGCAGACCCGGCCGGCGCTGCCCGTCATGCGTGTCAGTCGCTCAAGCCGGACGGCAATTGCATGATTGTCGAGCCCTTCGCGGGAGATCGGATCGAGGACAACTTGAATCCCGTCGGGCGGGTGTTCTACGGCGCCTCCTCACTCGTCTGTGTGCCGGTGTCATTGGCCAAGAAGGGACCCGCGCTCGGTGCACAAGCCGGCGAGGGTCGTTTGCGTGACGTAGTGGTCAAGCAGGGTGGCTTCACCCGCTTCCGCAGAGCGACCGAGACGCCATTCAATATCGTGTTGGAAGCGCGTCCTTAGAGGCTCACTTCTCGTACGAGACTCGGAAAATGACATTCGCTCCGTCGTCACTGAACAGGAGCGAGCCATCGTGGAGGACGGCCGCGGAGACTGGCCGTCCCCACGCGTCTCCGTCATTGACTATGAAGCCGGTGACGAAATCGTCGTACTCGCCGGTTGGAACGCCGTTCTTCATCCGCACACGGACCACCTTGTGTCCGGTCCGGAATCCGCGGTTCCACGAACCATGGAACATCGCAAATCCATCACCGACGTATTCGGCTGGAAACGCATACTGACCCGAGGTCGCGGTGTAGAACACCAGGCCCAGCGCCGCCGAGTGGGCCTGGTAGGGAACGTCGGGCACCAGGACCTTGTCCTTCAAATCGGGCCGGTCTCCCTTGAGTCGTGGCTCTTCGTTGGGGCCGAGGTAGTACCAAGGCCAGCCGTAGAAGCCGCCCTCCTTGATGCGCGTTGAGTAATCGGGCACCAGGTCGTCCCCCAACGCATCGCGCTCATTGGTCGTGCACCAGAAATCCCCAGTCCCCGGCTGTAAGGTCAAGCTCACGCAGTTGCGGATGCCGGTGGCAAATATCTTGCCGGGCTTCTTGGAGTCCACGTCGTATACCAACACGTCCGCACGGTTTTCCTCCGAGTCCCACGCCGCGCCCAGTGCATGCGAGGCTTCCCACTCCTTGACTTGCGCGGGTGTCTTTTTCGACATGCTTTCGGCGTAGTTGGATTCGGACCCTACGGATACGAGCATGCGGCGCCCGTCCGGGGAGAACACGATGTCGCGGGTGGAGTGTCCGCCCCCCGAGGGCAATTCCGGAACGACAACTTCCGGCGTGCCGCGCGCTTTCACGTCGCCTGGCTTGAACGCATAGCGGACGACTCGATTGGTTTCGGCAACATACAGCCAGGTTGGATTGGCGGCGTCCGGGTAGAAGGCGATGCCGAACGGTTTGTTGAGTCCATCGGCAAAAACATCCGCGCTGGCGGAGCTGCGTCCGTCCGCCGCCGGATGCAATACCGAGACTCGGCCGCCGCGCATTTCGGTTACGAATAGGTCGCCGTTGGGGGCGGCGATCATTTTGCGTGGGCCCTGCAGGTTTTGCGCAAACAACCCTATCCGGAAGCCTGGCGGGACCGCCGGTTGGGCGTAGGGTGGCCGTGCGACGAGCTTGGGAGAATTGCGGGCGGATGTCGAACTGAAAGGCGCGGCCAGGGCCATAAGATCTATCCGGTGCGCGCGGCCGGGCTTGTCCTGCTTCCAGTCCGCCTCGGCGGTCGAAGCGGTTGAGCCGCCGGCGGCGGCAGGCTTGGCCGCTGCTGTCTTGGGGGCGCTCTTGAAGTACTCGATGAGATCCGCGCGCTTGGACTTGTCATCAACCGCTACGACCATGGCCGTTCCGGGGACCACTTTGCCGGGTGCCGCGAGGAAGCGATTGAGAGTCGCTGCATTCCACGTCAGTTTGGAGTCCTGCATGGCCTTGGTGTAACCGAATGAGGGATCGCTCCCGGCGTGGCGGCCATAGACGCCTATCAGTGAGGGGCCTTGCGCGCCCCCGTCGTCATTCGGTTCGGCCGTATGACATACCGTGCATTGCTGGCGAAACAGCGCCTTGCCGGCAGCCGCGTCAGCGGCCAGCGCCGGTGTGCTCAGCACCGGAGTGGCGAGGATCAGGAGTGAGCCCAATATTCCGATGTGTCCGCGCGCCGGATATCCGTTCATGGATTGCTCTTGTATCAACGGTGAACTGCCGGGAAATATAGCGTACTGGCAACGGTGTGGAGCACCGATTAACATTTGCGTATGAAACAGTTCAAGGCGCCGCCGCGCCGCGTACTCATTGTTGACGATAATGAAGATTCAGCGAACTCGCTGGCGTTGATTCTCAAGCTCGGCGGGCACGAGACTGCTTCGGTGTACACGGCGGCGGATGCTCTTCAGCATGCCGCGACGTTCCGGCCCGATGTGGTGCTGCTCGATATCGGATTGCCGGGAATGGACGGCTACGAGGTCGCACAGAGAATGCGCGAGCTGCCCGGGTTACGGGATATCAGGCTGGTGGCTGTCACCGGCTATGGCCGGCCCGACGATCGTCTGCGAGCACGGGATGCGGGCTTCGACGATCACCTCACGAAGCCGGTGGAGTTCGCAGTGCTGGAGCGGACACTCGCGGGGATCAGAGCGAGCTAGTTGTCCCGCGGCGCTTGAGGCTTGCAATGAATACGCAGGCCGGCTCCGCACCACTGGGTCTGCATGTGATCGAGCCGTCCTCGGGCGAACACTGTGCGACATCCACGTCAGTGAGATCCTGCAGGTCACCGGCGGTGTTGGTGAGGCGGATCGAACCTGAGATGCAACACACCAGGGTGTCACTCCATCCCGCTGTTTGAATGAGCTGCGCCTGCTCGAGTTGCAGGGAGCGGCTGCTCGACTCGATCCGCTCCTGGGAGACGATCAGATTCAGGTCGGTGCCCGGGCCGTCCAAAAGGGTGCAACTCGTCGGCCACGCCCCATCAAACACGACCATCTGTCCGCTCGCGCTCAGCGTGGCGCGTCCATGTGGGCCGAAATCCAATTCGACACCGGCGCCGCGCACCAGCACCAGGGTGCGCTGATAGCCTGCAAATGCCGAGAAGGGTCCCGCCGAATCGATGGTCGCGAGGCTCAGGCGCCAATCGAACAGGGTTGGTTCTGCAGGCATGCGCAGGATTTCTCGAGTCACGCCGCCGCCATTCTTCCACGGTACGGGCAGGTAGCTCGATTCGCGCAGAATGATCATGCGCGGATTGTCGCACGGCATACTGTCATTGTGTGGGGTAGCGGTACCGGGCTCGTTTCACTATCCTCTGCGGCCCGTTTTTTTCGGCACGTCTGGCGCCGTAGGAAGAGAAGAAGCATGAGCCTTGCAGTGCACTGCGGCAATTCGGTTTTTTTGCGTGGCGCCCTCGTTGCGCTGCTGGTTGCTCCGCTGCTGGTGCAGGCGGACGAGCTTCCGCCGGGATGGAGCGGCAAAGGGCAGGCGGGCTACGTCATGTCCCGCGGTAACAGCGACACGGATGCCGCGAACGTCAAGCTCGATCTAACCCTGTTGCGCAATGCCTGGAAACATATCCTGTCGCTGGACGGTTTGTTTGGCAGAAGCGCCGGTATCACCTCGGCCGAACGGTGGGATGTGCGCTTGCAGTCCGACTACCAGATCGGCCCGCGCTTGTTTTCATTCGCGGCCCTGAGCTACCAGGATGACCGCTTCAGCGGCTTTCAATACCAGGCGAGTGCCTCGGGCGGTCTGGGCTACAAGTTCATCGACACGGGCAGCACCAAACTCTCGGCGCAGGCCGGTGTTGGTTATCGGAGCCTGCGCCCGGAGCTGCTCATCAAGGACGATGTTTCCGGAGCGGTGCTCGAACGGATTCCCCAGGAAACGCAGTCCGAAGTCGTGGCCACGACCGGCCTCGATTTCTCGCACCAGTTCAATCCCAGCACCCGCCTCATTGACAAGCTGAACTCCGAAAGCGGCTCGAGCAACACGTCGATCAGGAACGATCTGTCGCTCGAGGTCAAAATGTCGAAAAAGCTGTCACTGGCCGCAGGCTTCAGTGTGATGCACAACACCAAGCCACCCGAGGGCCTGAAGCAGACGGATACGATTACGACATTGAACCTGGTTTATGCGTTTCCGGGGCCGAAGTAACGCGCACGTCACTTCGGGTGCTGCTTCTCCATGTCGCTCAGGATCTTGGCGTCGCGCTTGTCCTGCCCGCCGCTTTTGGCGTGCGCAAGCGCTTCCTGCTCCGCTGGCGTCAGCTTGTCCGAAGCCTGCGACGCGTCACCTTTGAGCTCCTTGCCGCCCTGGGTGTGGTCATCGACGAACTTGCGGGTCTCGTCGTTGTAGTTCCGCGCTGATTCGTAGTCCCCTTCGCCCTGTACCTTGGATCCCATGGCCTCTCCTCGAGCTGCATATTGAGTGCGATTGGCAATTGGGAGCAATTGGCGTGCCGTCGCAGCATGGCTACGCTGGAGGAACGTTCACCTTGCGCGTTCGGGGTGCAACTTGCGTACACTTGCGCCCCCCATGAAAAAACTGATCGCTTTCGTTGGCCTGCTGGGCGTCGTTTACCTGCTGGCCCTGCAACATGGTGCCTTCGAGCGGACGGGCACGGCTGGCCAGTCTGATGCTGTGGCTGCTAGCCCCCACCCGGGGGACGGCTGTGATGAGGAAGCGCTCACCTCGGCGTCTCGGAAGCATGCGAGCCGAGTGGAGGTTTGTGGCCACGGGGTCGTTTCGAAGGTATTGAAGGACGATATGCAGGGGTCGCGGCATCAGCGGTTCATCATTCGCTTGCCGTCCGACCAGACCGTTCTCGTCGCCTATAACTTTGATCTCGCGCCGCGGATTGATGGGCTGCGGGCCGGTGAGCCGATTGAGTTTGCCGGCGAGTACGAGTGGAACGGGCAGGGCGGCGTGGTGCATTGGACGCATCGTGACCCGGCGGGGCGTCACGAGGCGGGTTGGATACGGTATGGGGGGAGGGTGTACCAGTAGCGGGGTCGCGCGCCGCCGGATCGGGCGGACCCGTCAACCGCGTCGGGCGGGCGGATCGGCCGCACGAATCGAGCGGGGTCGCCGCCTGGCTCCTAGAACCTGACCGTCCCCTCGATTCCAAACGTGCGCGGCTCACCGACCAGCGCATAGTCGAATCCGAGTCCGCCGTCTGAAGGGTTTCGCTGCGGCAGGCCGTACACCAGGTATTCGCGGTTCGCCAGATTCTTTCCCCAGATTGCGACTTCGTACTGCCGGTTGACGCCGGCGGTGAGTGACAGGCGTGTGTTCAGCAGGGCATATCCCGGCTGCGCGGTTCGTTCGGTGTTGAGCGCGTCGTAGTACTGCTTGGAGTAGTAGTTGCCGTCGATCTGCCAGTGCAGATCGTTGCCGGCGATGGTGGCGAAGCGCCAGTCCGCGAGGGCCCCGGCGCTGAATTTCGGCGCTTCAATCAACTGGTTGCCCGAGCGGTCGGCGCCGTGCAAAAACAGCTCGACATATTTGGTGTCCAGCACTCCGAAGTTGGTGCGTATCTCGAGGTCCGGGGTGAGCTTGGCGCGCAACTCCAGCTCTGCGCCCGACACGCGGGACTTCGGCGCATTGACGGTATGAAAGCCGGTGCCGCCGCCGTTCGGCAGCGCGAATGTGTCGAGGAACTGCTGGTCGCGGTAGTCATAATGGAATGCCGCGAAGTTGAGTTGCGCCCGGCGCTCCCACAGTTCGGTCTTCGCGCCAATCTCGTAGGCATTCAGCTTCTCAGGTTGGGTGAAGGTGAGTTCCACCGGGGAATTGAATGCCTGGCCGTTGAAGGCCGCGCCGCGGTAGCCCTGGCTGAAGGTGAAATAGGCCAGGACACCATCGACGGGCTTCCAGTCGACGCCGGCTTTGAAGCTGACGTTGGAATTGGACTGCGACTGTTCCGGGTTCAGCTCGCCCTGTGGTGACAGGCCTGTTGCGTAGTCGACGTAACTTGACGGTATGAACGGAATCGTCTGCGTCCAAAGGGTAGGCGTGCTGTCGGACAGCAGTGTGGTCGGTTGTGCGACCAGGCCGCCTTCGAGTGCGTAGAAATTCTTGATCGCCAGACTGTCCCGCGTGTACCGCACTCCGGCGCGCAAGGTTATGGCGGGCGTCACACTGAAGGTCGCATTCAAAAATGCAGCCTTGCTCTCGCGGGTCTGGTCGAAGTTGTTGTATTCGTCGAAGCCGAACAACTCACCGGAGGGCGCAAAGAAAGCGCCCGGAAAGCCATCGAAGAAATGGAACAGCACGTTGGCGTGCACGACGTCACGACCGTAATAGAGGCCGCCGAGCCAATTCAGGGGGCCGTCGTTATGGGATGTGAGCCGGATTTCCTGGGAGAAGGCGTTGACGCTCGAGCTGTAGGTGTTGGGATCGTCGAGGTAAACGGGCAGGCCACCGTCGTCACTCTTTTCATACCAGCGTCCGAAGTCATAGCCCGTAACGGACGTCAGGGTGTAATGCTCATTGAGCTGCCAATCCAGCTTCAGGGAGGCGCTGTCGTTGCGAATATCCTTGTCAATCGCAAACTTGGCGCCATTGTCGAACCAGCTTATATTGCCGTCGAAGCCGGTAACGGTTGGATCGTTGTTGATTGCGTGAGCGCCGTAGGGGGTGCCTCGCGAGCGGCTGAGGGAAACCTTCAGAAGTGCTGTCAGTGAGTCCGTCGGCTTGTACAGCAGTGAGAATCGCGCCGCGAGCGCGTCGACGCCATTTAGATTCGGCACGCCAGGCACAATGCTGTCCACCCAGCCATCCCGCTTTTCATACAGCACTGCCGCGCGCCATCCCAGGGTGCCATCAACTATGGGTCCGCCCACTGCGGCGCGGACGTTGTAGGCGTCAAAGTTGCCTGCGCCTACAGTTGCATAGCCGTCATACGCGGTCAGGCTGGGGTTCTTGGAGTAGAAGCTGATTGCGCCGCCGGTTGCGTTTTTTCCGTAGAGAGTGCCCTGAGGGCCGCGCAGCACCTCGACGCGATCGAGGTCGTAAACCTGCAAGGCTTGCACGGCGCCGACGCTCTTGTAGATTTCATCCACATACATCGCGATGGGACTGCTCTGGTTCTGGCTGAAATCGTTCGTCGTGACACCACGCAGCGAAAAGCTGGGCTGCGCCTCCTCGCCGTACGCTGAGCTCATTACCAGGTTGGGCACGCCGGCGGTGATATCGCCCGCCTGCCGTACGCCGCGGTGTTCCAGATCCGCGCCTGACAGCGCCGTGATTGCCAGGGGCACGTCCTGCGCCTTCTCGGTGCGCCGCTCCGCGGTGACGGTGATTTCTTCGAGTGCTTCGTCAGCGAGCACCATGCCCGGCAACAGTGCACCGACCAACCAAACTCCAAGGTTCTTTGCCGTGCCCATACGCCCCACCTTGTCTGGACCGTTAGTATCGATTATCGATTTATTTGTATCGAAGCGATATTACTGTAGAGCAGGGATTGCCAGCGCGTCAAACGCGCTGTGGGCTGTCGGCGGGCAAGCGCCGCGGGTTCGTGCGGTGTGGGCTGCGGCCCGCGGCGTGGGCGGGTCGTGGGCGGAGGGTCGCGAGGGTGCGCTACTGCGGCGTTGGCCCCTGTGTCACGCGGACCATGTCGTCGGGGCGCATCCACTTGGCGAACGCAGCCTGGACATCGTTCGCCCCAAGCTCCACGTACCGCCGGGCGGCAATCGTGGACTCGTCGAGCGGCAGGCCCAAATCGGCGTGCTCCACGAGTCCGCGCGCGATGTCTTCGACGCTCGACTCGCCCAGCGGAATTTGGCGGATGAGCATTGCCTTGATGCGAACCAACTCGTCCGGCGTGGCGGGTGCCGTCTGCATGGCCTTGACTTCGCGCACAGCCAGATCCGCCGCCTTCGAAACATTTTGCGGATCGCAGGCATATTCGATGAGATACGCACCTCGGGTGCGTCCCGCCTGCAGAATCGATCCGACCGAGTAGACCAGGCCGGAGTTCTTGCGCAAATCGATGCTCAGCCGCGTTGAATAGAAGCTTCCTCCCAACAATGCGTTGCCGAGCTCGAGCGCGTAGTAGTCAGGGTCGGACCGCGTCAGATTGAGGTTCTGCGCGAGGACCACCACATCCTGTACACGGGTGTCGTCAGGCACAGCTATCACGCCTTGACGATTCAGGGGTGCGGAGGGTAGATCCGTTGGCGGTTTGGGTCCCGTAGCGGTCCACGCACCGAAGTGTTTCTCAATGGTGGCGCGCGCCTGCGCCGGAGTGACCTTGCCGACCACGACAATCGTGGTCAGGTCGGGCCTGAAGGCGTAACGGTGGTACTCCCTGACCTGGTCGAGATTGAGCGAGCCAACCGTCTGTGCCGTTGGTGTGCGCAGGCTTGGGTCTTCCTTTGGAAAGAGCGCCTGGCGCAACGAACGCTGCGCCAGGAAGCCTGGGCTGTGGCTTCGTGCTTCCACACTCTGCGCCAGTTGCCCTTGAATGACAGTCATCGCCGCTTGGGGCAGGGCGGGATGCAACTCGTTGTCTGCCAGCAGCGCAACGCCCGGCTCGAAATTTTCGGCCAGCGTCTGCACGGCGAAATCCATTCCCGCCCGCTCACGGGCACCGATCGCATCCAACGCCTGTTGGAATGCGACGCGGTCGAGTTTCTCGCTGCCGTACGAGAGCAACTCGTCCAGTATCTGGGTGATGCCTTCGCGGCCCGCGGGCTCCTGGGTTTCAGGTCGATTGCGGATGTGTCCGTAGACACTGATCGTGTCGCTGACATCCACTGTCTGCACGATCAATGTGAGGCCGTTGGGCAGCACGCTCACCACGGGATGCAAAGTGGAGGGCGGAACCGTCACTCGGCGCAGAGCCGTCTCGGCCCAATGCGGTAGTTTCGTTGGGCGGGCCTCACCCAGGGAGATCGATTCGCGGCCACCAAATCCTGCGCTCGCGGCCACTGGCTTGCCCGAGCCACGGGGCAACATCACGGCCGCCACCGCATGATCCAGATCGAGGTACTTGCGGGCTACGCGATTGACATCCTCGACCGTGACTTTCTCGATGCGCTCCAGATCTTCATCCGGTGAGCTCAGGCCGTACAACGCGACGGCGTCTGACCAGATTGAAGCGAGCTCGCCAATGGAATTCTTTTGAAACTGAGCGGCGCTGCGCTCCTGGATCTTCGCTGCTTCCACCAGTTCCGCGGGCACTCCGTCTTTGGCGACGCGGGCGAGAATGGCGCGCACCGCGGACTCTGTCTTCTTCGGATCTTCACCCGCCAGAAAAGACACATTGGCGTAGGCGAGGCCCGCGTGGGGCAGTGGATCGAGCTGAAACTCCGCGTCCAGGGCCTTGCCCTGGGGCACCAGGCCGTATAGATCGAAGCGATGACTGCTGAGCACGTCCGCCAGCACTTCGAGCGCGGGAAAGTCCGGGCTGTCCAACCCCGGCACCCGCATGGCAATCATCTGGGTGCCGTTGGGATGATCCGTGTCGACCGTGAACGCGGCCGCACGGGGCGGTTGCAGCCGGATCTGCGGACGCGCGGGCAGCTTCTTCGGCTTGATGTCACCGAACAGCTGTTTGATCTGAGTCAGTGTGGCCGGTGGATCCACATCGCCCACGACGACCAGGATGGCATTGTTGGGCGCGTACCAGGTGTCATGGAAATTCTTCAGCATGGCCGCCGTCGTTTTCTCAAATGAGGGGCGGGTCCCCAACGCGTCATACGCATAAGGAGTGCCGGCAAACATTGCCGCCCGCACCTTCGAATAGAGGATATAACTCGGATTGGACAGATCCTGCGCCACCTCCTGCTCGATCGCGCCGCGTTCCTGCTTCCAGTCGGCCGCCGAGTCCAGCACGGCCTGCATTCTCGTAGCCTCGACGCGCAGTGCGACGTCGAGATCTTCGGCGGGAACCGTGAACAGGTATTGCGTCAGGCTCTCGCGCGTATTGGCGTTGAAATTGCCGCCCATGACGCTGCCGATGTCCGCGAGTTGATCCGCCGTAAGTCCCGGGCTGCCGCGGAACATCATGTGTTCCTGCGCATGCGCGGTGCCGGGAAATCCTGGAGGTGTTTCGTCGGACCCGGCCAGATAGTTGACCGATGTCGCGACGACCGGGGCGAGCGTGTTGCGCACGATGATGACGCGCAGGCCGTTGGGCAGTGTGGCGCGCAGAACCGATTCTGATTCCGCGTGTGCGGGGCTCAGCATGACGAGCAGGCCCAGGACGGTCAGCAAACTCCTGCGAATCATCTTAATATCTCTGTCCCATTGTGCAGCACGTACCTTATCACCGATGAACATCAGCAGAACCGTCACTAGGACCCTCCGGGGAGCCATTGCGTTCACTGCTGCGCTGAGCGGCGCGGCTATGAGTGCCGAGTCGCCGGTGAGCGTCATTCATTGTGGGCATTTTGTTGACGTTGTGAGTGGCAAGGTGTTGGGGGCTACTACTGTGGTCGTCGAGGGTAAGCGGGTTCGCGAGGTAATCTCGGGATCGGCCTCGGGGGCTGGTGCTGCCAGCGGTGCGGCTGCTGGCGCAACGGCTGGTGGGACCGAGATCGATCTGTCTACGCAGACCTGCCTGCCGGGGCTGATCGACAGTCACACCCATCTCAGCAATCAATTCGGGCCGACCACCTACACCGACGACTTTCACTGGAACACGGCTGATTATGTAGTGCGCTCCACGGTGTATGCGCGGCGAACCCTGCTGGCCGGTTTCACCACCGTGCGTAACCTTGGCGATTCGGTCAATGAGGTCGCGGCCCTGCGTAATGCAATCAACGCCGGCGTGGTCGTCGGTCCCCGCATCTATACGGCGGGCAAGCCGATTGGTTCCACGGGCGGTCATGCCGATCACACCGATGGTTATCGCGATGACCTCGCCGGCGATCCGGGGCCGGCGCAGGGCATCATCAACAGCCCCGAGGATGCGATCAAAGCGGTTCGCCTGCATTACAAGAAGGGTGACGATGTAATCAAGATCATGCCGTCGGGTGGCGTGTTGGATCAGAGCTCGAGTGGTGACAACGCGCAAATGACACTCGAGGAGATCAAAGCGGTGGTCAGCACGGCGCACGACTACGGCTTCGCTGTTGCCGCCCACGCGCATGGCGCCGAAGCAATCCGCCGCGCGGTGATTGGTGGGGTGGATTCGATCGAGCACGGTACCTTCATGGATGAGGCTGACATGAAGCTCATGAAGGAGCACGGCACGTGGTTCGTGCCCACTATCATTGCGGGTGACTATGTGGCCCACAAGGCGGCCATTCCCGGGTTCTATCCGCCGGCGGTCGCTGCCAAGGCGGCTGCGATCGGGCCGTTGATCCAGGCGACGGCGGCACGCGCCTACAAGGCCGGAGTCAAGATTGCCTTCGGAACGGACGCGGGCGTGTATCCACACGGCGAGAATGCGCACGAGTTTGAATTGATGGTGCAGGCGGGGATGCCAGCGATGTTTACCATTCAGGCGGCGACTACGCATGCCGCTGAGTTGCTCAGGCATGACAAGGATATTGGCAGCGTCGCTGCCGGCAAGTTTGCCGATCTGATTGCGGTGGCCGGCAACCCAGTCGACGACATCAGTCAGTTGAAGAGCGTCAACTTCGTGATGAAGGAAGGCGTTGTGTACAAGCGCGATGGGAAGACCGTGGAGGTTATTCCCTAGGCGCGGCCGTCAGCGCCGTGACGACTTCGCGGGCGGGTTGTTCGAGTGCCATCGGCGTGCGGCTGATGACGGCCACGCTGCCAGTGCGTGCCGGGACCAACAGGCCGCTGAAGCCGTCTTCCTTGAACTGCTCTGCCGCGCGAACTTGCTCGTTCGCCAGGATCATGACAGTGACCGGGCCGTCCTTCGTCATGACGACGAAGTGCGGTACGAAGTGACCGCGGAACCAGCAACTGCTTGCATACACGACGGGTTGCATCCCGGTTCCTAACTTGACGCCGCTCTTGCGCAGCACCGCCTCGAGGTGCTCGACGGTAACGGGTTGAGTCTCGGACCAACTGTTGGGCTCGCCTTCGACGTGTGCAACGAGCTCGGCTGCGAGGCTTTCGTTGGGGCGGCTCAGCCACAGGGTGAAGCCGGCGACCAGCGCGGCCGCGAGGCTGGCCGCGAAGGCGAACAGGCGCGGGCGCTTGTGCTTGGCCACGGGGGTGGGGGCTCGCCGTGGTAGGGGCGTAACGTTTGAGCGGGGCGTTGGCGTTGGCGCCGCACGCGGGCCCGACGACGATGGCGACGCGCCGGGACCCGCCGCCGCGGCCGGGCCCGCGCCGCCTGCCACGGGTTGGGCCGCACCGGTCGCTGATCCCACACGCGCAATCGGCGCCCCAGGTCGCCGCAACTTCTCCGGATCCAACTCCAACGCGCGCCGGATCTTCGCATTCAACGCGATCATCTGTGCCCGATAGGCCTGGCACTCGGGACAGGTGCTCAGGTGCTCGAGCAACTCCGGTGTCTCCGTCTCGGGGTCGCCGCCGATGAGCTCGCGCGCCTCTTCGCAAATCATGGCGCGTCCTCCCCGGCGACTTCACCGACCCCGTACAGGTCCCGAAGTTTGTTGCGGGCGCGAAATAGCCGCGTCAGCACGGCCGGCACGGTCAAGCCCAGCTCCTGCGCAATCTCGCCAGTTGAAAATCCTCCCAGCACCTGCAGGACCATGGGCTCCCGGTATTCATCCGGCAGCGCCAGGATGGCGCGGCGCAGATCGGCAATTTCCGGGTCGGTGTCATTGAGTGCGAGCGCAATATCCTGGGTAGCAATGAGATCATCCAGATCCACGGTGGGCAGCCGCTTGCGCTCATGGAGGCGGGCGTTCTCACGCCGGACGATGGTGAGCAACCAGGGGCGAACTGCGTTGGAATCGCGCAGCTCTGAACGCGCGCGCCACGCGCGCAGCATCGTTTCCTGCACGACGTCTTCGGCTATCGCGCGGTCGCGCGCCAGCCAGAAGGCAAATCTCAGGAGATCGGGTCGGAACGATTCGAGCAGATTCGCCAGCTGCTCTTCGCTTGCCTTCCCCCGCCCTGATTCGATCATTACTGGACCCAAAGTCGCGCGGCCGACCTGGGCTGCGTTGGCCGCACACTTTAGCGGAACGATCGAACGGGGTCGAAAGGGAATGACCGGGCGCCAGACCCCGGCGCCGGCAATTTTCACGGCACGGTTGAGGCTCACCTGGCAGTAGACCGGTGCCCCGCGGGTTTCATTTCATGGGGGAGCCCTCGACTCGTCATGCAATAACCGCCGCACCGCGGAGGTCTACTATGCCGCTGAGCCGTGGCCTGGCCACAGGTGAAGAATCCAAAATAGGAGAAGAGCATGCGGCTTCTGGCAGATTGGCTGATTGGTTGGCCGGAGCGGGTATCACGGCATTTGACGTGGCTTGGGCCTTTGTTTGCGCGCCTCACCGTGGGCTACGTGTTCATGCTCAGCGGTTGGGGCAAGCTCAACAATCTTCCCCAGGTCACCGAGAACTTCATTGGCTGGGGAATTCCGTTTCCGCACTTCCTCACACCCCTGACTTCGGGCATCGAGTTCTTCGGTGGACTGTTCCTGATCCTGGGGCTGCTGACGCGCATCTCGGCGGGCGCGTTGGGAGTCACCATGATTGTCGCCATCAAGGCGGCGAAATGGGGGGACGTCGACTCACTGGAAACATTACTGGGATTCGAGGAGTTCTCGTATCTGGCGATGTTCCTCTGGCTGGCGATTGCCGGTCCGGGTCCCGTCTCGCTCGATGCCCCCGTTAGCCGTTGGTTGGCCCGCGCACATCGGTCTGGCCCAGCACATGGCCCAGGCTCGCGGTAGTGGCCGAGGCTGAAACCCCGCCTAGCGTTTGCGGTTGATCTTGCGCTTGGGCACGGTCTTGCGGCCGTGCCCCTCGGCCGCCGGCAGAGCGTTCGCCGGAAATGCAGTCTGGGCCCGCTTGTGGATGTGAGCCTCGAAGTTGCGGTAGGCGGCCACCAGCTCTTCCCCGAACGGCGTGAGCGAAGCGCCGCCGCCACCCCGACCGCCGACGCTCATCAGGGCCACCGGTTGTTGAAACGACGTGTTGAGATCTTCCAGCAGCAGCCACGCCCGCCGGTAGCTCATCTTGAGCTTACGGGCCGCTTCGGACAGTGACCCGGTGCTGCTGATGTGTTCCAGCAGGGCGATCTTGCCCGGCCCGACCGCGCACTCCGGGCTGAAATCAACTCGAAAGCTCACCGATACACCCGTCATCGGCGACTTAAGTACCACAGTGCGCCCCGGGGCGCACCCATCGGGAATGCATTAATTAAAGGAAACGGGCCGTTCGCCGTTACATATGCGGGCCCGACTCGACCTCGCGCGACCATGACGTGGCGCACAGCGGCGGGATGGAATTACAGGTTGGGTCACGCCATCCCTGACTTCATTATGGTCTGCTACACTTAATGTTAATTGGGGTCGGGCTTCTCGCTAGAAGGCAACACGTCGGATGATGCGCACCAAACAACTAATGATCATCGTTCTGGCCGGCCTGGCCCTGCTGTCCTCGGTTTCTGAAGCTGCACATCGTCGATCGCATCACAGTGTGCGTGTGCGTTCCGACGAACCGGACCTGCGTTCCTCGTCTGCACTGGTCCTGGACTCGACGCATTCCTCAATCCTGTATTCGCGCAAGGCCGATGTCTCGGCCCCCATCGCCTCCATCACCAAGCTGATGACGGTCCTCGTGGTAGCCGATGCCGGCTTGCCGCTCGATGAGCCCATTCAGCTCACGAACGAAGACCGGATTATTGGCAAGGGTGCGTCCTCGCGGCTGGTAACCGGCACGACCCTGACTCGCGGCGACCTGATTCACCTGGCCCTGATGTCTTCCGAGAATCGAGCGGCCCATTCCCTCGGGCGCAACTACCCGGGCGGACTACCCGCCTTCGTGCAAGCAATGAATGCCAAGGCCCGCAAGCTAGGCATGACCAGCGCCCATTTCGTCGATCCGGCCGGCCTCTCGTGTGACAACGTGGCCAGCGCCGAGGACCTTTCCAAGCTCGTGATGGCGGCCTCCGAGAACCCGGTGATCCGCGAGTACTCGACGGACCGTGGCTATTCGGTTCGCGTTGGCCGTCGCATGCTCGAGTTCCGCAATACGAACGCGCTCGTTTCGAACCCGACCTGGAACATCATTGTCCAGAAGACGGGCTACATTACCGAGGCGGGCCGGTGCCTGGTGATGCAGGCCGTGATCCAGGGGCGGACCGTCGTGATCGTCCTCCTGAACTCGGTTGGCAAGAACACCCGGGTTGCGGATGCTGTACGGATCCGCAGGTGGATGGAAGCCAAACTGTTGAGTGACTCACGTTCCGCTACCGATAAGGCCTAGTGCAGGCGGCTGCAGATAGAAGCGGTACTGCTCCCGGCAGGCTTTCAAGAACCCGAACATTCCGTAGCCCGCGCGCCTGAGCACGGCGCGATGCGTGGCCCACACCACGGTCGCAGTTCCCAAGAAGAAGGCACGGTGAGCCAGGTCGATGGCCACACGCACGGGTGCCGCTCTTTGGGCCCGCATCGATAGCACCAGGTCCGATTCGAATCCGACGTGCGCCAGCTCGTCGGCCACCAGCATGCGGCACAGCAGGCGCAGGCGCTGGCAACCCGTGGCCAATTCCAGGGCTCGGTAGTACACGTTGCCAATCAGCTCGGCACTCAACAGGACGGTCAGCGCAAGCTCAAGCTCGGCACTTCTGCGCAGCCGCCGGAATATTCTGTCCGTCCAGTGAGTCTCTTTCCTGAGGATGGCATGCGCGACCATGAAGCTCCGCAGAAGCACCGCATGCTGCTGCTCCTCGAGGATCAACAGCTCCGTGATCCGGGCGACCTCGGGCGCCGCGTGCTCCTGCGCGAAGCGATAGGCTGCACGCAGCAGATTGCTGCCGCTGGATTGTTCGCCCAGCTGAAAGGTGGCGATCGAGGCGGCGATGAGCTGGCGCTCCGTGACAGTTAGAACGTTGGGAATGCCCTCGGGGATGCGGCGCGGGTGTTCGGAGTGGTATTCGAAATGACTGAGCCAGACTTTCAGGTTGGGGAGCATGGGGCGGCCCTCGTTGCGGATGGCAACCACTGTGGGCGTCGATTGGGGTGCCGCGATGGAGCAATTCGGGCGAATTCGGGCACACTGCGCTCCCCCAAGGATGAGAAGAGAAACCCTTATGCTTCGCCAAGCTATGTTGATCGCCTGCTGTGCCAGCGCTGTACTCGGCTCCATAAAGGCCGAGGCCGCCGCGCAGAAGATTCCCGCGTACGTCACCGCCGCGGTAGCGGACGCCAACCGGCCTGCCGAGGACAAGCAGCGCGACGAGAATCGCAAGCCCGCCGAAACGGTGGCGTTCACGGGCATCAAGCCGAGCGACAAAGTCGTGGAGCTGGTTCCGGGGCGCGGCTATTTCACGCGCATCTTCAGCAAAGTGGTCGGCCCCAAGGGCCACGTGTATGCGCTTTCTCCGCCGCGACGGCCGAATGCGGCGGCTGACGCACCGGATCCCGTTGCCGCCACGACAGCCATTGCTGCCGATCCGGGCTATTCGAATGTCAGCGTCCAGGCCGGGTCCCTGGCGACCATAGCGGTGTCCGAGCCCGCCGATGTTGTGTTTACCGCCCAGAATTATCATGACGTACACAACGTGCCGAACATCGACATTGCCGCATTCAACAAGTCGGTGTTCGATGCGCTCAAGCCGGGCGGTGTCTTCATTGTGCTGGATCATGCCGCGGCTGCCGGATCCGGTGCCCATGACACCTCGACCTTGCACCGCATTGATCCTGCGGCGGTGAAGGCGGAAGTGCTGGCCGCCGGGTTCGTGTTTGCCGGTGAGAGTAAAGTGCTGGCGAACGCCGAGGACGCACACACGGTGGCGGTCTTCGATCCATCGATCCGCGCCAAGACCGATCAATTCATTTTCAAATTCCGTAAACCGAAGAAGTAGTGACGGAGCTCTCCGCCAATCAACTCGCCCGTGTCGATGCATTGCTCGATGAGCTGTTGGATCTGCCGGTCGAGTCGCGTCCCGCCGTACTGGACCGCAAGTGTCCGGATGATGCGGCTGTGCGCGCGGAGGTCAGTAGTCTGCTGAGTGCGGCCGGCTGTGTGGACGGGTTCCTGTCTATGCCGGCCATGCTCGCGAGCGAGCCTCAACAGGAGGATCTCCCGCCAGGTACCCGGATTGGGGCATGGCGCATGCTCAGTCGCATCGGCCGCGGCGGGATGGGCGTCGTCTACGAGGCCGAACGGGCCGAGGGGGATTTCCGGCAGCGGGTCGCGGTCAAAGTGCTCAGGCAGGAAGCAATAGCCGAGCTGCCGCGCTTTCACATCGAGCGGCAGATTCTCGCCCGGCTCGAGCACCCGGGTGTTGCACGCCTCTATGACGGCGGCATTACCTCCGATGGGCGTCCATACATGGTTATGGAGTTCGTGGAAGGTAAGCCGATAACGGAGTACTGCGTTTCCACCCACGCCTCGCTGGCCGAGCGTATGCGACTGTTTGTCCAGGTATGCGATGCGGTCGCCTACGCGCATCGCAACCTGATCGTGCATCGCGATCTGAAGCCCGCCAACATTCTCGTGACCGCCGAAGGGCAGGTGAAACTGCTCGATTTCGGCATCGCGAAACTGATCGATGTCGACAAGCCCGATCTGACTCAGACGGCCGCCGCGCCATTGACGCCCCTGACTGCCGCGCCGGAGCAATTGTTGGGATTGCCCATCACGACGGCCACCGATATCTATGCGCTGGGCCTGCTGCTGTTCGAGTTGTTGACCGATACGCAGCCATGGATGCGCGCCGGTGGCCCCATTGCACAGGCCGTGAGAGTGATCCTCGATGAGCCTGCGCCGGTCCCGAGCCGGCGCGCCGCCGAAAGCAGCTCTGCTGTGTTTCCTCCGCGGATGCTGCGCGGGGATTTCGACTCGATCGTCGCGAAGGCTGTCCGCAAGGAACCCCAACATCGGTACGCAACAGTCGAAGAGCTGAAAAGGGACGTAGATCACGCCCTGCAAGGCGAGCCAGTGGCTGCGCGCTCGGGTGCCAGGCTGTATGTGTTCGGCCGCACGCTGCGGCGCTATCGCTGGCTGACGGTGGCCGTCACGGCGGTGTTGGTTTCGCTGGCTGTGGGGCTTGGCGCCGCTGCATGGCAGGCGCGGCGGGCCGAGATCGAGCGCGATGCGGCACGCAGGGATGCCGCTCGTGAGGAGGCCGTCCGGTATCAGCTGACGCGGTTGTTTCATACTGCTATTGAGGAGCGGGGCGCGCAGCCTGCGACGGCTAAAGCCATGATCGACAACAGCGCTTTGCGGGTCCTACGCGAATACCGTTCGCAGCCCCAATTGCAGGGGCAGATTGTCTTGACTCTGGCCGATCTGTACGGAGCGCTGCAGGATGTTGAAGGCCCGTTGGCGCTGCTCCGAGGGTTTGTGCAGCAGGCCGGCGCCGACACCGACCCGGCCGCACTGGCCGACGCGCGGCAGAAGCTGGCCAACATCGAGCTGTTGCAGGGTCACACTGAACAGGCCGCAGCCCTGCTCGGGCAGGCCGAAGCATTCTGGAACCAACAGCCACAGGGTTACGCGGAGGAGCGGCTGGAAGGCCTTGCGGTCAAGGCACGGCTGCAACGCTCTGCCGGTGATCTGCAGGCCGCCAGTGCAACTGAAACGGCGGCAATCGCGCAGCGAATCGCATTGTCAGGTCACATTCACCGGGAGACCGCGGTTCTATACAACTCGCACGCAATCACTCTGACTGCAGCGAATCGTCTGGATGAGGCTCTGGCAGCCTATCGGGAGACCATTGGTATCTATAAGAAGTTGGGCCTGGACGGTGAGCTGGACGCGCAGATCATCGTGGGCAACATGGGGACTCTCGAGTTTCGGACAGGCCATCTTCGCGAGGCGGAAGGTCTGCTGAAAACAGCGTACGAACACGAGCTCGCGCTCGCGGGCGGCTCAGCAGCAGTCTCGGCGGTGAGGGGGTTGTACGGAGAAATTCTGACCTTGACCGGTCGTGGCGCGGAAGGACTCCCGGTCGCCAAGGAAGCCGTAGAGCTGTCGACGCGCTATACCAGTGCTTCGAGTCCGGTCACTCTGCAGAACCTGTTGTTTCTGGCTGATGCGCAGGTCGCGAATGGGGATGTCAAGGCCGCGCGCGCAACTCTCACTTCAGGCCACGATGCGGCACTCGCTCAATATGGTCCCAAACACCCTGCAACCCTTCGCGCCCAGATGGCACTGGCCAACTTCTCATTCAAGCAGGGCGACCCCGTGGACGCCAAGGGGCAGTTGCTCGACAGTATTACCCAGCTGCGTGCCCTGGGTGCACGCACTGAGTCGACACTCGCTCAGGCGCTTCAGTATGTTGGTGAGATCGAGCTGGCGAGCGGGAAGCCCGCTGATGCAGTTGGGCCCTTACGCGAGGCGGTGTCAGTATTGAGTCGCTTTGCTGCCTCGGGCTGGAATGTCGCTGCGGCGCGCGAGCGTCTGGGCGAGGCTCTGATGGCCACTCGGCAGCCGGGTGCTCGTGAGGAGTTGAATCAGGCCGTCAGCGTGCTGAGCACCGAGTTGGGCGAGCAGCATCCCGAAACGGTGCGGACTAGGTCGGCCCTCCGAGCTCTCGATAAAGCCACGCCCGCGCCTTGAGCCAGTCGCGTTGTACGGTGCGTAACGACAGCCCCAGTGCGCGCGCCGTATCTTCCTCGCCGTAACCACCGAAAAAGCGGCATTCAATGACGTCAGCGAGCCGTGGGATCTCCGTGGACAGCCGCTCGAGTGCTTCGTTCAGCTCCAGCAACCCTTCGTCGGTATCGATGCCGACGGCTTCTGCGCTCGACAGGGTGAGGTGAATTTGGCCACCGCCGCGTTTTTCAGTCACGCGCGCTGCCGCATAGTTGATCAGCGCGTGCCGCATGGCGAGCGCCGCTGCACGCAGGAAGTGAGTCTCATCCGTGAATTGCGCGGAACGCCGCAGGCGCAGATAGGCTTCGTGAACCAGGGCGGTTGTCTGTAGTGTTTGATTGCCGCCCAGACGCGAGCGCGCGCGTTGCGCTATGTGCTTGAGCTGATCGTAGAAGGCAGGCAGCAACTCAGCGGCAATCAGCCGGGCTTCGGGTGAGGCGGTACGGCTCGCCAGCGGCGCTTTCTGGATATCCGCGTCGCTCATGTTCGGGAGCCTTCAGAGACTTTCGGGCGCATTGGCGCCCTTGCCCCGCGCGGGCGCCGTCTCGAGCCGGGTGATGGAGGTGAAAACACAGCGTGTTCCATTCGGTAATACGACACCCTGATATTTTTCGATCTGCGGGGGCGTCTGCACAATGAAGGCAAGAGTATCAACCAACCTGAGGCCGGTGCACTGGCCTTTGAAGCTCGCGCGAAACAACGAACGGTCCAGTGAATTGACCAGCAGGGTGCGGTCATCGGGTGCTATCCAATCCAGCAGTTGGTACGTGCGCAGCTCGGTGCTTCCCGAGCGCATCTGAGGTGTGACTTTACCCGGCATGCTCGTGCCGTTGGAATGATTGGTTGCACAGGCAACCAGTAGAGTCGATGCCAGGCAGGCCAGCGTCCACGCAGTTCGGGTGTTCATCCGAAGGTCCTTTGCCACATTTCGCCATCAGTCATCGTCAGCCTGCCGTATTTCCGTCACGGCGGCCACCGTCCCGTGCGCTGAACTATCCACAGGCCGGAACGAATTGTTCCGCCTCAACCACCTCAGAGAGGACTCTTTATGAAGACCATGACCACCCAGATGGGTAAGCGTTCAATTGCGCTGGCTGTTGCGGTCGCTTGTGTGACGGCGCTCCCAGTGCAGGCTGAAGAGACCGTTACCGTGCGCCAGCCGGCCTCCAAACAGGAAAACATCGGCGTCGTGAGCGGGCTGGCAATCGGCGCCGTGGCCGGGGGCCCGGTCGGTGCCATCTTCGGCGCCGCTGCCGGCGCCTGGCTGGGTGACCGCTACCACAAGCAGGCTGTTGCGCGCAGTGAGCTTGCTGCGGGCCTGAGCAAGAGCGAAGGCGATCGGACACGCCTTGCGCAGAATGTTACCGATCTCAACGGATCGCTTGCGCACGAGCAGGAGCGTGGAGAGCAGCTCGATCTGGCCCTGAGCCATACGGACGAGGTACAGACCGATGTGAGCTTCAGGACGAATGACGACACGATCCAGACTCAGGCAGTGTCGCCGTTGATGAAGTTGGGAGCGCTGGCTGCCGCGCTGCCAGACGCGAAGGTCCGCGTTTCTGGTTATGCCGATCCCCGCGGTTCGGCTGCTGTGAACGAGGCCTTGTCGAAGCGGCGTGCTGACGCTGTCGCTGCGGTGCTCGCGTCTGCCGGTGTTTCCCCTGACCGCCTCATTGTCGAGGCGCATGGGAAATCGGAGGCTACGAGCGAAGAAGGCGACGTCGACGGATACGCGTTGGACCGCCGGGTTACCGTGCGGATAGAACGCGCAAGCCCGGAAGCCGTGGCACGTAACGAATGACGCGGGGGCACCCCACGGGATTGAGCTTTCATACGGCTCAATTCCGTGGGACCTGGCGGGAAACTCCGCTACGATGTTGCAATGAATACTGCGATCGTGATCTTGGATGGACCCGTCGATACAGACGTGTCCGAGATGGGTGCGGATCGGCTGATCTCAGGTAAGCCGGTCACGCGTGTCGCCAACTACTTCAGCGATTCCACTCAACAGTTTTTCGCGGGGCGCTGGTCCGCAACCTGCGGCAAGTGGCGCGTCCGCTACACGGAAAACGAGTTGTGTGTGATGACTGCGGGCCGGGTGGTGATCGAAAGCGACTCCGGTGCTCGCACTGCATTCGCATCCGGCGATGCGTTTGTCGTTCCGGCCGGCTTTTCCGGCACCTGGGAGGTGCTGGAGGCTTGCAGCAAGATTTACGCTATTTTCGAGGCGAAAGTCTGAAAGAGCCGCGCGTGGGGGTTACATAATTCACCTGTGTGGTGATACATGTCGCAGATCCGCAACCGGGCAGCGCAGCGGTAGAGCGATCAGGAGAGACTATGCAGGCTGATCGCAATCCCGCTTGAAAACCGCTTGCTTGCAGAGGTGCGCCATGGAGACTGTAACCATCGCGACGTCTCGGGGATTCACTGTTGCGGATATGGAGATGCTGGTCGGAAGCGCTGTTATCGTTGCTGCATTGGCCTGGATGCTGATCTCGAAGATGAAACAGTTGCGCGGACGCCAGCATGAAGAGCAACCCCGAGTTTGATGCGTCGCTGAAGAGATAATGAAAGTTGATACATTACGGCCGGAGCGCTAACCCGCTTCGGCCGTACTTTTTGGTGCGCCGCGCGCCGCGCTCAGGCGCTTTTGAGGACTTCGCCCAGGGTGGTGAAGATCTGGTCGATCTGGGCGGGCTCCACAATGAGAGGCGGGGAGAGCGCAATGATGTCGCCGGTCTGGCGGACCAACAGGCCGCGCTCGAAACAGCGCGTGTAGACATCGAAGCCGCGCGCGCCGACCTTGCCCGGCGCCGATTCCAACTCCAGTCCCAGTATCAAACCGTAATTGCGGATGTCGATGACGTGAGGCAGACCGCGCAGGGAGTGCGCCGCTTCCTCCCACTTCCCGGCAAGCGACTTCGCACGGGTCAGCAGCCCGTCGCGCTCATAAATTCCCAGGGTTGCAAGTCCCGCGGCACAGGCTGTCGGATGCGCCGAGTAGGTGTAGCCGTGGAACAGCTCAATGGTGTTTTCCGGCCCCTGCATGAAGGCCTCGTAGACGGCCTTGCGAGCGATCACCGCTCCCATCGGAATGCAGCCGTTGGTCAGGCCCTTGGCCGTGGTCAGCAGGTCCGGCGTCACGCCGAACTCCTGGGCGGCGAAGGGTGAGCCGGTTCGCCCGAATCCCGTGATCACTTCGTCGAAAATCAGCAGGATGCCGTGGCGGTCGCAGATTTCCCGAATCCGCTTCAGGTAGCCGCGCGGTGGAATCAGTACGCCGGTGGAGCCGGCAATGGGCTCTATGATCACTGCGGCGATTGTGGAGGCGTCGTGGAGAGTGACGAGCCGCTCCAGTTCTTCGGCCAACTCGACACCGTTGGCAGGCTCCCCACGCGAAAACGCATTCTTCGCAAGGTTATGAGTGTGCGCGAGGTGATCGACACTCGGCAGCAACGACGTCGACCACGTTTTGCGGTTGGGCGTGATACCACCGACCGAGATTCCTCCGAACCCTACGCCGTGATATCCGCGCTCGCGGCCGATCAGACGCGTGCGCGTCGCTTCACCCTTGGCCCGGTGATACGCGAGTGCAATCTTCAGCGCCGTATCGACGGACTCCGACCCGGAGTTCGTGAAAAACACATGATCCAGGCCCGGGGGCGTGATTTTGACGATCTGGTTCGCGAGCTCGAACGCCGCCGGATGCCCCATCTGGAAGGGCGGGGCGTAATCCATGGTCTCGAGCTGGCTCGCGACGGCTTCCGTGATCTCCCGGCGGCCGTGGCCCGCGTTTACGCACCACAGGCCGGCTACAGCGTCCAGGATCTGACGCCCGTCCGGGGTCCAGTAGTGCATCCCGGATGCCTTGCTCAGGATGCGTGGCTTGGACTTGAACTGACGGTTTGGCGTGAAGGGCATCCAGAAGGCTTCGAGGTCGGTTCGGGACATGGCGCGCGCTCGGCAGGTATGGGAGGGGTTGGACCGAATGATAAGGAAATTTGACAACAGAGGCCATCCGGACCGACATTTCGCCCCGGTTGTCGAGAATCTTAAACACCCAGGCGGATTGCTGACGACTCATGACCCTTGATGTAGGCGCCCGATTGCGCGGCATTCGCACGACGTTCGGCCTCTCGCAACGCGAGCTTGCGCGACGCGCGGGTGTGACCAATGGATTGATTTCCCTCATTGAGCAGAACCGGGTCAGCCCGTCGGTCAGCTCACTCAAGAAGGTACTGGACGGCGTGCCGATGTCCCTGGCCGAGTTCTTCACGCTCGACCTGGGCACTCCGCCGCAGACGTTCTTCGGAACGGAGGAATTGGTGGAGCTGGGCAATGAAGACGTGTCCCTGCGGTTGGTCGCTGCTCAGCGTCCCGGACGCCAACTCACGATACTGCATGAGCGGTATGCTGCAGGTGCTGGTACCGGCGATGAGATGATCGTTCACCGCGGCGAGGAAGGCGGCGTGGTTGTTCGTGGACGGGTCGAGCTCACGGTCGGTGGAACGACTCGTGTTCTTGGGCCGGGCGAGGCGTACTACTTCGCGAGCCAACTTCCGCACCGATTTCGAAATGTGGGGCGCGAGGCGTGTGAGATCATCAGCGCCAGCACGCCCCCGAGTTTCTAGAGATTTTTCTGCCCGGCGCCTTGCGCCGATAGAGAGAAGATTATGGCTGCCAAAACTGAAGCGATTTCCTGGCACGATCGGGCCCGCACTCTGGACATCCGTACGAAGGCCTTTATCAACGGCAACTACGTCGATTCGGCATCCGGGCAGACGTTTGATTCGGTTAATCCGGGCACCGGCAAGTTGCTTGCGCGCGTGGCTTCGGGTGATACGGAAGATATCAATCGCGCGGTGGCGGCTGCCCGCAGCGCTTTCAAGAAGGGCGTGTGGTCCAACCTCGCTCCGAAGGAACGGCAGAAGGTCCTGAAGCGTTTTGTCGAGCTCATTCGCTCCAACGCCGAGGAACTTGCACTGCTCGAGACGCTGGATATGGGCAAGCCGATCGGTGTCAGCCTGAATGTCGACATTCCGTCGGCAGCGCGTTGCATCGAGTGGTATGCGGAAGCGATCGACAAGATCTATGACGAGGTTGCCCCTACGGGTCCGAGCGCTCTTGCTACCGTTACGCGTGAGCCGATGGGCGTCGTTGGCGCGATCGTTCCCTGGAACTACCCCTTGTTGATGGCCGCCTGGAAGATCGGGCCGGTGTTGGCCTCGGGCAATTCGTTCGTGTTGAAGCCGTCGGAGAAATCACCTCTGACAGCCATTCGGGTCGCGCAGCTTGCTGTCGAAGCTGGAATTCCCGAAGGTGTATTCAACGTTGTGCCGGGCCTCGGTCAGACCGCGGGCAAGGCGTTGGCGATGCACATGGATGTTGACTGCATTGCCTTCACGGGATCGACCGCGACCGGCCGCAATATCATGCAGTACGCAGGCCAGTCGAACATGAAGCGCGTTTCGCTGGAGTGCGGTGGCAAGTCGCCTAACATCGTCATGGCGGATGCCCCCGATCTGGATAAAGCGGCGACTGCCGCGGCGTACGCAATCTTCGACAACCAGGGCGAGGTGTGCTCGGCCGGCTCGCGCTTGCTCGTGCAGGACAGCGTCAAGGACGCGGTGCTGGAAAAGGTCAAGGCGGTCGGCAAGATGTTGGCGCCCGGAGACCCGCTCGACAATGACACGAAGCTCGGCGCGATCGTCGACGATATCCAGCTGAAGCGCGTGATGGGTTACATCGATATCGGTCGCAAGGACGGTGCAAATGTGTTCCTCGGCGGCCGCAGGGTACGTGAGGAAAGCGGCGGATATTTCGTCGAGCCGACGGTGTTCGACGGTGTCCGGCCAAGCATGGCGATTGCGCGCGAGGAAATCTTCGGGCCCGTGTTGTCCACGATCACGTTCAAGACCGTGGAAGAGGCCATCGAGATTGCCAACGACGTAATCTACGGTTTGGTGGCTGCCGTGTGGACGCGCGATATCAATGTCGCGCACCGGACTGCGAAGGCGTTGCGGGCGGGTACCGTGTTCATCAACTGTTACGACGCCGATGACATTACTGTGCCGTTCGGTGGTTTCAAACAGTCTGGGATCGGCCGCGACAAGTCGTTGCACGCGCTTGAGAAGTACACTGAGCTCAAGACGACGTGGCTCGATCTGTCCTGACCTGACGTCGTCTCCTTGGATACGGTAAGCAGGCAGTTCCTCGCGAGCTCTCCGCGAGGACTTGCCGACCTGCTGGCGCGTGAGCTGGCGGCGTTCGGCGCGGAAAATCTGAAGGAACGCTCGACCGGGGTCGCTTTTTCAAGCGACGGTTTGCGAGCGGCCTACCGGGCTTGTCTCGAGTCACGGCTCGCCAATCGCGTTTTCCTGGAATTGGGGCGTTTCGAGGTTGTGGATGCGGCTGGGTTTTATGCGGCTGCGCGGGGGATTGATTGGGTGGCGCATGTTGCGCCGGGGGCCACGTTGGCCTGCGATTTCAGTGGGCGGCACCCTGCTATTACCCATACCCACTTTGGTGCGTTGAAGCTCAAGGACGCGATTGTTGATTCGGTGCGGGAGGCCACGGGCGCTCGGCCGGATGTGTCGCTCGAGCGGCCCGGTGTTCGTGTGCATGCCCACGCGAACGGCAACGCGATCACCATCTCGTTGGATTTGTCAGGTGAGAGTCTTCATCGACGCGGGTATCGAGGGGCGGCGGGTGAGGCGCCGCTGAAAGAGAATGTGGCCGCAGGGATGTTGATGCGGTCGGGGTGGGTGGAGATGGCCGCCGCGGCGGTGTCGGGTGCGGGGGCCGCGTTAGTTGCGGGGCCGGCCTCGGGGGCAGGCGCGGGGAACGCATTGGGCGCGGCGTCGGGGACGGCGTTGCGGGCAGCGTTGGGGACTGAGTTTCTCGATCCCATGTGCGGGTCGGGGACGTTGGTTATAGAGGCGGCGTTGATTGCCGCCGGGATCGCGCCGGGGTTGGGGCGTGACTACTACGGGTTTCTTGGGTGGCGAGGTCACGATGCCCTCGTTTGGCGGGAGGTGTTGGAGGAGGCCAATACGCGCGCTCGAGAAGGGCTGGCGCGGTTTGAGGAGGCGGGCGCGCGCGCTCGCGAGGGTACGGCGTCGTTGGCGGGGGCGTCGTCGCGGGTGGTAATGCGCGGGTTTGATCGCGATGGCGCGATGGTGCGGATTGCTCGGGGGAATGCTGAGCGGGCCGGGGTGGGGCGGTTGGTGGAGTTTGAGGTGCGGGCGTTGGCTGATGCCGCGCCGGTGCCATCTCCCCCGACTGCCGTCGGGTTGTTGTGCGTCAACCCGCCCTATGGGGTGCGCTTGGATGACCACGCCGGGGCGCTAGCGACCCACCGCGAACTAGGGAAGGTTTTGCGCGAACGGTTCCAGGGCTGGATAGCGGGTGTGCTCATCGGCTCGCCTGAGCTCGGTATGGAACTCGGCATTCGCGCCTATCGAACACACACACTCTGGAACGGCGCGATCGAGTGTCGCTTGTTGCGCCTGAAAGTCGACGCTGAAAGCGAGCGCGAGCCGGGGAGGTTTGGCAAACCTGATGCCACTCTGAAGGACTCGCCTGGCGCCCGCATGGTCGCCAACCGACTCTCCAAGAATCTAAAGCACCTGCGGTCGTGGGCTAAACGTGACGATGTGTCTTGCTATCGCGTGTATGACGCGGACATGCCGGAGTATGCGTTTGCGATCGACATTTATCGCACCATCGATCCAGAACTGACATGGCTACATGTTCAGGAGTACGCGGCGCCGTCCGAAATCGAACTGGACGCAGTGCGCAGGCGCCGAAACGAAGCCCTCTCCGTGCTGACCGAAGTCACGGGCGTGCCGGATGAGCGCATCCACGTTCGAACGCGCCGCCGAAACAAGCGTGGCGAGCAGTATCGTAAAGTTGATGAGCAGGCCAACTTTCATGTGGTAGCGGAAGGTGGCCTGAAATTTCGGGTCAACTTCGACGACTACCTCGATACCGGGTTGTTTCTCGATCACCGCATTACACGTTCTCGTTTGCGTCAGGCGTCGAACGGCAAACGCTTCCTCAACTTGTTTGCCTACACGGGAACGGGAACTGTCTACGCTGCGGCTGGCGGTGCCTCGTCCACGACAACCGTCGACATGTCGCGCACCTACCTGGATTGGGCGGAGCGCAACTTGGCCATCAATGGGTTGGCGGGTCGGCAACACGTGTTTGTGCAAGCTGATTGCCTGACGTGGTTGCAGGACGGTGGCGGCCGGCCAGGTGACCGATACGACCTGATCTTTCTCGACCCGCCCACCTTTTCCAACTCCAAGCGCATGGAGGGTGTGCTGGATGTCGAACGCGACCATGTTGCGCTCATCGACTCCTGCATGAGACTGCTGGCGCCCGGTGGCCTGCTGGTGTTCTCAACGAATGCGCAGCGCTTCAAGCTCGAGGAATCCCTGAACACCAAGTACGACATCCGGGACATTTCCGCGGCCACTTTGCCCAAGGATTTCGAGCGCAATCCGCGGATTCACCGCTGTTTCGAAATCCGCGACTCAAAACCCGCCAAGTCACTTTACAGGGCTCCGGCGGTGCGGTAGCGTGAGTACATGCTGATTTCGATCACCAAGCGCACGATTAAAGCCAAGAAGCCCGAGGGGCTTCCGGAGGCTCGCGCGCGCTGATCGACTGACCAGCGGCGAAGAATCCAGGAGGCCCCGCCCGGTAACGAGCGGGGCCTTTTCGTTTTTGTTGTCAATTAACATCGGGAGAAGGTCATGCAATCTGGTCGTTCAGCGGCGCCCGTCGTCGCCATTGCCGGGGCCACGGGCGCCGTCGGAATCGAGTTGTTGGGGTGTCTGGAGCGTCGCAACTTCCCAGTGTCGGAGCTGCGTTTGTTCGCCTCCGCCCGTTCGGCGGGAAAGACGCTGCCGTTCCGCGGCCAACAGCTGCCGATCCGTGAGCTGACGGACGACGGTTTGACCGGTGTCAATATTGGTTTGTTTTCGGCGGGCAGCTCGATCTCGAAACGCTTCGCGCCGGTTGCCGTCACCAAGGGCGCCGTGGTGGTCGACAACTCCTCTGCCTTCCGCATGGACGCCAGCGTGCCGCTGGTGGTTCCCGAGATCAATCCGCAAGCGGTGCGCGAGCACAAGGGGATCATCGCCAATCCCAACTGTGCCGCCATCATTTCCATCACGCCGCTGTGGCCCATTCATCAAACCAACAGGATCCGCCGGCTGATCATCTCGACCTACCAGGCGGCATCGGGTGCGGGAGCCGCGGCAATGGAGGAGCTGCGCGAGTCGACCCGTGCATACCTCGATGGCCGGGAATATCGCAACACGGTTCTGCCCCATCCGTATGCATTCAACCTCTTCAGTCACAACACGCGGATCGATCCCGCTACCGGTTACAACGAGGAGGAGACCAAGGTCATTCAGGAAACACGCAAGATTTTCGGTGATTCCGCCATCCGCGTGGCGGCCACGTGTGTGCGCGTGCCCGTACTGCGGGCACACTGTGTCTCACTGACTTTCGAGTGTGAGCGCCCCATCAGTGCGGCTACCGTACGCCAGACCCTGGCCTCGGCTCCGGGAGTGAAGCTCGTCGATGATCCGGAAAAGAACTACTTCCCGATGCCGAAGGATGCTTCTGGACAGGACCCCATTCTTGTCGGTCGGATTCGACAGGATTTGAGTGATCCGAGCGGTCACTCGGTTGCGATGTTCGTCGCGGGTGACCAGTTGCTGAAAGGCGCCGCGTTGAATGCCGTGCAAATTGCGGAGCAGTTACTCTAGCCGGCGAAACTGTTGGGCTACCTTCCGCGAGCGGGCGCGTGCGCGTCCATCGTGAGAAGGAATGTTATATGAATCGGACATATTGCTTGGGAGTGGCTGCGGCCGTGGCGTTGATCGCCAGCGGTGCCGCAAACGCCGATGTGGATATTTCAGTGGCCATTCGGGGTGAAGTTGCTCCCGGTGTGTATGGCCGTGTGGATCTGGGTGGGCGCCCGCCGCCGACGTTGGTCTACGCCAAGCCGGTGCTGATCGCGCGACCGCCCGCTCGCGCGGTCGTGGAGGAGCCTGTTTACCTGCATGTTCCGCCGGAACATGCGCGTGCGTGGCGCCTGCATTGCCGCGAATATCACGCCTGCGGCCGGCAGGTGTATTTCGTGCGTTCGGAGGAGTACGAACCGAACTATCGCAAGGGCCATCGTGACCATGATCATGACCATGATCGCGGCCATCACGACCACGGTTGAGCGTTACAGCAGGTCCTTGATCCTGTAGTACAACATCGCCAGTACCAGAGCCGGGCGGCGGAACGGCGCGCCGCCCGGAAAATTCGCGTGTGGGATGCGGGCAAATACGTCGAATCGCTCGGCGGTGCCGGCGATGGCTTCAGCAATCAGCTTGCCCGCGATGCCGGTCAGGGCAATGCCGTGACCTGAAAATCCCTGAAGAAAGTATAAGTTGGGCGCAAGGCGGCCGAAGTGCGGCGCGCGATTCAACGTAATGTCGACATCGCCGCCCCAGGCGAAGTCGATACGCACGTCCGACAGTTGAGGAAACACTCCGAGCATTCTGGCGCGCGTGGCGCTCGGCGCATCGAATGACGACAGGCCCGAGTAGTTGACGCGGCCGCCGAACAGCAGCCGGTGATCTCCCGACAGCCGGAAGTAATCCAACACCCAGTTCATGTCACTGACGGCCGTGTTGTTGGCAATCAGGCCGCGTGCCCGTTCCGCGCCCAAGGGTTGGGTCGCCACGATGTAAGTGGCGACTGCCATGATTTTGGATGTCAGGGAGCGAGCCGTGTCGCCCAGGTAGACATTGCCGCAGAGGACGGCGTAGCGACTGCGTACTTCGCCATTTGGTGTACGGATGCGCACGTCGCCGCCACCAGCACGACCGCCCGCGCCGGCGGCGCCTGTGGTGTTGGTGTAACCAAGGGCGCGGGTCCCTTCGAAAATCTTCACCCCGGCACGTTCAGCCGCCGCTGCAAGCCCCAGCGTGTAGTTGAGCGGGTGAAGGTGTCCGCTCTGGCTGTCATACAGCGCGCCGATATAACGATCGCTGGCCAACGCCGAGCGGACCTCGTCGCGCGGCATGTAACGCACACTTTTGTACTGGTAGTGCTCACGCAGCTCTTTGAGCTCCGCGTGCAGCTCCGCGTCGTGACGCGGCTTGATGGCCGTCAGCATGTGGCCATCAACCCAGTCACAGTCGATCTGGTGTCTGGCAATGAGCTCGCGGATCAGCGCCAGGGCCTCGACTGTCACATCCCAAATGGTCCGGGCCGCCTCCGGTCCGACGAGCCGGATCACCTTGGACTGGGGAGCCGCCAGGCCGTAGATCGCCTGGGCACCACTGCGGCCCGAGGCGCCCCAGCCGATGCGGTTCTCCTCCAGCAGCACGACGCGATAACCGCGCTCCGCCAGGTGCAGGGCAGCCGAACAGCCAGCGATCCCACCCCCTACGACGCATACGTCGCAGTCAACGCTCCCCCCGAGCGCAGGGCGCTCAGGCGCCGCATGCGCGGAGGCAGCGTAATAGGACTGGGCATGTGGCTGGATCGCCATGATTCGCAAGGCTCGGACTGTGTTTAGGATATTTTGACGCCCCGAAGGCGGGCACCGCGCGCGCAGGATAGCGACCAGCGCACAGTCCGGGCAAATCCGCGGCTCCCGGAAGGGCTTTTCTCAAGCTATTACGCGGTTTTAGGCGCTGTGGCGAGAGGGCCGCCCGCCGGCCCTGAGCTGTGGTCTAATAGTCGGGTCGCTGGAGAATTCGCCGGCGGGTTTGTTAAATATAATAAACACCGCCCGGCACAAGCCGTCATGGCCGCTGCTCGCCCTCTAATCGGTATACCTGCCGACCGTCGCATGCTCGGTCTGCACCCGTTTCACGTCGTTGGCGATAAGTACGCCCGCGCCGTGCTGGACGGTGCTGACGGGTTGCCGCTGCTCATTCCGGCCTTGGCGGAAGAGCTGGGTATGGATGAGCTGCTGTCGCGCCTGGACGGCCTCATGTTCACCGGAAGCCCGTCGAACGTGGAGCCGCACCACTATGCAGGGCGTCCCAGCGACCCCGGGACGTTGCACGACCCGGCGAGAGATGCGACCACACTGCCCTTGATCCGCAAAGCGGTCGCCGCCGGTGTCCCGGTGCTCGGCATTTGCCGCGGATTTCAGGAAATGAACGTGGCCTTCGGCGGGACGCTGCACCAGAAGGTGCACGAGGTCGAAGGGCGGACCGATCACCGCGAGGATACGACCCAAGAGCTGGACGTGCAGTACGGGCCGGCGCATGAGGTGATCCTGGAGCCCGGCGGCATGCTGCACAGGCTGGCGGCCGAGGGCCAGGTGCTGGCGGCCACCGGCCGGATCACGGTGAACTCACTGCACTCGCAAGGCATCGACCGCTTGGGTGAGGGCCTGGCCGTCGAGGCGCGCGCGCCGGACGGACTCGTAGAGGCCTTCCGGATCCAACGGGCCCAGAGCTTTGCGGTAGCCGTGCAGTGGCACCCCGAATGGAAAGTATTGAGCAATCCGTTTTCGCGCGCGTTGTTCGCGGCATTTGGGACCGCGGCGCGCGAGTACATGCAGACGAGGCGTGCCGGGCGATAAGACCCGTGGCGCCCAAACAAAGGTCCTTTTATGGTGAGCGAGATCCAGCAGTTTTTCCGCGACCACGGCATTTCCGAGGTCGAGGCGATCATTCCCGACATGGCGGGCATTGCGCGCGGCAAGATCATGCCCGCGGCGAAGTTCGCCGAAGATGAAGGCATGCGTCTGCCGGAGAGTGTTTTCCTGCAGACCGTGACGGGCGACTACCCTCCGGAAACGGGGGACGCCATGAGCCCGGCCGAAATCGACATTGTCCTGAAGGCCGATCCCAAGACGGTGCGACGCGTCCCGTGGGCCGCGGAGCCGACCGCGCAGGTCATTCACGATTGCTTCTACTCGGACGGGCGCCGCGTCTCCATGGCGCCGCGCCATGTCCTGCGCAACGTTCTCGAGCTGTACGCACAGCGCGGTTGGGAGCCCGTGGTTGCCCCGGAGCTCGAGTTTTATCTGATTGAGCAGAACAAGGACTCCGACTACCCGCTGCGGCCTCCGGTGGGCCGGTCGGGACGTGCGGAGCCCGGACGGCAGTCCTACAGCATTGCGGCGGTCAACGAGTTCGACCCGTTGTTCGATGACATCTATCAGTTCTGTGAAGACCAGGACATCGAGATCGACACGCTCATTCACGAGGATGGGCCGGCGCAGATGGAGATCAACCTGATCCACGGCTATCCGTTGGATCTCGCCGACCAGGCGTTTCTGTTCAAGCGCACGGCGCGCGAAGCGGCGCTGCGCCATAAGATCTACGCCACCTTCATGGCGAAGCCCCACGCGAAGGAGCCCGGCAGCGCCATGCATATCCACCAGAGCGTGGTGGACAAAAAGACGCGCAAGAACATATTCAGCAACCCGGATGGAACGCCGTCGAACCTGTTCTTCTCGCACATCGCCGGCCTGCAGAAGTACATGCCGGCGGCCATGGGATTGTTCTGCGCCAATGTGAATTCGTATCGGCGCCTGACTCGCTACCTGTCGGCGCCTATCAATGTGCATTGGGGATACGACAACCGCACCGCCGGCCTGCGTGTCCCGATGTCGAGCGCTGAAGCGCGGCGTGTGGAGAATCGTGTCGGTGGCGCGGATGCCAACCCCTACATTGCGATTGCGGCCTCGCTTGCCTGTGGATATCTCGGCATGATCGAGCAATTGCAGCCGACTGATCCGATCACGGGGAGTGCCCACGATCTGCCGTTCGGACTGCCGCGGACACTGGATGAGGCTTTGCGCAATCTTCGCGATTCCGAGCCGCTGGTCAAACTACTGGGTGAGGCATTTGTATCGGCCTTCACCATCGTCAAGGAAGCCGAGTACGAGGTATTTTTGCAGGTGATCAGCTCGTGGGAGCGGGAGCATCTGTTGCTCAACGTCTGAATGTTATACAAAGCCAAACGATGAAATACCTCCTGGGTGCGATGTGTTTGGGTCTGGTGCTGGCTGGCTGTGGCGGAGGTGCCAAGCCTGCTGCACAAGAAGGGGGCAACGCCCCGGCGTCATCTGGCACGCCAGCAGCAGGCGAAGAAGACAAGGTTCTCAACGTCTACAACTGGTCCGACTACATCGAGCCCAGCGTGCTGGAGGCGTTTACCAGCAAGACCGGCATCAAGGTCAACTACGATGTCTTCGATTCCAACGAGGTAGTCGAGACCAAGCTGTTGACGGGACACACCAACTACGACGTGGTCGTGCCGTCCGCACCGTTTTTGCAGCGGCAGATCACGGCTGGCGTATTCCGGAAGCTGGACAAGTCGCAACTGCCCAATCTGAAGAATCTCGATCCAAAGATGATGCAGGAGATTGCGATCTACGATCCGGGTAACGAGCACAGCGTCCCCTACATGTGGGTGACCTCGGGCCCGGGCTACAATGTCGCGAAGATACAAGAGCGCCTGCCCAACGCCCCGGTAGACAGTCTGAAGATGTTCTACGACCCGGCCGTGGTCTCCAAGTTCAAGGACTGCGGCGTGTCGGTGCTGGATGCTCCCTCGGAGATCGTCGGCACGGTGCTGCTGTTTCTCGGCAAGGATCCCCGGAGCGAATCGGTGGAGGACCTGAAGGCGGCAGAGACTGTACTGCTGCGCATCCGACCGAATCTGCGCTACATCCACTCATCGCGCTACATCGATGATCTCGCCAACGGCGAGATCTGCCTGGCACTCGGCTGGTCGGGCGACGTCAAGCAGGCGCGCGATCGCGCCAAGGACGCCGGCAAGGGTATCGAGATCAGGTACGCCCTCCCGCAGGAAGGCACGATCATGAATTTCGACATGCTGGCCATTCCCTCGGATGCGCCGCATCCGCACAATGCCCACTTGTTCATCAACTATCTGCTCGAGCCCGAGGTCGCGGCGAAGAACTCGAACCTGGTGAAGTACGCCAACATCAACACGGCCTCGACGCCGATGCTGGTGGATGCGGTCAAGGGCGATCCGAACATCTATCCCTCCCCGGACATCCAGGCGAAGCTGGTGCCGGAACCGCCGCGGTCGCAGGAGTACCAGCGGCTGCTGACACGCACCTGGACGCGTTTCAAAACCGGTAAATGAGCGCAGAACTTCCGTAAGTGAGCACACAACCTCCCGGGCAAGCTCAAGCCCCGTATCTGCGGATCGAGAACGTCACCAAGCGATTCGGTGACTTCATCGCCGTGAATGACGTCTCGCTGCACGTGCAGCGGGGCGAGATCTTCTGCCTGTTGGGCGGCTCAGGCTCGGGCAAGACGACCCTGCTGCGGATGCTGGCCGGGTTCGAGACGCCGAGCTCCGGCAAGATCTTCATCGACGGTCAGGACATGAGCGAGATCGCGCCTTACGACCGGCCGGTCAACATGATGTTTCAGTCGTATGCGTTGTTTCCGCACATGACGGTCGAAAAGAACGTGGCCTTCGGGCTCGAGCAGGAGCGGCTCGGGCGCCAGGAGATCAAGCGCCGGGTGGGCGAGATTCTCGAGATCGTGAAAATGAGCCAGTTCACGGCCCGCAAGCCGCACCAACTCTCGGGCGGTCAGCGCCAGCGCGTGGCCCTGGCGCGCGCGCTGGTGAAGCGACCGAAGCTGCTGTTGCTGGATGAGCCGCTGGCGGCGCTCGATCGCAAGTTGCGCGAGCATACGCAGTTCGAGCTGATCAACATCCAGGAACAGTTGGGTGTCACCTTCGTGGTGGTGACTCACGACCAGGAAGAGGCCATGACCCTGTCCTCGCGCATGGGTGTCATGAACCACGGGCAGATCGTGCAGGTGGGAACTCCGACCGATATCTACGAATTCCCCGCCACCCGCTTCGTTGCCGACTTCATCGGCTCGGTCAACATGTTCGAGGGCAAGCTCATCGAGGACGAGCCGGATTTCGTGCGCATCCGCAGTGAAGAGCTGGGAGGCGTCATCTACGTCAGCCACGGAATCAGCTCGGCGCCCGCTGCCACTGTATGGGTGGCCGTGCGCCCGGAGAAAATCAACATCAGCAGGCGTCCTCCGACACCCGGCAGTGGCGTCCATCAGCCTGAAGCCGGCGCGGGTGAAAACGTCGTGCGCGGCACGGTCAAGGAGATAGCGTACATGGGCGATATGTCCATCTATCTCGTGCAGGCCGAGTCGGGCAAAACAATCCGTGTGACCATCCCCAACGTGGCCAGGCACATGGAGGATCGCATCACCTGGGATGAAACCGTGTATTTGTCCTGGCACGCGGAGAGTCCCGTCGTGCTGACCCGGTAGCGCGCCGTGCCACGTTTCAGCGCAATGGCCGGAAGACGCATCGTCATGGGCATCCCGATGCTGTGGCTGATCGTCCTGTTTCTCATTCCGTTCATCATTGTCTTCAAGATTTCGTTCTCGGAAGTGCGTCTGGCGATGCCGCCCTATGCGCCGCTGTTCGAGTGGCTCAATGGCAAGCTGGTCGCGGTCAAGCTCAATTTTGGCAACTACTCATATCTTTTCACTGACGCGTTGTACGTCAGCTCGTACCTGTATTCGCTGAAGGTCGCGGCGGTCTCGACCGTCATGTGCCTGTTGTTGGGCTACCCGATGGCGTATGCGATAGCGCGTTCAAATCCGACCACCCGCACCGTGTTGCTCATGTTGATCGTGTTGCCGTTCTGGACCTCGTTCCTGCTGCGGGTCTATGCATGGATCGGCCTGCTCAAGACCAACGGCGTGATCAACAACGTCCTGATGTCCATGGGGATCATTCACGAGCCCATCACCATGCTGCAGACCGACTTCGCGGTCTACGTGGGCATCGTGTATTCCTACCTGCCGTTCATGATCCTGCCGCTGTACTCCAACCTCGAGAAACACGATCTGACTTTGATCGAGGCCGCGGCGGACCTGGGCGCGGGGCCTTTTACGGCATTTCGGCGCGTCACCTTGCCGCAATCGCTGCCTGGGATCATTGCCGGATCGCTGCTCGTATTCATTCCCGCGGTGGGCGAATACGTCATTCCGTCGCTTCTGGGCCGCACGGACCAGCTCATGATCGGCCGCGTTCTCTCGGATGAGTTCTTCGAGAATCGTGACTGGCCGGTCGCCAGCGCCGTCGCCATATTCATGCTCGGACTGCTGGTCGTGCCCATGATGCTGTTCCAGCACTTCGAGAAGCGCACGATCGAGGCGCGCAAGTGAAGTCGCACGGCCTGTTTTCCCGCACCGTGCTGGTGTTCGGCCTGGTCTTTCTCTATGTCCCGATCCTGTCCATGGTCGTGTTCTCGTTCAACAACTCGCGACTGGTGACAGTCTGGGACAGTGCGAATTCGCCAACCATGAAGTGGTATGCGGCGCTCATGTCGAATGATCAGATCCTGGGCGCGGCCTGGCTGTCCATCCGGATCGCCATGATCGCGGCTTCCGGTGCCGTGGTCCTCGGTACGCTCGCGGGTATTGCGTTGGTCCGCTTTGGGGCATTCCGCGGTAGGGCACTGCTGGCGGGCATGACAACGGCGCCGCTCGTCATGCCCGAAGTGATCACGGGCTTGTCGCTGCTGCTGCTATTTGTCGCGATGGAACAGGCGATTGGCTGGCCCAAGGGGGGCGGTGCCGTTACGATCACGCTCGCGCACATTACGTTCTGCATGGCCTATGTGACGGTGGTGGTACAGTCCCGTCTGGTGGGCTTTGACGAGTCGTTGGAAGAGGCTGCCATGGATCTCGGGGCGCGTCCCGTAAAGGTGTTCTTCAGGATCACGCTGCCGTTGATCGTGCCGGCGCTGGTCTCGGGCTGGCTGCTTGCCTTCACGTTGTCCTGGGATGACCTGGTGATCTCGCAGTTCGTGGCCGGTCCCGGCTCGAGCACGCTGCCCATGGTCATCTTTTCCAAGGTCCGGCTGGGTGTCAGCCCGGACGTCAACGCGCTCGCCACCATCATGGTGCTCGTTGTCGCATCGGGCATCGTGGCCTCCTCGATCTGGATGCGATACCAGAACAAACGCCGTGAGCGCGACATGCGGCTCGCGGCTTCCGCCAACCTTTGAAGCGCAGAACATGACTCGCCAACAGATTGGAATTGACGTAGGGGGCTCTTCGATCAAGGCTGGGCTCGTCGATGTGGATGCCGGGCGCGTGGTCGGTGATTTGATTGCCGCACCCACGCCGCAACCCTCGACACCGCAGGCGATGTTGGCGGTGTTCCAGCACCTGGTGAGACAGTTGCCCGGCTCGCAGGGGCCGGTGGGATTGGCGATGCCGAGTGTCATCAAACACGGCAAGGTCTGCACGGCAGCGAACATCGACCGCGGCTGGATCGGCGTGGATGGCCCGGAATTCGTTGGCAACTCGCTTGGACAGCCGGCGTATTTTCTCAACGATGCGGATGCAGCGGGTGTTGCCGAGGTCAAGTGGGGTGCAGGCCGCGGCGTGCGCGGCACCGTGATCATGCTGACCTTCGGCACGGGAATCGGTACGGCCCTGTTCGTGGATGGCACCTTGTTTCCCAACAGCGAGCTGGGGCACATGGAGGTGCGGGGAATCGAAGCTGAGAAATGGACTTCGGCGCAGGTACGCACGGCACAGAAGCTCGACTGGCCGGCGTGGATCGAGCGTGTGAATGTCTACCTGGCGCAGATGTATGCGTTGTTCTGGCCCGATCTGTTCATCCTGGGAGGGGCAGTGAGTGAGCGCTTCAACGAGTTTGCGCCCCTGCTGCACTCCGAGGCGCAGATCCGCCCGGCGCACTTCGCCGGCCAGGCGGGGGTGATCGGGGCGGCCCTGGCTGCCGCGGGCGACTAGAGCGCACCGCAGCCATGCGCAGCAAGTCGTTCCGGAGCAAGCTGCCAGATGTCGGCACGACCATATTCACCGTGATGTCCCGGCGTGCGCGCGAGTTGGGCGCACTCAATCTGGGGCAGGGATTTCCCGACTATCCGATCGATCCGCGGCTGACCGAGTTGGTCACCGAAGCCATGGCGGCGGGCCACAATCAATACGCCCCCATGGAAGGTGTGATCGAGCTGCGCCAGCGGATTGCTCAGAAGCTGTTGGCGACCTACGGCCTGACATTCGATCCCGATTCGCAAATCACGGTGACCGTGGGTGCTACCGAGGGCATCTACTCGGCCATCCAGGCGGTGGTCGGTCCTGGCGATGAAGTCATCGCGTTTGATCCCGCTTACGATTCCTATGAGCCGGCGGTTCGGCTCGCCGGTGGACGCTGTACCAGGTTGCCGCTGATGCCGCCCGGATTCCGCTACGACTGGGATGCGGTCAGGGCCGCAATCAACGAGCGCACGCGACTGGTGCTTTTCAACAGTCCGCATAATCCGGCCTGCACGGCGGCGTCTGCTGAAGATCTCAACGCGCTTGCTGATGTCATCCGTGGACACGACATCTTTGTCATGTCCGATGAAGTGTATGAGCACGTGACTTACGATGGCCGTGTACACGCCTCTGTCCTAACGCAGCCCGAGCTGGCCGAAAAGGCTTTCGTGGTGTTCTCGTTCGGCAAGACGATGCACGCAACCGGAATCCGTGTAGGTTACTGCGTGGCGCCGGCCGAACTGACCCGCGAGCTGCGCAAAGTTCACCAGTTCAATACGTTCAGTATCGCCAACGCGCCACAGGTTGCCATTGCTCGCTACCTGGCCGAGAAGCCCGAGGGCTGGCGCGCGCTCCCGGGATTCTTTCAGGCCAAGCGCGATCGGGTGCGTTCGGCGCTGGCTAATTCGGGTTTCACGCTGCCTGCGGCCCAGGGCACCTATTTCCAACTCCTGGACTTCAGTGCTTTCGCGCCCGCCGATGACCTGGCATTCGCGGAGCGGTTGCTCACGGAAGCGGGCGTCGCGACCATCCCCCTGTCACCGTTTTACGCGGTGCCGCCAGCGTTGCCGGTCCTGCGACTGTGTATTGCGAAGCAGGACAGTACGCTCGATGCGGCCACGCAACGACTCAATGAGTTTGCGGCTCGCCTATCATGAAAAACACTACCCGCGTCAATCATCCACCGGCCGTGGATCTGCCCACCGATAATCATTCGGTGGTGGCACCCATCTACCAGAGTGTGAAGTTCGAATTCGACTCGCTGGATGAGACCGAGAAGTTTCTGCGCGGCGAGCGTTCCGGATTCTTCTACACACGCGCTTCCAATCCGACCACGCGGCAGCTCGAGCTGCTGCTCGCGGAATTGCAGGGCCGGGAAGAATGCCTGGTCACCGCCTCGGGTGTCGGGGTCATTTCACAGACTTTGCTGGCCCTGACCAAGCAGGGCGATCACGTCATCTGCTTCATTGAGACCTACAACCCCACGCGCTACCTGATCCGGCGGCTGCTGGCCCGGTTTGGGGTAACGCACACCATGCTGTCGATCGAGGACACCGCCGGGGTGGAGCGGGCGCTGGCCGCGCACAAGACGCGCCTGGTCGTGTTCGAGAGCCCGACCAACCCGGTGACCAAGATCGCTGACATCACGGCACTGACGCGGCTCGCCCGAAGCGCGGGCGCGCTAACCGTCATGGACAACACTTTCGCCGGCTTCCATCAACATGGCGAATACGAGATCGACCTGTTCCTGCACAGTCTCACGAAGTACGCGTCGGGCGCCGGGGACGTGATGGGCGGCGCCGTGATCGGCCGTAGCGAGTTGATCCGTGGGATGCGGAACGACTTCGGCACATTGGGTGGAACTCTCGATCCGCATGCCGCATTCTTGATCCTTCGTGGGCTCAAGACCTACTTCGTGCGTTACAAGGCACAATGTGCGAGCGCCATGCGGGTTGCAGAGCTTCTGGCCGCTCACCCGACAGTGGCGCGCGTGCACTATCCCGGGTTGCCGACTCACCCGCAGCACGAGCTGGCCAAAGCGCAGATGAAGGACTTCGGCACCATAGTGACATTTGACTTGAAGGCCGGTGCGGATGCGGGTGGCCGGTTTGCCGGAGCGCTGCAGTTGTTTGCGCTGGCCGCGAGCCTGGGCTCCACAGAATCCCTCGTTGTTGCCCCGCAGATGATGGGGGGCAAGGATCTGACGCAGGATCAGTTGCGCACGTCAGCTGTCACGGAGGGCACGGTGCGACTGTCGATTGGGCTGGAAGATGTGGATGACCTCATGGAGGATGTGACGCAGGCATTGGCTGCCGCCGCGGGATAGTGATCCAGGTAGCGGATCGGATTTCTTTTGCGGTGGAAGAATGGGCGTGGTTGCGCAGGTTGCGCCCAGTGTCACCATTATGTTTAATCCACAAGCACCCACAACTGAAGTCTCAACACGTTCCCTGGTGTTCCGCCAGGCGTTGGCGGCCGCATTCAAGGCCCGCCGCCAGAATCTTCCCCCGCCGCCCGCATCGCTGCCGGCCCTGCTCGAAGGGTGCCGT
>Ga0307509_10001397_pt1 | contig 40953 bp, 48 predicted proteins | sample 10_EM_MG_FD_202245 | JGI IMG/M metagenome (GOLD analysis project Ga0307509, IMG submission 202245) | Populus trichocarpa ectomycorrhiza microbial communities from riparian zone in the Pacific Northwest, United States - 10_EM | ecosystem: Host-associated > Plants > Roots > Unclassified | place...
CTCAGGACGCAGAGGACGCAGGGGACGCAACTCAGGACGCACAGGACGCAGGGGACGCAGATTCAACGTCGCGTGCGTCAGGACGCAACGGCGCCGTATCTGACGCAGGGTAATTTTTTGCTGATGATCCAGACTCCAATGCGACTGAATTCCATGAAACCTATGAGGATTTCATAAGCGATAATGATAACCTTGAAGGTCTTGCAAATAATAGCTGTGAAAGCGGCATTCCAGATGCCAGAGAATTGGTTACGGAGCAAGTCCACTTAGGCTTACTGACTCGCGGGGTTCATGATATGGAGGTTAGCTACCTTGATGCCGCAGGCGATAGCGATGAGAATCCAGAACTTGACTTTTTTCCTCCACTTACTCTCCTTACACATTTTGAGGCTGTCCAACAGCTTTACCATCTTTCCCGCTATCTCCAGTCACTTCCTATCGATACTCTTCCTACTCTGGCTGGGCGCAGAATTACTCTTTCTACTATGGCTGAGCAAACCACTTATCTTGCTACTGCAATTACCCTGTAAGTTTCATGCTTTTACTTTCACCTTCATCTTCATAATTTACTAAAACTCAAAATTTTAGTTATCAGGAATCCCTTAAAAAGCAGACCAAAATTGATCATTACTTTACAAGACTCTCCTCTCATTCCATCCAGCAAAGTGAGGGCAATTCCCCCATGGTGGCTCAGGCAGGGTCTCTGTTGGCTGGAGGGCAAAGGGAAGGAAAGAAGCAACAGGAGGACCGGAAAGGAAAAGTGAAAGAAATTGTTGTTTCTGATCAGGGGTTCAATTTGGACGATAGTGTCACGGGGAGTGAAACTGCTGATGACGAGAGTGACTTCAAGATTTTGCAACCGGGCCCTCATCGGTATCCACACCCGGAGGACTCTCAGGACCTGAACCTCTATCCCTCCCAGTATGATCACAATCGCAGGTTCAGCCAGGTTTATGGAAATCTTCTCCTTTACTCAGACTATTTTTCCTTATAGCAAGATGAGTTTGTATGTGGACAGGGGGGATAAAATCAAAACATTCTTTACAGATTCATTATACAGTATTCTTCACTATGTATTTCATTATAGCGAGAGATTTTGTATGGGGCCTTTGATCTCACAAGCCCTGGTTTCGTAATAGCAAATTTTCCCGTACAAAGAGGTTCCTTACAACGAGGTGCGACTGTACCTTTGATTTTCGCAATGATACCCGTACCGGGTTGTCCTCTCCTTCGCTTCGGTACGGTGCTGTGAATCTAGGGGGGTTTTTTTTTATAAAGGTAACCCATCGCGCACCCACCCGCCCGATACCGATACTTGGCTTGTGCTACGTTTTGGTTTCCCCTTCCTTGTATGATAGGGTGTTATTTTCATAACGAATCGGGAGGTGAAAAGGAAAGTGCGGGAGTGAGGAGAAGAGGAAAGAAGGTGCGGGATCTTGGGGAATTGCACTCCGGTAGTGCCGGCAGGGCGAAGGTAAGGGGGAGAGGGAGTTCTCGAGTAGAAGAGCACACCTGGTACAAGTATGAAGTACCATAAGGGGGCTTGGACAGAATGGGAGTGAAGGATGGATGGATGGAAGGAAGGAAGGAAGGCGGAAAAAGTAACTTCTCTCACAGAAAGGTGAAAATTGAAAATCGAAATCGAGGAGGGAAGAGGTTGATAGCAATGAAATGTAGGATAGTATCGGTAGGGGGACCTGGGATAAACCTGGGAACGAACGAATGAAAGAAGACATGTAAAGGCGGCAAGAAAGTGAGCAGGCAAGGAGTGACCCGCCAAGGATCGTGCGTAACAAAAGAGGCTCTGCGGATGATCGGCGGGCCGTTTGAAAGCAGGCGGGCTCGCAACTTGCCCGAGGAAGGAATGAAAAAGCGAAAAGCAAAAACAAATGGGAGAATCAAATTCCCGACCGGTCGACCGCGCTATGGTATGATACCGGTACCGGAACCGGTATGAGAGGAACCTTTCTCAGTATCAGCGACTCTCAGGTCTTTCCCACAGAGCACACTTCAACCTTTAAATTTACATTGCATTCCAGTACTTGTGCAGTAACAAATACTTGTAATAGCAGCAATCATACTTTCGAAGTTACTCGCGTCCACCCCACAAAAAAAAAAGGGAAAAAGGAAAAAGGAAATGAAAAATAAGGGGGAACGAGCCGGGAACTAAAATTTAGAATTTTCTTTAATGTTAAAAAGCAATTCTATAGATAGCCTATGAGACCGTGCTTATTACCGGTATCATAGTTTGTTTGACACCACAAAAAATTGTTTTTTTTTGCCTTTCTCTGCCTACCGTTCTACCGGTATGTCTCTCCCCAAGACTCCCAAATATGTATCGATGAATATGCCAGGATCCGATTTATTTTGAAAGAAACGTTTGGATTTTGCAAGATTTTCCCATGGTTGTGTTTTCTCGCTTAAAAGTTGAATTATCATTTCCTTGGCTGCGGGTGGTAATACTCGAGTATAAAAAACATTGATGGCATTCAACAGGCAGGAAGGGCCGGGGGCTGGTTGGCACTGGATAGGTTTCTTTTTCTTTTTCGAGACTTAGGCTGATAGCATTCAGTTCATGGTACAAGTACCATACTGTATCGGGGAGGAAGTTGAACGAAAGGAGGACTGCACCTGACTATCAGTGCTACCAGGGCGGATGGGCTGAGGGTTCCCTTTGCGGCGCGAATGGATGCGGTGGAGTGCGTATGGTACGGTTCGCTATGTGGTGGTGTTGTGCTCGTGCCGGTATGATACCGCACATTTCGTATCAAAAGATTGTGAAGTCACAATAGTCGTTTGGTGTCTTCCATCGGTAGACAGCGATCTCACGACGCTCAAGACGAAAGCGGCGGCGGGGGCGGCGGCGGTGGTGGTGGTGCTCACATGAACTGACATTATTGGTGACCTCAATGAGTGTACTCGAGTACTCGTACTGTGCTGCAGCTTGTATCAGAACTGTAGGCGGAGTCGATCTGGATCGAACGTTTTCGGCCTTTTTTCACATCTCCTGTCCCTTCGGGTATTTTGTTCGTTTGGCCCAAAGAAATTTCGCATACTAGTGCCGTACCCTGATGCGATTCCCTAATTAGTTTATAACCGGAATCTGCCGGTACGGTTGTGCCAGGTTGGGTGGGAGGGTGAGTTCTTTTTCTTTTTCTTTTTTTTTTTGTCTTTCCATCCATTCTCGGAGGGGTTTTTTTTTGATAGGATTTGATGAGGCTACGATAGCTCCATCTGCAAGCACGAGAACATGGACAGCAGGATCGTGGTTAAGTGCCCAGGGGGACTGAAAGGTCGCGAGGAAATGGAAGTAAGAAGTAAGCTTGTGGGGAAGAGAGACTTGTTGGTTCTTTTTTTCTTTCTGTTGTTGAAAGTGCTTTTTGTTACTTTTTTTTCCTTGCCCTTTTCTGCCCCCTCTGCTGACTTGGCTGTGCTGGATTGTGTAATGTGCTCAACTGGGGGGATCTTAGGAAATTCCACAGCTCGAACCTCGATTCTCTCCTGGGGCCACTGTCGCCTACCAGTGCTCGAGTGGGTACGTATCAGGTACAAGTACTGTACCCGTTGGTACCTACCTCGCCATTCCGCGACAGCATCTGGCCTGTGTTCGAGTAACTATACCGGTAAGAAGTTGCGAGGTGCCAGTATGCTCGTGCCAGCACAAAAACGGAATATTTCGAGTATCCGAAGGTGGTGGGGATCTTGTCTGTGAATTCATGCTTGGAGTATCGCGACCCGAAAATTGGGGACAACATAACTCCAATATCCAGCATGACCACGGTCTGAACCCCCGAGTCCTGATCCTAACTACAAAATCTGGCATTGTTGTTTTGATGGGGTACTCGTACTCTCTTCTCTTGTTGCCGGCTATCGCCCTTATTACCATTCTCAGGGCGTCTGTACCGAATGTCTCGACGAATGAGGTTCCCCTCTGTTGCACACACCTGATGGGGGAAATAACTTTTTGCCTTGACGAAAATCGCAACCCCAGCCTTAGCCCCAAAGCCTCACCGCTTCCAGCAACCAAAAAGTGACCCGGTTCCCATCTGTATGATGCCCAGAACTTTTTTCTTTCCTTTTCCCTTTTTACGCCTCTGCTTTGATTCCCCCTTCCTTCCTTCTGGTTCCCCTTCCAATTTTCTCCCCCCCCCCCTAGCTCCCCCCCTACCCTTTCGCCTCTCCCTATCCACTGCGTTGACATAAGATGGTAAAAAGAGTTGTAAGATATTGAAAAACCCCGCAAATCAGTTCAACGACCAGGAAGAGTGAGTCCTCCCCGGATGCTAGGTGCCTCTCACGCGTGGTCACTCGGGAGTGAGCTCTCCTTCCTCACCCCCTCACCCCCCCTCTACCTTACTCTTTTACCCCTTCTTCCCTCCCCCTTTTACCTTTAAATAGGGATGGGCGCACGTCGCCAATGTGAAAGTAGTCCAAAAGTCTTCTGAAAGCTCTTCCTTCCTCATCTGTTCAAACTGAAAGTAACTACCCGTCCTTAATACATTGCCCCCCCATCTACATCGCCACCCCCGATATACTTTTTCCTTTCTTCCTCCCTTCTCTGATCGAAAAGCAAAAGAAAAATCATAAAGCTCCAATAAAGGTATACAAAATATCATAACCCAACACAAAGGAAGGAACCAAGGGAGATCTTATTTTTATTACACAAGAAATAGGGTCAATCGCAAGGAAAGAAGGAAAGGAAAGGAGAAAGAAAGAGAAAGAAGAAAAGCTATTTGGGAAACCATGCAAGTTTCTTCGCTCGTGCAGCAGGATTGGAACGTTCTCGAGCAATTGAGATCAAGCATAGGCGGTGGGACACAAGTTGGGAGTGGGAGTGTTGGTGGGGAAAAGCATGCCGGGGCTAGAATTATTCCGTACAGTTCAGATCTCTTAGGCGGGAGTGGAGGAGGAGGAGGGGGCTCTGGAACCTTCCGCGTATCTTCAAAAAGGGCGCGAAACGCTTCCTCAACACCAGCACCAACACCAGTTCTATACCCTACTCCATATCCTCACCTTCCACCACTCAACCCGAAAATATTTCCAATTGATCAACCACCCGTTAATAAACGACAACGAACGATGTCTGAAGAAACCGCTTCACCCGCTTCTACTTCCCCCGCCGGTACTCCCAGTAAGTTTTTTTTAGTTTTTTTTTAGTTTTTGCTCTTTTTTTCTTCTCTTTCCTTCTCACCCCTGTCCACTCTTTAGATGCGCGGGGTATTCTCCTTTTTTTTTTTTTGGTGGGGTAAATGAAATTTGGGCTGACTGGCCTTTGCCTGTAGGCCGCCCTCGAGTTTACCTCGACATTTCGATAGCGGGGAAACGAGCTGAACGTGTTGCTTTCGAGCTGGTAAGTTTTTCAAAAACAACAATCATTTTTATTCCACACCTTTGACCTCTGAGGCTAACTTGACATTAGTATAATGACAGTAAGCACCCCTAGTTTTTTACTGAGTGGGCGCCCGAGCAGCATTTTAACTATTTGTCTAGTCGTACCCAAGACTGCTGAGAATTTCCGTGCACTCTGTACCGGTGAGAAGGGTGTTGGGAAAAGTGGAAAGCCGTTGCACTACAAAGGTAGGCCTGACTTTTGAATTAATCTCCGCATCTACTGACTGGTCTGATAGGCTCCACCTTCCACCGGGTTATTAAGAGATTTATGATTCAAGGTGGTGACTTCACTGCTGGCAATGGGTACATTCTCTGCCCACCCCAAACTCACAGCTTTCATCGGAAAAAGCTGACAAAATGTTATCAGATCTGGTGGTGAATCGATCTACGGCACCAAGTTTGAGGATGAGAATTTCGAGAAGAAGCATGACAGGCCGTTCTTGCTTTCTATGGCAAACGCTGGCCCCGGCACCAATGGAAGTCAGTTCTTCATCACCACTGTCCCGACTCCTCATCTCGACGGAAAGCACGTAGTCTTTGGCGAAGTCCTATCAGGGAAGAGCACAATCAGGAAGATCGAGGATCTTAAGATTGATAATACCGATAAACCTGGAAAGCCTGTTGTGATTGCGGGTAAGTACTGCGTCATTAAGAACTCTGCGTATAAATGAATACATGCTAACTATTTTTTAGACTGCGGTGAGCTGAATGGACCTGATGCTGAGGCTGCTGGTCTGCGCAAGGATGATGGGACAGGCGACCCTTACGAAGATTTCCCCGATGACGAGAATCCAGACATGGACGGTTCTACTGCTTTGCGGATCGCAACCGAGCTCAAAGAATTTGGTAATAAAGCATTCAAGGCCGGCGATATCGAGCTTGGTTTGGACAAATACGAGAAGGGCCTACGCTACCTGGCGGAATACCCGGCACTTGTTGAGGGTGACTCACCAGAGGTGTTCCAAAGCATCAAGGCGTTGAAGTTTACTTTGTACTCGAACATTGCGCTTCTACACAACAAACAGAAGGGGCATAGGGAAGCGGAGGATGCCGCAACCAAAGCTCTTGCTATTGAAGAGGTGACTGGGCCCGAGAGAGCAAAGGCATTATACAGGAGGGCCGTAGCGAAGGTTGCATTGAAGGATGAGGATTGTGCATTAGATGACCTGAAGGAGGCACATAAGCTTGCACCCGACAACGCAGCTGTGACAAAGGAACTGGATGTAGCCAAAAAGAAGCTTGCAGCCAGAAAAGAGAAGGAGAAGGAGGCCTACAAGAAGTTCTTTTCTTAAAGTGATTTGTAGAGCTTTTCTCATGTATTTTCCTTACTATAACTGGAGTTTTTAATTGTATCACTTTAGAATGGTCACGTCTGTCAAGTAGACAGGGCGTGGTACATAGGGTATTTTTGTGGGCAAGTTGGTGTTTTCTTTTTATTATTTGAAGTAATCCCTTGTGAAAGCTTTAGTGGCTGGCATGATAGGTCAACTTGGGGTTTTAGAGGTGCAAGAAACAAATCGCCCATATCCAATAGGATCGTGGGAACGGGGATAAGTTTACATGCGAGAAGTAAGCCCGTGGGCTACGAGTACTCTGCCTGTGCCGACAGTACCTAATTCCAGCCCAACCCGCCTGCGGGACCTCTAGAAATGTACTCGAGTACTGTACGGTAGTTTAAGACATACTTGAACTCAGGTACGCAATGGGAATGATATCTTTGAATAATGCGGCGAATAATCCACCATCTCGGACCAAAGACACGGTATTCATACGGTGGCCAGGGAGAGATAGACACCGGCATCATTAGTAACTGATATACCAATAAGCAACTGTAATCGTAGTTCTCCCTCCTTTCCCCGGAGATCATCATAGTTAACCCGGGCTCCGAGCTTAAACGCACGCAAGCAAGTACGATACGGTACTCGAGGACAATGCTGTGCAGTACTGGTACAGCGCAACACTCGTAACGCCGTGCGTGACCTTTGCGCAACGGGCTGGTTATCATACGTATTGCGTGCAGCCAAAAACTTAGCCTCTCAGACTTTCGGCGGCACGCAATATCATAATTACCGGCCTATTTCCACAAATATCATAGCATTACGAGTACCGTACTCGTACAGTACTAGTACAGTACAGTGCAGTGCAGTGCAGTAGGTAGGCATCATACAATAATACCAGTTAGCTATGATAGAACTCTCTCTCTCTCTCTCTCTCTCTTTTTATTTTTATTTTTTAATATCATACCTTCCCTCTTCCTGACGCTTATATGCGATGAAGAAGGTCATTATTATTTGAGCGCTAGCGTTAGCGTACTGTAACTGTATCGTGTGCCGGTAAGGTAAAGTAAAAATTTAGTTGCAGGTGACGGAGGTAACCGTCATCTATTCTATCTTAGATCAGACTAGAGCAATGGAGGGGAAGGAGAAAAAGGAGTTATGGCGCTGGAAATAGCCCTTTTTTCTTTTTTTCTTTTTCGCGGTTGGTTTGCATAAATTATCATGAGCTACGGTAGCTAGCTAGCGTATAGAAGTTTCGATGAAGAATATCGTGCGTATCATAGCGGTAGTGTTACCGGTAAAGGGGGGCAGGGCAGGACAGGGGGCTCTGGAAGCTTTTTCCATGAAAGAGGGCGGGGAGGGGGGTTCGATAAGCTGGCTGCAGGTGTAACGGTTTTCTTTTCTTTCGCATTGATGGATTTGTTGGTGTGCGCTGGATGGGTAGATGCGAGAGCGGCTTATTGGCAGTGAGTGGTACGAGGTTCACTGTATGATCGTATGCAGAGATAGGGTTCGGTATTTATGGGCGGTTGGGGGAGAAGGAGAAAAAGGAGATGGCCCTTATACAAATTCTTGATCTTTGATACTCTTATCATAAAATCGGGATTTCTGGGTTGCACTACGGTACTGGGGATTGCACTGTCTGTTAACTTATATTGTGAAAACGTTTGAGCTCCACAGCGTTTCGAAGGAACCTGGCCCGGGTCTGCAGTGTCTTGGGCTGCGGGGCCTTACCTTGGTAGAGTGGTCTCCTAGGGGATGAGTAGCTATCACTTTTTTTTTAAATCCTAGCAGATATTACACTACTTGTCTAGACTCATGGAACATGCCTATGCGTCTTGTTTGCCTCATTGAAACAGCGGCCCTGGCTTTACATATCATCTCAGCACGGATCTTGAATGTAATGGCGGTCACTGCGGGGATGGCAATAGGCACTCTGATATTCTTCGTACGGACGAGCACGGTAATCAGGTTGTTCTCCTGATTTTCGTTCTTCCGCTAGCATTGCATGAGCTACCAGTACTAGTACTCGTAATTTTCTGACGTTTGCGAACACAACTGCTATTGCATACCGGCAGAGAGTGGGTTAGAGCCTCAGGATTTTGGTGCTATGCAATAGCAGTCGTGTTTGCAAACGTCAGAAAATTACGAGTAGACTCATGCACACACATAGGACCCATGAGATGCGCACTATGTGATTACTCGACACATTCCCTCACCTACTCCCACTTTTCCGGTAGGTGTGAGAAAGGGGTTAACAAGCACGGCGAATTCGTTGGCATGCACGGTGCTGGTAGAGATCTGCTAGTGCGACCGAGTTGAAGTTCGTTACTTTGTATGGGAATTGTCACCTTAGCTGCCCAACCTCAACTCGGCTAAGTTAGCAGATGATCAGCTTACGATGCTGGATCTGGGACCGTCACTGGAAACTGGAATTGCGGAGGAATTGGGCATACAGTGCCTCTCGAAGGCTGCAGAGGCTGGCTTCTAAGAGGTTACCTAAGTAAGTGCTGGCTTCTTCTGTGGCCAGAAGCTGAGAGTCATTATTCCATTAACTGTTCCTCATGAGGATGGATTCCGTTGGATATTCTTCAGAGCCGAGAGTGGTGCCTCATTGGCTTGTCTCTCGGCTCTGGCTTGCAGAATACTGGTAAATGCTTGACTGCTGATCTATTCAGGCGAGTGAACTTGGTCTCATAGAGGGCTGGGAAATTCCTGGGGATATACGGTGGTCTTCTTGTCCAGGTTTCGCCGGATAACAAGTTAGGAATCCTAATCCTCCCAGTATCGGGTCTCTCTCAATAGGGTTAAGACCAGCTTGTGGTTCCGGTTTCGGGGGAAATAGGTGGAATTTGCCTCCGGTGGAGAGGGGAGGAGAGGGTCCCAAGTTGTAACACTAGTTTCGCTGTAGGTATGAGTGAGCAGTAGAAAAGCTCGCTTGTGGAGTTAGCCTATGGCTTTATGGGCGGGCAGGATTGGCTTCTTTTCGCCTTTTTTGCCGTGGTTTCGGTGTTTGCTTAGAATAGGGTACAGTACCGGTACCGTACGGCCAGTCTGTGGCCAGCGTAGGCATGATGCTAGATATTATTGACAGAGGTTAACCGATCATTGGTTGAGTGCTCGGGTTCATGCAGGATTGTGAGGTACGGGTATGGGGTACTCAGGAACGGGAGAAAGCCCCTGAGCGTAAGGACGAACCTATCAGCAGGAGAAAAATCTCTTGCCTGAGAATTGGTGTCCAGAGGGTCAGGGTCACCATATTTTCGGTAAATTGGGTCAGTCCATCTTTCGAAAGCCCATCGAACACGAGGCTCGGGCAAGGAAGAGGCTGTTGGACTGGGGTTTTGTCTCATTCCAAGGCAAGGCATCTCCATCATCGAAACTTCCAGGCCCTAGGGGGTATGGAGAATAACATGGTACACTCGCATAAGCTGCATCAGGTCAAACTGGCGGAGAAAGGATGCTAAAACGACATCCAAAGTGTTGGAATCCCCGTCGCACTAAATCACTTGAGCGGGCACTAGCTATGATAAACCTGACTGCTGCGGAACAAGCAGTGCTGCGTAGAATCGTAGGTTAGAAACAATCTTTTAAATGGTAACAATAGAACAAGAAGGTTTGGCTATTTGCCTCTCAAAGCCCTCTTCGACTGTACTCGAGTACTCGAGTAGCTACCTGCATTGCCGTGCATGCGGACCATAGCGTGGAGAATTACACTGCAGCATGGTACCAGTATGATACTCGAGTAGACAATTGCGCTTGTCCGCTGAGTACCTTGTTGATCAGAATGAAGGGTGCGAGTAAGCAGGTGTGCGGGGGTTTTGACATGCACCATAGCATCATCATCCTTTGTCCCACTTGTGTGAGGTGGAGATCAAAATCCGCAGGGGGTGGACGAATAGCGGGGGTTTAGGAGGCTTGATATTTTTTCTGCGAGGTTAGATTTACTAGATTGGCCATTGGATGACTGTATGGAGGTACACTCTTACCGTACTGGTACTTGTATTGTATCATACTGGTACTATACCGATTACCCTACACCGCATGAAGGGGAGTTATCAATGGATTCGCCGCTCACAGAAGAAAAGTCAAGGTGCATATCTAAGCACTCGAGTATTGCGGATACGGCAGAGTGTTTGTGACTGTTTGTGAACGAATGGGCAGGCGCTGATTGGCAGTTTTTTTGGTGCTGATTGTTCGAAACATTTGAGGGGAGGAGAGGAGAGGAGAGGGGTTTGATGGTCTAATTTTGAATTTCTATCTATCATATCTATGAAATACCTTGCATATGCGGAGCGCTCGTATATACTCGAGTATGATATGATAGTATAATACCGGTATCTTTTCTTAAAAGTCGGATTTGGGCTTGGGGCGACCAAGCCAACGAGCAAGAAGCTGCCAATCGCTCCACTTCCCTCCCTGATATCCCCAATGACCATAGGGTCGCCCTCTGTAGCCACGTTTTTGGCAGCTTCGGAAGTGAATGTCGGAAGGGAAGGAGCACCGCTGATGAGGTTTTTGTTAGGGTGCTGGGATTTTCGCAGGCGTTGCGTACAGGGGCTGCGGGGTATGGTCCAGCCAATGGCCCCTTCCTTTTTTTTCCTTTAGTTTCGTCTTGGCCTTGTCGGCCACGTCAAATGGGAGGAGAGAGAGAGCCCTTTTCGTCTATTTCCGTGTGGAGGGAAGGGTAAAAGGAAAACTCGCCCTGCACACACACACAAATCAGAAGAAAAACGGGGACCCATTTCTCTCTTCGCCCCTCGCTCTTCCATACTAAAAACAAACTCTCGTCACTCCGCCATCACCCTGCTCTTCCTTCCTTCCACCCACCCACCAACACCTCCCCTCTCAACCCCTCTCCACCACACTCCCTCCAATCCCACCTTTCTCGACCAAACAGTCGACATTGCTAAAGAGCAACCAGCAACTGTTGCCCACTCTTGAATAATGGCGTCCCAATACGCCCAGAACCCGCGTCGAGGCTCTCAGTCTCCATCAGCCCTCGCCGCTTGCATCGTGAGCGATGACGACTCTGGTTACGGCTCTGTTGTGGGGGGTGAAGGAGATCATCATGCTGTGGCGGTTTTGAATCCGGGACAAGCGAGTAAGTTGAATCCTATCTTTTGATCCCGCCACCCTTTTTCACTTCATCGATTATTCCCGGGTGCCGATTTGGGAAAAAAAAAAAAAAAAAAAAAGAGTGCTGATGCTGACTCTCGATTACTAGCCGACGCCGATAGGAGATTGTGGGCGAGCCATGTCAGCCAACTTCACTAGTATGTTTATTCTTTTTTTGGCGTGTTTGTTTGATCAAAGAATGATGTTTGTTGACATTTAAACAGCAATCAGAATCGTGTCGCTCTTGGCCGCTCTATCGCCCATGCTGTTGATACACTCAAGGTACTTGCCGGCTTGGATGTTTCGATTTACTGTATGCTAACCAGGTACCCAGAAATTTCAACACAACAATAGCAAATGGCCAGCCCATTACCCATCCGTTCAGCGTGTGGTAGGGGCGCCATCGCTAGCACGCAGTCAATCATCTGGAGCTGAGGGTGCACACTCTCCACCTCCCATGAGAAGGTCCTCGACCTCGCAATCAGATACCGATTCTCCACAGCAGCCAACAACAACATCGGAGCCTCGTTTGGTCACTCCACAGATCGCACAGGAGTTCAACGTTTTGAAGTTGGATCTCAAGCTTGGGGCGCTCTCACCATCAGAACTCGTTCACTCGCTCGAAAAGTCGTCGATTGCTTCTTTGTTGGATGGAAAAATTTCTCAGTCCATCAAACACCTTTCTGCCCTTAGGGAGAGAATTGATGATACCGCATCGAAAGTGCTTGTTACTGGTGATTTGAATGCAGGAAAATCGACCTTCTGTAATGCTCTTCTCCGCAAGAAGGTGCTTCCTGAGGATCAACAACCCTGCACAAGCATCTTCTGTGAGGTTTTAGATGCCAGAGACAATGCTTCGGTTGAAGAGTTCCACGCAATTCCCATTGATGGACCAGCATATGACCGCAATGACGAGAGCACATACGACGTTTACCCGTTGGAGAAGTTGGAGGAAATTGTTGTTGAGAACGACAGATATTCTCAGGTCAAGATATATGTGGAGGATGCTCGGTCTGTTGATCAGTCTCTTCTCCGCAACGGCGTTGTCGACATCGCCCTTATCGATGCCCCTGGTCTCAATCTTGATTCGCTCAAGACCACTGCTGTTTTCGCTCGACAGGAGGAGATTGATGTTGTTGTTTTTGTTTTGAGTGCGGAGAATCATTTTACTTTGTCAGCCAAGGAGTTCATCTGGAATGCCGCTCACGAAAAGGCCTATATTTTCATTGTCGTCAATCGTTTCGATAACATTAGGGATAAAGCTAGATGCCAGCGACTCATCTTGGAGCAGGTCGCTAGCCTCTCACCAAGAACCCACCAGGACGCCAAGGAACTCGTACACTTTGTGTCATCTAATGCAGTTATCGATGGGGAAGACACTGCCAAGTGCCAAGAGTTCGACAAGTTGGAGCAGAGCTTGAGGAGGTTTGTGCTTGAAAAGAGAGCCAGAAGCAAGTTGGCACCGGCAAAGACTTATCTGCTTAATGTTCTTGAGGATTTGGGAACTCTCGCAGAGGTCAACAAGGAGGCTACTTCGGCCGAGTTGTCCAAGGTCCGCGATGAGCTCGGCAAGATTGCACCTGAATTTGAGAAGTCTGTCAAGGCACGCACGGAAGTCTCCGAGAATGTTGACGATTCGATTGACGAGACTTGCACTACCGTCTACAAACATGCACGTAAGACTATCAGCGGCACAATTTCCCGTCTCAACGAGAAGTCTTCAGTCAAGTATGACGGTCTTTGTTCAGCCTATGCTTTCGCCGAGGCTACCAAGAATGCCATGCTTGAGAAGATCCAGGATTCCGTTACTGCCTCGGAGGGGTTTGCCAGGACCCAGACTGCCCAGGGTGTTTCTCAAATCAAATCCATGGGTGTCCTTCATTTGGGAAGTGAGTATGTCGAGAAAGCTTTCCGCCCCGAGTATATGTTCTCTCGCAAGAAGCATCTTTTGAGCAAGAGCATTAAGACCGAGATTAATGCCTTCGATTTCTTCGACTTTGATAAGCAAGAGAAGGTTGCAGGAATGAGTTTGAGCCTCACAGTCGCTACCGTTGCTGGCGGTCAAGTGTTTGGTATCAGCAGCTGGGTTGACGGCTTGTGGAAAGCTACTAGCTTCCTCGGTCCCAAGACGACGAAAAAATTGATCGTTCCGGCCATTCTCATTGCTGGTGTTGCTGGTGCGATCTTCCTCATCTCCGACATCCCCAACGCCGTTCCAAGGAAATTGGCCAAGAAGATCAGAAAGGAATTAGAGGAGATGGACTACGTTCACAGCAATTCCGAGAGAATTACCAAGGAGTGCAGGAAGGTTCTTGGGTTCCCGGCTGATGAGCTTAGGGCTGCCTTCCACAAGTCCATCGAGAAGCAAGGCACCACGATTGATGAGAAGAAAAGGACCGAGAAGGAGAGCGAAGTCGCATTCAAGTATTTTGGGGGGCTTCTCAAAGACGCAGCTTCCCAGAAGAAGAGTGTTATGGGATTGGATTTGGAGGGACCGGCGATTGCGCTTTAAAAAAACAAAACAAAAGTGTATGGAGATGCATACATGGGATCACCAGGGTTTCTCTTTTATTTTTTTCTACACTCTTTAATGAGGCGAGTGATTTTTGATTGATTGATGATGAAATACAAACCAGAAAAAAAAAAAAAGGTTAGGAAAGGGGGTATATGAGACATGATCGGGTTTCATTCTTTTCCTCATTCTTTTTTTTTCATTTTTCATCGTTGTTTTCCGTTTTTAGTGTTATCACAAACTGCGTTTTTCTTCCCTCCTGCTTTACCTGATTACTGGTGTCGGAGTTTGCTGTCTTGCTTGTCCCCCTCCTCTCCCTATCAACTGTTACGAAACTTTTTAGTACCTTACTCCATGATGGTATTTTCTTATGTCTAAATTGAGAATATTTTATATACGCTTTCTTCTTTCCTTTTTCATATAGCTATCATGCACGTTTTCCCTTATTCCTTCTCCCCTCAGATTAAACTTTTACATTTGAAGGCAGTTATATGTTTTTAGTGATCGTGGCTTTTGTCCTTGTGAGGTGGACTTCCGTTGTAGGTTTAGGGAATTGGATATGGGAATGGAAATGGAAATGGGGATTTTGCATTAGTGGTTGGGTTCATTAGGGTTCATTTTCATTTGCTTGCTTGATTGATGAGGGATGGATGCGAGGTCAGGTTAATAGCGTGGGGAGATGGGTGGAATTAGGGCTTTGAATGCATTTTAACTAGGGGAGATGTAGGGTGTTGCAATAGTGAATAAAAAGTTACCGTATCTGATACTGGGTGCTCTTGTGACAATATTTCAGATGGCTGTTAGCAGCTTGGCATGATAGCGCCGCATATCATTGAATACCGGGTGGGTGAGCCGGCTGGGCTTTTGAGGTAATTTTCATGGTAGGCCTTAACTTGTGGCATCATACGACGAGACAATATCTCGCCCTGCTAGATAAACTACAACAGATGTATCAGTAAAGTAAACGGGGCCACCGCAACTGGATTTAACTTACCACTTGCTATCATGTCATGCCGCATCCTGTGCAGTTGCTCGGGCTCCGGCACTGTACGACGGGGTTCTGATTCGATGAGCGAGTGAGATTTCGTGACCACAAGGGTTTATCTTGAGTTGTGTACTGGTGGGGTTGTGTTGGGTTGAACGAAAGGATGAACGTAATAGTGTAGTGTGGAGTATTGGCGATTTACTGTTCGAGGGCGGAGGACCACCTGAAGAGAATAACGATCTTGAGGGTAGAGTGCTGTACAGTACTAGTACCGGTACCTAAGGCACGCAGGGCGTTACCTCATATATATACAACTTTGGCCACGGCCTTAGGGTGTATGTATATATAGTTGAATCTACGTTTTTGTTATTATCTCCCGTTGTACGGAACGGTATATACTGTGTTAGTAGTACTCGCTTGGTGGCTTACAGTACTATTTACACCCTTCCCTTCCTTCACCCTCCCTCTCTCCTTTCCTTTCCTGTCATTTTCCCTTCTGCCTGCTCATCCCATAACCTTCGTATTGCGAGAAAAAAGAAAAGAGGAGGAAAAAAAAAGAAGGGCATGAACTGATGGAAGAAAGAAAGAAACCTAAGAAGTTCTGTTCTGAGGTTACTTACTCACGTATTTACCTGGGTTCTTGTATCATATAATGCTTGCCCGAGGCAGGCTTATATATATAAATAATACCTTAGGCATTCTCTCTCTTCCCCCCCCCTTCTTCTCCAGTTTTTCAGTTCTTCCGTGTGATAGATAATATGGAGTCTTGAGCATACCCTCTATATCTAGTGCTTTCTTTCTTCGATCACTGGTTTATGTGGGTTGTATAGTGTAGTTTAGTTGGTAGTTTTGCTGGGGGCTGGGAAGAGCGAGAGCCCTTCAGGGTCGTTGTACCATTGATAATGAGGAGAAAACCCTTCAATCACCGGGTCTGTCTGTCTGTCTGTCTCTAGTTTTTTTCTTTCTAGAATATTATAACTTATTTCTGTGATGGTGGGTTGGAAGGTGATTACTGTATTTACTAGCTAGCTAGCACACCAGTATGGTCCCCAGTAGGGGCAGTTCCAAGATGGGATGGATGGATGGATGGACCGGTAGGCAGGTAGGTAGGTAGGCAGGTATAAGAAACGAAAATAAGAAAGAAAGGATTTGTGCTGGGAGATATATGTCCGATTCAAAGGACACTTACTTGCTTTCGCAAGGGAAGAAGTAGGTAGGTAGGCAGGGTGGTGATTTTTTGGACAGTGAATAGATGGATGTGAAGATAACTCTCATTAGCTATTAGGTATCTATATATGTACATTGTATCATAGATTATGTGCTTTGCTATATCTACTCCGATTCCTTCCTTCCTTCCTTTCTTTCTTTCAGGATAATAATATTATTTTGATATGTTAATTTTTTTTCTTCAACGATAATTTTTGTTTTCTGAGGTGAAATCCGATAACACACCGAGTTTCAAGAGGCCTGTCTAGCTTGAAAAGATGCCAGGCGCCATATATCTATCTATCTATCTATCTACCCTTTCACTTTAGCTTATGAGTTGTGTGAAGAAAAAGCTCAGTAAAGCATCATCATAGTTTAGCGGTTCGTCACTCATTATAATATCGTATCATCATCATCATCACGCTCGACTACGATATCATGTCCCCCCCCCAAACGGCTCTTGTGAAAAGATGTTCGATCCCCCCATGCCATCCCATGCCATCCCATTTTCCAGCCTTTCCTTCCTTCCTTCCTTCCTTCTCTCTTTCGAGGCGTCATGCACCATCACTCGTCCCGGGTGTTGATTTCCAAAGCCCACAGAATAAAAGATTCTATGATATAATAATAATATTACCATTGTATTATATCGTACGACTTTTTTTTTTTGAACTCGACCTGAAGCCAAACTCAGCACGCTGCTAGTCGCTAATCGCCAGATCGATGTACTCTATGTCACGTCGTATCATACGGTACCTAGGCGGTTGGTTCCCCCTCCCACAGGACAAAAAAACCGCCCAGGCACGGCACGATTTTCCCAAAGACCCGAGTTTTATAATAATCCGAACACGGTCCGATCTTACCCCCCCAGTCCCCCCCAGACTAGCCTCTACTATATCCTAGAATAATTTCCTTCCTTCCTTCCTTCCTTCCTTCCCTCCTTCCAAGCCACTACATGGGGATGGATATACACACCGCAGCTATCAAAAGAAGAAGAAAAAGCCATTCTATATATCACAAAACGTATAGTACTGTATGTACATAGTTAGTCCACAACCATCCCCGCAAGATAATCCACCCTCCGAGACTTTTTCTTTTTCCTCTTCTTTTCTTCTTCTTCTACCCTCCCCTATGCCGCAAAAACGCTCTTTGAGAGAAAGAACTTTTTTTTTTTCAACCGATCCATCGATCGATCCGGACCAGCAGCCAATATACAATAACACGACCTAACAAACAAAGCCCAAAAAAAAATTAAAACAAGACCTCTCCGCCTGTCCGTTCCGTTTATCCATCCATCCATCCACAACAATACCCCCAGTATGCCAAAAGCTATATCATACAAGCCGCAGAGGAGTCCTGTTTTCTCACACAAGACAGGACATAACCAGACCGGTAGAATGGAGGTAAGTTAGTAGGAAATAGGGTCAAGGATAAGGCAAGAATGAAGGAAGGAAGGAGAGAGGATTCTGAGCAGTGTTTACGGATGCCGGTCGAGCCGACAGGGGCTTTTTATAATATGGAGGATAACTTAATCTTGCGGATTCTGCGCCCTCTGAGAAGCGGATGTGGCGATTTTCGCCCATCATCGTGTTCTCGCGCCGATGCCTAGCTTCGCATGTGGTGCTCCGGCGGATGCGTGGGAATGAATGACCCGACCGACCAGCAAGAATTATTTCTCTGCGCAGAATGGATTGTCAGCTGCTGTCGAGTGATACACCATGAAGACAATTATCTTGCCTCACTTCACCCCTGCATTCCAACGAAAGTTGAATCACACCAGAAACACAAGCCACTCACCACCCCCGCCGAATTACCAAATCTTCCAAAGTTTCTTATTTTACCACTCTCTAGCCCCCCCTCCCCTCTCCTACAGACTAAGCTATCAGCGAATACATTAAGCTATCCTCAAGCATCGATTGCCTCTTATCCGGCTAACACTCAATGGGAAACAGCGAGAAAAAAAGGATACCTCCCAGACCAAACCAAACATTGTAGCATCGTAAAAAATAAAATAAAAAGGGAAAGGAAAGGGGTACTAATAGGGTAAAGTGAAATAAATAGGTAAAAAAACAAAAAGAACCCTACTCCGCGGCACCAATTCCATCCAACCCATCCCGGTTCCTTCCATTCCCAGGTCAATCCTAGTACAACCCGATCCATTCCCATATCATTCAATCCAATTCCAAACAAACGCATCCTAACCTTACCTGCAAACAAGGCCACCAACCCCGCCCCCGAAAACCAAGAACCATGAATCCAGAAATCCCAATGTGAAAAAGAAAAAAAAGAAAGAAAGAGAAAGAGAACTTTTGTAAGTCAGTTGAAGCGTTTTGCTTTTTCCCGAAAACCAATGCCTCCGTCTATAGCATGATGATAAAGGAACTAGGAAAGGCAGAGAGAATAACCGATGACCAAAAAAAGAAAAAAGAAAAAGAAAGGTAAAAATATTTTTAAAAAGGGGTGACAAAAGCAGTAGCGGTCATTCATCTTCCGACCCGGCAAATGTCCCCCGATTTTTCACCTTTTTCCTAAAACCACCTACGAATCCACTAAGTTTGCTTCTTGTCGCACCGGAATGATGATAGTCTTCCTCGGGGCTTCGAGTGCTGCTGGGTAAGCCAACCACCCTCAGCCCTTTTCCAGGAATGGTCGAGATAGAAGTCTGACCAGGGGCCAACAGAGGACTCCCGGTAGCCTTTTCCGCAACCTCTTCCCAGCGTGCGCTGAGTGAACTGCTGGGCCGTTGTGCGCTCTCGGCTTTTGATACACAAATGCTTATGCGCTCTTGGATCTCTGAGCACATTTTATGGAAGCGGGCAAGGTCGCCTTCGAGATGGTAATCTGGAGCTTTGTCTCGGTAGACGGGGTGCCATTTCTGCCACATTGATACGAGTGAGGCGAAAGCACGGGGTTGGTCGATTAAATATGGAAGGGAGGGGAAGCCCTCCTTCGATGGCTGGGAGAGGCGGGAGAGGATGGTGATTGGGGTTGCGTATGATGGGGGCACAGTTTCAGTGGGGTATGGGGACGGGGGGATCGTGGTAATGGCGTCGACGAACGACTTCATCTCAGTACTATGTGCCTATAAATTTTTAGCCTGCGGGAAACCGGTGGTATCAAATCGGGAGAAATTCACCCCAAGGAATTCATTCATTGGCTCCATCCACGGCTCTTTGACACCAAAGGTCGACATATTGGCGAGCCCTTGCAGACTCTTGGCAACAAGAGTTAATGTTCGTTGCGCCCTTACTCCAGGATGATCTGCACACAATTTTAGCATTGTCTCCCGACAAAGGGGGAGGGGGATGACAGATAAGCGCACCTTTCAGTAGTCCAAACAACTTCGGGTTCAAAATCGCCGGGCAGAAGAATCGCAAGAACAAGAACCCACAGACACTGCTATAACACACCGTCTTCAGCAAGTCACCGTACCGATCTTCCACACAAACCCTAATGTGCCGTAATATCTTCCTCAGCTCCATCGGGCACTTCTCATGACTGTTATATATCCCCCCCCAGATCCCCTTGACAATCCCCATTAGAATCTTCCAATTCTTCATCAAATTCTCGCCAGGCTCCATGCGTAACGGGTCGACCTCGCAGTATGTATCCTCTTCCGCTATTTCCCTGAGCTGTTCACCAAGTGTTTCTTCGAGGTACTCTCTACCAAGTCGTTTCATATGGGCATCGAGAGCTTTTGTGAGGAGAGAATTCCCGCGGAACAGAATATTGGCATCAACAAGTCCGGCCTTTCCCACATCACGCCGAGATTGATCCGGGTCAGAGTTGGATTCGTTGGAGTCTCTATGTTTTCCTAATCTTACCGGTGGGGGTTCCTTGTGCAATCCATCAATCTCGCCCTCGGCTAGGGACATCAGCCATTCACTCGCCTTTCCGCTGACCTGGTAAATCTTGAGAAGGGTGTTCGCTAATCGCCGAAGATCCGGGCCAACAACTTGCGCTATCTCTATTGTAATACCGCCTGAGAAGTTATGCAACAGCTGAATTCAAATTAGCAGTTGCACCAGGAGACAGAAAATCACCACTTACATCTGAGAGCTCCTTATACTCATGGGCCATGAGTACAATTAACTCCTCCATTCCAATCTTCAAAAACATCTCTCCGATTCTCTCTTCAGCACCCTTTGCGGTAGACATAAGCGGCCACCATCGCTCGGTATCAGTCTCCATCTTCAATTCGTCAAATTGAATCTCCACGATACCAATAATGGCGTCCTTGCTGCCCGGCACACTAACCCCGCCAAGCCCTCCACCAAATCCCCCCGATCCGGTGACAGATCCCGAACCTTTTACCTTCCATCTCGGATGCCTTTGCTTCAACACTACGCCCACGTCCGACAATATGGCGGGTAAGTCGGGAAACTCATAATCCTCCCTCCAAAAAGGATTATGAGTCTTTGTCCTAACCATGGTCTTGGCCCTGACCTCCCCATCCAACACCACCTCCGCATAACAATCCATATTGTCCTTCCCTCCATATTCAGTCCCAGGCATCAATATCTTCGCTTCCACCACCCTCAAGAATAAACTCCGTTGTATGCGATACGAGTCCACCAACCCCTCGGCGGCAGGGTATTCCGACATTCCGGCAGCGACTCCTGGCGCCGGACGACCGTCAGAGGAGGAAGCAGTTCCCGCGGGTCCATACAATTCCGGCATGGTAAATGCCCGAAGTAGCACAAACCACACTTCAAACAGTATTCGACTATCTATACCAAGATAAACAGGCCTGGCCAGGGAGACATTTGAAGATGGCGTATACTGCGGGTATATCGCAATACAGAATTCCTTGTCGAGTATACTAGGATCCAACTGTTGCACAGCGCATCGGGAAAGCTGGCTCAGCTGAATCACAGTCAGAAGAGTGGTATCCAGCTCAGCATATAGCCTAAACTCGCCATTCTCCTGCAAAGTGCATGAGACCTTCTGCCAAGCAACGCCCCCGGTGTGCCCCTTGATCTTACTCGACCCCTTGCCTGATATCGAGGAAGCAGTAGTGACAGCGGTCGGTCCCCCCCTTCTCCATTTCAGCATCTTCCCAACTTTGATAATCGCGGCATCCTTTGAAGAAGTCGCATCCGAATTTCTCCTTCTATCCGCCTTCCTCTCCTGAGCCAATACGAAAGCCTGTGGTTTCACCATTTTGTTCTGGGCCCCCGCAGGTGCTATAGGTTGCCAGCATAGCAGCGCTGCCAACCAGGGCATAAAATGATTGGGATCCAAAGGACGAAGTTTGATACTGATATTTGTGGAATGCGTGGAAACCTCTATAATACCGTCGCTACCTTCATCCGTCGGCGCTATACTCTTCACCTTACAGCTGCGCAAATCAGGTACTATGATACTGAGAGGGGTGGAGTTGATATTCTCCTCCTTCTGGTGAACTAAGCTCCCGGTGTCCTCGTTAATAAGGCAATACCCCTTGGTCCATATCGTAGCATCGCCAACCCGAAATTCTACATGACCTTCCATCCTCCCTCGCACATCCTTCATTAACCGTAATATAGTGTTCGTATCAGCAGGTGTAGCCGGTGGGGATGCGAAGTGTGCATCAGAAGCCTTGACGCCAGAGTTAAGTGCGTTAACTGAATTTTGCGGCCGGAGGAAGCGTTGTCGGCTAGACTTACTAGGTGGCTTCGTATGGATTGGAGATAGGGTGGTAGTCGACGGGAATCCTACAGAGGTAGGTATTGAGTCGGACGATTCGTGAGAAGAACCGGAAGCAAAGTTACGATACCGAGAACCATGCGAGGATGAACCCGAAGAATACATAGTATCTGTAGTGCCAGGCCTATCACTGGAAGGAGAGGTTCTCTTCTTCCTCTCACCGGCCGGAGACCCACTCTTACTCTTACTAATACCCAAGTCTGCGAACTGTGGGAAACCTGAAAGTGGCGTCCGATTCAGCAGAGCCCGAGCCTTCCCTGGCGAAGAAGGAGTAGACGGTTCTGTTGGGTCCCTCCCTAGCGTATCAAACATCGAAGCCGACTTATTCGAGGATCTGGAAGGCGTCCGTGGTGGTGTGGTAGGTGAATGCTGTGCAGTTAACGAATCATCCGTATCCCCCCCCTCCTCCTCCAGCCCAATGTCTGGCGATACAGCGCGAATCGTCATCTCCCGGTGGTAGGGCGTCGCAGGACCTGGCAAAGAGTTTGAGAAGGAGTTTGATAGCGGTGGACTACTGCGGGCATATCCTGGACTGACACTGGTACATAGAGGGAAGTATCGCCCGTCTGGGTTGCCCACCCCATGGATAGCGGCAAGCCGATGGTTCGGGGTAGGGTTTGTTCGTCCGGTCATCGGCCACGGTGTCAAGCTCCCTGTCAGCTCGTGGGATATTCCTCCTGCTTTATATTCCGTCGCTTCGTTCCTTCAATCCTAAAATCGTAAAAATTAAAAAAAAAGAGAGAGAGAGAGAGAGGAACTAGTCTTTCTAGAAGAAAATAGAAAAGTAAGGTACGAGGCTGAACGCTTAGGAGGGTTGAAACAGGGCTGACGGCTTCGCTTTATCAAAGAAGTGCGGCTCTTGTGTGAGGAGACTAAACCCAGCCTTCTAGACGTAGGGCAGGGTGCGCTGAATCGCAGACAAAAAAAAAAAAAGTAATGACGGTAGCCCAAGTGCGTCCGCTAAGGCTTCTGGCCTCAGTTTCCCATTCAAGTTAAGATAATCTCCTCGATCACAACCTCTTGGTGTCCCATGTGTTGTTGGAAATAACGTGGGCAAGCAGGCCTAGGACCACTGGTCATCCCCCGGAATATAAGCTACCAATGCGGGTTTCTAATCCGAAATCCGGACCCGGTAAGGGAGGAATCTCTCCGTCGAGGGGGGGAGGGAGGGGGGGGGTTCGATCGTCGTCAATGCTAGCCTAGATTGTGATTTTATTGCGTCTGATTTCTTTTCTCCTTGGGCGAGGAGATTGGTGCGACGGTGGGTATGGCGAAAGAAATAAAGAGGGCTCAGAGAAGTGCGAAGGAAGGGTTGGCGGTTCCTTTTTCTTGGGGGAACTGGGGGGGGGGGATAGAGGTGGATGGGAGTAGTGTGTGGTTGTTTCTTTGTTTTTTTTGTTTTTTTTCTCTCTCTCCGGTGGATAGGTTACAAAAGGTACGGTGCAACCGACAAATTGGGACGGATAGTCGAGTATTAATCTGCAGAAGGAAGGAAGTCGAAGAAGATACAAAGTCAGGAAATACCTCTCTCTCGAGAAAAGCAAAACAGAAAGGCCGACCAGTTACCTTGTGCTCCTTATGATCAAAAATGCTCACCTTCTGCGAAAACTGTAGTAGTGGAGAAGGTGACAGTGGCAGAAGTGAGAGTAGTTGATGTGGAGACAGAGATCTCACCAATGGATGTGGGTATGGTTACGGGCAGTACTGTACGCACGGCACTCGTATGAACGGGGACGAGTAGTAGTAGTCGTGGTAAAATGGGAGCTGGACAAGTAGAGCTTTAGAGCGGAATTATTGGGAGTAGGAAGGGAGTTCTTGTCCCTTTCAAGGGTGTACCTTGGTACAATATTTTGCAGTATGCAGTGTTTACCCGCAGTATCCCGGAGGTGAGGGAGTAGAGAAGGGGGGGGGGGTGCGAGGGGGAGCGGGGGGAGAGGGTTTGCGTCTGTGTGGGGGCTCCGCTGTCGGGGAGGGGGTCCAATTCAACAGGCCGAGGGAGGGAAATGAAGCCGTTACTATAGAGCACGTAGTTCGGGATGTATTCACGGATGGAGCACTTTGCCTGAGCTCCCTTATCGGAGATTGGAGACGGGGGGGGCCGGGAAGGGAAGGGAAGGGGAGGAGAGGGAAAGGAAGGGGAGGAAGGGAAGAAAAAGAAAGAGGTGACCTCTGGGTGAAACTCCTGCCTACCTAATTATTCATTGTAGAGCTGCCCCGGAGAGGACTGCGGTGGTGTAAGGTTGAGCTTGAAGGACGGAATACCGTTGATGAGTGGAGGTGGAGGTCGAGTTTGGGAGCTGGCGATTGGGCCGGGCCGGTGGTGGGTGGAGGGGGGGAATCGGCTCCAATGGATGAGGGGAGAATCTCTATGCCGTACCGATGTGGAAAAAGGCTACATGATGATACCGGTGGTGCATATATATCATCCATCTTCTTTGATCACGTTGTTTCCCCCTTGCTCACCTACTTTTTTTCTCTTCCAAACTTCCCACTAGGACGCACAGAGGAGAAGGAAGTGAAGGAAAGAGGAAAGAGATAGTGTAAGCTGCCTCTACAATCATAGTACTCGAGCACAGCACTACCCAAGTGCCGGTACATGGATAGCCGCAATATAGCCAATACCAGTACCGCACTATGAATGCGGCAACATACATCAGCTGGCGGGTGCGAGTAGCAGACAGTACCGCACCATATATTCCTTCCCCACCCGTGCTGTACAGGTACAGTACATATGACATCCACAGCTATCTTCACCACGGCCAATGATTCACTTGGACATTTTCTTCCACTCGGCGAGTCACTCACCCACTCACACTACTCTCTGGTCTTGGTTGGAGATCCGTGTTGGTGGGATTAGGCCCCCGGATCAGTACCTGAACCCCCCCATGTCTCCGCTAATTCGGAAACACACATCACATGCATCACAAACCATAAACCCGTTATGCTCATCTCTCTCACTTTTTTTTTTATTTTTAAAAAAGGCTATAATATTTCAGAGAAGCGATAGCCGCCTTCTGGTCCGTACGGCACTGTGCGGGTGCCAAAGCTCCTGGATGGAGAAACAGCCAAGCAATAACAACCAAACAACCCCCGCATAAACATCTACTCCCCAAACCAACCCTTCCTCCGTCGGACCCCTTCCAGAAGCATGCTGCGCCGCGTCACGCAAAACTTCCTCGTTCCTCCCTCCCCCTCCTTTGGTATCCCCCCAGCTTCCCCCCTCAAGAAAAAAGCAAAAAAAAAGCAAATGTTGCAATAATCCCCGGGAAAGGGAAAAACGACAGAAAAAACAGATAAAAATATCACAGTATGATAACTGCCGGTGCCTGCGTGAACGTGAAAGTGGTTTGGCATGATAACGATCCGAGTCGGGATTAACTCAAGTCGAGAGGAAAAAGAAGGAAAAGGGAGAAGAAGAGGGAAAAGAAAAAAAGAAAAAATTATCATCATCATTATCATTACTATCATGATAATATTATACCGGAATATTCCTTTCTTTTTATTCAGGTTATGTTATTTATCTATCTATTTATATAATCAGGAGAGATAGAGAGAGAGCAGAGACAGGCACAGACCGGACTTCAGATGCATGCGGCGGATAGGATAGGACAGGATGGGATTGTCTTGGATCTTTGCCGGTACTTGTTACTGTAGACTAATGTCTGTATTCTCCTCCTGGTCATCGCAATCGACGGGCTGACAGATGTACTGTACGATACTGTAAATTAAGTTGCACTTATATACGACATTCCGCCGCACTTTTCTTATTGTGTGCTTCGCTCACCTAGCTTGTCTACGGTAGTTAGTTAGAACCACTGGTATCGTACGGTACATCCCAGTGCCACCCACTGCAAATATGCGATAAACTGTAATTACTGCACACCCGCCCCAGCCACTGTAGCCTTGTATTGTATTCTGGACAAGTACGCACCATGACAGATATGATAGATAACCGATAATCCATGATAGTTAGCCCAGTACGAGTAATACCGGTAGTGTCATACCCCAAAGGATGTCTACCTACCCACACCAAGCCCTCCCCCCCCCCAACCCCCGGCATGCCGATACCGACTTCTACGATGCGCTGTATGATAGTTACTTTGTAACCACCACTTGCGGTTTTGCTGTGCATCAGTCTGCGCATGAGCGATGTGTCCCATGGCACCGGACTACTAAGATAACATGCCCAGAGCCGACCCGCAACTGAGGCTTGCGAGTGCAGATTCGATTGATTCATTCATCCAACTATGGTGAGCGGTGATGAGTGAGACTTTGGAACCAGCTGCCACAAACTAGACTACTCGAGTACTAGTTACCGCACCATAGTCGGTGTTCATGCCACACACACACACAACCTCCAAAATAAATTTGATAAACACACGCACCACCACCACCACCACACTGCACATGACCTTCAGACTACCGTACCGCACGGCGCAAGCATGCTTTGCTTGCTTCCTCGACCGATGGTAATCTACGCAAGTGAGTTTAGTGGGAAAAAAAACCCAAAACCCCATACCATAACAGTACAAGTACCTTACAACCCCAGCAAAAACTAGTATGATACTGTATATAACCATACCGAAAGCCACCACCAATCAATCAATCAATCACACCAAATCTCCCCAACTCCCCGGTTCACCTTGCAGTGTGGATGCTAAATTGGGGTTTTCTCTCTCTCTCGATAAGTGATATTGGCAGCAACGAGTATTATCTGACGTGGTCATGGATTGCCAGTACCGGTAGCGTGTTTGGAAGTCTTACGGTGATTTTCTCGTTTGCTTGCTTGTACGAGTATGACACAGTACGGTGGAGGACTGATTGGTATATCATACGCGGGGTATAGTATCATATTCCACTCCCCCCACTCACTCACTCGTAGGTACGGTAGGGCAGGGCGGAACTAAGGTAAATCGAGTCAGGTTAGTCTGGTACAATAGACTTTCAGGCACTCTTGCTTATTGGGCAGGGTTTGAGAATAACTTTAATTAAAATTTTATTTCTATTTTCTCCTGTCTTTCATTGAGTTCATGTGTATCGGTTTGGTGGATGCAAGTTAAGTGGACGCGAACTACAGTGTGGTGGGATGGGTTTGGCTTGTATGATGCCGTTTCATCTACCGGAGTGACGGAGAGCGCAAAATGATATACCGGGGGCATGGGTGTACGTGTATGGAGGGGTGGAAGGGATGAACAGTGTCGGGGTACCGGTACTTGTCAGCAATGTACGAGTATGGTCGAATGGAATAAAGAAGGAGGAAAAGGACCAATCATGTGAGAGGGCCCTTTCACTATACGCTAATGAAATATATCCACTTCATTGGCTGGCCGTCGGGGTATATCCGGTCAACACTAAGAGTACTAGTACGATGACCAATTGTAAACGATGAGAAGGTAAGGGAAAGGGAAAAATGAAGAACAGCCTGATACGTAAAGTCGTCTCTGAAGGGGGAAGAAAAGAACCAAGACAGGAGATGATAGAAAGAAAAAAATAAAATAAAAGAAACCCCCGTCCGGCCATACAACGCAGCAAGCTTTCTCAATTGAACTTCCCCTAAATTCCTGGGGATAAAAACGTGGTCGTAGCCGGAATGAGAGAGAAAGGAAGAGAGCCTAACAAAACATAATAATTCCTTGGCAAATCACTCGCCACGCTCACTGTTTTCCAAAAGCTGGGGGTGACGCCGGATTCCTACCCGTGGACCCTGACAAGTCTCCACTCCCAGTCTTCCTTAATGCTTGCCTCATTGTCTCAATGGTGAGTTCACCCCTATCCATCCCCAAATCACCGGTGTTCGATCTAGATGGTGAACTGGCGCCAGATTTCGCGCTGAGTGTTCTCTGCACAGATCCTGACGCGGAATTCCCGGAAGGGCTAGATCCTAATCGAATGGGCGACGGCGAACGGTGTCCGAGTGCCTCGTTGATTGTAGAGATACCCATTTCTCGATCAGCCGGCGATAGTTGAGGGGAGCCACCCAATGGGGACGGGTTATTGACAGAACCCAAGGATGCGTTGGGCATTTCCCTGTGTTCAGCGTGTTCAGCGTATTCGGCTTGCACCACATCCGCGAACGATATGAACGACAATCTACGTTTGTCTGCTGCGGCTGCAGCCCCGGAGCTTATGCTGCTGCCATATGGGGAGCATCCATCACCCGAATGACCTGCAGATGCAAGCTCGTTTACAGCATTGTCACCGGCGGGTGAAGGCGATCGTCGACGGTGTTGGTGGGTTTCATATGTTGGGCTGGATGAAGCAGTCGAGTGCGGTGGTGCAACGACGGACACAGCGGGTTGATGCATGCTATGCATAATGATCTCGACCTCGTCGACATCACATTTCTCATCTGTTATTGCTATAGAGCTTGCTTCTAAGACAGCGGGGATGTGGTTCTCTGTTTGGATATGCGCTGGGATCGCGGGAGATCTTGGGGGTGGCAGGGATGAATCGGCTTGTTCTTGAACATTGCGCTCGAATATCTGGGAGCTGCTGGTTGACAAGCGTGGGTGTGTTACTGAGCTATGACCTGCTGTGTTGGGTCTAGGAAGAAGGGGAGGCGAAGAATTTGAGCCTATTGACCGAACCGGGGATGTAGGCGGCTGGGGTTGAGAACTAGCATTCTTGACGGTTGCGCTGGGAGGGGATGTGGTGATAGGGGGGATATCCGTTAGTATTGGCAATTGTGGGGGATCAATGGTTGAGGGAGTTGTTGCTTTGGCTGTCGCTGCTGGAGCTTCGACAGCATCTGTCGGATGCAACGCGGGGGAAGTCGACTCCTGTGGTGGGGAGCTAGAATCTGATTTGGTCTTGTCCTTTTTGCCCAATCCAAACCTCTTTTTCCAGCTTGTCGAACCAGACTCCACGTCTTCCTTTGTGCCTGATCCCTTAGATGGGCTCAATTTCGTGGACATGATTTTATTTCCGTGGCAAACAAAGTAATATCGGGGTGGTAGTGAGTGGATGAAAACCGGAGCACAAGGTTTGGGGCGGAAATTAAAAGGTTCACCGACACACACCGAGTTGAGTAGAAGGGGGAAGTGTTGAATGTCTCTGCAAGACTTCTGTAGATGCTGAATCGCTACTGTAATGGTTCGTTCTGGTGGAAACAACGGCCCTTTTTGTGTTGCCTTTTTGCAAGCTGAGGACGACGTACGGCTGTACAGGCGGAGATAAGATGGGACACAGGCTGAGCAGTTGAAGGTGATGTTCTGGTAAAGGGTTGCGTCCTCCTCCTCCACACGTGGTCTGTCAGGTGGGTAGAGCGGGTTTTACTGAGGCGGTGAGGGTCGTCACGCTGGAAGATTTCCAGAAAACGGAGCCAAATATGCTCACGAGGAGAAAACAGTTTGATGAGAAAGCGGATCGGATCAGGGCACGAAGGGATTGGGAACGGGGGTAGTAAGCGGGAAATTTTCAGGAGCTGGAGGGGAATAAGCTGTGGCTTAAACAGGGTGGATTGTTCCTTCGTCTAGGATTGTTTTGTTGAGTTGGGAAACGCTAGATCAGGCCTTTAGGGAAGATATCGAAGGCTGCGCAACCTAGAGGTGGCACATTCGTAGGGGCCAGTACTGGTAGTCTATATGAGGGCGCGCGGCGATGGCAGGGCGAAGAAGAGAGCTGAGGGAGTGCAGCCCTTCTCTTCTCTCTCCTTTTTTTTATTTTTATTATTTTTATTTTACTCGGGTATACTTATCCGCCCCTCTCTGACACCTCTCTCCTTTCCCCGAACTGGGGATTTCTTCCGTTATTTCTCTTGGATGTCTCGTGTGAGGCACGAGCACTGTAGTCGAGTACTTACTCGAGTACGAGTACTGTAACTTATGTGATGTGTGTCTGGATGTCTAGGTGCTTGGGCATGATGAAGCGAGGATTGGCAATGGCATGGGTGGGGAATCTGACTGGTAAGATCGAGGGGTTGTGATACAAGCATTGGCGTGGTTTGACCAAGGCACCAGAGATGATGATGAGAATCTGGTGTCGATGGAGTGATTGAGTGAGAGACGCACAGACATAGGAAGTGGCAACAAACAGGAATGACGCAGGGGAGGGGAAAAAACAACCCTTCCTCTCTCTCCCACTCCATCCCTCCATCCCTCCATCCCTCTCTCACTCGCTTGCTTTCTTCCAACCGACAGCTCCTCGGGTCCAGTACGGGCACATTAACTTTAGCACTTTATTATGATTATGGCGCAGGCACTAACCTCCGTGGCACTGGAAATTATCACGCTGTGCTCAAGATACCGGCACGGTACCTCCACTCTTACCGATCCCTTCGTCCTATCCGTTGCCTTTTAGCTCTCGAATATTCCGAATTGGGATCAGTTGTGTACCGGTAGGTGTCTTCTGCACCCGAGTCAGGTCAGGTCAGAGCATGATCTCCCCAGTCATACTGCAGTTCTTGAGTACTTGTTACCTTCGCTAAAGATCTTAAACTAACCTAAGGTCCTCAACTGCGCCGACAAACCGCGAAACCCGCACGCGGATAAAGGGATATGTACTGTACCTGGCAAACCAGCCATCCTGTTATCGGCACTCCTTCCTCTCCTGATCACTGCAACGCCCGCAGAGGGAGCGACCATCTTGGAGGTATGATATTTATGGTATTTTACTCGAGTACTCATAGGTGATCCACAACGCGGGCCCGGGAGCTCGAATTTCGAAACGAATCGTATAAACCAGCCAAGGCCAACCACCCGACAAACCATTAGAGTTTGTCTTCCTCAGAACGCTCGCAAGTGTCATTAAATCTTGATAGATGATTCGCTCTATTGACCTGTCCCCTCTACCGCTGAGACATTCAGCCCAGTTTAAAACGTTGAACACTGGCCTGCAAGTACCCGGGAATATGTTTTCTTATAAGACAGGGATTATTTTGCAGGTTAACCTAAATTAACACTGTGAAAACATATTCCCGGATACTTGAACAAGGCAAGGAACGATTAACCGGAAACTACAAGGGTGTGCTCGAGTATTTGGCTGGTTAGCCTTAAATAACTGTTTACATAACTTCTTTCCACACCTTGGACTGTGTAGGGTAAACCCGACCTTGGCGGCCTTCTGCTAGTTTTTTTGGTCCAGGTAACACACTCTTTTTGATGATCACAGCTCCGTATGGCTGCCAGCCACCCACTCTTGCGGGCACTGCAACAATTGCCTATAGCCTTCCAAAGATCGCATAGGTTCCAAATCGTGAACACAGTGGTGAAGCCAAACTGGGGGCGCTACCCCCTAGGCTCGCTAGCACGAAGGCAACGCCAGAGCAATGCGAAGTTACCAAGCGCACCAGACTTTTTTCCACAACCTCGATCATCAGGTATCACTCAGGCTTCCAAGTCGGTCTGATTTCTATTCGAATCCCCTGCTAGATTCGGAGTCGGTCCCGGCTTATTGCTACCCCCGAGCCCACCCCGCCTGGGCCTATTAAGCTTTGTTTTTCTATTTGGTTGTTGAAGGTTATGACGCGTTGTATGGCACTGTCAGCGAGACAGGCGCTGAGTGGGGGCGGGGGTCCTGCACCGCCCACGAGTAAGTATTCGCTTTAGCGCCGGATAGGATACCGTGCCATACTCGAGCATGGCGTAAGAAAGGAAATGATTGATGGGGGGATGTTATATGTCGCGCCCCAATTAGTTTGCGAATACAGCGGGCGGGATGTTCAGGGGTAGTAACTGCTGTGCCGAAAAGCTAGTGTTTGGGGTGGATATGGTGCAATTTCTTCAAAGCTCTTCCTTAGAGGTACCGTCCGAATACGACCGGGCCAAATTGCACTCAACTATCATAGCACGAGTGACCCGGCGTGAGTGAGACCACGCAACCTGTAATCGAAAATTGCAGAACTAGTCCATCCATCTTGCATTACCTTCGCTTGAACCTTTACGAAAGGGGGAGGGGAGCGCCCGGAAATAGCTAAATATCGCGAGTGGCCTAGACTCCTGGGCTCTTTGAACTGCACCTAGACCCTCCTGGCTAAACTGCTTCTGCTCTTCTGCTCTTTGGCCGCTAACCCCCCACTAAACCTTAGCCTTTTGGGCTTCGGGATTGGCTACCATCATCTCTCTTGCCCGATAGATTGCTTCAAGCCAACTTACCAATGAAAACGGGAGACAACCTTAAAAAGCCTCCTATCCAACACATCACCCGGAGCACTGCTATCCGAACAACAGTGGATAAGTGCATCCAAACTTCTAAGCCTAGCGCAACCATCAACACTTCATATCGATTTTAACTTCATACTTGGGCCGCTCTCAATCTTTCCCGGAACGTCAACAGAAGACTTTCAGGAAGACAAAGTTCTCTCAAATACGAGTGATAGCGGATGATGTCGAACATTCCATGGACAGAACTTCGCAGACTGGAGCATTCCCCCAAACAACTTCCACTATATCTCTCATACCCGCTCAGAATGGAATTCTGAAAGTTCCAGACAGTGGTAGAGTGCCACAGTGCTTAGGGAGATGTTGGTTTGTTTACCATACCACGACCTCTGTCCATCGATCTGATCCGTATCGCGTGTATGGCGCCGACCCTTTCAATGCACTTGTCTTGGCCCGGGCTTGCTGCTGAAAGGGTAGCTCAGTCGGCCTGAATTTTGGTGCGTTGAAGCACTTGCGTGGTCTATGAATCTGATCGTTCTTATATACAAGGGAATCACAACACGCTTGGGGGGGTGAAGTCCACTGGACCGCAGAGTGGGGGTTAATTTTTCAGTAATCGCTATTAGAGGGAATTATTGCTACTACTACTGGGCTGGTAAGATTTGGAAAGAGCACCCCAATTGGATGGTTGGTCGCTATATAGAGCGCGGAACGGAGGCTCTAATGTTTGTGTCAAGGGCCACTCATTGGCTCCGGGGCTACTGATCCAGTCCCCGTGGTATTATCATACACCGGTAGAGCTTCAGCGGAGAAGGGCCACATAAATTTTAGGAGTAACCCAATGGTGGCAGCCACAGATCGGCCGCCGGATCCCCCCTCTATCAACCTCAGGGAGCCAGAACCCTTAAAGTAAAGATAGAATGGTGGGTCACATCCACCCCACCTCGCCCGGAAAAGAAAAACAGTGCAAGGGGTCCCACAACATCACCCCCACAACGTATTTTACCACTTTGCGCCGTCCTCCAAAAATACTGCCGGTGATGACTTTCCTCCTCACAAACCTAGGCTGGGGGCTCTGGGCTATACCAGAAAGTCTGGCTGACCACTGGTCCATCAGAGAGAGAGAGAGCACTTGTGTAATCCACCGAACATGCAACTGTAGAAACCATTTGTACCATTCCCACAAAGGTGCTCCTGGTCACGAGCCCTCCTCCCTCCCTCCCTCTGCCTTTGGAACGGACAATTCAAAACTAATATTCAACTGTGAGGGAGGGCGGGATCTGACTATGATACCTAGACCAATTCCAATCAAACAGGGGTTTATGAGTCAGCAGGCTTGGAGAGAAGATCGCCTGCGCGAACTGGATTATTATTACCGTGGGAAGGGGTGTGTGCTTAAAGCACACAGGAAGTGGGAGATTGGGTCGATTGCAGTTTTTTCCACCAAAAATGGGGCTTCTTCTCTACCGACCATCCCCCCGCGAACGACCTGGGGGGACACTTCATCTTATGTAGTTACAAGCCGGAGAATATGTAGAGCATAGTTTGCTACAGAAGAAAAAGAAAAAGAAAAAGAAAACCGAATACGGCATTGCCTTGCCCAGAGCTTGTAGGTATCATACCTGTAGGTTCAAATAAGTTTTTCTATCCTTATCTTGTCTCGAGATGGCAATAAAACGCCATATCTATCCCAACTCCGTATAACCTCGATATATAACCCCTCAGGGCTCTGGTTTTGACCTAATTTAGCTGCTAGATTTTTCACCTGAGGACCCCGTTCTCGTTTTTGGAGTGTGTGTGTGAAAGTATCTTTAGTCTGTAGCCAGGTAATCTAGACGGAGGTTTATTGGATTTCAGGAACCATTGATATCCTAGAACGAAGGAAAAGGAAAGGGAAGGGAAGGGAGGGGAAGGGAGGGGCGTCTGGAGTGGAGAAGTGCTGCATGCTGGTTGGGAATTCAGGTATCCGATGTGAAGGACAATTATATTCCCAAATTTTTCTATAATAATAACATTTGGTGAAAATAGGTTCAAATCGGGGTGACTGACTGAGTGACTGACTGGGGATGGCTAATTCTAGTTAGTCGTGAAACAAAACTCAAACAAATTGTCAATGTTTTCAAGTTTGTGCACTACGCAGTTGCTATTGCTGAATGCTCGAATGGAGTATGATAGGTGGGAAACTGTCGGGCACAATAAAAATCTTGAGCGGCTGAGCCCATCACAAAGGAGGTATCGAGTTTGACCAGTGGGGAAAAGAGGTAACACATTGCACTACGGTAATTGGTAGTCTAGCCTGCTACAGCAGGCGAGGCGGATGGCGAACGATAGGACCAAAAACGTAGTGGCAAAACATCAGATTTGGTAAGAGTATTATTACTAGCAGATATAAGAAGGCAGGAGAATACTGTAGTAATAGTTGGAGTTAAATTCGCCAGGACCTGATCTCAAATCACGATTTCAAATCAGAATTGGGGGGCCAAACACCCCCTAAGCGTACTGTACTATGATGGAGTTCGAGGCCAAATTGGTAGTATTTTATGTATACAATAATTGGAATCTATGGATTAGGAAAGGCCCGGATATATCTGTATGATAATACTAAATTATTATTATCATTATGATACTGTATCATTGATCTTGTCAAGTGTCATGACCATGAAACCCTACCCAGTTGCCAGGACTTACTCACTTGCCAGATATTCCTGCTCCAACGGGCCCTATCGTAAGAGCTCGAAATAATCGGACCATGTGCTAGGACTTTGGAGTTGCCTCTCTTACTATTGTCTGGTGTTTTTTCTTTTTATTTTTGACTCAGGGGCAAGTATTTGGTATGATTTTCACACCTCCCTAGAGGAGGAGGAAATTTGGGGGTTACATAGCACACAGCACGTAGCCCGATCATTGGAGTTTTCACAGTACGGCCCTCTGGGCAAACACCCCAGTACTGTACAACCGGCCAATGGGTGAGTGCATTACATTTTTATCTATTCCCCGTACTTTCATCCTCTAGCTCTCCCTCAATTTTAGCACTTTCTTGCTCTCTCGGCTTACTTCCCTCCTCTACTTTAATTGCCCATCCCATCCACCTTATGCCCTTCTACTCGGCTTGTATAGACGCCTACCTCTTAGGTGAGCCCCATATCATAAACTATAAGGAACGCCTAACTAAGGGGCGGACATGAGGCAAACCAATTGGAGATGCTGTAACTGGCAATAGTCATTCCGCCTTGAATGCTTTCTGCAATGTGCCCCGTGTGGAGGGGATACCCCAGCCCATGACTAGTAATGTAGCACTGAACCCATTAAATTCCTCAATTTCCCAGCTTTAGAACATACAGGAAACACCCGTCCTCTAATTCCCAAGACCCGCCGCCGATACACTCTCACTAACTTCCCCAAAAAACTCACCAATCCTATTGGCAACAAACTCCGGATTCTCATCCCCAATCCAATGCCCAGACCCCGGCATTGTAACAGCGGTAACATGGCTCCCAACCTTCTCCCAATACGGCCCGGCCAATTCGCCGGGGGCGCTCGCCTCGCCACCTAGATACAGTATCGGCGCCTCAATCTTGGATCCATTGAAGGCCCGTTTAAAAACACCGCATCCTCCAGCACCGATGGGTACCGCCCAATCGAAGAGCGAAGATACCCGGGTTTTGTATACTCATACACGTACCGGCCCAAGTGCTCAAGACTAACCGCCAGTCTAGAATAAGCCGCGTGCTAGAAGTATCGCTCCCGACCCTCCAACAATAACATCGCAGCATCTGGGACCGTGAGTAGGGATAAGTGCCAATTGCTGTTCAACGAGCCATGTGCATCCGGAACCATGAACCCCTCGAACCCGAAGCCGGGAAGGGCGAATTCAGACACTACCAATCGAGCGACTTTCTCCGGGTGCAGGCGGGAATATGCTGCGGCGGTTTTGGCCCCCAGGTCGTGGCCTACGATGAACGCTTTTCCAGTGATGCCAAGGGCCGTTAGGATCCCGTCCACATCGTCTGCTAGTGCTTCTGCTGTGTACTTTTCTGGATAGGGAATTCCAGAGGCACCGGCACCTCGCCCATCTGGGACTATCACCGTGTACTTTTGTGCGAGGAGGGGGGCAATTGTATGCCAGGTTAGGGAGTGTTGTGGCTGCCCGTGGAGGAGGAGGAGGGGCGGTCCAGAGCCGTGGTGTTTTAGGTGGATGAAAACCTCCGGGAGTTTGATTCTGCGGGAGGGCCAAGAGTCGGGGGGGGTATTTCAGCACTTGTCATGAGGGAGAGGATGAGGGCCGTTAGAGTCACTTTGAGAGCGAACATGGTAATGGTCTGTGTCGAAGCAGGCAATCAAGTAATCTTTGCTGAGAGCAACTCGAACGTATCCCTCCGCAAGCCGCTTTTATACATTTCCGCTCAATTCCTGTATCCATACCCCGTTTAAGTTGATGATTTCTCCATATTACAGACAGCATTGGTTTTCTCACTCATACCGTCACCGCTGACAAAACTTGCAACCAGCAAACCCGAGCGGCACACAAACTACCCGAGCAGCGAACATGTGTATTTACCGGGGGGTGGTTAAAGATTGATAAGCAGTCTGAAGAGTGCCCTTCAGAAGGGTGGCTTTTGTTCGTTGAGTCTCTCCCTAAGCCGCACTAGCTCTGATCACTCCCCCGAATAGCCTGTTGGCATTGTCATTGATGCTTAGACAAAGGGGCATTTAATCCAATCACAGCACCAGTATTTCCTTCCCCATAGCTCCCAGGAATACCGTGAGGGGTATCTTCGCACGGCCGTTAAATCCGGATGTGTGCTGTGAGGTCACTAACAACCGGGAAGAGTGAATATCGAGATTCTCAACCAAACAATGAGACCACACCAAAAATTAGAACCCAAAGGTCCCTTGGAGAAGACGGCAACTGGGAGTGGCTACCACCATGTATGGTAGGCTATCCAATGGATAGCATAGTACCCGAGTAGAAGATACTTGTAGATTCTAGAATGGGAAATAGCCCCAGTTTCACAAGAATTTGTTGTGAAAATAGAAGTTCCCTCACCTTGTCGATTCCAGCTTGCTCAGCTGGATGCAGCTCCAAAGCAAGCAGCCTATTTTTCTGGTCTCCGTAACATTGTATCTTCCAGGCAATATGACCTTCGGGTCAAGCAATCCGCACATTGCCACCCTCCCGTCACCCGGCCGAGTTGAGGTTGAACACTGTGGTTATCTTAGGTCTGCCAGCCAACCAAAAGCCAATGATGATGGGAATCCTGTTATCTGATTGGCCCACTGATCAACCTCTCTTTCTGGTGCCAAGCTAGTACTCGGCCGTATGAATGCAAGTAATTTCCGATTCCTAATGACCCCGGTCTCCTGCCAAGAATTAGCACTCTTTCCGGAACATCTTCTGCAGGTCTCAAGAGGCGATAGACAAGGCTTCCTTTTTTTTCTCCTTCTCTTTCTTTTACTAAGTCCCCGGAGCCCTTGTGGACAAGAGGGGAATCTACCGGTAGGTTACCTGAAAGCATTACCCAGGAAACGAAAGAAAAAGAGAGAAATCAAATCAAATCAAATCAATAATGGTCCGAATTGGTTAAACCTTAGTTTAAGATGTTGTGGTGCGGTACAAGTACATGCTTTACAAATTCCGGCTATCAGGCTCGACCCCCGTCAATACGACTCCGAAGGTCGGTTCCGGGCGTAACTAGCATTACCGGCATTTGGTCTGGTGTGCGGTTGTCTTCCGTCCGCATTGCCCGCATGGCGATCCAACAGGCCCCATATCCCGGAGGCACAAACCCGAGAGCGGCACTCACACGAACAGCTGGGGGCATACTTCCAGGAAAATTCTGATGGAGTATGCGGCAAGAGGAATTATTTCCCTGCAATTCTCAGTAGTATGATACCTGTAGTGTACTTGTACTTGCTGCTGGGGCAAGTACTTTGTCACGTGTTAATAACTTTGCTTGGTTGTGAATATTAGTCACAGGATATCACTCGTTTACACCTTCATCCCGTGTCGTCTGGAGCAAGTAGCCATGTAATCGGAATTGTCGGTACCGGTATGGGCGCCGTTATTGGAATGATCGCTATCATAGGGATATGCAGAATGTATAGATGGCCAGAGTTTCAAGAGTGTGGGTTGTGTAGAAATAAGTATGGAATGTCGCACGCTTGAACTTAGGAAGGTTAGACTAGATCAGGAAACTTGTGTATGCTGACACCTAGTTAAGAGGCAGGAGTGAGGGGCTATAGGGGTTAACTTCAAAGAGACCGGAGCAAAGGAATTGATCGGATTTTATATTACCCTATTCCACCCAATAGTCAGCGCCCTTCGTAGCGAGCCATCCACTCAAATACAAGCCACTCTTTAGGCCCCGACTGAGGTTCAGCCAATCACATTGCCTAAACTCACAGATAGCTTGCTATGGCGTGGAATAGGTCAGAGAATATTTGTTCTCAGTGTCACCCGTTTCTGCATGGGGAGGGAAGGGGGCTGGGGGAGGGCTGCCGGTGGTTGAGGGTAACTCCCCTGTACATAATACAGCAAAAGAAGAGGGAGGAAACAAGGAGAAAAAAAATACTTGGACTGCTGTCTATTGACCACCTTATCATGTTCAATTACGGGATCTTGGTAAAATTGATCACCCTCCAAACTACTTAAAAAGTATGACACTACAGATCAGGGTCAGGCGGCAAAGGATGGGGTTGGAAGCGCCCTGCTACAAAGATGGGGAAAAAATACCACTTGATTTAGTCAATTGTGCTTGAATGCTCAAAATTAGCTTGAAGTTGTCTGCATTGGCAGAGGAGATAACAACCTCTGTGAATGAAGTTTTTTCTTCTTCTTCTGACAAATATCCATTATAGGACCTCTTCTTTTATTCACCGGCTCTGGTATTTTCTATATATAGTCTTTCATTAAACTAGATCAAAATTCTTTGCTGACTTGTCCATTATTGTTAGAGTCAGCTGTTGGGATTAAGTTAGATTTAGCTGCAACTCTCTGCCGCAACTCTCTGCTGTAATTCGTGTCATAATTCTATTAATTGGTGGTGTTACTGTCAAGTCTCTTCCAAATTGGGTTTCCCTCTTAGATCTAGATTCTGGACTACATAGGTCATGTGTTCTACTAACTATAACTCTTTAAAGCAAGTAATAATATACTTGGGGTGAGCAAAATAATCCGGTTGCCAAGAAGTATCTAACCTACCTACAACTTTTCTTGTAGGATATTCTGTGTTTCTTATGTTGACAATTCCGATAGTAGGAATTGGTTGGTAACTCATAGGTGATGAATAGTAGGAACATTTTCCAGCCTTTTTAATATGGGGCTGCAGATAAATTGAATGTGTGATCTGGACTTTTACCCCATTTTCGTACTTGCCCTTTCTGATTTTGTTCCTCTGTATGATATTGAAACTTAATATACACTTGTCTGGCTATAGTAAATGGGACATACAGGAAAATTGGGTTCCTACAAATATCCTGTTGGCTATAGTGGAAAAAATGCCCAGGTGTAGTCAATAGAGGAACAGCAAATCTGCAGGGGTATAAAAATAAAAACACATAAATTTAATTGGGTATAAGGAACAAAATGAGAGTCAGCCAGAGGCTATTCCATTTTGGGACATGTGAAGTGGCCTGATTTAGGGTTTGTTAGATTGCCTTCCTACTAATTATTTGCCTTCTCAAGTTTCCCCGGATCATGGCCAAAACTCAGTATACTTTTCTTCATCTGTGATTGATGCTTGTGCAAACAGATGGAAAAAAATTTACTCACTTTAGCCAAGACCACTTAGTCATCTTTACTATAATGAATCTCTGGCTATTGAACACCGAGAGTCTTGTTTTTTGCGTTCGTTATAGCCAGGTGCGACTGTAAGGTGAACTCAGGCCTCCCAATCCCCCGGCAGCACTAGCCCTGGTCTTGGACCGCACGACGCCAAAGGCTCTCGGACGGCAAGAGCAGGGACGAGCTCGGTAGAGAGCTATCATACCGGTTTCGGAAGGGGCCCGTTAGATACGGAGGAGTACAGGGCATAAGTTTTGTAGGTTCCACAAGCGAAGTTTGCTGCCCTCACCCCCTGTGTAACCTACAAAACTTATGCCCTGTACCTCGTAAAGCTTTTGGTTCCGTTTTGGAATTTACCGTTTCGCGTAGCGAATAGACGCAAGCCATGTTTTGATTATTTTTTATCTCATTCCTCATTGCAATAATAATCTGTGCCTCACTTGGCACTCGCTCCGTCTTACCGGCAGTCGGACTGCGAGCAAGGGTGAAGTCATGGCAATATACCGGTACTATAGAATCTCAAATTATTGGGCTACCGGTATGTGCTATGTGGTTGAGAATTCCCTACCACGGAAAAGAGGTGCGGCAAAAAAAAAATGAGAGCTGCTCAGCCCCTCTGAGAGGTAAAAAAAAACAAAAATCACCAGCTCTCGCCAGGGGAGGCAGCTCCAACGACATCGCATATGGTCTAATCATTTGAGATTCTACAGTGCTTCTGTGAATGCCCAGCCTATGTGAAACCGTAAAGCAAGCTAGCTTTCTCAACCTTTCAGCTCAGAGTACCGTAAAAACTCGAATAGAAGAGAAATGTGCTAGGACGTTGGAGTTGCCTCTCCTAGTAAGGCGCCTCGTATATTCCTTTTGTTTTGTCTCAACTGGGGGCTGGGTTTGCGGTGTTT
>Ga0307509_10001398_pt1 | contig 40875 bp, 30 predicted proteins | sample 10_EM_MG_FD_202245 | JGI IMG/M metagenome (GOLD analysis project Ga0307509, IMG submission 202245) | Populus trichocarpa ectomycorrhiza microbial communities from riparian zone in the Pacific Northwest, United States - 10_EM | ecosystem: Host-associated > Plants > Roots > Unclassified | place...
CAGATCGGCACCGAGATCGCCGGCGAGTGGACGGCCGAGCTTGCGGGCGAGCGCGGCGACCCGGACCTCGGCGCGCTCGCGCACGCGCGTCACGACGGAGCGCGTGAGCCGGCGCAGATCGACGCCGCCGCGGAGCAGCTTCTTCCACTTCTCCGGATCGCGCATCGACTGGTTGTAGCGCTCGGCGTCGACGGTCGCCTGGAACCCGGCGAGGTCCGGCGTGCCCGGGTTGATCGCGATCATCCCGGCGATCGGATCGCCGCCGACCGCGGAGCGCAGCGTGTAGTAGCCGCCGGAGCACAGCCCCGCCGGCACGACCTTGTCGGCGCCGGCCGCGCGGCACCACGCGACGAGCTGCGAGACCTGGGCTTCGGCCGCCTCGAAATAAACAATGCGATCCGGATCACCCGGCAGCGGCTGCGAATCGCCGAGCCCCGGGAGATCGACGCGGACGACGAGCGTGCCCTCGGCGGCGACCCGCCGCGCGATCGTCACGAACATCCGGTTCGGTCCGACCCGGCGCACCGCACCGGCATTGAGGATCACGAGAGCGCGTCTCGGCCGCGGTTGGTTCGCCGGGCGCGACGCGATCGCCGCGAGCCCGCCGATCGCGACCGGCTCCTCGATCACGTCGCCGAACTGTGCGGTCCGGGGAAACCCCGGCGGTGTCACCGCCGCGCGGGTCGTCCCGGCGCTCCACGCGGTCGCGCGCTCGAGCACGACGGCGATGATCTGCGTCGGGATCTCCGTCTTGTGCGGATCCATCACCATCTCGACGTAGCCGGGGACGCGCGCGTGGGTGACGTCGCTGCCGAGGGCCTCGAGCTTGGCGAGCCACTTGGTGCTCGCCGGCATGTCGTCGCGATCGATCACCATCACGTGGGCCGGAGCGGTCGTCGCCTTCTCGAGATCGAGCGCGGTCAGCGCGTCGCGCGTCTGCGGTGTGATCGCGAAGCCGAGCGCCTCGTCGCCGTCGAACGCGGCGGTGCCGGCGGGCGGTGCCGGCAGGCCGAGTGCGCCCTGGAGCGCCCGCATCTCGCGGAGCCACTTCTTGCCCGCGACGACCGGCGCGATCGCGATCAGATGATCGGCGGCGACCTGCGCGGCGAGCGTCGCACCGAGGCGAACGCCGACGAGGATCACGCGCGTCGCGCCATACGCGCGCGCGGCCGCGACGGTCGCAGCGATGCTCGCGATCCACTGCGCCACGCGATCCGGATCGCGATCGCCTCCCGCGCTGTCACCGGTGCCGTCGAGATCGATCCGCCACGCGTCGAACCCGGCCTGCGCGCTGGCCTCGGCGAGCGCACGCAGCGAGCGATACGCGTTGATGCCCTCGTGGCCGAACGGCGGCACGATCACGAGCGCGGTGCCCGCGTCGGAGCGGCCGGGATGGCGATACGCGAGCCACGGCCGTTCGGCGGTGCCGAGGTACATCGCGTCGTACGTGGTCGCGGGCGCCGTGGTCATCGGGGACGCGTCAGCTTCGTGATAGCGTCGGGTGCGAACTCGCTTCGCAAACTGCATGCCTTCCGAATCTTTCGTGCTTGGCCAGCTGTCAGGCCTCGCGGTCGGCCATTCCACCATACCGCGCACCGCGATCGTACTCCACGGACGTGAAATGACCGCGGCGGATCTCGCGCCGTTCGCCGAAGCGATGGCCGGCGAGGCCCGCTGGATCTTCCCCGACGCGCCGCTCCTCGCCGAGGCCCGGGGCCGGACCTGGTGGCCGATCGATTCCGAGGCCCGGATCCGCGCCCTCGAGGCCGGCCCGCTCGAGCTGTCGGCGATGGATCCACCCGGGCGTTCCCAGGCGCGCGCCGGCCTGACCTCGCTGATCGCCGCACTCCCGGCCGACCGCCCGTTCGTGCTCGCCGGGTTCTCGCAGGGCGGCATGCTCGCGATGGACTACGTGCTCCACGCGCGCGAGACCGGAGCACGCAGACCCGCCGCGCTCGCGCTGATGTCATCGACCCGGATCGCGATCGCCGACTGGCGGCCGCGGATGGCGGAGCTCGGCGGCTTGCCCGTCCTCGTCACCCACGGTCACGACGATCGCGAGCTCGCGTTCCGCGCCGGCGAGGGACTGCGCGACTTCGCGACCGCCGGCGGTGCGCTCGTCACCTGGCTCCCGTTCGACGGCGGCCACGAGCTGCCGTTCATCGTCTGGCGCGCGCTCCGCAAACTGATCCGCGAGCTCTGATCACTTCCCGTCGCTCGGAACGCGAGCGAGCGAGCGAGGACCTCCCCGCAGCGCCGTGAGCTGACGCGCGCGCGTCGCCGCATCGGCGCGCGGATCGAATTCGCTCGGCGGAATCGACCGACCGAGCACGTCCTCGACGGCGAACAGCGCCCACGTCCGCATGTACGCGAGCGGATCGGCGAGCCCGTCGAGCAGCCGTGGCAGCATCGCCTTCCCGAACGGCGAGTGCGCGTACGCTTGCGCCGCGACGAGGCGGAACGCGGGCTGCGCGCTCGCGAGCCAGATCTCGCCGACCGGCGTGTCGAGGTCGGGGCGGTACGTCTTCGCCCAATCGGCGACGGGCAGCCGGACCTCCCAGCCCCGCGCGAGCTCGTCGGTGGTCCACGTGATCGAACGATCGAGGTGACAGAGGTTGCATGCGTTCGGCGCGGCATCGCCGAGGACCGCCGGATCGGTCGGCGAGCTGATCCGGTGCGTGCGAACCACGTGATCGATGCCCATCACCATGCGCGGCATGTGGCAGTCGAGGCAGGTCGTGGTCGCGTGTCCAGCGCCGGCGTGCGCGGTGGCGGCGGCGGGCTGGGCCAGCGCGTCGTGGCAGCGGGTGCACGCGGCGATCGAGCGCGCCTCGTCGGCCCGCGAATCCGCGCGATGCGGATCGTGGCAGTCGGTGCACTTGATCCCGCGGCAGGGCGACGCGCCGAGGTCGAGCGCCTCGCTCGAGTTGCGCGTCGCGGTGTGATCGGAGAGCCGCGGCGACGGACCGGAGTGGCACTGCGCGCACACCGCGTTGATCACGGCCGGATCGCGGCGCTCGTCGGCGAACGCCTCGACGGGAAGGTCGGCATGCGGCTTCGCGGTCGCGCCCTGTGGGACGAAGTGGATCGGACCGCCGGTCGCGTGATCGCGGCCGCCGAGGTGACAGCTCTCGCAGCTGATACCGATCGTGATCTGCTGGTCGACGGCGAGCAGCTCGCCCGCAGGCGCCGCCACGAACAGCTGCTCCATGCCGTGGCCCAGCGCGCTCGGTCCGGAGGAACGCGCGATCCGTTGCGCGAACGGGTACGTCGAGTGACACCACGGGCAGCGTTCGGCCCACGCGTCACGCACCGGCGCGTAGGCGTCGAACTGATCCTCGCCGAGCCACGGATCGAAGTACGGCTGCGGGTACCAACCGCCGCGCCGCGGCCACCAGCCGAACGGCAGCCGGACCTCGTCGGTGTGGCCGTCCTCGACGCCGACATACTCTTGCAGGCCGCGCCGGCCGATCGTGCGGGTGATCCGGTAGCGCGTGGTCGTCGCACCTCTGGCGATTGTCATCGCGTAGCCGCGGGCGTCGTGGGTGAACCGTGCTTCGCCCCCAGCGTACGCGACGGTCGCACCCGCGAAATCGCCGATGATCGCGCCGGCATCGTCGGCCTTCGCGTTCATCACGCGGTGGAGGCTCTGCGACCACCGCGCGTACTCGTCGGCGTGGCAGTCGCCACACGCGCGCGGTCCGATGTAGTCGGCGGCGGCGATGTTCGAGCTCGCCGGTCGCGGCAGCTTCACGCGATTCGCGACCGGCGTGGTCGTCGGGCTCTCGCAGGCGACGACCGCCAGCGCGACTAGGCCCAGCTCACGCCGCACAGTTCCTCGGAGAGCTCCCACAGGCGCTGCGCTTCGTGATCGTCCCGCGCCCACCGCGACGGCTTGGTCGGCGTGCAGTCGACGAAGTACAGGCCGCTCGCACCCTCGAGCTCGGGAGAGCTCGCGACATAGATCGAGGTCTGCGCGCCTTCGACGGCCGTCTTGAGGAACGGCTTCACGAGCCGGGTGCCCACCCGATAGACCCACGAGCCGGTCCTTCCGAACCCGCTCGCGACCGCACCCGGATGGACCGAACACGAGGTGACGTTCTTGGCCGACATCCGCCGTCCACACTCGCGCGCGAACCAGATGTTGCACAGCTTCGACGCACCGTAGGCGCCGGTCGGCCCGGTCCACCTCTCCATCGTGGCGAGGTCGTCCCAGCGAAAGCTCGCGAACCGATGCGCCCCCGAAGACAGCGTCACGATCCGCGCCGGTGCGCTCGCGACGAGCAGGTCCTTCAGCTCGTACGTGAGCTGGAACGCGGCGAGGTGGTTGAGCGCGAACGTCTTCTCGAAGCCATCGACGGTGAGCTCGCGCTCGCCGTGGATCCCGCCGGCGTTGTTGATCAACACATCGATCCGCGCGAACCGCCGCCGGATCTCCGCCCCGGCCGCGCGGACCTCGGCGAGCGAATAGAGATCCGCGGCGACGACCTCGTGCGAGATCCCCGCGAGCGCGGTCTCGGTCTTCGCCTTGTCGCGCACGATCGCGACGATCCGCGCCCCCTGGGCCGCAAGCCCACGCGCGGTCTCGAGCCCGATGCCGGAGCTCGCACCCGTGATCGCGACGGTCTTGCCGGTCATGACGCCCACCCCCCGAGGGTACTCCTCCGCTATGCTGCCCGCGATGGCCGACACCGCCCAGGTCCACGACAAGTTCAAGCTCTTCATCGGCGCGCTCGACGACGCCGGCCATATCAAGGACCTCGCGGCTGTGATCCAGGAATGGGTCAAGACGTCCAAGGTCACCGTGAAGAGCCTCGGCGCTGCCGTCGCGGCCGGCAAGCTCATGATGACCATCGGCTACCGCGACGACGAGGAGCCCTACGAGGTCGCGTTCCATTCGAGCAAGATCGGCCGGGTCGGCCCGCTCGACGCCGACGAGTCCAGCCGGTTCAACCGCGCGATCGAGGCCGGCACGATGAACTGGCCGCCCGTGATCGGCCACGCGCTCTACGTCACCAAGGCCGGCGACCTCTATCTCGCCGTGCTCCAGCTCGTCGAGAAGCGCGAGGAGTAGCTACCAGGTCGGTCACCAGGCCTGGGTCGCGCGGACGTCGCACGGGGCCCACGTCAGCTTCGCGGCGTCGGCGAGCCAGCGGCGCCTGCGGAGCTGCGCGTCCGCGAAGTCGGTGGACCAGAGGTCGAGCGGCAGCGCGATCTTGAGGGCGCCGGGCGGGCGGATCGAGTCGGCAACGTCGAGCCAGGTGTCCTCGCCGCCGAGCGCACCGGCGAACGAGATCACGTCCCACTCGACGGGCCGCTTCCGCTCGGCGAGCGCCTGGGTGACGTCGCGGATCTGATCGAGGCCGCGCAGGCCGCCGAAGTGGACTTCGCGGAGGTTCGGAGCGGTGACCGCGGCGAGCGCGTCGACGAGCTTGAGGAGCTGAGCCGTCGAGACGCGCTTGAAGGCGAGTGCGCAGCGCTCGAGCGCGGGGAGCTGGGAGCGGGCGAGCGCGATCGCGAGCGTCGACTCGAGCTTGTCGGAGTCGAGGTGAAGCTCGCGCAGCGCGGCGTGCTCGCAGCGCTCGAACGCGATCGCGCCGGAGATCAGCGCGCGCTCGAGCGAGGGGAAGGCGCCGAGCACGTCGGCGAGCAGGCCGAGCGAGGCGTCACCGGAGTTCGGCGCGACGAGGGCGATGACCGACGCGATCCGCTGGGTCGCGCACGCGCTCGAGAACAGCTCGCCGGGGCTGGCCGGGGCGCACAGGAGCTCGAGCTTGCGCGGCGCCTCGCTCGCGATCTTGCGGACGACCTCGGTGCAGGACACGACCTCGCCGACGAAGCCGATCCGCAGCTTCCCGTACTGCGCGTCGACGCGGATGCCGCCGCCGGTGCGCGTCCCGCGGGCCTCGACGCGCGCGCGCTCGACCGGCTCGGGCGTGATATGGACGATCGCAGCGGGGGCGTCGTCGGCCTGCGTGCGCTCGACGCAGAACAGCCCGTGGTCGTTCGCGACGAGTTGATCGAGCGTGCGGCCCGCGGCACGCGCGTGGACGATCGTCGAGGTGCCGGCAGCGAGATCGACGCGCTCGACGCACCCGCCGAGCCGGACGCCCGCCTGGACGATCTCGTGACGGGCGATGTACGCGACGCCGGCGTGCCACGCGATCGCGTACGGCCAGCCGGGCGCGAGGGACTCGGCGAGGACGTCGAGCTCGTGGCTCGCGAGCGCGAGGCGAAGGAGCTGGCCGCCGACCGCGAGCACGAGGTGATCGGCGCCGGCGGCGCACAGCGCGAACGGCTCCTTCGCGGAGAACACGACGGCGCCGCGGACGTAGATGTCGCCGGCGCCGTGCAAGGTCCACGCGAGGTGCGGTCCGGCGACGACGAGCTGGTCGACCGTGCCGGCGAGCATCACGAGGTCCTCGATCGCGCCGTTCGCGACCCGGCCGATCACGGAGCCCTCGCGATCACCGGCGCGGGCGAAGTAGGCGGCCTCGCGGTCCGAGGTCACGCACGTGACCCAGCCGAGGCCGTAGCCTTCGAGGTGAGTGATCGTCGCTTTTGGGCCGCCCTCGAGCGGCGCCGAGCGCAGGGTCGCGCCGTCGTGCCAGACGAGCTCGGTCGCGGTGGCAACCAGGCCGCGCATCCGCGCCGGCGGGAGCGGGATCCCCTGCAGCACCGGAAGCTTGCCGCGCCGGCTGGCGGCTACGATCTGGTGGAGCCCGGCCGCATCCGGCTGATTTTCCGACCAGTAGATCGTGCCGTCGCGGCCGGCGAGCCGGCTGCCGCCCACGGCCGTGTAGCTGGTCGAGGTCACGTCGTGGGCTCCGGCCCCCCATTTTACACGATGCAAGCGGCGCGATCCGGTGTTACGAGTTCCACCGTGGGTTGCCCGAACGACGAGACGCTGCTCGCGATGGTCGAGCACTCCCTCGATCCGGGCCGGTTCGGCGAGCTCGAGATCCATCTCGACAGCTGCGAGGACTGCCGCAAGGCGGTCGCGGTGCTCGCCCTCGGCTCGCGCTCACCGAGCACCCCGGCCGTGCCGTTCGCCGGGCTCGACGCCGATCTCGCCGCGGGTGCGGTCATCCACGAGCGCTACGAGGTCGCGCGCGAGCTCGGTCACGGCGGGATGGGCACGGTCTACCTCGCGCATGATCGCTCGCTCGGCCGCGATGTCGCGCTGAAGCTGCACCGCGCCGGGTCTTCTCCTGGCAAGCAGGGGAGCGACCGGCTCCAGCGCGAGGCGTTCGCGATGGCCAAGCTCGCCCACCCGAACGTCGTGAACGTATTCGAGGTCGCGACGTGGGACGACCGGATCTTCGTCGCGATGGAGTACGTCAAGGGCGGCACGCTGCGTTCGTGGCTCGCCGGCGCGCCCCGGACCTGGCGCGCGACCGTCGCGCTGTTGATCGAGGCGGGCCGCGGGCTCGCCGCCGCGCACGCCGCCGGGCTCGTCCACCGAGACTTCAAGCCCGAGAACGTGCTCGTCGGCGACGACGGCCGGCCGCGGGTCGGCGACTTCGGCCTCGCGCGCACGGATCGCGCGCCGGTCGCGGTGATCGATCAGGATGCCCTCGCGGTCGCGCTCACCGTCACCGGCGGCCTCGCGGGCACGCCGGCGTACATGGCGCCGGAGCAGCTCGCCGGCGACGAGGTCGACGCGCGCTGCGATCAGTTCGCGTTCTGCGTCGTCGCGTGGGAGGCGCTGTTCGGCAAGCGGCCGTTCACCGGCACGACGCTGTCGTCACTCCACGAGGCGATCACGCGCCACGACCTCGGACGCCCGAGCTCGCCCGTGCCGGATCGCCTGCGCAAGGTGATCGAGCGCGGGCTCGAGACCAAGCCATCCCGGCGCTACACCGACATGACCGAGCTCCTCGCCGCACTCCACGCGGCCGCGGCGCCGCGGACCACGCGCAACCTGATCGCGACGACCGCCGCCGCGCTCGCGGTCGCCGGTGGGGCCTACGCGGTGTACGCCACGATCACCGCGCGCCAGCTCGTCGCGAGCTGCGAGCGTGCCGGCGAGCGCGCCCACGCCGGCTGGTCCGCACCCGCGCGCGCCGCGCTCGCCGCGGACTTCATCGGCAGCGGCAACCCGCTCGCCCCGGGCGCGTTCCAGCGGACCGCCGCCACGCTCGATCGCTACGCGAACGCGCTCGCGGATCAGGCGCGCGCGACGTGCCGCGATCGCGATCAGCCCGAGCGGCTCGCCGCCGCGCGCCAGACCTGCCTCGCGAAGCGCGCCGCCGATCTGACCGCGGTCGTGACCGCGCTCTCGCGCCCGGATCCGGCGAACGTGATGCGCGGTCCCGACGCGGCGTGGGGGATGTTCGATCCGTCGCCGTGCAGCGACGCGTCGGTGCTGACCACGCTCAACCACGCGCCCGGCGATCTCCAGCGTCTCGCCGAGCTGCACGCCAGCCGCGAGGTCGGCGACTACCAGCGCGGCCGCGCGCTCGGCCAGCCGTTCCTCGCCGAGGCCCGCGCGCACAAGGATCAGGGCCTCGAGCTCGACATCCTGCTCGAGCTCGGTCAGGCCGAGGCCGAGCTCGATCAGAAAGCCGCGATCGCGATCTTCAACGACGCCGAGGCGCTCGCCGAGGCGCAGGGCCGGGACCTCGACGCGGCGAGCGCGCTCGACGAGCTCGCGCAGGCCAACGGCACCGAGACCCACGCGCACGAGCTCGCGCATCACCAGATCGCGCTCGCCCGCGCGAAGCTCGCCCGGGTCGGAGGCAACACGGCGATCGAGGCGCGCCTCGCGTTCACCGAGGCGCAGATCTTCATGGACGAGACGAAGCTGACCGACGCCGCGAAAGCGATGCAGTCCTCGATCGCGCTGTTCGAGAAGGCCTACGGCCCCGAGAACCCGAACGTGGCCCAGGCGTACGGCACGCTCACCCAGATCCTCCACGCGGCGGGTAACAACCCCGACGCGCTCGTCGCCGCGCGTCGCACGCTCGAGATCGCACTCGCGACGCTGGGCCCCGATCACCCCGTCGTCGCCGGCGCGAAGATGACGCTCGGCCAGGTCCTCGTCGACCTCCAGCAGTTCGCCGAAGGCCGCCGGCTCTACGAGCAGGCCGACAAGACGTTCGCGCGGGTCTACGGGCCGGTCCATCCGGTGCGCGCCGCGATCCAGGGCAATCTGTTCAACCTCGCGCTGTCCGAGCAGCGCTGGGCCGACGCGCTCGCGAACGCGACGCTCGCCCGCGACATCCTCGCCCAGACCGACGGCCCCGACGCGCTGTCGGTCGCCGGCCCGGAGCGCGATCGCTCCGTCGCACTCGGCGCGGCGAACCGCCTCGACGAGGCGCTCGTCGCGGCGCAGCGCGCGCTCGCGATCATCGAGAAGCACGGCGCCGACGGCGAGCAGCGCTTGCCGGGCGCGCTCAGCGATCTGTGCGAGGTCCAGATCGCGCGCGAGAAGCCCGACCTGTGCATCCCGTCCGCCGAGCGCGCGATCCAGATCATCGAGCACCGCGGCGACGGCGCCGATCCACTCGAGCTCGCCGACGCGCGCTACGTCCTCGCGCGCGCGATGTGGGAAGCCAAGCGCGACCGCCCGCGCGCCCGCCGCCTCGCACTTCAAGTGCAAGCCGACCATCCGCTCGCCGAGCGCCGTCAGGTCATCGCGGCCTGGCTCGATCAGCATCCACTCTGACGATTTCGTGCGACCGAACCGGCCTCCAGGGCTCCCTGGGGCATGGACAACGTCACCACGAAGGTGCTCGCCGTGCTCGGCTCGGTCGCGCTCGGGTTCTGCGCGATGATCAACGCGGTGATCGCGGCGGTCGCGCTGTTCACCGGTAACCTGTTCGGCGCGGTCGGCGACGCGAAGCTCGATGCCGCGCTCACCGAAAGCGCGAACCACACCGCGACCTCCGCGAAGGCGCTCGCGATCGGCTTCGGCCTGATCGCCGCGCTCGAGTTCGGCGCCGGCGAGTTCCTCCGCCGCCGGGTCCGCCACGTGATCGTCGCGATCGCGTGCGGCGTCACGATCGCCGGTGCGGTCGGGTTCTCGCTCTGGGTCGGCCGGTTCACCGCGCTCGACGCGATGCTCGTCGGCTGCTCGCTGTTCGCAGGCTGGACGTGGTGGCGGCTGCCCCGCCCCGAGCTCCTCGGCGACGGCGTGCCCGCCGAGCTCAGCGTCTAGGCGATCGTCAGAACAGCCGGCCCTGGTTGCCGGCGCCGCCCGTGGGCGCCTTGGTCGGCGGTGCGAGGCCGAGGTGCGAGAACCCGGCGGCGGTCGCGATCCTGCCGCGCGGGGTGCGCGAGATGAAGCCCACCTGGAGCAGGAACGGCTCGACCACTTCCTCGAGCGTGCCGCGCTCCTCGGACAGAGACGCGGCGACCGCCTCGATCCCGACCGGGCCGCCGTCGAACCGTTCGCAGATCACGGACAGATACGCGCGATCGAGCGCGTCGAGCCCGGTGTGATCGACCGCGAGGCGATCGAGCGCCGAGGCGGCGATGTCGCCGTCGACCGTGCCGTCGCGTTCGACCGACGCGAAGTCGCGGACCCGGCGCAGCAGGCGGTTCGCGATCCGCGGCGTGCCGCGCGAGCGCCGCGCGATCTCGGTCGCGCCGTCCTCGTCGATCTCGATCTCGATCAGGTGTGCCGACCGCTTCACGATCGCCCTCATGTCGGCGAGCTCGTAGTAGCGGAGCTGCCAGTGAAAGCCGAACCGATCGAGGAGCGGCGCCGACAAGAGGCCCATCCGCGTGGTCGCGCCGAGCAGCGTGAACCGAGGCAGCTGCATCGTGACGGCCTTCGCGTGCGGCCCGTCGCCGATGAACAGGTCGAACCGGAAGTCCTCCATCGCGGGATAGAGGTTCTCCTCGATCACCGGGTGCAGCCGGTGGATCTCGTCGATGAACAGCGCGTCGCCCTCGCCCAATCCGGTGAGGAGTGCCGCGAGCTTGCCCTTGTGATCGATCGCGGGACCGGAGCTGACGTGAAGGTTCACGCCCATCTCGTTCGCGATCACGTGCGCGAGCGTGGTCTTGCCCAGGCCCGGCGGCCCGGCGAACAGAAAATGGTCGAGCGTCCACTTGCCCTGCTTCGCCGCGTGGACTGCGATCTTGAGATTGTCGATCAGCTCGCGCTGGCCGATGTACTCGCTGAACGTGCGCGGCCGCAGCGCCGCCTGCCACGCGCGCTCGCTGCCTTGCTCGCTCGGCGTGATCTCGCGCGGCTCGTCGGCGGGCGATTCCCCAGGTGGATCGATGTGCTTCTTGCGCGCCATGGCTATCTCGGCATGCTCCGCAGCGCCTGGCGCAAGAGTCCCTCGATCGTCGCCTCGGCGGTGACCGCGAGATCGACGACCGCGGCCTCGGCCTCGTTCGGGCTCCAGCCCATACCGACGAGCGCGCCCCGGACTTCATCGACCATCGGGTTGCCGCTCGACTTGCCCCTGCGCAGCGGCCGCGCCGCGCCGACCGTGATCCCGGCCGGGCGCAGGTTGCCGTCGGCGTCCCAGCGGAGCATCAGCTCCTCGCACTTCTCGTGGAGCTCGACGACGAGCAGCTCCGCGGTCTTCTTGCCGACGCCCTTGATCCGGGTGAGGCCGACGAGGTCCTCGCGCGCGATCAGCGCCGCCATGTCGCGCGGCGACGACCCCGACAGGATCGCGATCGCGGTCGACGGCCCGACGTTCTTCACCGTGATCAGCAGATCGAACAGCGTGCGCTCCTGCAGCTCGAGGAACCCGAACAGCGTGAGCTTGGACTCGAGCGCGTGCGTGAAGATCCGCAGCGTCACCCGCTCGCCATCCGCCGGCAGTCCGGCGAGCGTGTACGCCGAGACGACCACGTCGTAGCCGACGCCGTTGCAGTCCACCGTCAAGTGCGGCGGATCGCGCTCGATGAGCACCCCGTCCAATCTCGCGATCATCGGCGGGCCAGCCTGACCGCGGGCACGAGCTTCGCGACGCGCGGCGCGGTCGTCCGGCCGTGGGTGATCGCGACCGCGAGTGCATCCGTCGCGTCGGCGCGCGGCAACGTCCGCAGGCCGATCAGTGCCTGGACCATGCGCGCGACCTGGCCCTTGTCGGCCGCGCCGGCGCCGGTGACTGCTTTCTTCACCACGGCAGGTGGATACGATGCCACGCGCAACTTGCACAGCCCCACGACCGCGAGCGCCATGCCGCGGGCCTGGGCGAGCGCGAGGGCGCTCCGCGCGTTCTGGTGGAGAAATACGTCCTCGACCGCGACGACGTGCGGCGCGAGCTCCTCGATCACCTCGCGCAAGCCGCGCGCGATCTCGCCGAGCCTGGCCTCCATCGGGTTGCCCTCGGGCGCCGACAGCACGCCGCACTCGACGTAGCGCAAGGTCCCGGCCTCGTCGTCGATCACGCCGTAGCCGCAGAACCGGCTACCGGGGTCGAGGCCGAGGATCCGCACGGCCCCAACCTACTCCACCGCTGTGACATCACGCCAGATTCGGGCGAACGCCGAAGATCGCGGTGCCGATCCGCACGTGGGTCGCCCCGCACGCGATCGCCACCTCGTAGTCGCCGCTCATCCCCATCGACAGGACCGGCAGTGCCTGACCGAGCTCCTGACTCAACCGGTCGCGCAGCGCGCGCAGCGCCTCGAACACCGGCCGGCTGGCCTCGGGATCGTCGCTCGGCGGCGGCATCGTCATCAGGCCGTCGAGCCGGACGTTCGGGACCGCCGCGAGCTTCGCCGCGACCGCCGCCGCCGTCTCGCCGGTCACCCCGCCCTTGGTCGCCTCGCCGCCGAGGTTGACCGCGAGCAGGATCGGCTGGACCTGCGCCGCGCGCTTGCCGAGCTCCTGCGCGAGCTCCTCACTCTCGACCGCGTGGACCAGCGCCACCTTGCCGGCGACGAGCTTGGCCTTGTTGCGCTGCAACCGGCCGATGTAGTGCCAGCGGATCGGCAGCGTCAGCTCGGCCTGCTTCGCCGCGAGCTCCTGCGCGTAGTTCTCGCCGAAGTCGACGGCCCCCGCGGCCGCGGCCTCCGCGATCGCGCTCGCCGGGTGGGTCTTCGACACCGCGACGATCGTCACCTCGCTCGCCGGCCGCCCCGCGCGAGCGCAGGCCGCCGCGACGAGCGCGCGCACCGTGTCCCAGCGCGCCGCGATCGTCACGAGGCGATGCCCTTCGCGAGCTGCGCGCCCGGTGCGCCGACCTCGCGCAGCGCCTCGAGCACCTCGACGAGCGGCAGGCCGATGATGTTCGTCACCGACCCGCGCACGCCGCGGACGAACGCCGCCGCGATGCCCTGGATCGCGTACGCGCCGGCCTTGCCGCGCCACTCGTCGCTCGCGACGTAGTCTGCGATCTGGCCCTCGTCGAGCACGATCACGTCGACGTCGCTCGTCGCGGTCCGCACGAGCTGGCGCGGCCCCGCGATCGCGAACCCGGTGATCACCTGGTGGGTCCGCCCCGCCAGCCGGCGCAGCATCGCCGCGGCCTCGGCCGGCGTCTCGGCCTTGCCGAGGATCTCGCCGTCGATCGTGACGGTGGTGTCCGCGGCGAGGACCCAGCGCGCCGGGTGACGGGCCGCGAGCGCGGCCGCCTTCGCCGCGGCGATCCTGGACACATACGCTAGAGGATCCTCGCCGGCGTGCGGCGTCTCGTCGACGCCGGCCGGGACCACCTCGATCGCGACGCCCACGCGCTCGAGGAGCTCGCGCCGCCTCGGCGATGCGCTCGCGAGGATGATCACGGCATCTTGAGCGAGTGCACCGGGGTCGTCGTGAAGTTCAGCTCGACGGAGATTCCGTCGACGAACCGCGGCTTGCCGTCCTTCATCGCCTCGCTGCAGTGCATCGTCACGTTGCCGCTGCCGTCGACCACGTCCTTGACGACCGTGCCGTCGCCGTCGATGCAGACGTCGACCGCCTTCTTGTCGTCGTTCGGATCGGAGTCGCAGAACGCCTCGAGGCCGTCGCCGTCGACATCGATATCCGGCGTGCGACAGCCCGGGTACATCTTGAGCACGTTGGCGTTCGCCTTCGGCAGCGCGAGGAGCGGGCCGAGGAGGTTCGCGAACACGGCGTCGAGCAGCGAGTTGTCCGGGGTGAGGCCGATCTCGGCGACGTCGAGCCCGCGGATCGTGTCCGCCGTCTTCGCGTCGATCACGCCGCCGAGCCGGCCGTGGCTGATCGCGCCGTTCGCACCGATCGTGCCCTCGATCGTCGCGCCCGAGATCCGGAGATCGAGCGTGATGCCATCGGTCACCGGGATGTTGACGCTGAACAGCGAGGGGCCCGCGACGAGCTTCATCGCGCTGTCGATCGTGCCGTCCTTGAACGAGATCAGCGGGGTCGCACCGTCGAACGACAGCGGGTCGAGCTTGATGTCGACCGGGTTCGCCGCGTCGAACGGGCTGCACGCCGTCGCGTTGCCCTGCGCGTCGTGCGAGCGATCGGCGACGCCGTCGCAGTCGTTGTCCTTGCCGTCGCCGCAGATCTCCGGCGCGCCCTTCTTGATGGTCGCGTCGTGATCGTTGCAATCGCCGTCGGCGATCGTCTGGCCGTCGTGGTCGGCATCCGCGGTGTCGTTGCTCGGCGTGTTCTGGCCGTCCTCGTCGGCGAGGCCGTCGCAGTCGTTGTCGATACCGTCGCCCGCGATCTCCGGCATGCCGGGCGCGTTCGTCGCGCTGGTGTCGTCGCAGTCGCCGCCGTCGATGCCGGGGCGCTTGCCGTCGCCGTCGGCGTCCTTGTCGAAGTCGCCGTAGTAGATCGCGAACTTCACGCAGGTGTCGGCCGCGACCGCCGGCAGATCGAAGTACTCGATCGGGATGATGATGTCGTAGTTCTTGAGCGAGTCATCGATCGCGCTCATCGCGAGCGACGACACGGCCGAGAGCTTGTTGTCGGGCTTGGTGTCGCCGTCGAGGTCGAAGCCATCCTGCACGCCGCCGATCGCGAGCGTGTTGATCACCTGCGGCATCGTGCCCGCGTAGGGCGTGACCGGATCGCCGGTGCATTCCGGTTTCGGCGTGAACAGCTCGTGGCCGCCACCTCCATCATCACCGCCGCAAGCGGCGCCCAATGACGCCACGACAAGACCAAGCAAAAGCTTCTTCATGGGCTACCCTCGACGGGACTTGACCACGGCGGATCTGAAAACGTCAATAGCTGTCCTCGCTGTGGTCGCGATCACGTCATCCGCCCTGGCGCACGTGGCGCCGTCGGTCGACGACAACAACCGCTACCTCAAGGTCACGCCGTTCGGGGATCGGGTCCGGATCGCGTACACCGTGTTCTTCGGCGAGGTCCCCGGCGCGAGCGAGCGGCGCACGATCGACGCGAACCGCGACGGCCAGATCACCGACGCCGAGGCCCACGCGTTCGGGACCAAGATCGCCGACCAGGTCGCCGCCGGCCTCGACGTCACCGTCGACGATGCGGGCGTCGCGCTGGCGTGGTCCACCGTCGACGTCGGCATGGGCACGCCGCAGGTCGCGGCCGGCTCGTTCTCGATCGACCTCGTCGGCTATGCGTGCCTCGCGTCGCCGCGCGGCGCCCACCGGCTCGTCGTGAAGGATCGGTTCCGCCTTCCCCACCCCGGCGAGACCGAGGTCAAGGTCGAGGACGGCCCGGGGATCACGATCCACAAGGCAAGGGTCGGACCGGCGGACGATCCGACGCACGACTACCGGTTCGCGGGGCCGGGCGGGCCGCTGTCGGACGACGGCCTCGAGCTCGCTTTCGATGCCGGCCCGCACGCGACCGTGACCCAGGACGGCGCGTGCCGCGGTACAACCCGGGGCGTGTCACACGCGTTCTGGTGGGGGATGTTGATCGGCGCGACCGCGCTGATCGGGCTCGTCACGCTGTTCACGATCCTCGCGCTCCGCCGCAACCGCCGCCGCTAATCTTCGGACACGAACGAACCGTCGGCCGCGAACGTCGCGTGGTGCTGCGGCTGCCCGGGCGGGAACGCGATCACGTACGTCGTGCCGTCGATCCGCGCGCCTGCGGGGATCAGGTGTGGGTACTTGATCGAGAACGCGCGCATGACGTCGGCCGGGAGCTGGGAGTTGGCGAGCGTGCCGGCGGCGGCGTCGTGCTGGGGGACGACGTGGATCCGATCCGGGTTCTCGGGCGCCTTGTACGAGTGCAGCCCGATCAGCACGTTGACGATGCCGATCAGCACCATGCCACCGGTCACCGGGATCCAGTAACGGCGGTGCTTCTTCGAGAACGGCGCGGCGCGGTCCTTCGACACCGCTCACGGTCTACCACGCTCTCTACGGCGTGACCGTGAACGGCGTGGTCGCGAACGTCCGGTGCGTCCCCGTCGCCGGCGGCACGAGCGCGGGAAAATCTCCCATCCCCGTCGACGTCATCGCCTGGAGCCCACCCTTGACCTGGGCACCTGCGACCAATTGAAGCGCCGGGCTCCAGCCCGCGAGCGCCGACAGATCCGGCATCGTGTAGGTGCCGGCGGCGCCGATCACGCCGGCCGAGAGCTGTGCGGTCCACAGGATCGTGCAGCTGCCCCCGCCGCCGCAGGCGTTCTGGTTGCCGTTGTTGGTCGGCGTCTGCACGGCGAGCCAGCCGTAGCCGACCGCGCCCGGATAGGCCGGCCAGTCGGTCGAGACCCGGATGTACGGCGCGCTCGCGGCAGTCGCGGTGACCGCGCCGAGCTGCGGCACATCGACCCAGGTCTCGTCGGTCGGCGACGCGGTCGCGGTCGACGACGCGACGCTCGTCCCGTTGAACTGGACGACCTGCATCTGCTGGTTGTAGACGTCGCCACCTGCCATCTGATCGACGGCGAGCGCCTCGTTCGAGAACGGGAATCCGGTGTCGGTGACCACGTTCGCGACGGTGCCGTTCGCGGTGTAGAGATCGACGGTCGAGAGCTGGCGCGACCCGCCGAACAGGTTGTTGACGGCGAAGCCCTGGACCGCCTCGGCGTCGCTCGCATCGATCGAGACGTCCATGTTCGCGCCGGCCGTGAAGCCGCGCTGGACGATCGCGCTCGACGCCGTGAACTCGCCGCTCGCGGTGATCTGCGATCCGCCGAGCACGATCAGATCGTGGGTGCCCGGCGGCGTGACGAGCGTGAACTCGTCGTTGTCGCCGACGACCGCGCTGCGATCGCCGAACTTCACGACGTAGCTGGTGAGAAACGCCCTGTTCTCGACCGTGCCATGCAGCGTCACCAGCCCGCCCGCCTCGCTGCACCGCGGCGGTACCACGACATCGAGCGCCGTCCGCTCCGCCATCGCGAACTGATCCATGTTGACCTGGCGCAGCGAGCCGGTCGGTCCGCCCGAGATGCACGTCCACGCGACCGCGTAGACGGGCGAGAAGATCGGCAGCGTGTACGTCTCGCCGGCGGGCGCCGGTGCGAGCGTCCACGGGCCCGAGCCATCTTGATACGCGACGAGATAACCGAACTGGCCCGGGTTCGCCGGCTGGTGATGCATCACGAGCGTGACGCTGTGCGGGTGCTGTCCGCCGCCGTCGTCGTCGCCGCTGGTCCCGCCGTCGCCCGTGACGTCGTCGTCGTCATCCCCACTGCCCGGGGACTTGTGACTGCACCCCACTGCGAGGAGTGCCAGCACCACCACGCTCGAGACCGTCCTCATGACGCCACCCTAACATCACTGCGTGTAACGTAGGCACGTGACTCGCTGGCAGCGCTACTGGTTCGCCCCCGGCGGACGCCATGCAGCTGCGATCGTCCGGATCGCGATCGCGACTGCGGTGCTGCTCACACTCGCGCGCCTCGACAACGACGTGTCGACCGGGGATGTCCCAGGTTTGCACACGCTCTACCGCCCCGTCGGAATCTGGATGGTGTTCGGCCATTTCGCGCCGCCCGCGATCGCCGTGCAGGTGCTGTGGGTGATCGCGTGGATCTCGACGAGCGCGATGTTGCTCGGTTTGCGCACGCGGGTCGCCACCGCCGTGAGCTTCGTCTCGGCCCTCGCGCTCGCCTCACTCTCGTTCTCCGCGAGTGCGCGCTGGTCGCACCAGTACAACGTGGTGTTCCTCGCCCAGTGCGCGTTCCTCGGCAGCCACGCCGGCGACGTGCTCTCGGTCGACGCGCTGATCCGCAAGCTCCGCGGCCTGCCCGCGCACGATCGCGCGCGCGCGTACCAATGGTCGCTCCGCCTCGTCCAGCTCGCGGTCGCCGTGATGTTCGCGTGCGCGGCGTTCCACAAGATCCTCCACGGTCACTTCACGCTGCGCTGGGCGTACTCCGACAACCTGCGCCACCAGCTGCTCGTCCGCTTCGATCTCGCCGGCCTGCAGCGCCCGCCGCTCGTCGACTGGCTGATCGACGACCCGTGGAGGTATCGCACCGCCGCGGCTCTCAACCTCATCTCGCAAGCCGCGCCGCTCGCCGCCTGCTTCCTGGTGAAGCGCCCGATCCTGCGCGCGCTCGCCGGCTCGTTCTTCATCGTCGAGACCGTCGCGCTCGCGTACGTGGTGGATCTCTGGAACCCGCACTGGCTGCCGCTGTTCGCGGTGTTCGTCGACTGGGACTGGCTGCTGCGCAGACAGGTCGTCGAGGCCGAGCCGCCACCGACCTGGGCGCCGCCGCGCTCGACCCGGATCTTCGTCCTCGCATTCGTGATCTACGACGTCGCGACGGCGCTCATCCCCGGCCTCGATCAGCGGATCAACACCTACCCGTTCTCCGGCTTCCCGATGTTCTCGACCGTGCTCGCGAAACCGCCGTACACCGGCCACTCGAGCTATGTCGTCGTCGGCGATCACTTCGACGTCGTCGCCGATCCGCCGATCGATCTGCCGACCCAGCGCTGGTTCGATCACTCGAACCGCGGGATGTGGAGCGAGCGCGATCCCGACAAGCTCCACAAGCGCCTCGTCGCGATGTGGAAGCAGGCCGAGCGCCGCTATCCGAACAACAAGCTCCAACGCGTGCGCCTGTACGTCACGATGTTCGAAGCCCCCGCGTATCCCGAGCCCGCGCGGTTCGTGCCGCACCCGATCGCGCTCCTCGGCGAGCTCGACGCGGCCGGTACGTTCCGCACGCTGGTCGGCCCGTTCGAGGACAGCAAGATCACGCCGCACCCACAGGGCGTCGACGCGACCGGCGCGACGCTCGGTTACTACCGCGACGACGAACCGATCCTCCACCCGTTTGCCGGCACGCTCGACGGCGATCCGATCTACACGGTCGCGACGTTGCCCGACGGCACGCCGTGGCTGGTCTCGAGTCACGCCGACTGGCGCTGGCAGTGACCGCGCTCGCGATCGATCCGACGCTCGAGCGCGCCGTCGCCGAGAACCCCGAGGATCAGGGCGCGTGGCTCGTGCTCGAGGACTGGCTGATGGCGCAGAGCGATCCGCTCGGCCATCTCGCCGAGCTCCAGCGTCTCGGCGATCGCCGCCGGCTCGACGAGGAGCGCCACCACCTCGCGCCGGTCCTCCTCGGGCCGCAGCACGCGCGGCTGGAGCGAACGCTCGCGACGTCGCTGTGGCGCGGCGGCTTCGTCCGTCGGGCCCACCTGTTCGCGCAGCCGTACGAGGTCCCGCTGTTGCTGTCCTCGTTCCTCGCGAGCCCGGCAGCGCGGTTCCTCTCCCAGCTCCACGTGGCCGAGGCCGCCAGCTTCGCCGTGCTGTCGACGATCGCGCGCGCCCCGTTGCTCCGCGACCTACGCCTCCGCGTCGCCGATCCGATCAACCGATCCGCAGAACCCGCGGTCGCGGATCTCGATGTCCTCGCGCCGCTCGCTCAGCTCGAGTCCCTCCACCTCGACAACGCCGAGGCGCTCGCCGGTGGCCATCCTCGCGTGCAGGTCCTCAACCTGTCGACGCGCCGACCGGTCGTCCTCGCGGCCCTCGTCGCGAAGCTCCCCGCGCTGGAGTCGCTCGACGTGGCGTGCCTCGAGCTCGCGCACGACGCGACGCGGATCGCGGCGTGGCCGGCGCTGTGGCACCTCGGCATCCAGGTCGATACCTGCGGGCCCGACCCGCTCGCACCGATCGTCCGGTCCGGCCTCCTCGCTCAGCTCGATCGCCTGCGGATCTCCGACTGCGAGCCCAGCACCGTCCCACCGCCCCGCGGGATGTGGCCGAAGCGTCGCGTTCCGATCGAGCTCGACGAGGGAGCGAAGCGATCGCTGCGCGGCGGTGTGCTCGCGCAGATCGAGCGCGTCTACCTCGCGCCGCCCCTCGTCCTTCACCCGGGCTAGCTCAGCCGAGCAGGCTCGCCATGTCCGCGGGCAACGGTGCCTCGCCGGTGACGGTGCCACCCTCGGGGTGCGGCACCGTGATCCGCGCGGCGTGGAGCGCGTGGCGCGGCAGCACGAACAGCTCGAGCAGCTCGGGAGTCATGCCCTCGTCGCAGTAGTCGATGAACGCGTCGTCGCCGTGGGCGTAGAGCTTGTCGCCGATGATCGGATAGCCGGCGTGTGCGAGGTGGACGCGGATCTGGTGCTGGCGGCCGGTCACGAGCGTGCAGCGGACGAGTGTGCGGTCGCCGCTGCGGCGCTCGACCTGGACCTTCGTGATCGCCTGCATGCCCGCGGGATCGACGAGGACCTTGACGGTCGCGAGTCGGGTCCCGTCGTGCTCGTCGGAGATCCGCAGCGCCTGGTCGAGCACGTGCTCGGTCTCCCACGGCGGCTGACCGGCGACGACCGCGAGGTACTGCTTCACGGTGCGGCCCTTGTCGGCGATCGCCTTCTTCACGAACGCGGCGGCCTCCTTGTCGCGCGCGATCACGACGCAGCCGGACGTCTCGCGATCGAGGCGGTGGCAGAGCTGGAGCTCGGGCTCGTCGGGGTAGCGCTCCGAGAGCACGCGGGCGAGCGTATTGAAGTAGAACTTCGCCGACGCGTGGACCGGGAGACCGGCGGGCTTGTCGACGATCAGCAGGCGCGAGTCCTCGTGGACCACGCCGAACGTCCGCGGGCACGGCGGTTCGGGCTTGGCCTCGCGGCGGATGATGTAGTGCTCGCCTTCGGCGACCTTGGTCGCGGGCTTCGGCGCGTGGCCGTCGGCGCGGCGGAGCTGGGTGTAGATCACCGTCTGGATTCGGGTCCGCGACAGCCGCTGGATCTGGGTCTTGACGAAGTGATCGAGCCGCAGCCCCGCGAGCTCGGCCGGGACGATCAGGTGGCGCTCGACGATCCGCGGCTTGCCGTCCTCGTCGAGGTGAGAAGCCTCGCCGAGGTCGGGCTCCTCAGTCTCCGTCATCGTCATCGCCGCCCGCCGCCTCGATGTCGTACTTCTTCATCAGCTTGCGGAAGTACTTGCGGTCGATGTCGGCGTGGCGTGCGGCGTGCGAGATGTTGCCGTTGTTGCGGCGGAGCATCTGCAGGATGTAGTCGCGCTCGAACGTGGTGACCCAGCGCTCCTTCGCGTCCTTGAACGTGATGCCGACCGCGAGCAGCTCCTCGGGCGTCGGCGGCGGCTGTGCGGCGAGGCTCGCAGCGGCGGGCACGCTCGAGGCACGCCTGAGCGCCGGCGCCGGGGCTTCGCGCGGCGCGGGCTTCGCGGTGCGGACGTAGTCGGGCAAGTCGCTCGCATCGATCGTGCCGCGCTCGCAGAACGACACCGCACGCTCGACGACATTCACGAGCTCGCGCACGTTGCCGGGCCACGGATAGGCCTGGAGCGCCTGCATCGCGTCCTTCGCGATCGCCCGCACCCGCGGCTGGCCATTCGGGTTGCGGTTGTAGACGCCGTTGTCGAGGAAGTGCTGGACCAGGAGCGGGATGTCGTCGGCGCGCTGCGCGAGCGATGGCAGGTGGAGGCGCACGACGCTCAGCCGGTAGAACAGATCCTGGCGAAACCGACCCGCGCGGACCTCGTCCTCGAGGTTGCGGTTCGTCGCGGCGATGATCCGGACGTCGACCTTCTGCGACTTCGCGCCGCCGACCCGGCGAACCTCGCGCTGCTCCAGCGCGCGCAGCAGCTTGGGTTGTAGATCCAACGGCAGCTCGCCGAGCTCGTCGAGGAACAGCGTGCCGCCGTCGGCCATCTCGAACAGGCCCTCGCGGCTCATCACCGCGCCGGTGAAGCTGCCCTTCTCGTGGCCGAACAGCTCGCTCTCGATCAGGTTCGGCGGGACCGCACCGCAGTCGAACACCACGAGCTCGTTGCGCGACCGCGGGGAGAGCGAGTGGATCGCCTGGGCGACCACCTCCTTGCCCGTGCCGGTCTCGCCGTCGATCACGACCGTCGTCGCGGTCGGCGCGATCTTCTCGATGATCGAGTAGATCTCGCGCATCTTCGAGTTGCCGCCGATCAGGCCGCCGATCCGGTCCGCGCGGGACGGGACGATCTCGACCTCTTCCTCGCGCGCGTTGAACACGAGCATGCTCTGGCCGACGCCGATCGTGCAGCCCGGCTTGAGGTAGGCCTCGCGGACCCGGACCTTGTTGATGAACGTGCCGTTCGTCGACGTGTTGTCGACGAGGATGTAGCTGGTGTCGTCCTGGATGATCCGGCAGTGGTAGCGAGACACCGTGTCGTCGGACAGGACGATGTCGTTGTCGTCCATCGACCCGATCCGGATCTCTTCCTTGTCGAACGTCCATTCCTGCGCCGGATCATCGGCGATCTGCAGGATGCAGCGCCGGAGGTGCAGCGTGGCCCCTCGATCGAGGTAGCTGACCTTGGTCGGCGGGACGAAATCGGGGAACTTCTTCATGGCGAGAAGCGCTGTCATCATACGCCAAAACGGCGCCTGCACCCTCCCAGCAGGCTTCCGTTCGAGGAGCGCGCTCGCCTAGTTGCGGGTCACGGACAGCTTCGTCCCGCGGTCGGTCCACGCGACCTCTTGCGCGCGCGTCGCATCGAGCACCTCGCGCGCGAGCTGCTCGCGCGGATGGTCGCTCGCGAAGATCACGACGCGGCGGTCGTTCTTGTTCTCGGCGCGGTGCGCCTCGCGCTCGCCGAACGTGGCGGTCACGACACGGTCACCACCGATGCCCCAGCTCTGCAGGTGATCGCGGATCGCCAGTGCGCGGCGCTCGCCGAGGTCGATGTTGTAGTCGCGAGGACCGAGCTTGTCGGTGTGGCCCTCGACGACGAGGTTCATCTTGGGATGATCGACCATGTACTTCGCCAGGGTGTCGACCTGCGAGAGCGCCGATGGATCCAGCGCCGTGGAGTCGAGTGCGAAGTTGACGATCTCGAGTGGCTCGATGGGGCCGCGGCCGTCCGAGGCCGCGAGCGACCGATCGACGCCGCGCGGCGGCATGGCATGGACGAAGTCTGGCCCCCGCGGCGGCGCGTCCGCGAGCGCGAGCGCCGGAAGGGCCATCACGGAAGCGAGGATGAGGACTTTCATGACCTCGGGTACAGCATCGTGCGTGCCACGCCGCGTAAGTCCTGCGAGCACGAGCCGCCGAGCGCGAGCGCTCACCGCACGCCCGTCAGTTCGCGAGCTCGAGCACGTAGGGCAGCCTCATCTGCGCTGCATCGGGCTCGACGAGGAGCGATGGTGGCACACCGCGCACCAGCTCCTTGACCACGGGCAGCTCGGTGAGGGGCAACTCGGGCTGATCGACGGTCAGCAACTTGCCGACGACACCGAGCAGCGACGTGCCGAGCTTCGGATATTCACGCAGATCGAGCTGTGCGGTCACCGGCAGGTGGAGACGCTTGCGAGCTTCATCCAGCGCGTCGTTCAAGCCTCCGAACCGATCGACGAGCCGCAGCGGCCTCGCTTGATCGCCGGAGTAGACGTGGCCGCGCCCGACCGCGTCGACCGCGTCCTTCGTCATCCCGCGGCCCTCGGCGACGGCGGCGACGAACCGGCCGTACGAGTAGCGCAACTTGTCGAGCAGCGCGACGCGCTCCTCGTCGGTGTACGCGCGGAACATGCTGTCGGAGTCGGCGCGCTTGCCGCGCTTGAAGATGTCGATCGCGACGCCGAGCTTGTGGATCAGCCCCGACAGATCGAACTTACCGAAGAAGATCCCGATCGAGCCGGTGATCGTCATCGGCTCGGCGAAGATCACGTCGCAGCCGGCCGCCGCGAAGTAACCGCCCGACGCGGCGAGGTTGCTCATCGAGCACAGCACCGGCTTGACCCCGCGGGTCGCGAACACCTCGCGCGCGATCAGCTCGGACGCGAGCGCGCTGCCGCCGGGAGAATCGATCCGCAGCACGATCGCGCCGATCGTCGGATCCTCGCGCGCCGCACTGATCGACTGGACGACGGTCTCGCCGCCCGCGAGCTTCTGGCCGATGATCGGCAGCGACTTCGACTGGCCGTCGGTGATGTCGCCATCGACGTAGATCACCGCGACCGCGGGATGATCCCAGCGATCGCTGCGCCGGTCCGCCGGGGCGCCGACCGGATAGACGCCACCGAGCTGCGTCATGATCAGCTGCGCGACCTTGTCGGGCGACGCGACGCCGTCGACGAGCTTCTGGTTCTGCGCGAGCTCACCGGCGGTGTACGGGCCCGCATCGACGATCGCCTGCAGCTCGGCCGGCGTCAGGTGGCGCGCCGATGCGACGGTCGACAGCCACTGCTGCCACAGCGAGTCGAACAGCTCCTCGTGCATCCGCGCCGCGATCGGCGTCGGGCCGGCTTCGGTGAACATCTCCGGCGCGCTCTTGTACTCGCCGATCTTCTCGAACTGCGGGGTCACGCCGATCATATCGAACGCGCCCTTGAAGTAGAAGCTGGTGCCGGCCATGCCGACGAGCCGCAGCCCGCCCGCGGGGTCGAGATAGATCTGGTCGGCCGCGCTCGCGACGAAGTAGTCGCGGCCGGTCCCCGACACCATGTACGCGAACACCTTCTTGTGCGCCGCCTTCACGGCGAGCAGCTCCGCTCGAATCTCCTGGAGCGTGGCCCAACCGCCGGTCGCGCCGTCGAACACGACGACGACGCCCTTCACGGTCGGGTCCTGTGCGATCGAGCGCAACCGCACCACGATCTGGGTCAGCGCGCGGAGCTCGAGATCGCCGGACAGCTCGACCCGCTCGATGTGGTCGGGCGTCGGGATCAACGCGGGCGGCGGCGTCGCCGACACCTTCGCGAGGTACGTGCTGCCGAGCAGGTGGTTCGTGTGATCCGGACCGCGCTGGCCGGTGACATACGCGGCGATGCCCGTGCTGCCGAGCGAGATCTCGAGGCCGAGCGTGACCCGCGCCTCGCGGGTGTCGTGATCCGTCGAGCCCATCGGCGAATCGTCGATCTCGTGCAGCGCGCGGCTCTCGATCGCGCCGACGACGTACATCCCGGTCAGCGCCTTGACCATCACGCGGCCCCAGGCGTCGAGGTCGCCGCGGGTCTCGCCGATCCGGCCGCCGGCCGACAGCTCGAGCTGATCGGTGCCGAGCGGACGCACGAGCGCCTCGAGCTCGTAGCGGCGCTGGACCGGCGTGCCCGCGACGTCGCGGGTGTCGAGGTCCTTGAGATTGGCGCCGAGCGCGAAGTAGTTGTTCGCGCGGATCGCGAGGCCGAGGTCGAACGTGATGAGCCCGTCGAGCGGGCCGCCGTTCAGGAAGTAGTGAAAGCCGAGGCCGAGGCTGAGGTGCTTGCCGATCGCGTTCGCGTGGGACACCGTGAGGCGAAACGGCTCGCCCGGATCCGGCGCGAGCTGGCTGCGCGGCGGCCGCAACCACTCGAGGCCGAGCCCGACGCCGACCTTCGGCAGGATCCCGCCGAACAGGTCGCTCGCGGCGTAGATGCCGAGGCCGGTGCCGCCGCTCGTCGCATACTGGTCGTCCTCGAGCTCCATCGCGACCGCGAGCTCTGGCCCGTTCATGTAGGCGAGCCCGGCGGAGTTCAGCGTCGCAGACCGCGAGTCGAACTCACCGGCGATCGGCGTCGCCGGCAGGGCCAGGCCATCGGTTGGCTCCTCCGCGAACCGGCGATCCACGACCTGCGCGCGGGCGGCGCTCGAGACGACCAGCACGAGGGCCGCGATTCCAACTGCGAGGCGCATTCGTGAGGACGGTAGCAGATCTATACTGGGGCCGTGCCGAACCCGACCCTGCTCGAGAAGCACCCGTTGTTGGTGAACCTCGCGGTCGACCAGCTCGAGCGCATCGCGCACGCCGGCGAGGTCGAGAGCTACAACGCGAACGAGCCGATCGTCACCGAGGGTAGCCTCGGCGACGCCCTGTTCCTGATCCTGTCGGGGCAGGTCGCCGTTCATCGCGGCGCGCAGACGTTCGCCACGCTGTCCGGCGGCGAGTTCTTCGGCGAGATGTCGCTCGTCGAGCCCGCGCCGCGCTCGGCGACCGTGACGTCGATGTCGGCGACGTTCCTGTTCAGGCTGCCCCACGACGCGTTGCGCCAGCTGATCGCCGACGACCCGCACGCGAGCTCGGTGCTGCTCGTCCAGGTCGTCAAGACGTTGTCGGATCGGCTGCGCCGCGCGAACGCGATGCTGTCCTCGGTCGACATGCTCGCCGACTGGCTCGCCGGCTCGATGGTATAAAATCTGAATTCATGAAGTACCGGGCGGTGGCGAGTGTCTCGGTTCTGTGTGCGTTTGCGGCGTGCGCTCCGAGCGACAAGGTCCGGTTGGACGTCGCACTCGGTGAAACGCGTCACGCACCGAGCGCGATCGCGCCGGTCGCGAGGCCTCAGCTGCGACCGTGGAAGATCGGTCAATGGGTGATCTACGCGACGCCGGACGGTGGCTATCAAACGATCGAGGTCGCCGGCGAGGACGCCTGCGGGATGTGGTTCGACACCGAACTGGTCTCGGCGAAGCGGACGCTGGCGTGGGGGATCTGTTTGCACGCGCCGAGCTCGGCTGAGTCCTCTGCGCAGCCGCTCGCATGGGTCAAGCGCGTGATGCTCAGAGACGAGCATGGCTCGCGTAGCGTGAGCCTGAGCGAGATCGACGAGGCCGACGCGTTTGGTGCGGTGGTCCGAGATCTGTTTCCTGCCAGGTGGGAGACCATCACGTCGCAGCGCGAAGACGTCGACGTTCGAGCAGGTCACTTCGTCGGTGTGGTGCGGACCGACGAGCCCGGTGGCACGCGGTGGACGCATCCCGCGGTGCCGTTCGGGGCGACCGTGCGGTTCCGAACAGCGGACGGTCAGGAGTTCGCGCTGGTGGCCTTTGGAGATGACGGCTCGGTGAACCCGGTCCGCCGAACGGCGAGGCGCTTCCGAGCTCCGATCAGTTATGTCGGTCTCGGCTTCGCCGGAACCCGGCTGAGCGGGCACCGAACAGAGCCTTCGGACTCGGCAGGTGGCGCTGTCCTCGAGCTCGGACGTCACGTCCTGCCAGAGCTCGACATGTCGCTGTCCGAGGCCCTCTTGACCCTCGACGATTCGTCGCGAAACCTCCTTGTCGCGACCGCGGGTGTGCACTGGTATCCGTTCGCGATCTCCCGGCCGCGGTTTGCGAGGTACGGCGCGGAAGGACTCTTCTTGACGGGTGAGCTTGGCTACGCCGAGCTCGGCGCGCGCAACGAGGATCGTGCAAACGGAGCGGTCGCCCATGTCGGCATCGGCTGGCTCGACCAGCATCCAGGTTGGGGCGTCGCGTTCGAGCTCGGCGATCGCTTGATCTGGTTCAACCAGGATGCCGGTCTCCGTCACGATCTCGCGGGCACCATCGGGCTCCGTGGCGAGCTCTAGCCGCAGACGGTCACGAACATGTCGACGTCGCGCAGGACCTCGGAGTAGCAGCGCGGCGGCACGTCGCTCAGCTGGACCAGCCTGCGGTCGCGCGAGAACCGGATGTCACCGGTGCGAACCCGGACGTAGATCCCGGACGCGGCGGCTTCCTCGTCGGCCGGCTCGATCTCGAGCTGGATCTCGAGCCCCTCGGCGAGCAGGAGCTTGGACGCGTTGTTGTGACTGTCGAACTGGCCCTGTAGCCGGTAGCTCCAGGCGCGCTCGCGACACAGCGCCGCGAACTGGTGCTGGCGCATCACCCGGTTCGCGAACCGCGACGCGCCGCTCGCATCGGGCGCGTAGAGCTCGCGCTCGAGCTGCTTGATCGGCTGGGTCACGCCGAGTGCGGCGAGGAGCGCTCGCCACGCCTCGACCTCGGCGGCGGGACGGCCGAGCGGATGCCACAGCTCGAGCCGCGCGTCGTCGGCGAGCTCGACGGGCTTGCCGGTGACATCGACCGGATAACCATCGATGAAGATCACGGTCGCGTCGCCCGTGTAGATCAACCTGCGCGCGAGCGCGGCGGCGAGCGGATGATCGAGGTAGCGCGCGCGGAGGTCGGCGAGCGTCCAGCTGCGCGGCTCGGCGAGCCAGCGCTCGAGCCGGTAGCGCAGCGTCGGCACCATCTCGGCGAGCTCCTTGTGGGTCGCCTTGAGATCTTTCAGCTCCTCGGCGTGCTCGGCCTTGACCGCCGCGGGCACCGACTTCAGCCTCTTCGTCCCGGCGTAGTACGCGAGCGTGACGTCGACGCCGTCGGTCGCGAGCTCGGCGACGTGCTCGCCGAGCGGGATCCGGGTCTTGCCGTCGACATCGAGCCCGAACGTCGGCAGTGCGAGCTCCTCGAGATCGATGGGCTCCATCCCCGCCCGGCGCGCCGCCTCGACCTTCGCCTTGTCGACGAGCGCGATCGCCTGCTTGTAGCGGAGCCGGGCGCCGAGCCGCGAGAGCTGCGCGACCGCGCGCATCCCAGAGAGCTGCGAGAGCACCCAGATGCACGCGTTGCCGGCCTTCGTCGACAGCGCGCCGACGCCCTTGATCTTCGTGAAGCAGCGCACCGCGAGATCGCCGACCGCGACCGCGATCGCGTCGGTCTCGCCGCCGAGCGTCGCGCACGCCCACACCAGGTTGCGCAGCGCCTCGCTGTTCGCGTCGACCATCGCCGGCGTGAACCAGTTCTGGTGATCGCGGACGACCGGGCGTGGCGCGACTGTCGCGAACCACCCGCGTACGGTGTCGGCGAACGCGTTCGCGCCGATCGTCGCGACCTGCGCGCACGCGAGCGCGAGCCACTTCTTGGTCGGCTTCGCGCCGTCGCCCGGCGTCGAGAGCAGCGCGATCCATGCGGGCCGATTCGCGATCGTCGCGAGGTCGGCGCGCGCGACCGCGGCCCACGGATCCTCGTCGTCGAGCGGGATGTCGTCGCCGGCGAGCATCCGCTCGATGTACTCGCGCAACCGGCGCGCCTGCTTGCCCATCGAGTCGGGGTGGCGATCGATCACCTCGTCGAACGCCTTGCGCTGCGCGCGGGTGAGCGGGCCTTCGGCGATCAACGCGTCGAACCGCGCACCGACGGTCGCGAGGTTGTCGGCTTCGTCCTCGGACAGGCCGATGTCGGGCGCACCCCGGCGGACGAACGGCCACACGGCGAGCCTAGTTGATGACGCCGTCGCGCTCGGCGAGCCCGAGCTGCTTGTTGCACAGCGCGATCTTCTTGGTGACCGTCGCCTTGAATTCCTTATCGCTCGTGAGCGCGCGCAGCGAGACGTAGTTGTCCTTCGCGCGCTTGACGTCGCCCTGGCGGTAGATCGTATCGGCGTACAGCATCAGCGACCTCAGCTTGTACGCGCCGTTGACCGCGCTCGCCTTCTTGCTGATCGCCTCGGCCGACGGCGAGTCGCCCTGCTGGAACGCGGCGAGCGCCTCGCTGTACAGCGCCTGGCCCTGCATGCCTTTGATCTTGCCGAGCCGTTGATACGTCGCACGCGCGAGCGTCCAGTCCGACGCGGCCTCGGCGTCCTGCGCCTTCTTGAGCAGCGACGCCTTGTCGTCCTTGTCGTCGGCGGTCGCGACCGGCGAGTGCTTCGGGCTCGGCTGCGCCGGATGCTTTGCGGTGGTGGCGATCTGGTGATGATCGTCCTTGGCCGCCGGGGTCGCGCTGCCGTTCGCCGGCGGCGCTGGTTGCTCGAGCTGCTTCTGCTCGCTCGCGGCGGCGCTCGCGCTGCCCTTGACGGCGGCGGGCTGCTTCACCGGCGCGGGCGGAGGCGCGGGCGCGGCGCTGCCCGGCTGCTCGACCGGCGCGGGCGCCGGCTCGATGGCGTCGTGCGACGTCTTGTCGGCGCTGTTCAGCATCATGTACGCGAGCGCGCCGCCACCGCCGAGGAGGACGAGCAGGAGCAGCAGCGGCCCGAGCGAGCCGCGCTTCGCCTTGAGGGTCGGCGTCGGCTCGGGCTCGGCGAGCGCGAGCTCGAGCGGCGACAGCTGGTGTGGCATCGATGCGGCGACCGCACCCGGCGAGCGGTCATCTTGCGACGACGCTCGGGTCGGCGACGGCGTCGCCGCCCGCGGGATCTTGTCGGACGGCGACGTGGTCGGCCGGACGAGGCCCGGCGATGACGTCGGCTCGCTGCTCGCGCGCACCATCGGGCCCGAGCTCGACGGAGGCATCGCGCGCGACACGCCGGAGCGGGTCTCCCAGACCTCCGACAGGCCGGAGTGCGTGCCGCCGCGCCCGGTCGCGCCGCCGCCGCGCACGATGCCGTCGTCGAGGTTGCGCATCGACAGACCGGAGTTGAGCGACGCGACGACGTTCGCGTCCGTCGTCATGCCGAGGATCTGGGCGACCGCGACGCCGCGGCCGGCGAGGCACTTGTTGAGCTCGTACTCGAGCGCGTCCATGGTCTGCGGGCGCTGGTCGGGATTGCGCGCCATCGCGCTCGCGATCAGCTCCGACACCGGCAGCGGCAGATCCGTGCGCACCGTGATCGGGACCGGCGGATCGATCGTGGCCTTCTTGGTCAGGATCTCCATGAAGTTGTCGCCCGAGTACGGCGGCAACCCCGTGGTCATCTCGTACATGATCGCGCCGAGCGAGTAGATGTCCGTGCGCGCGTCCGCGGGGCGACCGGCGGCCTGCTCGGGCGCCATGTACTCCGGCGTGCCCATCGCCATGCCGGGGCTGGTCAACCGGCGCTCGCGCGCGGCCTCGGCCTCGGTCGTCTTCGCGATGCCGAAGTCCAGCACCTTCACGATGTCGGCCTCGCCGCCGCGCGTGATCAGGAAGATGTTCTCGGGCTTGAGATCGCGATGGATGATGCCTTCGCGGTGGGCCGCCGACAGCGCGCGGCAGATCTGGCCGGTGATGCGGAGCGCGCGCGCGACGTCGAGGGCGCCCTCGCGCTCGATCACCGAGCCGAGCTCGACACCCTCGAGGTACTCCATCACGAAGTACACGCTGCCGTCGTTCGTCGCACCGGAGTCGGTGACGTCGACGATGTTCGGATGGCCGATCTTCGACGCGGCGCGCGCCTCGCGGCGGAACCGCTCGACGAGGTCGGGCATCCGCGAGTAGCTCGGGTGCAAGACCTTCAGGGCGACGCGCTTGCCGATCTCGACGTGCTCGGCGAGGTAGACCTTGCCCATGCCGCCTTCACCGATCAGCTCGATGATGCGGTAGCGGCCGTCGATGTCCGAGCCGATGTCGAGCTCGCTGTTCGGCTCGGTCTCCTCGGCGAGCGCCATCGCGGCCGAAGCGTCGTTCCCACCCCGTCCGGATGCCCGGAGCAACCGGCGATCGCTCTCGCGCCGGCGATCCTCACCGTCGACACCGCGATCGCTCGCCCGGCGCCCGGCCGAGCCGGGCTTGCGCACCGGCGACTCGCCCGCGGACAGCTTGTCGATGTCGTCGAGCGAGACCTTGTCGCTCTGCTCGATCATCATGCGGAGCTCGTCGCTCGGCGGCAGGGTCAGCGCGCGGGTGCGGACCCGCGAGATCATGTCGGCGCGCTCGGCGCGCTCGCGGACGATATCCTCGGAGAACAGCTCCTGGAGGAACGTCGACATCCGCGTGCCGTCGGTGGTCGGCGCGTTCGCCGACAACCAGCCCTGGAGGGCCTGGCGCATCTCGTCGCAGTCCTTGTAGCGATCCGCCTTCTCGGCGGCGAGCGCCCTCAAGCAGATCTCGTCGAGCTCGACCGGTACGCGCGGGGCGCGCTTGCTCGGGCGCGGCGGCTCGGGGTTCTTCGCGCGCGACAGCAGATCCTGCGGTTGATCCTTCCCGGGCGGGAACAGCTGGCGGCCGGTGAGCAGCTCCCACAGGACGATCGCCGTCGCATACATGTCGCTGCGGCCGTCGAGCTTCTCGCCGCGCGCCTGCTCGGGCGACATGTACGCGACCTTGCCGTAGATGATGCCCGGCGCGGTCTTCTCGAGCTTGAGCGTCGACGACGCGAGCCCGAAGTCGGTCAGCTTGACCTCGCCCGCGTACGACACCAGTACGTTCGGCGGCGAGATATCGCGGTGCACGAGGTTCAGATCCGGAAACGAGTGCGCGTACGCGAGGCCGCGGCACAGCTCCTTGACGATGTAGACCGCGACGTCGATCGGAAACGCGACCTGCTTCTTTGCGCAGCGGTTCCACACCGCGCGCAGGTCGCGGCCTTCCACGAAGTCCATCGCGAGGAACAGCTCCCCGCCGACCAGGCCCGCGTCGAACACGGGAATCAGGTTCCCGTGCGACAGTTTCACGACAACTTTCGCTTCATCGCGGAATCGCGCGACGTACTCGGCGTCCGCGAGGTGCGGCAGGACGGTCTTGATGACCATCAACCGCTCGAGTCCGCGATCGCCGGTTACCGCGAGATAGAGCGCTCCCATGCCGCCCTGGGCGAGGGGCGCCAGCAAGTGATACTTGCCGAACTTCTTGGGATAATGCTCCCAGTCTCCCTCGTGAGACGGCACGCCGAACGAAGCTACCACGGTGGCCCAGTCCCTACCAACTCGTGCGAGGTAGCGGTTAACGAAGTGGCGGCGTTGAAACCGGCGTAAAGAAACACATAGGATGCAGATCCCACGGTTGTGCCGTGGGGTGAGGGATACACCGACATGGCCGGTGAGCTCGTGCTCGTGATCGACGACAGCCCGACCATCACCAAGGTCGTGCAACTGGTCCTGACAAAGGCTGGTTATCAGGTGCAGACGGCCGCCGACGGCGAGCAAGGTCTGGTGGCCGTGCGTGCGCAGCGTCCGGAGTTGATCCTGCTCGACTTCGTGATGCCGCGGATGAACGGCTACCAGTTCTGCCGGGAGCTGACCGCCGATCCGAAATTACGCGACATCCCCGTGATCCTGATGAGCGCGAAGGGCGACCAGGTCGGCGAGCGGTTCGTGAAGGTGATGGGCATCGTCGACTACATCACCAAGCCGTTCTCGCCAGAGGCGATCACCGCGGTGGTCCAGCACGCGATCGGCAAGTACGCCGGCGCCGGCCACGACGAGGAGAACCCGTCGCTCGTCACCGGCGAGGATCTCGCGGCGACCGACGACGCCGATCGATCGCACGCACGGTCGGCCTCGCTCGGCCAGCTCCGCACGCAGATCTCCGACGTCGTCGCCGCACGGGTCGCGGCGCTGTTCGCACTCGCCGAATCGGCGACAGATGCGAACTCGAAGATCAATACCGACGCGGCCGCGATCGCCGATGCGGTCCAGGCGGCGATCGACGACGGCGCGCTGTCGCGCATGCTCGGCTCGATCGATCTTGGTCTGTTCGGAGAGGGCATGCCCGGCCTGCGCGGCGACCTTCGCGTCGTGCCGCTCGCCGAGGTGCTCCAGCTGCTCGACGTCCAGGAACAATCCGGCGTGCTCACGGTCGAGCGCTCCGGTGCGCGGGTCGACATCTACTTCCGGCGCGGTCGCGTCGATCAGGCGATCGCCGATGGCGTGCCCGACGAGTTCTTGCTCGGCCGGTTCGTCACCGACGCCGAGCTGATGACCCGCGGCGACTTCGAGCAGTTCCTCGAGTCGCGCGCCGGGTCTTCGAAGCCCGGTGGCCAGAAGCTGATCGGCCAGCAGCTGGTGCGCCTCGGCAACCTCGCCGAGCCCGATCTCAAGAGCTGCCTGACCCGCCAGTCGAGCGAGCTGATCTACGAGATCCTGCGCTGGCGCCACGGCCGGTTCCGGTTCAGCGCCGGCATGGAGCTCCCGCCGCCGGTGATCGACGCCGCACTCGGGCTCGACGTCGAGGCCGTGCTGATGGAGGGCTACCGCCGCGTCGACGAGTGGCACCTCATCGAGCGCGCGATCGACAACTTCGATGTCGTGTTCCTCCGCAACGAGGACTCCGTCGCGCAGATGGGCCGCGGCCGGCTCACCCGCGAGGAGCTCGCCGTGCTCGAGCTCGTCAACGGCAAGAACACGGTGAAGGACATCGTCCGCAAGTCGCGGATGGGCAGCTTCGAGGTGTCGAAGATGCTGTACCGGTTACTGAGCATCAAGCTCGTGCGCCGGCGCGTCCTGCCCGTCGCCGTCTAACCTAGCTGCGACGGCGGCGGCGGAACACGAGGCCGAGCGTCAGCAGCGACAGGCCCAGCGCGCCCGCCGGGTTGCGACCCGCGCTGCAGCAGCCACCATCGTCGCCGCCGCCGGTCGTCTCGGTCTGACACGCGGCCGAGCAGCCATCGCCGTCGGTCGTGTTCGAGTCGTCGCAGGTCTCGCCCGGATCGACGGCGCCGTTGCCGCACAGCGCCGGGTTCGACGCGGTGACCGCGACGATGCAGACGTCGTCGACGGTCCAGCCGGCGAGGTTGAGGCCCTGATCCGAGTCGAGCTCGAACTTCAGCGACAGCGGGCCGCCGGTCGCGACCGCCGCGGTGAGATCGACGTCGACGAACCGCCACTCCTTGTCGGTGTGGTTGGTCTCGCTCGTCGGGTTCGTCCCCGGCGTCGCGAAGTTCTCCCAGACCGCCGTGCCGTTCGCGAAGATCTGCGCCTGGTCGTAGGCCGCGTCCTCGCTGTTGAGCCAGCGGTAGTACTGGAGGTGGACCTGGGTGTTGCTCATGAGGTCGATGTCCGGCGAGATCGCCCAGGTCTTCGCGTTGCCGCGATAGAGTCCGTCGCTCGCGAGGTCCTGACCGAGCACCGCGGTACCGCCGTGCGCCGCCGCCGGATCGCCGCCGAGGCCCATCGGGGCACCGACGGTCCACTCGTCGCGGTTCGTCGGCATGCCGGAGTGCGTCCAGCCCTGCGCGCCCGACTCGAAGTCGAAGCACTGGATGTTCGTCACCGTGCCGACGTACATCTGGTAGTCGGGGTCCGCCGGGTTGTCCGGATACGTCACCTTGGTGCCGTCGCTGAGCGAGATCTCGACGTGGTAGAGCACGACCGCGCCGTCGGCCTGATGCGGGATCTCGGCGGTGTACGTGTTGCCCGAGCTGGTCAGCGCCTGGATCGTCGGACCGATCGTGCCGCCCCGCAGGCTCCAGATGAGATTCGCACCGGTCACGGTCGCGGGCGGGCAATCGGGGTTGCCGCCGCTCGGAGCCGTCGCCGTGAACGACACGGTGTAGTCGGTGCGGGTCGGCGGCATGAGGCCGAGCGTCGCCACCGGATCGGTGAGGCCGTGGAGCGCGAACGACGAGTCGATCGCGCACTGGTCGGGCACGCCGTTCGCGAGGTTGCCGTCGTCATCGTCGGCGACGAGCACCGCGGGGTACGACGACGGGATGTCGTGCGCGCGCTGCATCACGCCGTAGTAGAGCGGAAGGAACCGGTTGAAGCCGTCGGCCTCGCCGTACTTCGTCTGCATCGCCTTGCGCAGGTCGTAGAGCGCCTCGCCGATGATCTCGCCCTCGTCGTGAGGCTCGCCGTCGGCATCCTGCGGCCACTTCTTCTCGACGTTCGGCGGATCGACATCGCGCAGCGCGGCGTTCGTGAAGAAGAAGCCGCGGCCCATGCCGTGATCGCCGGTGATGTTCACCGCGGTCGTGTCGGCGAGGCCTTCGCTGAGCGAGCCGTCGAACTCACCGACGCCCTGGATGATCGAGTTCGCGTGCACCGAGTGACCGAACTCGTGATAGACGACGTCGGCGATCCGGCCGGTGTTCTCGCAGGTCCCGGCGGTCTCCTGATAGAAGTGGATGTCATCGCCCGTCGAGTAGGCGTTGCACTGGTCCATGTTCTCGTTGACCGTCGCCGACAGCTGCTGGTTCAGCCACTCGAGGTTCGGGTTCACCCGCTCGCGCACGAACCGCTTCGCCTGGTTCGCGAACACGTAGGTGTCGAGCTGAGCGTCTTGCTGCGGCTGCGCCGCGTGGCTCCACGTCACGGAGCCGCCGTCGGCGAGCGTGAGACCGTCGTTGACGAGCGGGTTCTGGGCGTCGGACATCGCGACCAGCGTGCCGGTGAGGCCGGGCACGACGGTCGCCGGGTTCGCGCCGGTGAACGAGACGAGACCGTTGAGGTCGCTCGTCACCGCGGCGCCGTTGATCGTGTGGTGATCCTGCGGTGCCGGCTGGGGGTGGCGGGTGCTGCCCGGGTAGCGATCCGGCACGTCGAAGTCGATCGTGCCCGAGAGGTAGTGGAGGAGCGACTTGCGCGCGATCGCGTCGCCGTTGTTCGCGTCGACCCACACGTCCCAGCGGCCGCTGCCGCGCACGGCCTCGACCTGGACGGTGTCGGCGACGTGATAGGCGATCTCGGTGTGCGACCGGGTGCCGCGCTCGTAGACCATCGGCACGATCACGCGCTCGCCGTGCGAGCGGATCTTGATCGGCACGCCGTCGCTCGCGAGGAACGCGCGCGCCGCGGTCTCGATCTTCGCGGTGTCGCTCGCCGCCGCCGGCAGGCTGACGACGACGTTCGGCATCGCGGTCGAGCTCACCATCACGAGGTGATCGCGCTCGAACACGAGGCCGATCGTGCCGCCTTCGACGCGGACGCCGCTCGCGTACTGCTGGAACCCGACGGTGCGGATGCGACCGTTGGTGTCGAGATGGTTCGCGACCACGACGAAGTCGCTCGCGCTACTGCCCGGCGCGAGCAACGCGAGGTGCGCCGCGAGGAAGTCGCGCGCCGCGTGCTCGGCGGTCTCGGCGTTCGCCGTCGACGCGAAGTACGCGAGGCTCGGTCCCCACATGCGAAGCGGGACGTTCGTGTCGCGATCCCAGATCTGGTGCCAACCGGCGAGCGCGCCGAGCTGGACGCCGAGCGGCGCGGTGTGACCGACCGAGCGATGCATGCGCGGCTGGCGCGAGGCCGCCGCGGTGATCGTCGTATCGGCGCCCTTGTGAGGCGTGAAGGCGCTGCCGGTCGAGCAGATGCCGGCAACGAGTGCGGAGGCGAGTGTAATCGTACGAAAACGCATGTGTTCCCCGGAGGGGACTTAACACCGCGAGTCGCGCCATCACCAAGCTGGCCCAGATGACAATCACACGCCGCGCTGAGGTTGCTGCGTTTCATAGGTGCGAGGCGCATGGGTCGCAGGGCGCCTCCGACGGCGGCGAAGGGTGATCGCGGCCACGGGCACGAGCCACAACAGTCCGTTCGCCGACCCGCTCGCGGAGCAACAACCGTCATCACTTACCGGCGGTTGGGGCACCACGACGCAGACGTCGTCGACCGTCCAGCCGCCGAACGGGAACGTCGCGTTGGAGTCGAGCTCGAACGTCAGCGAGATCGGCTCGGCCGACGCCGGCAGCGCCAGATCGTGGAACCGCCACTCGCGATCGCTATCGCCCTGGGCGAGGAGTGGCGCGGTCGGCGGGACCGCGTGGTTCTTCCACAGCACCGCGTCGCCGATCTTGATCGACGCCTTGTCGAACGGCGCGTTCTGGACGTCGAGCCAGCGAAAGTACTGGAGCCGCGCGTCGGTGTGGCCGTGGAGGTCGATCGGCGGCGACGTCGCCCATTGCTGCGTCGAGGGCGCGTAGAAGCCGTCGCCGTCGAGATCGATGCCGAGCACGCTCGTCCCGCCGTGCGCGACCGCCGGATCGCCCGCGAGGCCGTGCGGCGCGCCGACCTGCCACTCGTCGTTTTCGGCCGGCGACGCGCCGTGGGTCCAGCCCTCGGCGCCCGCCTCGAAGTCGAAGCACTGGAGCGCGACGACCGGGCCGTCGTAGAGCTGGTACTCGGGATCGCCGTGGTTGTCGGGGTACTGGACGCGCGTGCCGTCGGTGAGCGTGACCGTCACCTGGTAGCGGATGACGGTGCCGGCGGGCTGTGCCGGGATCGTGGCGGCGTACGCATCGCGATCGAGGACGAGCTCGAGCGTGGTGGTCGTCGGATCGGTCTCGGTGTGCCAGGTCAACGCTGCACTCGCGATCGATGGCGGCGGACACGCGGGATCGAGGATCGTCGGCACCGGGATCGCGACGCTGATCGTGTGATCGCTGACCTGCGGCGGCGCGAGATTCAGCGCGCGCGCCGGCTGCGCGAGACCGTGCGCGCCGAACGCGCCATCGATCGCGCATTGATCGGGGACGCCGTTCGAGAGGTCGCCGTCGTCGTCGTCGGTGACCAGCGCCTCGAGGTAGGTCGACGGGAGATCCTCGGCGCGCTGGAGCTCGCCCTCGTAGATCTGGAGGAAGCGCGCGAAGCCGTCGCTGTACTTCGCCTCGAGTGCACGGCGCAGATCGTAGAGCGCCTCGCCGACGATCTCGCCCTCGTCGTGGACCTCGCCGTCGGCATCGTCGGGCCAGCGCTTCGGGGTCGCGGGTGCGAGGTTGCGGAGCGGCGCGTCGCTGTAATAGAAGCCGCGCGCGACACCGGGATCGCCGGTGATCGAGACCGCGAGCGTGTCGGCGAGCCCTTCGCTCAACGACATATCGTACGAGCCGACGCCGGGGATGATCGACGACGCGTGAATCGAGTGACCGAGCTCGTGATAGACGATGTCGGCGATCCGACCGGTGTTCTCGCAGGTCGCGGACTCCTGATAGAAGTGGATCGAGCTGACCGACGAGTACGCGTTGCACTGATCCGGCTCGTTGACCGACACGGTGAGCGTCTGATCGAGGAACGGCAGCGCCGGATCGAGGTGCTCGCGCACGAACTGCTTGCCGGTGCTCGCGAAGATCAGCGCGGAGAGCTGGGCATCGGCCTGCGGCTCGGTCGCGCGGCTCCAGACCACGGTCGCACCATCGGCGAGCGGAAGGTCGTCGGTCGCGAGCGGGCCCGCGGCGTTGACCACCGCGACCAGCGGCCCTGCGAGGCCCGGGGCGATCGTCGTCGGCGAGGTCGCGAACGTCACGAGGCCCGCGGCGTCGCTCGTCACCGGCACGCCGGCGATCATGTGGGTCACCTGCGGCGCCGGACGCGCGCTACGCGTCGCCAGCGGGTAGCGATCCGGAACGTCGAACGCGATCGTCGCGCTCGCGTACGAGCGGAGCGAACGGCGCGCGACTTCGCTCGCGTCGTGCGCGTCGAGGAAGATCAGCCAGCCGTCGCGCTCGACCGTCGTCACCGCGCGGTACTCGACCTCGCCCGCGCCGTAGACGAGCGGGAGGATCCGCGTCCCGCCGGTGGTTCGTACGTACGGCAATGCGGTCGAGCTCGCCATCACGAGGTGATCGCGCTCGAACACGATCCCGATCGCGCCGCCGTCGACCGGGGTGCCGCCCGCGTACTGCGCGAAGCCGACGCTGCGGACGTGACCGCCGGGATCGAGGCGGTTCGCGACGAGCACGAAGTCGGCGGGCGTCGCGCCGGGTGCGAGCGTCGCGAGGTGAGCGGCGAGGAACGCGCGCGCGGCACGCTCGGCGATCGCGGGATCCGCGGTCGCCGCGAACACCGGCAGGCTCGGGCCCCACATGCGAAGCGGCACACCGGTGTCGCGATCGACGAGCGCGTGCCAGCCGCGGACCTCGCGCGCCACCGTCGGGCGATGCGCGCGAGTCGCGCGGCCGGGCGTGACGAGTCCCGCGCGCTCGGCGTTCGCCTGCCCGACCAGCACGAGGGTCGCGAGCGCGACCGTACGCCACATGGATCCAGCTTAGAGCAGCGGACGCGCCGCGGCGATGTCCGCGTGGATCTGGGCGACCAGCGCGTCGACCGAGGTGAACTTTGCCTCGTCGCGGAGCCTCGCCACGAATGTGGTCCGGACCACGCGGTCGTACAGGTCGCCGTCCCAGTCGAGGACGTGGACCTCGAGCGTCCGGGCACCACCCTCGACGAACGTCGGGTTCGTACCGAGGCTCGCCACCGCGGGCAGCTCCACGCCATCGACGCGCAGGGTCACCGCGTAGATCCCACCGGCGATCGGGAGATCCGAGTGGGGATCGATGTTCGCCGTCGGGATGCCGAGCGCGCGGCCGCGCTTCGCACCGTGGACGACCACGCCGTCGACATCCCACCGGCGGCCGAGCAACGCCTCGGCGCCGCGGAGGTTGCCGTCGCGGAGGTGAGCGCGGATCCGGGTCGAGCTCGCGACCTCCCCGCCCCGCTCGACCGCGGGCACGACGTCGACCTCGACGCCGGCGCGACCGCCGTGCTGGCGCAGCGCTTCGGACGTCCCCGCACGCCCCGCGCCGTACGTGAAGTCGTAGCCGACGACGATCGCGCTCGCGCGCAGCGCGTGCAGCACGACATCGTCGATGAATGCGTGCGGCGCGCTGTTCGCGAGCTCGCGCGTGAACGGTTCGATCACGACGACATCCGCGCCTGCCTCGCCGAGGAGCTCGACCCGGCGCGCGAGCGAGGCGACCTGCTTTGGAGCGGTCGTGGGCGCGAAGATCGCCGACGGGTGCGGGTCGAACGTCAGGACCACGGTGCGCGCGTCGTGCGCGGCGGCGAGCATGCGCGCGCGCTCGACCAGCGCGCGGTGGCCGAGATGGACGCCATCGAAGTTTCCGATCGCGACCGCGGCCCGGTCCCACGCCGGCGCCTGTCGATGACCGCGAACGACTTCCATGCGGCCGGCAGCATACGCCAACTAGCGTGGTGCGATCAGGGTCCAGACCGGTGCGACGGCGAGGACGAACCCCACGGTCGCGCCGACGAACGCCTGGCCGACGGGCAGGCGCACGAGCGCGGCGAGCCGGCCGATCGCGACGCCCGCGGCGAGGGCGGCGACGAGCGGAGTCGCCGGCGCGACGAAGCCGGCGGAGAGCGAAACGATCGCGGTCAGGGCGAGCACCGCGGCGAGCGCGGTCGCGGCGAGCCGGCCGTGCACGAGGCAGATCGCGATGCCGGCGAGGGCCGCGCACGCGACGAGCGGTCCGACGAGATCGCCGGCGCGCACGAGCGTGGCGAGCACCGGCCGATGCGCCGGCGCGTGACCGAGCCAGGTCGTCCACAGCCCGGC
>Ga0307509_10001399_pt1 | contig 40843 bp, 34 predicted proteins | sample 10_EM_MG_FD_202245 | JGI IMG/M metagenome (GOLD analysis project Ga0307509, IMG submission 202245) | Populus trichocarpa ectomycorrhiza microbial communities from riparian zone in the Pacific Northwest, United States - 10_EM | ecosystem: Host-associated > Plants > Roots > Unclassified | place...
GGGTTGCACCAGAGGCCTCCGGGCGCAACCAGAGTATGAGAACCTTTGTTGGGCGCATGGGATGAGAAAAAAAGTCCGGCGGACAGTCAGGGCGCACGGGATGCATAGGGCGGACGCAACCCGTCCGCCGGACGTAAATCCTTTTTTTGCTGATGTATGAGATCCAAGGGGCTAAGACTGTATGGTCAGAGAGCACAGAGTCTGGCTCTGAAAAGCAGCAATGCACTCTATTTCTATGCATTTTTGCAGATAGTGTTGCTTGTGTTCCTCCAGTTCTTATTTTCACTGCAGCAAGTGGGCCAAGACTACGAGAAAGAGAATCACCTCAATGGGATAAACGGGTACATGTTGAGTTTTCTCCAACAGCATGGATGAATGAAAATTTATTCATACAGTTTATTCTCAAATTTCATGTACCACTCTTCGGACAACAGCGAGCTTTATTCATATTTGACCGTTACCGAGCCCACCTAACCTCTGAAGTCATGCAAACCTGTCGCGACAACCATATCACCCCTTCCTTGATCCCCACTGGTACAACCCCCCTCACCCAGCCACTTGATGTAGCTGTCAACAAGCCCTTCAAGGGCTTAATTACAGAATTTACTGAGGAGATAAGGGAAAGGAAGGAATTAGCTGAGGATATTGAGAGATAGAGTATCAGTCAGCATCGGATTGTTACTACTGAGGCAGTTGGGCGAGCTTGGGAGGAGTGCCATAAACCAGGAAGCCACTCGCGGCAAAAGATTGTGATTCAAGCCTTTCGCGATACTGGAATTTCTTTACCGGTTGATGGCTCCCACGACCGGGAGCTGAATATTAAAGGCTTTGCACCTGGAGAGCTTGTTGTTCGTGACTGGGCACGCTCGGAGGATGACATGGGTTATGGAGTCTCAGAAACTGAGAATTCTGAGCTTCCCCCTGTCGACACTTGCAACGATACCATTGAATTTGATCTATTGGATCAATACCAGCATCAGCCAGTTTTCTGATCTATGATTTTTTTATATGTCTTTCTTTTTTCTTCTTTTTTTCTCTTCCCCTATAGAGTATAGTGTGATGGCGACACATCACGTATTCCTCTTGGCAACGGTCCCAATATACACAGTGGTTGCGGTACTTTACCCCTGTCGCGAGTACTCCCCATCACAAATACCCGAACTACGAAGGAATCTTAACCTACCGTATTCTACAACCAAATCATCCCAATAGTGGCAAATGCGATTGAAAAAAAAAGCAAAGGAGTCAGGGACAGCAATTACAGTTATCCCGGGGAGTGTGGAGCTAATGCGGGCGGCGATCGTGGTTTTGTGTTGGGGGGCTTTTTTGATCGGGATGTGCGCTGGTAGCACAAAAGAGTAGCGCAGCATAACTCATTTTGCGCAGGAGCACGATACTGTAATAAAATGTGTATTAATAGTAATACGTATCGTTGTCCTTTTTGTTGCATCGCACTTATCCGCCTCTACAACAAGCGCGGCCTATTGAGTTAGATACAAAATATTTGGTGAACCTCAAGGTCGCAGTGCTCCTACAGTCTAAAACGCACCTGGCTGTTACATCTATCGCCCTCACTCCTAACTATAAGCGAAGCTGGGCGGGGCGGGCGGTTGCCTCCGATGTTGCTGCGGGAAGTGCATTATCCTGAGTTGACGCAATCTACGGAGGCACAGGGCATAAGGTACTGTACAGGGCATAAGTTTTGTAGGTTACACAGGTAGTGATGACAGCAATCCTCGCTTATGGAACCTACAAAACTTATGCCCTGTACCTCCGTACAACTCCACAATTAGGATCCCACATTTTACAAATAAGTTTGCTACCCCTATTTAGAAGCCAGGAGACTCCCGTGGAGTATTTCGCTGTGATCTCATTGAGACCGCCTTGTGTCCCGGAGCTCACTTACGGCGTATTCTTTTCTTTTCCCATTCTTCTACGAGTACGAGTACTTTTTAACCAAGTCATAATTCCGCATATAGTTTCAGCGCACCTCATGTCTCATTTGAAGTTAATTTGTGCCCAAAGATACTTCAGCCCCAGCAGACTGACGGCCCGCGGGAAAAAGTGATTAGGCAGGAGCTCGCCTACCGTAGCTAGAACCAGAGCCCCAAGATAGTGAAAATTTAGTACCGTATCTTCTTGTATGAGTCGGAATGGCGCTAAAGAGAACTAAGGCGAAATTGAGGCAACCGAACCAATAGGAAGGCACGAAAAACGCCAAGTCGCCTCAGTTTAAACATATAGAGGGTGACGATTGGGTAGGTTCAAGAAAATCCTCACTAGCGCTATTCCGACTCATACAAGAAGATACGGTAGGATGCCCTTAAAGAGGATGTCTAGCATAGTGGAGCACCAATATCCAGTGTCACCAAGCGGCAAGTCAGTCAGGCTTTAGGTACCGCCGGACTAGCCAAGGCTTTTTTTTTAGAGACGGCCGGGCCTGCGAGAGAGCTGCTTTCCAAAACCAAAAGCCTAGCCCGGCCTGGGTCACCCGGAGGCTTCGGGTCATGATCTATCGCGTGTTTCGGCCCTGACCCTAATATGCAGAAAGGGCTTTCCCCATAATTGGGTTAGGGTTGAATCACGCTATCATTCGTAACCCTCTATTGATTGTAAGTGCACTAGAAGGATGTCTGGATCTCAATTCTTCCACAGCACTTTTTTGGGGGAGACGGGCAGCCTTATATTATAATATTAGACACAGGTCGGTGGAGATATAAATTTTATGAAGAGGAAACTGGAGAAAGTGTAATATCTCGGTTGCTAATCAATTCGCGAATGATGTGTTTAAGCGAACTCTACTATAATGTAGAGTAAAGTGCTTTTTTTATTCCCATATTCCGAGTGATTAGCCGTGAGAACCCTCCAGAACGTGCACCGATATCTATGGGCCACCAGAGCATCTATAGGCCATGCATGCCAAATTGAAATTTGAATAGCCGGGCGTCTTTACACCTGCAGGCTGTTGGAAACCATGCTGCTCGCCATACTCTCGGGATACTTCCTTTGTTCTTTACATAGCGTCCGGGGACGCGCTTTGCCTTCGGGCATCGCGAAAGCATTTCCTATGTAGGAATGTCGCGATCGGATAGGAGGCGGAAAGGCTGTAAGGACGGCCGGAAAGCAAGGGAAAAGACTGGAAAGAAAGGGAGGTGGGTGTAAGAAGATTTTACAGCCGGAAAATAAGTATGAGGACGTGAACAGCAACGTTCGTTTGTGCATTTTGTTAACATGCGATTACGGAAAAGGAGGGAAATAGAAAACTCGGAAGAGGAGTGTGGATCATATATACTTTTGTCTTTACCTTAGTTAGTTGTTGTTAGAGAGCTGTTTCATTGAGCGTGAGGCTGTGGTTGTTGAGAAGATAGTGCAGAGTTTTTCCCCTCTCCTGTGTGCGATCGTTTAGGTGTGAGTTCCTTGGCGTTTCGCCGTTCGCCGTTTCGTTGTCGCCATACTGTCGTCGCCGCCGATCCTAGTTTAATACAGGCGCTGACCTGGGCATCTGGGGGCTTTGGAGTGGGTCATCCCCTGGCTGGGTCTGGTGGTTACCTGGGCGCCGCCGGGCTTCCGGGGCCGCCGGCAGTATCCACCGGACTGACCTAGGCTTTTTAAAACTACTGCAAGACTGACCGGACTGCCGACCCATATCGGTAATCAGAACAATGGTCGGCACAGGACGCTTGGGGTCACTGGCAATATCTAGGAGGGAGTAATTCACCGACAATCGGTGACGAAGGTGGTTAGTGAAATAAGATACTATGTTCTGGTTTGCTTGATACTTGATAGCTCCTGGAGCCTGGTCAGTATCAACCGAGTGATGTTTGGTGACAAGAAACTTGAGTGAGATCAGATGTTAGGAAGCGGCAACCACCAACTACCAGCTCAACAGTATCCAGAATGACTCCAAAGATATAAAAAATGATAGAGTTCCTAGGAAGAGAGCAAGTCCCAATACACTCAGTAGAAAGGTTCTACAGTTTCACTCCGCCGCTCGGTCTGCTTCCAGCACCACACTACCGGTAGATCACCGGTTCAGGACACTGATTTTTGTCCCAAGAACCTTTTTCATTATTCTTGTGTAATTACATCATAAATCTACAACCCTTTATACACCCCCTGTCCAGGTTTTCCAAGAGAATATATAATTCAATACTCCCTAGGCACCAAATATCTCAGGCTAATTATATAGTCCTAATCCTCCAAGCTCTCCATCTCAGCCTCCCAGAAGGCACTTTCTATTAAACTAGGATCGATGGCGACGACAATATGGCGACAACGGAATCAAACGAAACGATAAACGCCAAGGAACTCACACCTAAACGATCGCACACAGGAGAGGGGGAAAAAACTCTTCACTAACAACAACAACAGTCTCTCGCATCCACGACACTCTCCCTAACTAAGGACAAAAGAGAAGTATATATCATCACAAATTCCTCCTGTCCTATCAGGAGCAGTTTGCTCCTGATCTCCTTTTCCCAACTTTTCCGAAATCTCATGCTAACAAAATGCAGGAACAAACACCGTTGTCCATACATCCTCATTCCTATTTTCCGGCTTAACAGCCTTCCCGCTTCCATTCCTCCTCCTGTCCGATCGCGACATTCCTACTTAGGAAATGCTTTCCCCGACCGTAAAAACACACGCCCGAAGCCGTGTCCATATGCCTGACTCTTCAGCGCATTTCCGCACGTCCCCGGAAGCTAGCTAAACAACAAAGGAAGTATCCTGAGAGTATGGCGAGCAGCATGGTTTCCAACACTTTCCAATATTATAATTATAAAAAATCATTCCTTCTCCCTCGCCGCCCCAGCATAAACCTGTCCAAACACCGGCTTCCTAACCCCCTCCTTACTCGAAAACGTCAAATGCCTTACCCGCAGATTTGGTACAATCTCCACATCCCCCCACCGCACCTTCTTCCCTACAATCCCCTCCGAGTCAGGGCCCCAAGGATGACAAGCCGCCGAAATGGCGGCTGAGCAACTGCTAACGGTGGTGATCTCCGCCGCAAACCTTTTATACCCCATTAAGGCGGCAGTCACCAGGGCAAGAATCCCGAGTGAGAGCACAGAAATGATAGCAATGCAGGAATACCCCACGGTACTTATCGTTGCTGAAATCTCCCTCCCGAAGGGGTCTGATATCTCGACTCTCGCGAGGAATATTGATTGCGAGGTCAGCCAGTGAAGGAGAGCACTGAGGGTCATTAGAGGAATGGCATAGGTGTAAGGTAATTGTAGCCAGTATGTGGAGCGCTGGCCTGGGCGCGGGGATGTGACGCGTAGGGCGCGGTGGTGGTGACTGAAGAGGGACCATTCGTGGCCCAAGAGCATGCAGGTGAAGATTGAGTTGTAGGTTAAGTATAAGAATGAGATGATTGTTTGCGGAAGGTTAGCTAGGAGGATTGATTCGGTTATGTTTCGGAAGGGTATTGTGATTAGAGAGACACCGTTTACTTTGCCGAAACCTCTTGTCCACCTTAATTATCACCTCGTTAACATTGCGCTTGATGAGAGTATTAGAAGAGGTTGGCACGCTTACATTGATTTGATGTCGGTTCTAAACACGCTCTGGTCACTTCGGATACCGAATCCAAGTAACACCATAGCGAAAATGATTGTTATCGCACAAAAGAAATTACAAGATATCCATCTCGTCTTACTAACGCTAGTCCACCACCTTTGCGCCCCATTTTGCCTCCACTGCCTCGGTCCTGCCCTCCGCCTACGCATCCACTCCCCCTCAATGAGCTGTCTATCAGCAAAGCATATATCCATTGTGGTCGGGTCTGGGATCCTTAAAAAAGAGTCGATAGCATCACCCAAAGTGACCAGAGTGGGCTCCCGAGATCTGACAACAGTCATAATCATACTGCATCCTTTAACAAGATTGCAGACAATGACGACGATCATAATTCCGAGCGAGAACTGCACCTTGCACTTCTCGGCTATCTTCTCACTCTTACATCGGCTTATCTCTACCTCTTCTCCCTTTGTGAGCTTTACCCACCATGGAAGCCCACTCGCCACCCTGGAAGCTAGCTCATTGGTGTCGCATCCGGATGGGCGCTGCATGGATGGTGGGCACATCCATCGGCTTGGTTGAACATCTCTGGTATCAACCATGGAAATATCTAGGACTGTATCGTTGTACGTGGCATTGGAAGTATTTTTGGTGATCAGGAATACATTTCTATGACCTGACAAGAAGAACTTGTTGTAGAGGCTTGTGCACTGAGAGGGTGTCAAGTCCTCGTAGCTAGGAGTGCTCCCATTATATCCTTCCAGAATACTTGTGAAGAGTTGGATATCATGAGAATCTGTCTGGTACCTGATCTCCCCGTTTTCGTCGCTAATGGTGGCGTTGAACGACTTCAACTGATATTCTTTGAACATCTCCGTCGCCTCCCCCTCCGAGTATGCTCCCGGTTCAAAGTGGTTGTTGGTAACAGCAGCTACGAAGAAATTATTCGCTGCTAAAGAAGTATACACGGCAGAATTGTATCTGAAATCTTCCAATTAGCGAGGACTTGAGTGGGCATTGAAATAGAAACATACATCAAATGCAGCGGAACACTCGTGATCCCAATAACGATCCATAAAAATGCCCTCTCTCCCTTAATCTTGAACAAGTTCCTAACACTAGGAACTCCAATGTCCATCCACCGTCTGCTCGCGTGCGCAGCATCAACCTCACTTCGTGTCGGCGCTGCGAGGCACTGCTGCGTATAATTACTTCCTGACAATAGCAGTGTGGAAAGGCCATTTATCCCCAGGTGTAACCATAGCCCGATCGTCTTGCTCTTCTCACAGCTGCCATAATATAGCGTCCCAATGCCCCCTTCCATCCTATACTCCGGATTCGTGGCAACATAAATTGTTAACCCGACATTTATCAGCAGAACAACCACAACCGAAGTAGCGCAGGCTAAGACGCCGGTGTGCCAGCCCGTGTACCAGACTGGCTTCCACACTGATGAGACTGAGTTCGACTGTTCTTGTGTGGATCCGGAATTTAGCGTTAACAATTTTATCGAAGAGGATTTGCTCGCTCTTCCTCCTCCTGCTTCTTCCCTGCCATAGTTATTATCACCCAGCGACACAGCAGTCCATCTCTGTAACTTTGTCCTGAATTTCGACATTTGCTGACCCGCCACCATATAAACTAGTACTCTGTCAAAGGAACCGAAGTTGTCACCAAGGAGGGATTGAAAGGGGTGCGCTCTAGTTAAGGTTATTTGAAACCCCCATTGCGGACAGGGTCATTGCCGACTAGCGTGGGGATTTTTGGTAGGGTTGCTATTAGGATATAGTAGCCTACGTTTATGCACCGCACTGTTCGCCTTATTGGGCTTTTAACAAAAGGAATGCGCAAGACTATGCTTGATTGGTAAGTTAATGATTCAGACCGCGCTGGTGGGAGATTCTAGCAGTCCCAAACCACAAGCGAGGCGTTTTTTCATTCAAGAGAACCCCCACTACAAAATTGGGGCTTTTTCTCTGATGAATTTCTTCACGCTTTCTTGGGGGTCGTGAACGGGAGGGGTCTAACCGTGCTAAATCACCCCCTGAAGAATACTTGTGCCAAGGTTGTGAGTCTGTGAGGGGCTGTGGTGCATAGCCACAACCTCGGGGCGGGTAACCTGCTCAAGGCCCATCCACGTGCTTGGTCGGCTAAAGAAACAAATTATAGCTTTGAGCGCTGCAAGAAATATCCTAGGATAAGGGTACCCCGCGAAAGACAAGATCCAGAGCGATCAGAACTCGAAGCTAAAACCAATTTATCCATCCCAACCGGAGTCCGTCAACGGTTATTCACCCGCTACAGTATCTCATCGTATTAATACTACAAACCTCAGCTGAGCGGTAGTTCGGTACTGTATTTTCCAATTTCCTTTTTCCCGTAGATATTTTGGCGGTTCGATGTTTGCTCCTTATTAACGGATTTGGTATCATAGAAGAAAAAAATTCTCTACCGACTGTCATGTATTGTGGTTTGAGACAGTGAAGTGAACGCGATTCCTGATGACTTGCCTGACTTAAGTTAAGAAACTTTTTTGCCATAGCCGACAAGTCGATGAAGAATATCCAAGTTAAGCTGTTCCTCACATGCGCTTAGGTTTGATAATAAGAGGACTGTTCTAGGAGCAGATATTGTTAGGTCCAGAGAAGCCAAGTCTTCTTGGCGATAGCCCTCCTTCGGGGAACGGTCGCCAAATACCGTATTGACTAGGTGATACTTAATGTTTCAAGGTGCCCCGGATCTGAAGCAGCCCTTCAATACCCCCTGCACCCAAACAACATAGCGACTCAAGCGTGGATTTTGGGTGTCTACAACAATGAGGCTGAGTGTCTTCTGAGTCGGCAGGGATTGGGATGGTGACCAAACAAGCACCACGCACTACCTATTATAGGCACCTAAAATCCACCTGTTGGATACTATGTTCACTGAGGACATTAAAGAGGCCCATCCCAGACTCCTGGCACCGTCCGACAGTAATCAGCGCCTGGTCTTGGCGAAAATCCGTATATCTCGAGACAACACGATAGATATGCACGTTATTAGATTGCCTATAGGGCATGCGGTTAGGCGGTTATGCGGATATGCATGTATAATATGCGGATATGCTGCTAGGTGAGATACGGTTATATTGCATGTTGCTTTGTGGGTTCCGGTGGTTAGGAACTCTGCAGTGGGTTGTTTTCGGATCAAATGCAGCCAGGCATAGGATATCGGTTTTATGGTTATGTTGATGCCCCTAGCCATAGAGTATGAAGTATCGGGGAACGATATTATTGTTTCTTTCATACCCGATGTCACTAGGCATACTGGAGTTGGCGGACTGCAGGGCTTTAGGATCACAGAGGATCACGGGATATCAGGATGGTTCTAGAGTGCTTGTGATCGTTCGGGATCAAGTTTTGCTGGGTGTGTTTCTTTAGAGTGTTTGATTAGCTTTGGGAGTGTCTTGATGTTGCTAGTTAGACCAAGAGATATAGCTCCTGGGTTGTCCTTACCTAGAGAGACGGCAGCCATCTAGTCCATCTTTGACCACCCAGCTTAGAGTCTATTGCGATTGCACTTTTTGCACTTTTTTTCCTTCGTGCCTTCCTTTAGGCTCCATCCCGGTGAAGGTAATCGATGGTCTGTGGGATATTACGACCCCGGCCGATGGGCATATTAGTCAAGTGGATTATATCCACCGCCCATCGAAATAGCCCCTTGAAAGCTTCCTATTCAGGTTTATCTGTTCGGGTGGGGGGGGGGCTGTTCCTTGGGAGTGTGACGCTCTCTATAACATACGCTAAAAACTCGTGTTATCCACCACTCCACCAGGTGTCTAATATCCGTGCCCAGAGGGGAACTATTAGATTAGTACTTTCCTAACATAGTCAAATCTAAGATCTCCTGACTGTTGGACCCCATTAACTGGTACTCGCAATTCTGTTAATCTGTCAAGCTAAATCAATAGCGGGCCGGGAGGTAAGGATTAACGGAGATTAGAGGCCAGGGAGGGAGAGTGGATAACAAAATCTTTTACGTTATTTATCTGCCGTGCTCGTGTGGTAGGATAAGGTTAGTACCAATTAGTAGACTACCGGCCTTGTCTCGAATACAAAAGTGTTGCACTCTGCAATACGGGTTCCATAGAACCGTCGACTGCTGGCTCTCCTGTTATTTCCCTTCCATAGTCCGTGAAAACCCTATGACGCAAAACTCCCGAAGCCCAACATTTCTGAATCCGAATATGCCAGGTCATAATGTATGTATGCGCATTGAAAGTATAAGAGCACATGAAATGCCTGAGAGGTGTTTAATAGGATGACCTTGTAGCGATTATTGTAATACAGTGACTATTATAATATTCGCCCCACTCGTAAGTGTACTAAGGGAATCTACCCTCCACAGTTAACATTCCAAATTTTACAAAAAAGTTTGCTACCGCTGCTCAGTGGCTAAGAGACTCCCGTGGAGCATTTCGTTGAGTTGAGCCGAAAAGTACTTCAGCACCAGCCGGCTGCTGGCTTGCGGGAATAAGTGATTAGGCATCCACTCGCCCAACAGGCATGAGAACATCCCGAGAGTAATGGAATTCTAGTAAGATACCGCAAGAACTCGAATAATTGAACCGTGTGCTATGTCGTTGGAGTTGCCCCCTCTGGTAAGGTCTGGTATTTTTTTGTTTTTTTATGACCCCCAGAGGGGCTGAGCAGCTGGTTTTTTGCTGTGTTTTTCGCCCCTATTCTAAAGTAGGGAATTCTCAACGACATAGCACACGGTTCAATTATTCGAGTTTTTGCGGTACCCTACAAGAGGATGCTCGGCAGGGTAGAGTAGTGATATCAAGGGGGGAGTAATTTACCCACGATCGGTGAAGAAGGTTGTCAGTTAAGTAAGATACTATCGGTAGCGTTCCGGTTTACTTGATCCCTGATAGCCCCCTGGGGCCTGGTCAACCGCTAGCGAGTGATACTTTGTGACGAAAAGCTTACTTGAGCCGGTATTGGTGTTTGAAAGGGACAACCACCAACTATCAACTCAACAGCATCGGGAACGAGCCTAAAGATATTAAAAAACCAAAAAGTTCCTAATAAGAGAGCAAATCCAAATACACTCTGTAGAAAGGTTTTCTATTTTTACTCCCCCATTCACTCTGCCGCTGCCAGCACCGCGGTCAGCACCGGGTTCAGGACACTTATTTTTACTTTTTTTGAAACATATTTTCGCTGGACCTGGTATTTCACTCACTGACTGGAACCGCTCGGCGTTTGGGAAACTCTGATGTCTGTCCGACTTGGATAATGGGGCATAGAACGTTGGAAATAGAACAGACTGGGAGTGGCTACTGGCTTTGACAATTGATTTGTACCTACATTCTTTCAAATATGAGAGACAGTTGAGGATTTCCTTAATTTCTCTTGTTATTCCTTCAATATCCTGTCTCTTTTATTTTCGCCTGCCCTCTCTCTCTATAAGAAACCTTGTGTTTCTTTTGTCGATCACTTTTTATCATCCCGCGTTCATCTGCCTTCTTCTCTCAGTAAATACAAATCTAGTCTATTTTCGCGCACCTAGTCCCTCCCATTAAATGGAAGTGAATATATCCACTTTCCGACATTCGCCCTCTATATATGGCGGGTTGGAACAGCCCATTGCCAATTGGGCAAAAGCATAGGGGACAGCGCCTGGATAATCGGGGTCGCGTCTCGGAGGTGGGTTGAAAAAGGTATAGCCGGTTGCTGGGCCAGTGAGGGGTCATAGCTCATACACTCCGGGTCCGTGGATACCTCCATAGATACATATACAATACCACCTCCGAACTCCTCCGACCACGAGATCAGCATGCTTCCTACACCCCGCGTTCTTTATTGCCCACCCACTACCCCTACTGGATTCCCTCGCGCCTTCATTGCCACCTAGGGATACCTCGGCGGTAACGATCTCCCTAGCAAGGGCAGCGGTAACCTCACCAATGCCTCCGGCAGTGGGACAAACGGACTGAAAACCGCACGGAGGGAACGGTCATGTATTTCCTTTAGGGTTGGTTATCTTGAGTCATTTCTGGGTTTCTTTCATTTCTTCAAGTTGTTTAGATATCTGCAATACACGGGTTTTGGCTTTGGAAAATTGGTTTGACAATTTCCTAGATCTTTATGTCTTGTGTGGCTTGGGAATTGGCCGAACATATCCGCCACCTGTCATCATATTGAGGTAATATTTCCGATAGCAGTTGTAAACGGGCCGCGAGTGATGTTCTGTGTCAGGTTGCAAAACGAGATCCATATTCTTGCGTAATTGCACCATAAATCTACAAACTATCATACGCACACAGTTGACCTGGTTCACTAAAACCTGCAATTCAATACTCTTTACACATCAAATATTTTAGGCTAAATATATCTATAGATCCAAAACTCCAAACTCCACTTTATTTTCATCTTATCATAGGGAAAGCAACTTTCTACAACCATAATCACAAACCACCACTCCCCTCCCCCCCCGTTCCGGCATAAACCTCTCCAAACACCGGCTTCCTAACCTCCCCCTGACTCGAAAACGCTAAATGCCTCGCTCGCGTAGTTATTGCAATCCCCACATCCCCCCACCGCACCTTCCTCCCAACAATCCCCTCCGAGTCCGCGCCCCAAGCATGACACGCAGCCGAGATCGCGGCGGAGCAGCTGCCAACGGTCGTGATCTCCGCAGCAAACCTTCTATACCCCATACCGGCGGCCGCCAGCAGGGCGAGAATCCCGAGTATGAGCACGCAAATGATGGCAATGCACGAGTACCCCACGGTACTTATCGTTTTCCAAACCTCCCTCCCGAACGGGTCTGATATCTCGATTCTCGCGAGGAATAAGGACTGTGAGGTCAGCCAATGGAGGAGACCGCCGAGGCTCATTAGAGGGATGGCGTAGATGTAAGGCAGTTGTAGCCAGTATGTGGAGCGCTGGCCCGGGCGTGGGGATGTGACGCGTAGGGTGCGGTGGTGGTGACCGAAGAGGGACCATTCGTGGCCCGAGAGCATGCAGGTGAACAGAGAGTTGTAGGTTAGGTATAGGAATGAGAGGATGGTTTGCGGAAGATTGGCTAGGATGATTGCTGGGGCTATGCCATGGATGTTGAAGACGACTCTGGAGACGCTGTTTACTGTGCCGAAACCTCTTGTCCACCTTTTTTTTTGCCACCTGGTTAGTACTGTGCTCGAAGGGAGTGCTAGAGGAAGATGGGCACGCTTACATTGATTTAATGTCGATGCTCCAGTAATCGGAGTCATGTTGCATACCCACTCCAAGCAACACCGCCGCGGTAATGATGGTTGTCGAGCATAAGATATTAGTGGTCACCCACCTCATCTTACTAACGCTTGCTCGCCATGGCTGCACCTCCTTTTGCTTCCACTGCCTCGGTCCAGTCCTCCACTCACGCCCCCCCTTCCCAATGAACTGTCTATCGGCAAAGCATATCCCCATTGTAGTCGGGTCCGGGATTCTCAGAAAGGAGTCTATAGCATCCCCCAAGGTAACCAAAGTGGGTTCTCGAGATCTAACAGCCGTCATAATCATACAGCAGGCCTTAACAAGATTGCAGGCGATAACCACGATCATGATTCCTAGCGAGAACTGCACCTTGCACTTTTCCTTCGTAATCTCACTCTTGCATCCGCTTACCTCTACCTCTTCTTCTGATCTGAGAGTCACTAGCCACGGAGCCCCACTCGCCACCTTTGAGGCTAGCCTGTTTGTGTCGCATCTTGATAATTTAGATGACATCAGCATGGAATCAAGGCATATCCAGCTACTAGGCGAGGTCCCATCCCCTCTCACAATTAAAAACCTCAAGAGAGTGCTATTGAACGTGGCAGGGGAAGTATAGTTGGTGATTAAGAATAGGTTTCTCCGGGTTGATATAAAGTCGGTGTTGTAGAGTTTTGCGCACTGAGAAGGTGTGAGGTCTTCGTAGCTCCGAGTGCTCGCATTGTGTCCATCCAGCATACTAGCGAACAGTTGGATATCGTGAGGGTCTTTCTGGTAACCGAGGTCCTCGTATTTCCTCCCGCTCCGCTCGACGGCCGACTCCCGATCATACCTGTAGAATACCTCCGCCCCGTTCGAGTAGGCCCCTGGTTCAAAGTGGTTTTTGGTCACGGCGGCTACGAAGTACTGATTCGCCGCTAACGAAGTATACACCGCAGAATTGTACCTGAAATCTTTCCATTAGCTAGGACTTGAGCGGGAATTATAGTAGAAACATACATCAAATGCAGCGGAACACTCGTAACCCCGATAGCGATCCACAACCACTTCCTCTCTGCCTTAATCATCAACAAATTCCTAACGCTAGGAACTCCAATGTCCATCCACCGTCTCCTCGCATGCGCTGCATCAATCTCGCTGCGTGTGGGCGCTGCGAGACACTGTTGCGTATAATTACTTCCGGACAATAGCAGTGTGGAAAGAAAATTTATCCCCAGATGTAGCCATAGCCCGATCGTCCTGCTTTCCTCACAACTGCCGGAATACAGCGTCCCAATACCATTTTTTATCTTATACTCCGGATTCGTGGAAGCATAGATTGTTAACCCGACATTTATCAGCAGAACAACCACAACCGAAGCGGCGCAGGCTAAGACACCGGTGTGCCATCCCGTGTACCAAACTGGCTTCCATAGTGATGAGAAAGAGCTCGACTGTTCCCGTGCGGATTCGGAATCCCGCCTTAATAATTCTATCGAAGAGGATTTGCTTCCCAGTCCGCCCGCCCCTCCTTTTATGTCGTAGCCGTCGTCACCCAACGATAAAGCGGTCCATTTCTGCAACGTTGTTCCGAATTTCGACATTTGCTGACTAACCGCGATATAAACAAATACCTCGTCTTGTGAGAGCAAAGATGTGTTTAAGCGCTAGGAAAGGTTGAAGAGAGGAGAAATCTAGTTAAGCTTACGCAAAACTCCCATTGCCTACAGGATAATTGCCGAACAGGGTGGGCATTTTTTGGTCGCGTCACTACTGTGATGCAGTAACAAGCTTTTATGCACTGGGCGGTACGGTACTCGAGTAGAGTACGCCTTGTTGGGCTTTTAACAAAAGGAAGGTGCATGATTACGCTTGATTGGTGCAGCTTTCGCCCTTGACACGGCGAAAAAAAGAAAGAAGAATGAAATAAGGTTTCACGAAACTGGGCTGGGGCGAACAGGGATCACTTGTCAACAATATTTTGTAACCCTAACCTTAACAGAATCCTATTTCGCCCAACCAAACGCCCTTGTCCGTCACCCGCACCCAGTTTCGTCACCACTACTCGAGTACGGTGAAGACGGGAGGCTTTTGATTTAGGCCGCAGTGATACCGGTAGGACATTTAGCAACAACAAGCGGGGCGTTTTTTTTTACCAACAATACAAGGATTAAGTGGGCCGAGCTTGTAAGTGTAGTTTGAAGAGGAGCACCCCCCTCCGGCGACATTGGGGCATTTTTCTCCCGTGCATTTCCTCATGCTTTCGTGGGGATCGATATAAATGATTTTAACTGCAGGGGATGGAACGGTGCTGCACTTCTTGACCAAATCACTTTCGAGGAGTGCTACTCCTGTTAAGGTTCTGAGCATGCCAGAAACCCGGCGTTGTGCTGCATAGCCACACACGTTGGCACGCGGATAGCAAAATGTGCCGGGGCAACCCGTGTCCTAGCTCACTCTTCGCGATGATAAAAGCACAAAAACCGTGGCTTTGTGCTCCCCACCGCTAATAATAAATCGTAGAAATATATGCCAGGACATCTGAACCCCAAGCTAAACCCAACTTGTCGATCCCAAGAGTCCGTCAACGACGGTATTCACCCGATATCTCATGAAACCAATGCCACAAAACTCCATGCCGGGTAGGGCAAAACCGCTCTTCCTGATTCGCAGAAGTGAGAGCATTTCATGATAGTTTGCCGGACTTGTGCTATGTTGTTTTTGTCATAGCGAATGGGACGGTGAAGAATACGGTAGGCAAGTTAAGTGGTTAAGCGGTGCCTCACATGCGCTTGAGTTCTAGATAATAATAAGAGGGTTAGGTTATTCTAGAAAGTGTTAGGAGCCAAGACTTCTTGGCGAGAGCCTCACTTTGAGGGAGGACAGCCAAAATAGAAATGCGGCTCTTGCGGCACTAGACTGGAAGGGCGATCCACCGCCCATGAGAGGCCATGATACTGTAAGACTAGAACTGTACCAATTAGTAGGCTATCGGTCTTGGCTCAAGCCCAGAAAACATGGATTCCGTGACACGAAAGCTTCCGTGATGGCCGCCTTGTATTTCACTTCACGCATCCTCGGTAAAGGCCGCATGAGGGTAAACTCAAGAAGCCCAGCATTTCTCACCCCCATACCCTTAAGACTCCACAACATAGCTATCTCACACCCTTTACACCCACAATCCATCAAAAAAACCAGCTCATCTATGATACTAAAATGGAAACCAAGATCGAAAGAATATTGAACAGAGTAACCGGATGACAGGAGGAAGAAAATAGTGAGAGGGCAACTACTGCAGCAAGTATCCTCACGACCCAACACCCCTCAATTTGAATATGCAACTCATAATGTTGTAATTTATAAGATATCTTTAATACGATGATCTTGCAGAGTTTAGTTTAAAATGATTCAGGCCCCACCACATTTTCTGTAAAATATCTGTAAGATTATCTAAAAAACTTAAGAAATTTTTAATTTTCTCTTTAAATCCATTAGATTTTACTAGCTTTCTTAGGATCAACTTAGCTTACTTTAGATATTATTAACTAATTAATTAAGTTTCTCTTAAATATTTGAATACTGTACCCATATATCACCCCCGCACTATGATATCTAATAAAATATGAATTAATAGTAACACGCATCATTTCCCTGTTGCATCGCACTTACCGGTCTTCTTTGCTCACTCCTTCTCTAGCTAGGAGCGCGGTCTATTGAGATATAAGTCACAAGGTCTGATACAAAAATTTTGGTGAACCTTGCGGTCGCAGTGGGCTCAGATGAACGCACGTGACTATTATATGTTGACAAAATTAATTGTGGATAACATGAAAAACTCTTGCATGACAATACCCCCCCACCGACACCAATTTCATACAAACCAAAAAAAATAAATCTAATTCACAATAGAGTGCATATAGAAACTCAAATTTGATCTGAAGAAATTTCTTTAGGTTGTGTTGAAAGTGCAGGATGACGGGAAGTGTTGCGCTGTTATCAATAGCCGGTGAGCGGTTAATTTTGTCCACGCACCATACAAGTATTATAAGCGAAGCTGAGCAGGGGGGAGTTGGTTACTCTCAACACTATTCTTGTAAATGTGCTAAGTTGCCTGCTAGGGCACTTCACAATTAAGATTCCACACACTATTAATAAGTTTGCTACAGGTGTTGAGTAGCCACAAAACTCCCGTGGGGTGTTTAGCAGAGGTCTCGTCGAGACAGCCTTGTTTCTAGAGAGCCCAATTTCCCACTATGGTTTGAATTTCCCACCATTCTACTTCGCAACCAGGTCAATGTTTAGTCTGCTGTTGCCAGCCTAGTAGTCGGCCACGGTTCTGGACCCTTATTTTCACCCCTGGCTGCTGCATCGCTATGCTTGAGTAATCACATCATAAGTCGATAAACCCTCATAGTCAGCTAGTCCACGCAGTTTGCAAAAGGAATATTTAATTCAATATTCCCACCTTCAAATATTCTACGCTAAATATATAGTCCGAATCCTCCAAACTCAATTTCTCTCTCCACCTCAGATTGGGGGAAGAAACCTTGCGATACCGTAATCATAACCAGTGATTCGTTCTCTCCCGCACTCTCCTGGCATAAACCTCTCCAAACACGGGCTTCCTAATCCCCCGGTGGCTCGAAAAAGTCAAATGCCGCACCCCCGGGCTTGGCGCAACCTGCACATCTCCCCAGCGCACCTTCTCCCCTGTAATCCCCTCCGAGTCTGCTCCCCCGGGATGGCAGGCGGCTGAAATGGCTGCGGAACAACTGCCGGCGGTGGTGATCTCCGCGGCAAATTTTTTATATCCCATCCCCGCGGCGGCCATCAAAGCAAAAATGGCCAGTGCAAGAGTGAAGATGATGGCAATGCAGGAGTACCCTAGGTTGTTCGTCGGTATTTCTGGTGATGCCTCTGCCCCAAAGGGGTCAAATGCATCAATTCTTGCGAGGAATATTGATTGCGAGGTCAGCCAGTGGAGGAGAGCACTGAGGGTCATCAGGGGAATGGCATAGGTGTAGGGTATTTGGAGCCTGTAGGTGGAGCGCTGGCCTGAGCGCGGAGATGTCACGCGGAGGGTGCGGTGGTGGTGACTGAAGAGTGACCATTCGTGGCCGGAGAGCATGCAGGTGAAGATTGAGTTGTAAGTTAGGTAGAGGAATGAGAGGATTGTTTGTGGAAGATTGGCTAGGAGGACCGCTTGGGTTATGCCAGGGGTGGGGATCGTGGATAAGAAGTTTACTTTGCCGAAACCACTTGCCCACCTTTTTCGTCACCTCGTTAATGTCGTGTTCGAAGAGAGTCTTAGAAGAGGGGGACGAGCTCACAAAGATTTAATGTCTGTTCTCGAAGAAAGCCGGTCTTGCATTATACCCAATCCAAGTAGCACACTCGCCGTAATAATAGGGATCGAGCAGAAGAAAGTACAAGTTATCCACCTGGTCTTACTGACGCTCGTCCACCACCTCTGCGCTCCATTTTGCTTCCACTGCCTAGGCCCAGCCCTAGACCCACGCTTCCACTCCTCTCAATGAACCGTCGATCAGCAAAGCATATCCCCATTGTGGTTGGTTCTGGGATTCGCAAAAAGGAGTCGATAGCATCACCCAAAGTAACCAGAGTAGGCTCTCGGGATCTAACAACAGTCACAATCATACTGCTGGCTTTAACAACATTGCAGCCGATAACGGCGATCATGATTCCTAGCGAGAACCGAACCTTGCACTTCTCCTTCGTGATCTCACTCTTGCATCGGACTACCTCTACCTCTTCACCTCCATTGAGAGTTACTATCCAGGGAAGACCGTTGGCCACTTTTGAGGCTAGCTGATTTGTGTCGCATGTGAAGCCCCATAGCGAAGGAGGGCATATCCAACTACTCAGCATAACCTGAAACCCGGAATCAAGGGACAACCTTAGGAGGGTGTTATTGAACGTGGGACTGGAAGTATGATTGGTGATCAGCAAGAGGTTTCTATGGCTTGACAAGAATTGGGTATTGTAGAGGCTTATGCATTGAGAAGGTGTGAGGTCTTCGTAGCTCGGAGTGCTGCATTGTACCCCTCTAGCATACTTGTGAAAAGTTGGAAATCATGCGAATATCTCCCGTACCCGTGGTCCAAGTATGCCTTCCCAGCCGGGTCGTGGTCTGATATCCACAGATATTCGTCCAATATCCCTGTCGCGTTCGAGTATGCATCCGGTTCAAAGTGGTTGTCGGCCACAGCAGTTACGAAGAACGAATTCCTCACTATTGAAGTATACACCCCAGAATTGTACCTGAAAATTTCCAATTAGCTAGGTAGGACTTGGCCGGGTACGTCAATGCAAGCTTACAGCAAATGCAGCGGAACCCTCGTGATCCCAATAGCAATCCACAACAACATCCTCTCTGCCTTAATCATGAACAAATTCCTAACACTAGGGACTCCAATGTCCATCCACTTTCTCCTAGCATGGGCTGCATCAATCTCGCTGCGTGTGGGCGCTGAGAGACATTGTTGCGTATAATTACTTCCCGATAATAGCAGTGTGGAAAGCGCATTTATCCCCAGGTGTAACCATAGACCGATCTTCCTACTCTTGTCACAGCTGCCGGAATACAGCGTCCCGGTACCTCCTTCCATCTTCTACTCCGGATTTGTGGCAACATAAATTGTAAAACCGACATTTATTAGCAGAACAACCACAACCGAAGTGGCACAGCCTAAGGCCCCGGTGTGCCAGCCTGGATCCCAGCCTGGCTTCCATACTGATGAGAAGGAGTCCGACTGTTTTCCTGTGGATTCGGGATCTAGACATTTGTTTCCTCCTCTTCCTCCTCCTCTTACTCGTTTTCCATCGTAGTTCATTTCACCCAGCCACACGGCCGCCCAAATGTGTAACTTCATTCTGAATTTCGACATTTGCTGACCAGCCATTATATAAATGAATACCTTGTCTTGTGAAAGGAAGAAAAAGATGACCTAAGGCCTAGAAGCGGTTGGAGGGGGGAGCTCTAAGTTATTTGAAACTCCCATTGCCGACAGGATCATTGCCCACTCTGGTGAGAGTTTTTGACAGGGTTTGCAACTAGGATACAGTGCCTTGCTTGGATCCACTGCACTCTACTCGAGTGCTGTGCGAGTGCTCGTACCATAGGGAGGTACAGCTCTAAAGTGTTGTATGTTCCACAGAGCGTAAGGCAGCAAACTGTTGTAGGTTGACGATTTTAGGCTGCTTACCACATACATACTTTCGTTCCTGCATGAGGCGAAACGCAACTACCATATAGCCAAACAGACGGTTGATTTGATAGCGTTCCACTACTGTTAGCATCACATCGTCCTATACCGCGATCCTGCATAAGGGATGTAACAAGATCAAACACTGTAACATGTATACATGTTCCGGTAACTGTATACAGGAGCGAAGTGCAGGATTTCCTATGTTTAGTTTGATTACTTTGCTTACTTTGATTAGTTTGATTGATTTACAGCCCCGGAGCTATATTAAGGCCCGGGAGCTTTTATTAAGTTTAGTTTTGCATTTTTGTTGTTTTATTTAGGAACACAAGTGAAGGAACTGTCATGTAAGCTGACGATAGCATTGAGGCAGTGTTATGACTCTTAGGTTTCATGTGGGATCGCAGGACATGCCGGGCAAGGTGCACTGCCCGGTAATGATCGTGGTTGCAGAATATCAGATTACTATTGCTCTGAGAGAACTCTTGTATTTAAACTCATCTCCTGGCTAGCAGGAGAACGGCAGACTTCAGCAGACTCTTGATTTATGAATATACTTGGTTGAACGGTTATCTTAGAGTTCCACTTGCCCTTTAACTATTATCTCTCTATCTCCGGGTCTCTTGAACCCTCCCTTAGACCTAGTGCTTGCCGGTCAACCGCTAGCCATCTATTGTACCTTCTCATTAGACAGGAGTAAACCTGTTACAAACACCAATCCCCCTCAAATGAAACGCAAACATAATAGCCGAACATCCAGGTCCCCTCGGCCATGAACTTAATCCGAGGCATACAGCATAACTCTACCCTTAGCCAAAAGCTTCTACCTCGGATATGTTGCGGTAAAGCAAAACAGAAGTATGATCTAGAGATGAAAAGTGGGAGAACAGACCGGTATGCGCAGGAAGCATGCCGGCTAGGAAGGGTTTCTGTTGATTAACATATAAGGCAGCCTGTTCTTCCCTTTGCTTGTTGTTTTCATTATCTCATTGCATTTTTCTATCACGGTTCTACGCTTATCTCTTGTCTTCTCAAAAGTCATTCGTTATTGTACACGATTTCTTTATATTTTGATTGTTCTTTGATATTTCTCTTCTATCACCGCTGTTCGTATCAATACATGTTTTGTGCCATTCGGTAACTTCGGATCAGGGTTCCGAATGGTCCAAGCACGACTGGACTGGACCAGCTAGTCTGGTCAAAAGTCAAGTCTAGTCTAATGGTGGAAATTAGACCGACGGGATTGTCTGGATTAGCAGACCAGACTCGGCCAGGACCAGTCCGACCAGGCCCGCCACGCAATAGGATATGCACGACCCTTTGATAGAATTAGCATCCCATTTTGCATTTTGCTCCTTCTATCACAATATATTACATTCAAATAAAATGTTTCTTAAATATACTCATTGTTTCCATTCATTATACCGTGGAATCTCAGGAGAGTCGGAGAGATAATAGTGCCTCGCTTAGATTTGAGGCAGTGAAAATAGATTCACGAGTATCAAATTTTTTCCATACTGCGAAGTGAGTGATATTATGTGACTATACAATCTTTTATAAAGACTGGTCTGGGACCAGTGCGGACCGGACTGGACCACCAGAGTTAGTCGGGTCCAGTCATTGACATCAACCTAGACCGCGAAGTCTGGTCCTGCCTCTAAGACTTGACCGGTCCGACTATTCGGAACCCTGCTTCGGATTCGATCTACTGCGCCTAACCAGTCATTAATTGTTCAAAACAAACCTCCCTTGCGGCACCCACAAAACTTAGGCGCTGCGCCTCCGTACCCCTGGCTGCGCTTCTAACCAAAGGAAGGTGCGGGATTACCCCCTATTGGTGGGCATTTTTCGTTCAGGCTGCAATACTCGAGTAATGGGACATTCCAGAAAGCATGGACTACAAGTGGGGCGGTTTTCCCTCTTGTTACTGGCAATACAAGGATTGAGTGGGCCGGCGTGTGAGCGTCGTTTGAAGAAGATCACCCCTACGACAACATTGGGCAACTTTCTCTTCTGCATTTCTTTGATACTTTGGTGGGGATCGGGCTGTGATAAAGAATTTGAATGAAGTAGATAGCTAGATACCCCTCTTGACCAAGGTGCTTTCAAGGTCTAAGTGTGTCGAGGTTTCAGGCATGCGAGCGTCTACTCGTTATTGTGCATAGCCAAAACGTTGGCAAGAGTAACCTGCGCAGAGGCGACACGCGTGATGGCTCACTCTTTGCGAAAGCAACAAATCCGTGGCTCTGAACACCCCACGGCTAGGCATGTAATGGAGTAACCCCATCGTAGTATGTTGGGTTAGGGCACACTTGTAGGTGTGCTATTACCAGGTCGCGCGACTGTGACTGGTGTTTGTGTGATATAGAGCCCACTGTGCGAGTGGCCACCACAAACTGTATTTTGTTTGAGCTCCGTTCCTTTCTCTGTACATCATCCTTCTCCACTCCTTTGCGAACACACTTGTCATATACATCGAATATCGGACACATCTCAGTTTTCCTACCACTCATCGTTCCAGGTTTTTCTCGTGACGGCAGCCAGGCTCATAGCTGTGTCACTGCGGTGCCTATACGACGGCATGTTTTCCCTGCGCTACACAGACCTCCATCAGAATGAACCGCAGAAACATGCCAGGATAAGGGGGCAAGCACTAGCACGCTATGAAATACCCGAGTATGATACAAGATCCAGAGCCATTGGAACCCCAAGCCAAGCCCACCTCATCCATCCCAACTGGAGTCTATCAACAAGTTACGGTCGCCCGCTACCTCATCAAATCGATGCAACAAAACTCGCCGCCTCGGTGGTACACAACTTCTCTGCGTGATTCTCGGCGGGGAGGACCCCCATATTCATTAATTCTCTAACCTTCCCTGAAACCCTGAACAATGGATCTACTCTCTACTTCAATAGCTCTCCGTAGTGTATTTTGGAATTTCCTTTTCCCCAAGGATCCCCCGGGGGTTCGATGTTTACTCCTTATTAATGGATTGGATGTCATAGCAAAAATGGTCTACAAACAGCGATGTAGCGTGGTTTGTGAGGGTGAAGTGAGAGAACTTCATCATGGTTTGCTGGACTTGTGTTAAATTGTTTTATCAGAGCGAATGTGACGATGAAGAATAGGACGGTTAAGCGGTTAAGCGGTTAAGCGGTTCTTCACATACCCTTGAGTTCCTCATGATAATAAAAGGGCTATTCTCGAAAATGTTTGGACGGGGGGCCAAGACATCTAAGCGATAGCCTCCCTTAGTGTTCCGAACAGTCCAGGGGCAACAGGGAAGGGCGGGGGTGGTGCCGAGAATAGGGGACGGGACCGCTAGTCGTGGTCCTGTGTAAGGCAAATTACTCGGGGGACTGCCGGGCTGGGCTAAGACGACGGGGCCCAACACGCTAGGCCTTTATTGGTATAGTAAAACAAACGGGAAAGCTGCTGCATAGGCAGAGAGCAAGGGAGATGGCAAGCGGGACAGGACTGGAGGGGACTATACTCGAGTAGGGGGATTATCAGAAGATGTTAGGGTGTGGATAAGAACCGTGGGGTGTAGGTGTAGGTAGGCATTGCGTGGGGGTCCACAAACGGCAGGTATTTAGAATGACGGCCGGGCACATTGGAATGACGGCCGGGCACATTGGAATGACGGCCGGGCACATGCGCAAAAAAATGAGGGGGACGACCTTGGGTTGCTGATAAAATATGAGTGATATATGGTGATGCCGTGTAACCGACAACAATAAACGATATATGCCCGCAAGAAAGAGAAGGTGAAATAAATCATCATATGCTCCAAGCATTAAGTTAAGATGAAACTAATCATTCTACTATGAGCCTTCTTTTTTCCTTTAAATACTTCCATAAGTCTTTCGCTTTAACTAGGGTGATAGTGATCTCCCAACAAAGAACATGAACAGATGTAACCAGGGTGTTGAATAGTCTGACCGGTCAAGTCTTGGAGGCAGGACCACGCTCGCCAGTCCTGGTGGATGTCTATGACTGGACCTGACTAACTCAGAAGGTCCAGTCCGGTCTAGACTGGTCCCAGACAAGTCATTATACAAGATTGCGTGGTCACCTACTATCACTCACTTAGGGAACAAAAAGAATTTGATATCATACTTGCTAACCTTTTTTGACGACTCTAATCTAAGCGATGCACTATCTCCATTCTAACTCTCCTGAGATTCTACAATATAACCTATGGAAGGAATGAGTTTAATCAAGAAAAGCTTTATTTGAGTATAATATATTGTGAGAAAAATAGTAAAAAGCAAGAAGAGATGCTAATATTGTCAGAAGGCTATGCATATCCTAGTGCATGGTGGGCCTGGTCGGACCAACCCCGGTCAAGTGGGGTCTGATAATCCTGGCTGTCCAGGTGGTGCAATTTCTACCATCAGAGTAGACTTGACTTAGGAGCAGACTAGCTCGTCCAGACAGGTATTCCACGGACCATTCGGAACCCTGGATGTAACCTATATTGATATAAAGTACGGTACTGAAGAACTTGTAGAAGAGTTACAGGAAAATGTAATTGACGCTCATGGACCAGGATATGTTCAACAAATACGCCTATTAGAACTTTCCGAAGGTGATAGTGATAGTGCCCTCTTTGGCTAGGATTTACTTACTGCCTTGCAGATTTATACCCATGGTTTTTGAGTTCTAATTTGGCAAATACTTTTGACTTTTCTATTTGTTGAAGATGTGTTCTTCCTTCCTTTGTGGAAATTTTCTGTATATTTCCTAGTATATTTCATAACACCACCGTGTATTCTTTGACTTAGTTTGTATTTCGACTATGCCTGTCCACAACTGAAATTACTACAGCTAAGATCTCTATTATGGTGTTTTATTGTTTATTTCAGGGTTATATCAGGAGATTTAACAGGTGATTTCCTATTGGGTATTCAGGATTTACGGTTGTTTATGCATCTCTTATGCACCACTCTTGGTCATGATATTTCTAATAATCTCCTCACACCATCATGGATTCATGAACAATATTTGGGGTTTATTTGGCAGGTTTTGCGGGTCAAACATGTTCGCACTTATGTTTCTTACATTGTTATTCCTATATTTCTATCTCATATATGGGCGTGCACTTTTGTATACAGATAGTTGCTACCACCCACCTTGCTTAGAAGAATAAGAACCAGAACTCCTATGCATCTGCTCTTATACTTCACATTCCTCCTCGCTTTGCGGGCCACGCAATGCCCGTCGCACTTGCTCTGTAACGGCCTCTCGTGGGGTAGCTGTCTTGCAAAGGGGTATGGATATTGACTCTTGCCAAAGGGGTGGCATAAACAAGATCAAGTACCGGAGACGTCAACAAGTAATTGAATGGACTCTATTACTTTATCGAAACTACGAAGAGAAGGCCAAGTGCTGTAGGCCTGTGCGAAGCTCAAAGATTCTCGAATCGAACTGAATAGAAGATAACTGTTCAACCAAGTATATTGAAAACTCTGTCTGTCGAAGTCTAATCTCTCTAAGGCTAGAGTGATACAGGTCTTTAAATACACTTGCGATAATCCATCTCGTATTAATCAGATACAAATCCTGATGCATCAAATGATACCTAACCCATAAAGAATCGAAAAATAAACAAGGCTTACAAACTTCCGGAGTTTGTATCCTACAAAAATACAAATTACAATTAACAAGGCTTACAAGTCTTCTTAACACGTATTCTAAAACAAAACATTACACAAACTAACAAGGCATACAAGTCTCCTCAACTCGTATCCTGAAACAATACATAAAACAAATCCATACCTAAACTGGTAACCTGTACCGGTTACACCCCAAAAACAAAATAACAAACCATTTGCTCAAAACAAAATCCATCTTCAATCCGAACTGCTGCTGTTGTAATCAGTATCCAAGTAACGTGATTTACTGGGAAGCGGCTCACGACAGGGATCCGGCTCACCCATAGCAACCGGTGAAAACTCAAACCTACATTATATTATCTCAATGAATAAGAGAGGTATTAGTTTGAAATTTTAGATACAAGTACTTTAAGATATAGAGAATCAGAAAATATAGTCTTTATTTCTTAGGTAAAAATTGCTGCTCTGGTATAGTGGTTTTAAGATTGCCTATCTCAAAAAAGAATTGCCCTCTTTCCAAATGATATAAAAAGTTGAAAAACTTCCAAGAAGGACATTATAAAATAGATAGAAGTATACTAGAAGTCTTATATATTCAGAGTAAACTTGTTTTAATTTTGTTTATATAAATTGCGTAGAGCAGTAGTGGTAAAAAGAGAGATGAAAAACTATGTACAAATTACAGACAAATTGTATCAATTTGACCATGTAATATCTATATACATAGTTGGCCTATGAACCCAATTTCTTGGAATATCTTTTATTATGATCTCTAGAGTAGATATTGAAGGTTTAAACTCATAGAACGAAGTTTTGAATAATCTGTACTTTGATGATTCTCAAACCAGTAAAAGCAAGGGAGAAGTTCTGTTACTTAGTTAAAATTGCAACAATAAATTATTTGAAATGACAATTAATTATCTGATTAGGGTAAATGGTTTACTAAGTCAAACTACACTTCTTGAAGCCAGGAAAATTGATATTGGTTCATCAGATTACATGTTAATTGTCTATAGTCAAATTGTTATAATTGCGTACAGATTAGTACATACAATTAGATATACTTGTCTACACAACATTCTTACTATCAATCCTAGTTATCTAATATGGATCAAATCATGGTTATAGACTTGTATTTGGTTTGAAAATATTATTATAACTATTTAACAATGGCAAAAAGCTCAGTAGTTATATACTATTACTCTCTAAATTCAATGGAGAATAGAATATTTCAGGTGAGTTTGCCTAACTTCAAACCTTCAATACTAACTCTATAGATCATATTAAAGGATATTCCAAGATATTGGATTCATAGGCCAACTATGGATGTAGATATTACATGGTCAAATTGATACAATTTGTATGTAATTTGTACATAGTTTTTCATCTCTCTTTTGACAACTATTGCTCTAGGCAATATATATAAACAAAATTAAAACAAGTTTACTCTGAATATATAAGACTTCTAGTATACTTCTATCTATTTTATAATGTCCTTCTTGGAAGTTTTTCAATTTTTATATCATTTGGAAAGAGGGCAATTCTTTTTTGAGATAGGCAATCTTAAAACCACTATACCAGAGCAGCAATTTTTACCTGAGAAATAAAAACTATATTTTCTGATTCTCTATATCTTAAAGTACTTGTATCTAAGATTTCAAACTAATAACTCTCTTATTCATTGAGATAATAAAATGTAAGTGTGATTTTTCACCGGTTGCTATGGGTGAGCCGGATCCCTGTTGTGAGCAGCTTCCCCGTAAATCACGTGAAGGATCCCAAAACCCTTTATCAACAGGTCCTTCGTCCACTTATTCGGTGAGGCCTCCCTCAGTAGGGAGAATCCAATGGTAATGCATCCTGAGTAGACAGGGAATTCCTCGCCAATCATGTTATCAGTCCACCATGCATGTACTATTTCTTCTGCATGTGCCAATCCTCCGATGGGCACTCTACTGTTTTTGCTTGCTGGGTAATCCTTCCATTTGACTAGGAACTAGCCTTGTCCATATTGTGCTCTGTAATCCAGGACAGCCTCAACTTCCCATTCAGGTTCTTGGTTGATCAGGATGGGCGCTGGGTAGATATTGGCTCGTCCTGGGCATCATTCATCATCGTTCTCTTTGTAGGGTTTGACCACTCAGGAGTGGAATACTACTTCCGTTTGGCGGTACATCCTGGCGTCCATCTTGACTGTCTAGTTCTGTGTGATAGCGTCATAACTCAATACTGGGAATGGTCCACGCCAGCGTGGTTGCAGCTTCTTCAATCCCCCGGATTCTGTAGAGAACATATCTCCAAAGACTAGTACTCGTCCTCCAAAGGGTAACGGAGGGCGTGACGTTATTCTCTTAGTCGCGGTCCTGGTAGACCAAATTCTGGAAAGCTTAAGGGCTTGGTGGGCTGAGTTCCGGAGCTCGTTGTATCTGTTGTAGTAATCATATGCAGCAGGTACTAAGGTTGCTGCGGTTTGATAGGTGCTAAGTAGCTGAAAGTCTCTCCCATACACTGCTTTGTATAGTGACATGTCGATAGTTTCAAGTAACTAGCGTTAGTGTATGACGCTAGCTGTGGTAAGGACACAAGCTAGTTGTTCTGTTGTCTGTTGATAGCAGTCCTCAGGACTGTCTTTAATTCCCTGATCTTGAGTTCTGCTTGGCCGTTCGTCTGATGGGTCATGCAGACTCCATGATGTGTTTAACGCCTATAGTCTACAGATTCTGCCTCCAAAACTGAGAGCTGAATCGTGGGTCAGCATCACTGACAATCGAGGTTGGTACACCATGAGGTGTAAAGACGTAGTTCTGTAATAGCTTCATGGTTGAGATTGCTGTAGCTTTCGTAGTTGTAGGAATCAACCAGCAATATCCTACTGCTCTATCGACCACTACTAGCAGTGTGTCGTAGTTCTTGGCCTTGGAGAAAGGTCCCATGAAGTCAATAGCATATGAGGTAAAGATCAGGGAGGGGAGAGGCAGCATCAGCGCATTCCGTGAAGGGAGTGTACTTCATTCTTTACTGATCTGCCACTGCTCGCATTGTGCAATGAAATCTTGGAAGCCTTTTCTCATCTCGGGCCAGAATAGGTATTCTGTAGCGTATTGAAGGTTTCTCTCAGCGCTGTGGTGTCCCTTGTTGTGTATTTCACTCATAGCTAACTCCCTCAGAGTCTTGCTGTTCATTCCATGTCCTTTGGGTCTGTAAAGACATTTCTCGCCTCCTCTGGTAGTAGTGTAGAGTAGACTATTGCCAATACTATAATGTTGTGCCTTGCCTCCTCTCGCTGTAGCTGTAGAATCGTTCGCCAGTTTCTATACAGGGTCCTGCCTGTAATCTTGATTATTTGCAGTCGCCACATGCCTTCCAACTCTGTAGTCACTTGGGCAACATCTCTCTCCTCCTGTACTCATTCCAGGTGTGGATGTTCACTTCTTCTACATCTGTTGTATTGTCATATATCGCATAGAGTCATCTTTCATGGTGGGGGAGCTGAGGTGGGTCGATGGCTAAGATAGTGGGATTCGAGTGTGTAAAAGCGCTGCTATAGAGGGGACGCTTGCGATGGAGTCGGTGTGCAGGACAGCTGGGTTCGTTGCACTCATAGTGCATTGTCTGGCTGCAGAGTACCGCATTCTCGTGTCTGCGCTTTAGGACGCTAAGATCAGGGCGTGATTCTATGCCAACCGGCGAGTCTATCGCTGGTGGTGAAGTTCAGGTAGACTTGGTTAATTGTAGGTAGACTATCGGTGGACTACTAGGCATACTGGCTTTTCGTTCTCGATAGGTATTGTCGTTAGCATCGTACTTGCAATGTCTATCCTTGCATGATATCGAGTGGAGCGCTGAATGTTCGATCTCATCGTTCGATCGTCCAGAGTGGTAGCTCTCATGGTCCTTCCATCCCTTAGTACTGACTGGTCCTGTGGTGGTTGGTACTCTTAGAGCTTCAGGAATTGGTGGTAGACCTCTTGTAAGGTCTTCTTTGAGTTCCATATCATCTTGTTAAGTTGCTTCGTTCAGGCTACAGTTTGATCCACATTCTCAGTGCCCAAAAACTGGTCAAGGTTCGTATTATGACATGTTTTGAAGGTCTTGAGGACTAGAGAATAAAGCGTAGATAGGGGTAGTATCGTCTTTGTGTTCTTCTGTTAGGTCTTTAGCGTAATGAGGGTTGTTGTCTGGTTCCTGATGAAGGCAGGATAAAGCGTCAGCTTAATAGTTCCGCATTCCTGGATGATAGACTATCTTCGCTGTGTAGGCACTGATAAGGTTACCCCAGCAGATTCTTCTTCCGCTCAGTTTGTTTGCTCCTTTCAGGCGGGTTAGGGGTTGATGATCTGTAACAATCGCAAAATTAGCATTCCTGAGTATATGATTCAATGCAGATAGTGCATTAATTATTGCTAGCACTTCGTTATCAGTTGTTCCATAGTTGTGTTATGCATCGGTGAACTTCCTACTATAGAGTGCTGCAGGTCTCCCAGTTTCAGGTATGTCTCCTTGTCCTACCCAAGCTCCACATCGTGAAAGTGATGCATTGGTTATCAACCATATCGGGACTCCGGATTTGTAGTACACAGGTTTCATAATCCGAGCTTCTGCTATTAGCTTCTTACTATTTGTCATGGCTGCATTATGCCGTGCTGTCCAGACAAACTCTGGTGTTCCAGTAAGCGCTGTCAGGTGTGCTGTAAGTGTTGCTATATGTCGTAAAAACTTGCTAACATAGTTGACTACCCGTAGGAATTCTTGTAGTTGGCGTTTGGTGTTAGGAGTGGTCTATGGCTTGATTTTTGCAATCCTTTCAGGGTCTGGTTTCAACCACTCATCATCGATGATGTGTCCTAGTACTTCTATTGTAGGTGCGAAGAATTCGGATCTCTTTCTGCTTGCGCAAAACTGTGCTCCTTTGAGCTTGTCGCATATAGCCACAATGTGTGTCAAATGGTCTTCTTCTGTATCGGAAAATATGAGGATATCATCAATGTATACCCATACAAACTTCTCTAGGAAGTCCACCATCAGGTCAGACATGATGCGCATGAATGTTCCTAGTACATTCATATCACCTTGCAGCATAACTTCGGTAACAAATCCCCCAAACGGCGATTTGAAACTGTTCTTCCAAACATCCTCAGGCTCAACCCTGGTCTCGAAGTCAGCATTGCTTAAGTCTATGTTGCTGCGATATCTGGCTCTTGCCATATCATTCAGGATCGTTGTTTGATTGGGTATCGGTTCATTGTCCTTTAGTGTCACCCTATTCCTTTCTGTCAAGTCCACTAGTAGTCTGACCCTTTTGATATCTTTCTTATGTTGGACAAACATAGGTGCCGCTCCATGCACTGCCTGGCATCTGATGACTCCTTGTCTTTCCTTGGCTCTGATCTACACGCGCAAGGCTGCTGTATGTTTTTCTGGAACGGAATATGTTTGTAATGTCCGGATTTCAACGCCCGGTTTCAGCCTGATCCTGGGGTTGATCTTTCTCAAAGGCAGTATTCCTTCCGGTATTGATTCCGGAAATACGTCTTCATGTTGATCCATTATCTCCTCTGTAGATACTACTGTCTCTCTGACATACGCACTGGTGGGGGTACAGTTTACACTGACTCTGTGTTTCGGAAATTCGAGAGAAAGCTTGTGACAGTCTATTGAAACTTGTTGTTGCATGAGGAAGGGCATTCCAATAAGGGCATCGTATTTCGCTAGATTTCACATTCTCATTTTGGTATTGGGAAGCTTCATTTTCCCAACCGAAATCTCCACTGAACATTCCTTCTGGCTTTCAGATCTTGACCCTTTCATAGCCATGTGAATTTTGGTCGGTTTCGCCATCTCGATACATGGTATCCCATGTGTGGAAACAAAGTGAGCGCTCACAATGTTGGCTCCAATTGTTCCAGTATCGAAAAGAACCTTGGTTTCCTTTCCATTTAGGTGTATCATTCTTTCTAAGGACCCGTGAGGTTTGATGTTTGCTGGCCGGGTAGTTGCGGCTGTGGTATAGGATTCGATTTCGGTATCATGGATGTACACTTCATCCATTGAGTCCTGCTTATATTCAACATGATTCGATCTTGCTTCCTTCCAGATCGTCTTTCCTTTGCCTTTCTTGCCATCCTTCTTAGAAGGATATTTTTTGGACAAATGGCCCTTTCCACCGCAGGAATAACAGGTTGGTCCAGCTTTCCTGCCGTCCCTATCCTGCTTCATATATCCTTTGGCTGACTTGCCTTTTGATTTATGGCGGTCCTTTGGTTTCAAGCTACCTGAAGAGTAATCCCTCTTCTCGTTCTTATATACTTCTATATCTCTAAGCATAGTGTTTATTCATTCGATATCCCTGATGAATTATAGGAAGGTGTCATCCTCATCATAGACTAACTCGGCTTCTTGTCTCAATTTCCGATGCATGCTATTGTACAGTCTCTGACAGAATATATAATTGGTTATCACTTCTTCTGATAGTTGTTTCTGGTACATCTTGAGATCGACAATGACTTCTGTGATCCTCAGTACTTTTCCTTCTTTCGTGACTTGTTGTACTGTGTTAAACTTGTCAAATTGGTTATCCTTCTGGTGGGTGGAAACGAATAGATTCCTTAGGTCTATGACTAGTTGATCTCTAGTGATATTATCGCCAAACTCTCTAAGTGCTTGGTGACTAGCTTTCAGTACTCGCTTTGTGGTATAGAGTATCCAGTAATTTCCGGATCCTGGAGTATTTAGTTTAAACCCTGTTGTGTTTTGGTATAATCAAACCGAAGTATACCATGTCTGAAAGGCTTCTTCTTTCAAATCATCTCATTCGCCACTGAAAGTCAGAGGTTGGTGTACCTTTGCTGCTAACCTGGTCGTCCCATCAGGTACTGGGTCTCAAGGGGATGCAGGTAGAAATGCCGATCCTGGTTTCGACATCTAGTCATTACTGTCGCTATCAGTATCACAGCTTGAACTCTCTGGGTCTGGATGTAGTGCAGGTTCCGCTTTCTTCTTGGGTGTTAATGGGAACTCTCCTGGTCTGGTGGCTGTTTCCTTCTCGAGTTCTTTTGCTGACTCTGTTAGCACTACCTGTGCTTCGTCTCTGGATAGCTGTTGAGCAGCCTTGTCAATTTCGAACTCCTTGCTTGCTTTCTTCTACTCTCATCGAACCTTGTCTCTCATGGACTTCTCAGTTGGCTTGGTGAGCTCTTCTCGAGAGATCTCCTTGCCTGTCCTTGTCTTTAGGTTCGAAATGGTGTATTTTTTGGCTTGCAGAAGTTAAAAAAATGTAACCGGTTTCCGTGGGGTCACGGTCTTGCAAAGGGGTATCAATATTGTCTCTAGCCAAACCGGTGGCATAAACGAGATCAAGTACCGGAGACTTCAACAAGTAATTGAATAGACTCTATTACTTTATTGAAACTACTAAGAGAAGGCCAAGTGCTGTAGGCCTGTGCGGAGCTCAAAGATTCTTGAATCGAACTGAATAGAAGATAATTGTTCAACCAAGTATATTGAAAACTCTGTCTGTCGAAGTCTGATCTCTCTAAGTCCGGAGAGATACAGGTCTTTAAATACACTTGCGATCATCCATCTTGCATCAATCATATCCAAATCCTAAGGTATCAAACCATACCTAACTCATAAACAATCAAACAATAAACAAGGCTTACTAACTTCCGGAATTCGTATCCTGAAACAATACAAATAACAAATAACAAGGCTTACAACTCTCCTGAACTCGTATCCTAAACCAAAATATAACACAAACTAACAAGACATACAAGTCTCCTGAACTCGTATACTGAAACAATACATAAAACAAATCTAGACCTAAACTGGTAACCTGTACCGGTTACATGCGCAGTATTATCTACACAGAATAGATTGTGCCTTTGGTATTCACATTTTAAATATCATTATTAGTTCATACATCTGGCATATGATAGGCGTGAACATCAACTATCAGATAGTGCAAATTATGAACTTGAAATTTCCGAGCATGGCAACCAAGGAGATATAACAGGAAACAACCACGGGACCTTGTGTTGGAATTTTTGCTGCTCGCCACATAGAGATTCAGGGATGGAAAACTCCTACCGCGAGTACAAATACTAATCGAACCGCTATTGTAACAATCCTACCCAGGAGGGGTTAGATATGCAACAGGTAACAAATTACTTACGTATATAGTTTGAACTATATTTATAGTTCTCGTTCTTTTAAGAGTCTGAGAGTATTCTTCTTTCCGAGATTACCTTATAATCTCTTTTTGTCTTGGACTATCTTATAGTCTTCTTATCTCACTCCAATATCCTATTGGGGAGAGATGGTGAGGGTACTTCTTCGTAGCTAGATCTCTTCTCACGTGAGAAAGATGTGAAACTGTCCTTATCTTCAACGAGGTCGTGATTGCTCTGACGCTTAAGAGCTAGGCTGCTTGCATACAAGCGAGAGGTAAAGGTAACGGTTTTAAAGATAAAGTTATATTGTAAGAAAGTACTTAGATGGCAGCGTGAAGAGCTCTAACTACTGTGACCGAGTCTCCTACTTATAGACTCTTCATGCCCATATCCCTAACCCTGGTGACTCATAACTTGAGTCACACGGTCCTATGACTCATAATGAGTCATGCCCGAAATCCATCAGATGACTCCTATGAGTCACTGTACAACATGCCGTAAACCAATCATAAAACATAAAACATGTCAGGTGCGCAAAGCACGTCACCTGCGTGAAACTCGTGACTCATAATGTGAGTCACGCGCAAAAGTCATTACATCATTATGACTCACAATCGTGAGTCATAGAAACATCAACCAATCATAACATAACAATGACACGCAAGTGCGCGTCATGTGAAAACTATAAATCAATAAACTGCATAGCATAAAACATAAACATATATGACTCACGATCGTGAGTCATAGAAACATAAACATATCTTATGACTAATAACTATTAGTCATGTTTAATCTGCCTTTGCTTAGTCACGATTTGTGACATTAGCTCCCCTCTCCCTCAGCGTTGGTCCCACAACTCTAATTTCCCAAATCTAACAACTTCCGCCCAGCTTGCTGGACATCGCTTTTGAGGACCTCGTAATTTTTCATCGCTTGACGGAGGGGCCTCACCTCGTCTTCCGCTCTTCCTAGCATATATGCCGAGCTTGCAATCGTCCTGCTCTGGTTTTCAACATTCGTTTCGAGGTCGGCAATTGTTTTCCTGTTTCTGTCCCGTTCTTCCAACAGCTCTTGAATTTGCCGTTGATAGGCCTCGATATCTGGTTGGGTTTTTTCGCTCCCCTCCTCCCAACGGCGTGTACTCGCCTCCTTTCCCCTCCCTCTCACTTTCTTTTCCCTGGCTATTGTTCTCCTGGGATAGTAGTCATTCTTCGCTTTTTCTTCTTTGTGTTGCCAGCATCCGTCTCGGTAACACTTTGTCCAGTGGGTCTGCCAGTGTTGTTCCTTTTTCTTTTGGTGGACCCCGCTGGTCATCTTTGGTCCTGTTGGTGGTTGGACCTCGCATGTCTGTTCCATTCGGAGGGACCAGCAGGTGACTTGGTTCGTCTTTGGGGTTGTGGAAAGTAGGTGCTTTCCTTGTCTGTTCTGTGTGTTTGGCATGCAACTTCTGTGCATGCCGTCCAGCTCATTTCCGCACCTGGACACTTGGACGGTGTGGGGCTTCTCATAGGACAGTAGACCAGGCTTGTTGGCGGAAAGGTGGGTGGTGTTCCTGGAGCTGATGTTGGTCGTGACACTCGTACTGAGGTCCATCCGTTGTCTTCCTTCGTGATATCGATCTTGAGAGGGCTTTTCGGGGTATCGCTCGTGGAACCGTTGTTTTGCGTGGACTGCATTTTCAAAGTTTGAGGCTGGGTACCAAACTTTGTCGTGTTCTGGAGAGTAACCGGTCCACTTGGCTCGGTATTGAAGTTTTCCGTAGTATAGTCTGGCGTTGACTATTTCTTCGAGTTCGTATTCTGGTTCTCCTTCGATAATAATAGGCGGAGGGGGTTCTTGTCTTTGTGATGGTAATTTGTTGTTTTCGTAGGGTTCTAAAAGGCAGATATGAATGGTGTTGTGTATTTTCATCGTGTCGGGTAAGTCGAGTTTATCAGAGTTTGATCCTATCTTTGCCAAGATTTTGAATGGTCTGATTTTCTTGTAATCTAACTTCTTGCATGGTCTTGTCGTCCTCACATTTCTTGTTAAGAACCATACCATGTCTCCTGATTTGAGATTTGGATCGGGTTTTCTCTGTTGATCGTAATATTCTTTTTGTCTTATCTGTGCTTCCGACATTTCCGCTCTTATTACGTCATGTAATTGACTCATTTCTTCCAGTGGCGTGATATTTCCTTGCATCAGGTGTCCTATCGCCTCGTATTTGGGGTTCATTCCGTAGTTGGCGAAGAAGGGTGTATGTTTGATGGTCTCTTGGTAGCCATTATTGTACGCGAATTCTGCCGTTGGTAGTAGTTCACACCAATTATCTTGTTGGTAATTGGAATATGCTCGAAGATATTATTCGACCGTCGCATTTGTTCGTTCTGTCTGTCCATCCGTCTGCGGGTGGAAAGCCGTGCTTAATTGTCTGTCGATCCCCAGTAGTTTTGTTGTTTCTTTCCATAAGTCCGATGTAAATATAGTTCCTCGATCGGTGATGATATCATTTGGTAGTCCATAGAGTCGAAATATTTCTTTTATGAAGCTTTTCGCCAACTGCCGTGCATTCATATCCTTGTGGCAAGGTATAAAATGGCTCATCTTCGTTAGACGATCACAGACTAGTAGGATTGCGTCATATCCTTCTGACTTGGGTAAGTCTGTGATGAAATCAATGGATATCGATTTCCATGGTTTTTCCGGTACTTTGTTTGGTTGTAGTAGTCCGTAAGGTGCATGTCTGACTGCTTTCCTTCTTTGACACATGTCGCAGTTGTTGACGTATTCCTTGATCAAATCCCTCATGTGTGGCCAGTAATACTTTCTTTGGATGAGTTCGGTAGTTTTTGCTGTTCCTCCGTGTCCTGTTGTAGGGATGTCGTGATGTTGTTTGATAAGTTCTACTCTCAGCTTATCTTCGTTGGGTATCCATATCTTTCCCTGATATCATAAAAGGTCCTCCTTCCATTGGCATAGTCCTAAGGCTACTCCTTTCATTTCTGTTTTTCCTTCTTCTAACGCTTTTTTTATTTCTTGTTGTTCTGAGTCTTGTTTTGCTGCTTCTTGTAGTAGTTCTTTTTGGTTTGATTGGAGCTTGACCGTTTTGATTACTTCGAAATATTGTTCCTTTGGTTGGAGGGTTCGTTCCCTTTGTCGAATTCGTTCGATGTTGTTTTTTGGTAAGTCTCCTTCTCTCCTGGTGAGGGCGTCTGGTTTCCCTCCTTCTCTTCCAGGTCGATATTCGATTTTGATGTAGTATTGGCTTAGGATTTCCATCCAGCGTATCTGTCTTCCAACTAACCTCTTCGTTGTCATAAACGGCACTAGGTTCTGGTGGTCCGTGAGTATCGTTATTCGATGTTCGGTGTTGCTAACATAACATCGCTAGTCTTCGAGTGCCTTTACAATGGCTAACAGCTCTTTGTCGTGTACATCATAATTGCATTCAGCCTTTGTCATGCTTTTTGATCGATATGCTACAGGGTGTAGCATGCCGTCTTTTCCAGGTTGCGATAAGATTCCTGCGGTAACGTAGTTTGAAGCGTCCGTTGCCATCGTGATTGGCTGTTTTGGATCAAAGTGTATCAGGGTTGGTGCTGAAGTGAGGTGGGTTCTGATTTCGTCGAATGCTTCGTCTTCCTTTTTTCCCCATTCCCATTTTTGGTCCTTCCTTGGTAACTGGTATAAGGGTCTTGGTTTGCGGCTGAATCCTTCTATGAATCTTCGGTAAAAGTTGCAGAATCCCGTAAATCTTTGGATTTCCTTTACTTTTGTCAGTTTGGCCCATTCCTATATTGCTGAGGTTTTGATTGGATCGACCTTGATTCCTTCTCTTCCTATGATGAATCCTAGGTACTCCGTCTCTGCTGGATGGAATTCGCATTTTCCTGGTTTAATCTTCATTCCTGATTTTTCAATTGCTTTTAGGATGGCTCGTACATCCCGGATGTGTTCGCTTTTCCTTTTGGAGTATATAAGGAGATCGTCTAAGTATACGATGCAGCATATATCCACAAATTGGTGTAGTGTTCGGTTGATCCATCGTTGAAATGCTGCCGGGGCATTGCATTATCCAAAAGGCATAACCTGATATTGGTAGGTTCCTAACTTGGTGGTGAAGGTGGTCTTCCATTCATCTCCTTCCCTGATTCGTATGTTGTGGTAAGCATCTTTAATATCCAGTTTTGTGAAGAATTTCGCGCCTTGGAGTCGATCTAAGGCTTCGCCGATCAAGGGTAACGGGTCTCGATCCTTTTTGGTTATGTCGTTGAGTTCTCTGTAATCAACGCATAGTCGTAGTTTTCCATCTTTTTTCTTAATAAACATTATAGGTGATCCTCCGTCGGTAAACGAATCTCGGATCCATTTTCGCTCTTTGTTTATTTGTATGTATTCGGCGAGTTCTTCCAATTCTTTGGCTCCTAAAGGATATATCTTTTTTATCGGTAATCGTCTTCCTTTTTCGATGTTAATCGCGAGATCTACCCCTTGTCGGTGGGGTGGTAATTTGGTGGCCTCTTCTTCTTCAAAGACCCTTTGGTAGTCCCAATATTCTTCGGGGACTATCTCGGTGAGATCCTTCTTTCTTTGTCCTTTCTTGCTCTGGATGGCTAATTCGGTACCAATGTTTGTTGCTAGTATTTCCAATTTTCCATTGTTGCATCTTCCCCATAGAAGGCCATCTTCATCCCCTTGTTTTTTGGATCTTTCAAACGTCTTGGTGGAGATTTCGTCTAACTCGATTCTTCTCGTATCGGTACTTCCGAATCCTTTCGTTCCTCGTTTTGTGTCTTTGAGATGAGTGACTTCTTGACTTTGCATTTCCAGAAACCTTTCTGGTATGAGCGGTGCTATCCTTTCTCCTTGTCGGACATGATAGTCGTAGTTGAAGAGGTTGACTAGAACAACTCCTATTTCTCCCGTGTAGTCCCTGTCGAGTACGCCAGCGTTGACTGTTATGCCATGTTTGACGGCTAGACCGCTTCGTGGCGCAATTCGTCCATAGGTGCCATTGGGTAGCCTTAAGGATATTCCTGTCTTGACTACTAGTTGTCCTCTGGCTGGGATAGTCTTATCTTCTATTGCATACAGGTCGTGTCCTGCAGCTCCTCTTGTACCCCTTGTGGGTATCTTTGCATCTTTATGGATCTTCTTGACTAGAATACGTTTATCCTTCTTGGTTTGGATCTTGGAGAACCTGCTGACTAGGTTTTCTTCCAAGGCCTCCGCTTCTGGTATTGCGTATACCGTGGGCGATTCATTCAGGCACATCGTTGTGCATCTTTCACTGTCGAAAGTGATCTTTCCTTGCCCCCAGGCAATTCTGGGGTTATGGTTCTTTAACCATGGCATTCCTAAGATTGCTTCGTGATTTTGGAGTTTAGCTACTTGGAAGGTCGTAATTTCCCTATGGGCTCTGATGTCCATAGGTACTGTTGCTATATGGGTAACAGGCCCCATTGAGCTAGGTTCGCCGTCCGCTAGGTAGATCTCCCTTGGGCCTTTAGCTTTTGTTGTCCGTATCTGATATTTGTGGCAGAATTCTTGGTCCATAAACTCTTCTGTAGCTCCTGAATCTATCATCGCATTGACAGTCGTATTATCGTTTATACCATGTAATCGTATTTTTATCATGGTATGATCGTTTTCATTTTCTACTGTCTCCGTGTTGTTGAGTACTGCATATAAATTTCTAATAATAATGGGTTTTCGCTCGGGTCTGTCTCTCAGACCATTCTTTACTGGTGACAGTCGTCGTTTCCCCCCGCTTGAGGAGTTGTTTCTTCTTCCTCCATATTGATGGTTTTGATTTTGGTGTCCTGTCTCCAGCTTTTGACTCCTCCAGTCGTTAGGTTGTTTCGTCTAGGACTCCATCCTGGTTGTTGCGTGATTCCTCTCTTTCCTTCGTTTCAATTTTGTATCCTGTGTCCTGCTTGTCTGCATCGTAGGCATAGTCCTTGTGTCATCCTTCTTTGGTATTTGTTTCGTGATATGTTCAGCCTTGGGCCCCTATTGGTGGCATCGATATCCCTTGGTTCGTACGTTGGGTTACGTTTGAACGTTCCATTCTGATTCCTTACCGCCTTGTCTGTTTTTGTGGTTTCTTCTCCACTGTTCTTGTTGTATTTCAAGGTTTCCATCCTTGCTTCCTTCTTGATAGCCCATAGTGCTATGGCTTCGACGTCGTCTTGGTCTAGTTCGGCCAGTATCCATGGTTGTTGCAATTCTTTTTTCATTCCTGCTATGAGGAACTCCGACATAGTAGCGCCGTCCATCTGGGCCGTGCTGGCTATCAGTCGGAAATCGTTCCAGTAGTCCGTCATTGACGATTGTCCTTGTTTTAGCTTCCTTATCTTGGCTCTTGCTTCGTCCCTTGCATTGACCGTTCCAAACTGTCTCCTTAGTTCGTTTTGGAATTCTTCCCATGTCGTCCAACTTTTGGCCTGTACTTTTTCTGCGTATGGGGTATACCACTTCATGGCATCTCCTCGTAATAGGCATGTGGTATATTTGATCTTGTCATCGTTGTGGTCTTCTTCCCACCCCAGAATTTGGAAATATACGGATAGCTGGGTTAGCCATCCTCTTAGGTGGTCTCTATCTCCTTTGAATGTGCTTGGTTCTCGAATTTTGGGTTTTCGTGTCCCGGTGGATAAGCCCGTTTCTTCCTCCTTTTTAGAGGTCTCCCCTTCCTTCTGTTTGGAAGTCATGATGGTGTTTCTCCGGGTTCTTGTTGGAGTATCGTCTTCTAAGTCTTGGGGTTCTTGTTCAGAGTTCGAGGATACTGGACTTGCTGTTGGGGAGTATTGGGCGGCCTCTGCTAAGGCTTCCCTTAGGGATGTAACGTCGATTCCCCCTTGCGTGAGATCGTCCTCTGGGGTTTCGTTTGGGGGTAATGCCGCCGTGTTTTCTTGTTTGTTAAGTGTTGCTAGTTGACCCTAACCAATGTAACAATCCTACCCGGGAGGGGTTAGTTATGCAACAGGTAACAAATTACTTACGTATATAGTTTGAACTATATTTATAGTTCTCGTTCTTTTAAGAGTCTGAGAGTATTCTTCTTTCCGAGATTACCTTATAATCTCTTTTTGTCTTGGACTAT